>Ga0335077_10010789_pt1 | contig 11411 bp, 8 predicted proteins | sample Lox_Sample_31_FD_207151 | JGI IMG/M metagenome (GOLD analysis project Ga0335077, IMG submission 207151) | Soil microbial communities from Loxahatchee National Wildlife Refuge, Florida, United States - Lox_Sample_3.1 | ecosystem: Environmental > Terrestrial > Soil > Wetlands | place: USA: Florida...
TCAACGACGGCAGGTCGAGCGTGGCGGACGGCAGGTCCGCCTGCTCCTCCTCGCGCACGATCAGCACGTGGCGGAGCGACGGCAGCGAGGCGCGGATCGGCTCGACCTTCTTGCGGTAGAGCGTATCGGTGGTGACCAGCACGCTTCCCTCGCCGATATTCAGCCGCGTCGAGATGGGCTCGGGACCGAAGGCGGAGAACAGCGGCGACACCACGCAGCGGTGTTTCAACCCTCCCAGGACGGCGAAGTAAAGTTCCGGGATACGTCCCGCCAATACGAACACGCGCTCGCCCGCGGCGACGCCCAATGCGGCGAGGACGTTGGCGAACCGGCTCGTCATCTCTGACAGCTGGCCGTAAGTGAAATCGCGCACTTGCCCGTTCTTGCCTAACCAGCGCAGCGCCAACCGGTCACGCCTGGCTCCGGCGGCGTGGCGATCCACGGCTTCGTACGCGATGTTGAGTCCCCCACCCGGCAGCCCCGTCAGCTCGCGCCGCGCCGACTCCCAGGAAAAGGCTGCGCAACCTGCGGCATAGTCGGGCAAGTTGGTTGCGCGCCCGGGGACGCTCGGCTTTACCAATAGATTCTGCACGGAGACTCCTCCTCGATCTGGGCGCTAGACAAGCTAGCAGCGTGCGGCGCGGTGCCCATTGACGCAGATCAACCGGGCCGCAGGGAAGCTCGCGCAAGCAACGGCTTGCCAGCGTCAAAATCGGTCATGCCGTTGACTTCGGTCAATACGCAACCCGGCACGCTGGGACATAGTTCGCGTCTGTTGCGTCAAATCGTCCTGCGGGCGCGGGCAGCAAACCACGGAGCTTGCCATGACGGGGAACCAGGCCACGACCACCAAGTCGCCGCAGCGCGCCAAGGGGACGCGCGGAAAGCCATCAACACCATCCAAGTCGCGCAAGGAAAACCCCCCGATGAGCGTGGGCGGCTCCAATCGGGACAAGGATCAGCCGGCAGAGCAGAGCGCGTTCACGCCCGAGCAATGGCAGGAGATGGTCGCCACCGCAGCCTACTATCGCGCGGAGCGACGCGGGTTCGAGCGTGGTTCACCAGTGGACGACTGGCTCGAGGCCGAAGCCGAGTTGAGACGCGCCCACGGCGTCGAGTAGGGACAAACGCCGCGGCGGACGAGCGGAGGGAATCGCGCACGTTCATCGGAATCGACGATAGCTTCTAGAGGGGCGGCGCGGCGCTTGGCCTTCCTCCCCGGCCGCGCCATTCCCCTTACGCGTCACGGCGCGGTTCTGGTTCGATCTCGTGACGCGTGCCCGGCGAACCTGCAGCGGCGCAGCGCCGGGCTTTTTTTTGCGCCTCGCAGTTGGCCGATCTGTGCTGACGGCACGGTGCGAAGCGGCTGCTGGACTGTGGTACGGTAATCGTTTCCGCAACGACACGATCGATCCGCCGTGCCGACAAAAACGCCCGAAGACCTTCGCAGTCATCGCTGGTACGGCGCCGAGGACCTGCGTTCTTTCGGCCACCGCTCGCGCACCCTGCAGATGGGCTACTCGCGCCAGGACTACGCGGGCAAGCCGGTGATCGCCGTCATCAACACCTGGAGCGAGATCAATCCCTGCCATACGCACTTCCGTGAGCGTGCCGAGGCGGTCAAGCGCGGCGTCTGGCAAGCGGGAGGGTTTCCGGTGGAGATGCCGGCGCTCTCGCTGTCCGAACCATTCCAGAAGCCGACCACGATGCTGTACCGGAATTTTCTGGCCATGGAGACGGAGGAGCTTCTACGCTCGTATCCGGCCGACGGCTGCGTGCTGATGGGCGGCTGCGACAAGACCACGCCCGCGCTGATCATGGGAGCCTTGTCCATGAACCTGCCCGCGGTGTTCCTGCCCGGAGGACCGATGCTGCGTGGCAACTGGCGCGGACACACCCTGGGGAGCGGCAGCGACTCCTGGAAGTATTGGAGCGAGCTGCGGGCCGGCAACATCGACGCGCAGGCCTGGTCCGAAATCGAGGAGGGCATTGCGCGCTCCGCCGGGCATTGCATGACCATGGGCACGGCCTCGACCATGACGAGCATGGCGGAGACGCTCGGGCTCACGCTCCCGGGGGCCGCTTCGATCCCCGCAGTGGATGCCAATCACCCGCGCATGGCCGAGGCTTGCGGGCGGCGGATCGTCGAGATGGTCTGGGAAGATCTGAAGCCCCGGGACATCCTGACGGCCGCTTCTTTCGACAATGCGATCACCGCGCTCATGGCGCTGGGAGGGTCGACCAACGCCATCGTGCACCTGATCGCGATGGCCGGGCGCGGCGGGATCAAGCTCGAGCTCGACCGGTTCGATGCCGTCTCGCGCAAGGTCCCGCTGCTCGCGAACGTCCGCCCGTCAGGCAAGTGGCTGATGGAGGACTTCTACTATGCCGGAGGGCTGCGCGCGCTGCTGGCCGAGCTGAAACCCCATTTGAACCTGAGCGAGCGCACGGTCAACGGCAGGACGCTGGGCGAGAACATCACAGGCGCTCGGAGCCATCAGCGCGACGTGATCGCGACGGCAGACAACCCGATACAGGCGGTGGGAGGGCTCGCCGTGCTGCGGGGGAATCTGGCGCCCGACGGGGCGGTGATCAAACCTACGGCAGCGGATCCCAAGCTGCTCCAGCACCAGGGTAAGGCCGTGGTCTTCGAGGATTACAACGACATGGCGGCCCGCATCGACGACGAAAGGCTGGACGTCGACCCGGACTCGGTGTTGGTGCTGCGCAACGCCGGACCGCTTGGCGGCCCCGGGATGCCCGAGTGGGGCATGCTCCCGATCCCGCGGAAGCTGCTCAAGCAGGGCGTGCGAGACATGGTGCGCATTTCCGACGCACGGATGAGCGGCACCAGCTATGGATGCTGTGTGCTGCACGTCGCGCCGGAATCTTTCGTCGGCGGTCCGCTCGCACTGGTCCGAGATGGCGACCTGATCGAGCTGGACGTCGCCGCGCGCCGCCTGGAGCTCAGAGTGGGCGACGAGGAACTGCGCCGGCGCCGCGCCGACTGGCAACGGCCGCAACCCAGGTATCGGCGCGGCTTTGGCGCTATCTTTCAGGACAATATCACGCAAGCCAACGAGGGCTGCGACTTCCGCGTGCTGGAAGGCATGGCCGCCACGCCGGAACCGGAGATTCACTGAGCATCCGAAGGCGGGCAACTGTTCCGCCGAGTCGGGCTTTTCGAACGCGTGGTGCCGGTGCATACTGCGGTTCTCCGGCAATCAACCGACGCGACGCCCATGCGGGCCTTTCACCACGCAGCCGCTGTGTTGCTTTGCGCCGCCGTCCTCCTGGGCTGCGGCCAGAACGTACTCAACGCGCCTCGTCCGGCCCCGTACGTCGATTTGCCCCGGCTGCGCGGAAGCGACCGGATCGAGTTGCAGCTCGAGCGCGGAAAACCGAACGCGAACCCGGACACGGACACGGCCGAGAAACTCGAGCCGTGGATCGGCCGGGCGGCGGATGCAGTCAGCGCCTACTACGGGCAGTTTCCGGTGGCCCAGACCCGGATGCTCGTCGAGCAGACCGACGGCAACGGCGTGCAATGGGCCCGTACATTCGCCCGCTCGGGCTTCGTGGTCCGCGTCGGCATGGGGAAGCAGACCAGCGCGTCGCAACTCGCGTCAGACTGGATGTTGACGCATGAGTTCGTGCATCTGGCGCTGCCGACGCTGCCGGACGAACACGACTGGCTGCAGGAAGGAGCCGCGACCTACGTGGAGCCGGTGGCACGCGCGCAGGCAGGCCAGCTCACACCCGAGCAAGTATGGGCCGAGTTCGCACATGGGATGTCCCGTGGGCTCCCGGGACCGAGGGACCGCGGTCTGGACAACACCTCCAGTTGGCCGCGAACCTACTGGGGCGGCGCCATGTTTTGCCTAGTGGCCGACATCGAAATTCGCAAGCAGACGGCCAATCGCTACGGGCTGCGCGACGCACTGCGGGGCATTCTTGCCGCTGGTGGCACCTTAGACCACCGCTGGTCGATCCGCGAGACGCTCGTCGCCGGCGACCGTGCCGTGGGCGTGCCGGTGCTAACGCAAATGTATGACCAATGGCGCGCCGCGCCGGTGCAGGTGGATCTGGAGGCGCTTTGGCATCAGCTCGGTGTGCAGCGCGAGGGCCGGGTCGTGGTGCTGGATGACACCGCTCCGCTGGCTGATGTCCGGCGGGCAATTACGGCGCAACCGGTGACCGCTGCGGCAGACGACGGCCCTTCCTCGCCGCTTCAGGCGGACTGAGCCGTATCCGCGTCAAGTCCGCTTCTGCCCGGGAGCCGGGTGGATCGGATCAACCCAGTGCACCTGCTCCGGCTGTTCGACCGCAGGGATGTCGAGATTCACCACCACCGGCTCCTGCCCCGAGCGGACCAGCACGCAGGATAGTGGCGCATCGTCACTGGCGTTGATCTCTTGGTGCGGCACGAACGGCGGCACGTAGATGAAGTCTCCCGGACCCGCCTCGGCCATGAACTCCAGCTGCTCGCCCCAACGCATGCGCGCCTTGCCGCTCACTACGTAGATCACGCTCTCCACCGGGCCATGATGGTGCGCGCCGGTCTTCGCCTTCGGATGAATCACCACCGTCCCGGCCCATAGCTTCTCGGCGCCGGCCCTGGCATTGGTAATGGCCGCGGCGCGGTTCATGCCCGGAGTTTGGGGCGTGTTGGCGTCGAGCTCGGTGCCCTTGACTACGCGCACCCCGTGGTATTTCCATTTCGACTCGGCGGACATCGGTCTGAGCCTCACGCGCGACTACGCGCAACAGGATCTGCGGCGATACATTGCGGCATCAGTGCACCGGCGCGGCCGGGTGCTCGAGCGCGGAGCGCAGCACTCGGGCAACATGCACCGCTTCGCGTCCTGTCGCATCCCGGATCTGATGCCGGCAGCTTACTCCGTCGGCGACCACCACCGCTCCGGCTGGCGCCTCGCGCACTTTCGGCAGCAGGCTCGCTTCGCCCATCCGCAAGGATAGATCGAAGTGCTCGGCCTCATACCCGAAGGCGCCGGCCATGCCGCAACAGCTCGACACCACCGGCTCGACCTGGAGTTCCGGCACCAGGCGCAGCGCGTTCTCTACCGCGGGCATGACGCCGAAGGCCTTCTGATGACAGTGGCCATGCAGCAATGCGCGCTTGGCGGCCAGCGGCGTGAACACCAGCTTCCAGCGTCGAGCCTGCCGTTCCCGCTCGATGAACTCCTCCAGCGTCAGGGCTTGCTCGGTGATCGGGCGGACCATCGCCGCCGGCCACAGGGCGCGCAGCTCGTCGCGCAGCGTCAACAGACAGGAGGGCTCGAGTCCCACCAGCGGCACACCGCGCGCAGCGAACGGACCCATCGCATCGATCAATCGCCGCTGTTCCGCACGCGCCTCGTCCACGAGACCAACGGCCAAGAACGTACGACCGCAGCACAACGGGCGGCTCGCGTCTAGAGACCGCGCGAGGCGCACGAAATATCCCGCGGCATTCAGCAGTTCGACGGCTGCATGCAGGTTCTCCGGTTCGAAATAGTTGTTGAACGTATCGGCGAGCAGCACGACTTCCGCGGGCCCTTCTTCGGCCATCGAAGCGCGGGCCGATGACAGGAATGTGTCCCGGCGCCATGCGGGGAGCGACCGTCGAGCCGACAACCCGAGCGCTTTCTCCGTGAGCAACGCGAGCCCCGGTATGCGGTCGCGCTGGTTGAGCAGGAACGCAAGCCGTGCGGCCCACGGCGCGTACCGGGGTAAATTGGCAATGAGCCTTTGGCGCACGCTGAGGCGGCGGCCTTGCGCGTGCTGATACAGCACCTCGACCTTCATGCGCGACATGTCCACACCCGTCGGACACTCGCGCTTGCAACCCTTGCATCCCACGCACAGCTCGAGTGCTTCGAGCATGGCGGAGGACGTGAGTGCGTCGGGGCCGAGCTGCCCCGACAGAGCCAGGCGCAGCGTGTTGGCGCGGCCTCGGGTCAGATGCTGCTCGTCGCCCGTCACCCGGAACGAAGGGCACATGGTGCCTGCGTCGAACTTGCGGCAGTGGCCGTTGTTGTTGCACATCTCGACGGCCGGTCCGAAGCCGCCCCACTCACTCCAATCCAAGCCGGTGCGCAGGGGCTGCACGGCATAACCCGGTTTGAACCGGAACAGTGAAGCGTCGTCCATCCGCGTCGAACGCACGATCTTGCCGGGATTCATCAGTCCCCTGGGATCGAACAGCGCTTTGATCTCGGTCAGCGCGCGGGCAAGCCGCTCGCCCAGGACCGGCTCGATCCACTCGGAACGCACCAAGCCATCGCCATGCTCGCCGGAGAATGCCGCGCCCTTGAACTGCTTGATGAGCGCGCATGCTTCCTCAGCGATGGCGCGCATCTTCTGCGCGCCGTCGGTCTTCATATTGAGCACGGGGCGCACATGCAGCGTGCCGACCGAAGCGTGCGCATACCAAGTGCCCTTGGTGCCGTGCTTCTCGAACACTCGCGTGAGCTTGTCGGTGTATTCGGCTAGGTTCTCGAGCGGGACCGCGCAATCCTCGATAAAGGAGACCGGTTTGCCGTCGCCCTTCATGGACATCATGATGTTGAGCCCGGCCTTGCGCACCTCCCAGACGTCGCGCTGCAGCCGTGCGTCGGTGATTTCGACCACCGAGCCCGGCAGGCCCAGATCAGCCACCAGCGTCGTGAGATCGCGCAGCTTGCGCTCCTGCGCCGCCTTCTCGTCGCCCGCGAACTCGACCAGCAGGATCGCTTCCGGCTCGCCACGCAGGAACTGCTCGACCACCGGGCGAAATGCGGCGCTGTCCCGCGCCAAGTCGATCATCGTGCGGTCGACCAACTCCACGGCGTCGGGCCGAAGCTGCACGATGTGCCGGGTCAGTTCCATGGCCCGGAGGAAAGTCGGGAAGTGGCACACGCCCAACGCCTTGTGCGCGGGAGTAGGCGAGAGCTTCAGTCGCAAGCGCTTGAAATAGGCAAGCGTGCCTTCGGAGCCTACGAGCAGGTGCGCCAGATTGTGCGGCAGGTCCGGGCACACCATGTCCAGGTTGTACCCCTGCACTCGGCGCAGCACCTTGGGCCAGCGGGCCTCGATCTCGGCCGCTTCGCGGCGCGCGATGGCGTGAATGCCTTCCGCGAGCGCCCGCAACGTAGACGGCGCGCCAGCAAGATCCTCGCTCGGCCCGAACGTGGCCTCCTCTCCGCTGGACAGCCAAGCGTCGATTCCCAGCACGTTGTGCACCATGTTGCCGTACCGGATCGAACGCGAGCCACACGAGTTGTTTCCCGCCATCCCGCCCAGCGTAGCCTGAGCGGAAGTCGACACATCGACCGGAAACCAAAGCCCATGCGGCCGCAGCTCGACGTTGAGACGATCGAGCACCAGGCCCGGCTGCACCACCACCTCCGCCCGCGCCGCGTCGAGCTCGAGCACTCGGTTCAGGTATTTCGAGTTGTCGATGATCAGGGCCGCACCGACCGTCTGGCCGCACTGCGAAGTCCCCGCACCGCGCGGAAGGATCGGCATCTCCTCGTCTGCTGCGATCTGCAGCGCTGCACGCGCCGCGTCCTCCGTGCGTGGGACCACCACTCCGACCGGTTCGATCTGGTAGATGGAGGCGTCGGTGCTGTAACGACCGCGCGAGAACGGATCGAACAGGACCTCGCCGTCCACCTCACGCCGCAGCCGCCGCTGGAGCGAAGACGCCGCGCTCGCCGCCGAAGGCGAGTGGAAGTGGATGGGCTTTGCCGGGGCGTTCATGAGGAGGGATGCGCACTGCACACGCAGGTGATCCGGCAGAATATCATCGCTGGCGCGACGCTGGTTGAGTCACCCGCCGAGTTTCGGTAGGCTCGACCCTTTCCGCGCGGCAGGAGGCAGTCATGTCGATGCAGAGCAAGTTCCATCACCCTGGGCGCCACTTCCTGCAGATCCCGGGACCGACCAATGTACCCGACCGCGTGCTACGTGCCATCGATCGGCCCACGATCGACCACCGCGGGCAAGAGTTTGCAGAGCTCGGGCGCGAGGTACTGGAAGGCATGCAGCGGGTCTTCCGCACCCGGCATCCGGTGATCATCTATCCGGCATCGGGCACAGGCGCCTGGGAGGCCGCGCTGGTCAACACGTTATCGCCCGGCGACCGCGTGCTGATGTACGAGACAGGGCATTTCGCCACGCTATGGCGTCGCATGGCGCAACGCCTGGGATTGGATGTCGAGTTTCTTCCTGGTGACTGGCGGCATGGCGCGGATCCTGCCGCGATCGAAGCGAGTTTGGCGGCAGACCGTCAGCATGCCATCAAGGCGGTCTGCGTAGTCCACAACGAAACCTCCACCGGTGCGGTCACGCGTGTGAGCGAGGTCCGGCGTGCGATCGAGCGCGTTGCGCACCCCGCATTGCTGATGGCCGACACCATCTCGTCGTTGGGCTCGATCGATTACCGCATGGACGAGTGGGGCGTGGACGTCACTGTGGGGGGTTCGCAGAAGGGCTTGATGCTGCCGCCCGGCTTGAGCTTCAACGCGGTCGGCAGCAAAGCGCTGCGCGCTGCAGAGTCGGCACGCCTGCCACGCTCCTACTGGAACTGGGAGGAAATGCTCACGGCAAACCGTGCCGGCTACTTCCCTTATACGCCAGCGACCAACCTCCTGTTCGGACTGCGCGAAGCCCTGCAGATGCTGCAGGAGGAGGGACTCGACAATGTGCTGGCCCGCCACGCGCGACTAGGCGAGGCTGCTCGGCGCGCGGTGCGCGCCTGGGGGCTCGAGATCCTGTGCGCGAACCCGCTCGAGCAAAGCAACTCGCTCACCGCGATCGTCCTGCCGGAGGGACACGATGCGGACCGGCTGCGCGCGATCGTCCTGGATCGCTTCGATATGTCGCTCGGCGCGGGCCTGGGCAAGCTCCAGGGCAAGGTGTTCCGCATCGGTCACCTCGGGCACTTCAACGAGCTCATGCTGGCGGGCACGCTGTGCGGGGTCGAGATGGGGTTGGCGCGGGCTGGGGTTCCGTTCCGCAGCGAGGGCGTGGCAGCGGCATTGCAATTCCTAGCCTCCGAGGAGGGATTGGGTGTCCGGGACGAGGCGGCGTTGCTTTCGGCCTGAGCGCGCCGATCCCTGCACACGTGGTTGAGCTGGCCTCAAGAGCCGGCGCGACTGCCGTCCAGGCTACACGTCCCGCTCGGATCGCCTATGCTTAGGTTAAGAGCGAGCGGGTTCGCACCGTCCGAGGAGGAATCAGCGATGGAACAGATGGCCAATGCCGGTTCGTCGGTCCCGATCCCCGGGGTTCGCCGGGTTCCACGGAACAGCGCTTTTCGCTGGTTGGCAGGGGGCTGGAGTGACCTGTGGCGGGTCCCTTCGCTCAGCCTGCCCTACGGCGTGCTGGCGGCGCTAGTCGGGGCCATTCTGCTGTGGCTGTTCCGCGACCAGACTTATCTGGCCCCGGCGCTCAGCTCCGGCTTCTTGCTGCTCGCGCCGGTCCTGGCCATCAACCTCTATGCGCTGTCGCGCCGCCTCGAGCGCGGGGAGCCGGTCGACTCCGTGCATGTGCTCGACGATTGGCGGCATAACCGCGCGGCGATTTCGCTGTTCGGACTCGTCCTTGCACTCACGCTGCTCGCCTGGGAACGCATCTCGGCGGTTCTCTTCGCGTTGTTCTACGGCGGCGACGTACCCGAGCTCACCCGCTTCCTCGAGGACGTCTTGTTCTCCGGGCGGTATCTCGACTTCGTGGTCGCGTATTTCGCCGCGGGTGCCGTGCTTGCCGTCGTCGTGTTTTGCATCAGCGTCGTGTCATTGCCCTTGATGCTCGACCGCGACATGGATACCGTCGCCGCGATCTTGACCAGCCTGCGGGCGGTGCGCGCCAACCCCGGCGCGATGCTGGTGTGGGCTGCGCTCATCGCGCTGCTCATGGCACTGGGCTACGCCACGCTCATGATCGGGGTGGTCGTGATCTTCCCGCTGCTCGCGCACGCCACTTGGCACTGCTACCGGGACGTCGTCGACTAACCCCGTCGCCGAACGCGGTCGGGGCTCAGGTCGCGTCATCCGCCTCGAGCGAACCACTCGCACCCGCGACTGCGCCCCCGCTGCCCGCGGCCGCACGCATCAAGCGATCCCGTACCGCCTCCCACTCCGGCCGCTCGGGCGGTAGCTCCACCACGATCACGCCACAACCCGAACGGTCGAGCAGCCGTAATAGTGCGTACAGGTCGTGGGCATACCCCTGCGCGTCTGTCGCAGCCCCTTGCCACAGTGTCGCGCGCGAGTCGCTTGGGCGAGCGCGACGGGCCAGCACAGCTACCGGTACCCGGAGAGATTGCTCGCGTACCACCCGGTCGAGGTCGGCCGCCGCCGCGAGGATCATAGGCGCGCTGGGCGCGTAATGCGCAGCCAGCATGCCCGAGGCCCGCGGCGCATGGGCGCCCGGACGCGCTACCGGGACACCGATCGCCAGCTCGATCTCCGCTGCACCGATTCGTCCCGGCCTCAGCAGGACCGGATGGCCCGAGGAGAGGTCGAGGATCGTCGATTCGATCCCGACCTCGCAGGCGCCGCCATCCAGCACCAACTCGACCGCGTCGCCCAGCTCCTCACGCACGTGCTGGGCGCTGGTGGGACTGATGCGCCCGAACCGGTTTGCTGACGGCGCTGCGATGCCGCCGCCAAAGGCCTGTAGCAACTGTTGCGCAACCGGGTGCGACGGGACGCGCAAGCCGACCGTGTCCTGACCTCCGGTGATCTCGTCGATGACGCCGGGAGCGCGCATCAGGATGAGTGTCAGTGGACCTGGCCAGAAGCGCTCGGCCAGCTTCTGCGCAGCGATGGGCGCGTCGCGTGACCAGAGCCGGAGGTCCTGCGCGCCCTTCAGGTGCACGATCAGGGGATGGTCGGCCGGCCGCCCCTTCACCTCGAAGATCCGCCGCACTGCGGCGGCGTTGGAGGCATCCGCTCCGAGCCCATACACGGTCTCGGTGGGGAACGCGACCAGTGCGCCCGCGCGCAGGACCTGCACCGCCCGCTGGATTTCGGCGTCCGGCGCAATGGCGCTCATCACGAGCACCTCAAGACGACGTGAGGCGCAACAGCGCCTCGCGGTATTTCTCGGCGGTTTTCGCCAGCACCTCCGGCGGCAGCGGTGGGGCGGGAGGTTTCTTGTCCCATTTCTGCGCCTCCAGCCAGTCGCGCACGTACTGCTTGTCGAAGCTCGGCGGGCTCGAGCCGATGTGATACCGCTCCGCCGGCCAGAAGCGTGAGGAATCCGGCGTGAGCGCTTCGTCGATGAGGTAGAGGCACTGCGCGGGATCCGTGCCGAACTCGAACTTCGTATCGGCAATGAGGATGCCGCAGCCGCGCGCATAATCCGCCGCCTCGGTATACAGTTGAATGGCCTTCTGGCGCACCTCTGCGGCCACTGCCGAG
>Ga0335077_10010791_pt1 | contig 11411 bp, 10 predicted proteins | sample Lox_Sample_31_FD_207151 | JGI IMG/M metagenome (GOLD analysis project Ga0335077, IMG submission 207151) | Soil microbial communities from Loxahatchee National Wildlife Refuge, Florida, United States - Lox_Sample_3.1 | ecosystem: Environmental > Terrestrial > Soil > Wetlands | place: USA...
GTGCGTTCGGGCACGCACCTGCACTCGATGGAACCGCTGCGCCGGGTACTGACCAGGGCGCTACCTGGCACTGGGCCCGGGGCCTGCTTTTCCGACCTCGAGCTGCCGTTCCAGTGCGTGGCGGCCAACATCGAGGGGGCGACCGCGCGCTGGTTCTCGTCCGGGCCGGTGGTCCCCGCGGTGATGGCCTCGTGCGCCGTGCCGGGGCTGCTGCCGCCGGTGGAGATCGACGGGGAGCACTACTTCGACGGCGGCCTGGTCGACTCGATACCGGTCGGGAGGGCGGTCGCGCTCGGCGCCACCACCGTCTACGTGCTGCAGGTGGGACGGATCGAGAGCCCGCTGGCGGTACCGCGACGGCCGTGGGAGGTGGGCCTGGTCGCGTTCGAGATCGCCCGGCGGCACCGGTTCCACGAGGAGATGTCGTCGCTGCCGGACCACGTCCGGGTGCACGTGCTCCCGACCGGCGGGGACCGGCCCGCGCCCGGCTTGTCACAGTTCCGCTACCGGGACCGAGCCAGGGTGGGGCTCAGCATCGAACGCGCCTACGCCGCGTCCGCGAGCTACCTGGCCGCGCTTCCCGCACACTGAGCAGGCGGGGCAACTCGTCCGTTTCTGTCCGCGTATGGTATGGCGCCGCTACGGTAGGGGGGATGCACGACCGTGAGGTCGTCGCGGCCATCGTGGCGGGCGATCCCGCAGGGCTCGCCGAGGCGTACGACAGGTACGCGACACCGCTCTACAGCTTCTGCCGGACGATGCTGCGCGAGCCCGCCGACGCCGCGGACGCCGTGCAGGACACGTTCGTGATCGCGGCGCCCAGGATGTCCGGGCTGCGCGACCCGGGGCGGCTGCGGTCCTGGCTGTACGCGGTGGCCAGGAACGAATGCCACCGACGGCTGCGGGCCGGCAGCCTGCACGCGTCCATCGAGGAAGCGCCGGACGTGACCGACGAGGCGGCCGACGTCGCCGCGGACGTGGAACGGGCCGACCTGCGCGCCCTGGTCCGCGACGCGCTCTGTGGCCTGGGGCCGACCGAGAGGGAAGTCCTCGAGCTGCAGCTGCGGCAGGGCCTGAGCGGTGGCGAGGTAGCCAGCGTGCTCGGAATCTCCCGCAACCACGCGCACGCGCTGCTGTCCCGGGCGCGCGACCAGCTGGCGACCGCGCTCGGGGCGCTCGTCGTGGCCAGGACCGGCCGCCTGGAGTGCCCGGACCTGGACGCGATGCTCCAGGAGTGGGACGGCGTGCTGACCGTGCTGGTGCGCAAGCGCGTCAACCGGCACGTGCAGCGGTGTCCGGCCTGTTCGGGGCGGCGCCGCCGGGAGGTATCGCCGGCCATGCTCCTCGGGGTGGCGCCGATCGCCGTGCTGCCGATGATGGCGGGGGGTCTGCGGGCCGGCTTCAGGGACCAGGTGCTGCAGCTCGCCACCGGGAACTCCCCCGCCGCCGTGGCCCATCGGGCCGCCGTGGCGAAGACCTCGTACTCGTTCGGCCCTCATGGTTTCCCCCGGCCGCTCCATCAGCCCGCACCGCCTTGGTGGCACCTGCGGCCCGCGCACGCCGGCGCGGTGGCCGGGACCGCGGCCGCGGTGACGGCCGGCGTCACCTGGATCGCCCTGCCGCCGCACCACGGCGTGCCGCCGGCCGGGGCGGCCACGCCGATCGCGACCGGCAGCGCGGGTCCCGCCTCCGGCAACGACAGCCCGCCGGGAAGGGACGGCCCCACGGCCCGGGCCAGCGCCACGGCGCGAGCCAGCGTACTGCCGATGGGCAGCGGCAACCCCGGCGGCGCTACGCCGTCGGCGAGCATGATGGCCGCGCCCTCGCCGACGAACGCGAGCCCCATGGCCCCGGCCCCGAACCTGAGCCCCGGTACCAGTACCAGTACCAGTACCAGCGACGCGCCGGGCGCCGGGACGCTGAGCGTCAGCCCGGCCACGCTCGACGTCGCCCCGCCGGGCGGCGGCTCGATCACGCTCACCGCCTCCGGCGGCAGCGTGACCTGGTCGGTCTCCGAGCCGCCGGGCCTGCAGAAGAAGGTCGTCGTGGCGCCGATGTCCGGCACGCTGGCGGCGGGCGAGACCACCACGGTTACCGTCACCGTCGAAGGTCCGGGCAAGCCGCGGGTGCACCTGACGTTCAGCCCGGGCGGCGCGACCGTGACCGTCGTGATCAGCTGAGCGGCGCACCGCCGGGCCGCAGGCTACGGTTTGCCGCCCGGAGGTCATCTGTCCTGATGCCAGGGCCGGGCGCGCGGTCGCCAGGCCGGGACGGCACGCCGGTACGCCTGGTACTGCTCGCCGAACTGGCGGGCCAGGGCCGGCTCCTCGTACCCGTGGACGAACGAGGCGACGGTAACCCAGACGGCGGCGGCGTAGCCCAGCAGCACGGGCTGGCCCAGCGCGAGGCCCTGCCCGGTAATGACGGCCACCACGGCCAGGTACATCGGGTTGCGCACGTACCGGTACAGGCCGCCGATCACCAGGCGCTCGGTCGGGGCGACCGGGGCGGGGGTGCCGCGGCCTTCGGCCACGAACCGCGCGAACGCCTGGACGAGCACGATGACGCCCAGGATGAGCATGATCAGCCCGGCGGCCCGCACCGGCGCCCAGTGAGTCAGCGGCCCGCGCACCTGCCAGCGGGTCAGCCACCAGGGCACCAGGCCGGCCACGACTCCGGGCGCGACCGCGAAGAACAGCGCGCTGCCCGCCGCGGCGGTTGACCTGCGCACGACGGCCCTCAGGATTCGTGGTGGGGCAGGACGCCGCGGGACGGTTCGGTGCGGGGCATGGGGTCCTCCTGGTGTTTCGCCGCCCGGTTAAAATACAGACAGTCTGTATGGAATTGACATACTCAGATTTACATACAGACAGTACGTATGACAAGGGAATTGCGGGTGGGGAGATACGCATGACCAGGACCAAGCACGATCTCCGCTCGGAGGCGACCCGTCGGCGGCTGGTGACCGCCGCGCGCCCGCTGTTCGGCGCGCGCGGCTACGCGGACGTGAGCACGGAGGAGATCGTCCGGGCCGCCGGGGTGACCCGCGGCGCCTTGTATCACCAGTTCCGTGACAAGAGCGACCTGTTCGCCGCGGTGGCGGAGGAGATCGAGGCCGGGATCGCCGAGCGGATCGCGGGCGCGGCCGGGGCGGAGGCCGACCCGCTGGCCGCGCTGCGGTCGGGCACCCGGCTCTTCCTCGACGCCTGCGCCGAGCCCGAGGTCGAGCGGATCATCCTGCTCGACGCCCCGGCCGTGCTCGGCTGGGAGGCGTGGCGGGACCTGGCCGGCCGGTACGGCCTCGGCCTGGTCCAGTTCGGGCTCGAGGCGGCGATGCAGGCCGGGGCCATCGTCTCGCAGCCGGTCGCTCCCCTCGCCCATGTCGTGATCGGCGCGCTCAACGAGTGCGCGTTGTACGTGGCCCGGGCCGAGGACCCGGCGGCGGCGCGGGAGCAGTGCGTCGCGATCCTCGACGGGATCCTGCGCGGCCTGATGACGAGCGACTGAACGGCCGAAGCGGCGATGAGTTCCGCGCGGCGCGTCCGTCGTCACTGAAAGGCCCGCACCTCGCGCGCTTTGGACTGCCTGCACGGAGGGAGTAACCATGGCGCAGCCGGTTGTGCACTTCGAGATCATCGGGGAAGGAGCCGGCAAAGCTCAGGAGCTACTTCGGCGAACTGTTCGGGTGGGAGTTCGACACCAGCTCCCCGGTCTCGGCGGCGGTGTCCGAGCCGGACGACTACGGCTTCATGAGCCGCGACACGACCAGCGACGGGACCGGGATCCCTGGCGGTGTCGGCGGCGGCGCCAGCTACCAGCCTCATGCAATGTTCTACGTCGGCGTGGCCGACGTCGAGGCCGCCCTGCAGCGGGCCGAGCGGCTGGGCGGGAAGCGCGTGATGGGCCCGGAGCGGGCGCCGTCGGGCCTGGTGGTCGGCCACTTCACCGACCCGGAGGGCAACCTGATCGGAGTCGCCGGGATGGCGTGATGCAGCAGCGGCGCGAGCATCCAGCCGCCACGATGTGGCAACGTGCCGGCTATAGCCGGCTCAATGTCACATTGAGCCGGTTGTTCCCGGCCACAAAAACGGACTTCAGTCACATTGGCACCGAACCGCCCGCGGCAGGAACCACGACGATGTGACATTGCCATGGTCAGGTGCACCACGATGTGACATTGCCGTGGTTGCTGCGTGGGCCCTTGGTTACGGAAGCGGTGGCCGGGGGCGCAGGGACGGGTCATGGGGATGCCGGCGGGGCGGCGATTTCCGCGGGCCGTTCGGCCCAGGCCCAGATGGTGGTGCGCTTGGTGTCGCTGTCTTCGGTCACGCGCTGGCCGGGGACGTCGTAGCTGGCCAGCGGCCTCAGCCGGTCGCGGGGGAGGTAGGCGCGGCCGAAGTCGGCGGCCAGCACGACGGCGCCGCGGGCCTGGGCTCGTCCGGCGAACCGCATCACTCTGGCGGCCAGGTCGCGCTGGTAGAAGGCGTCGGCGACCAGCACGAGGCCGGTGCCGGACGGCGGGAGGTCGTCGCGGTCCAGCACATCGGCGCAGACGGCCCGCACCGTCACGCCGTTGGCGGCCGCGTTCACCTCGATCGCCTCGGCGGCGAGCGGGTCGATGTCGTAGGCGGTCACGGCCGCCGCCCCGGCCATGGCCGCGGCGATGGCCACCAGGCCCGAGCCGGAGGCGATGTCGATCACGTCCCGGCCCCGGGCGAGCCGGGGATGATCGAGCAGGTAGCGGGCCAGCGCCTGGCCGCCCGCCCAGGCGAACGCCCAGAAGGGCGGGTCCAGGCCGGTCCGGCCCGAGGCCGCCTCGGTGCGCTGCCATAGGCTGATCGGATCGCTCGCCTGGTGCAAGCGGATCTCGGGCACCAGCGGCACTGGCCCGAGCCTGGCCCCGGCCACGATGAGCTGCCGGCTCGACTCGTCCTGGGCCATGTGATCCTCCGGAACTAGGGTGTCATGCGAAGGCCGGAAGAAGGGATGGCCGTGGACTATGCCGAGCACTTCCAGCAGGAGGCCGCCGCCCTCGAGGCCGCGGCCCGCCAGGCGGCCGGCGCCGAGACCGCCCCGGCGGTCCCGTCCTGCCCGGGATGGGTGGTGACCGACCTGATCTTGCACCTGGGGATGGTGCACCGGTGGGTAGGCCGCCTCATCAGCGAACGGATGCAGGAACCCCCGCCGTGGGGAGGCGACCCGTCGTGGCTGGGCCTGGCGGAAGAGTGGAGCGGCTGGCTGCCTCCCGGCCGCGCGCCCGGGGAGTCCCCGGTGCCGGCCGGGCTGCTCGACTGGTTCGGCGCCGGGGCGGCCAGCCTGGAGGAGCAGTTCCGCGCGGCCGAACCCGACGACCAGGTGTGGACCTGGTCCCCGGACCACAGCGTCGGCTTCTGGCAGCGGATGCAGGCGATCGAGGCCGCCGTGCACCGGTGGGACGCAGAGAACGCGGTGGGGACGGCCCGCCCGCTGGACGCGGACCTAGCCGCCGATGCCGTCGGGCAGACCTTCGAGGTCATGGCACCGATGCGGCGGGCTGTGGCCAAGGCGCCGCCCGGGCAGGGCGAGCGGTACCTGCTCCGGCGCACCGACGGGCCGCAGACGTGGGCGGTGCAGTTCGACGGCGATACCGTGATGCTCGGCGCGCCCGGCGACCAGCATGACATCCAGATCTCTGGTACCGCCTCGGACCTAGCGCTGTTCCTGTGGCAGCGGAAGGTGGCCGGCCGGCTCGACGTGGAGGGCGACACGTCCCTGCTGAGCGGCTACTTCGTCCTGGTGCCACCGCTGTAGGGCGGGGGTCGAATGGCCCGGGCCGACGGGACCTCGGACCACTGCGCCGCCGCCGCCACGCGGCCAGGCTGAAGAAATGGGAACAGCCCGGGAGTGGCGGAGGTGAACGACGATGAAAACCGCGACCGGATCGGCGAGTAGCCGGGACGCGCGAGGTGCCCAGCCCGAAGGGCAGTCCACGGCCGCCGGGGCCGTTGGCCAGCGCGCCTTGCGGACGCTCAGCCCGGCCGAGTGCTTCGGCCTGCTCGAACCGGGCGGCGTCGGGCGCGTCGGGTTCGCCGCCGCGGACGGGATCATGATGCTGCCGGTCAACTTCGCGGTAACGGGAAAGACCATTGTCTTCCGCACCGCACCGGACACGCTGCTGGCCGTGTACGCCGACGGCCGGGTCAGCTTCCAGGCCGACCACCTGGACGAGGTGCTCCACGAGGGCTGGAGCGTCCTGGTGCACGGGCGCGCGCACACGGTCACCGATGAGCGCGAGGTGATGCAACTCGAGGTGAGGACGCGCCTCGAGCCGTGGGCCGCCGGGCCCCGGGACGTGTACGTGCGCATAATGCCGGCCCGGATCAGCGGACGGCGCCTCTAGCCCGGTGACCGGATCCGAACGGCCCGAAGGTGAACTCGACCTCTGTGGACGGCTCCCGGCCCGGACCGTTCGGCATCCCTGGTTGATCAGGCCGCTATGGCGCGGCACGCTGGCCTGGTGGAAAGCTTGCACGAGCGCGAGCGCGAGGTGGCGGCGATCCGGGAGCTGCTGGATGGCCGCGGCCGGATGCTGCTGCTCGAGGGCCGGGCCGGCATCGGCAAGACGTCGCTGACCGAGGTGGCGTGCTCGCGAGCCGCCGAGCTCGGCTGCGAGGTACTCCGCGCGCGGGGCTCGGAGCTGGAATCGGGTTTCGCGTTCGGGGTGGTGCGCCAGTTGTTCGAGCGGCGCCTGGAGGCCGCAGGCCAGGGCGAGCGGGCGGCCCTGCTGGCCGGGCCCGCGGCCGCGGCGCGGCCGCTGCTGGCCGGGGAGCTCGCCGGGCAGCCGGCCGGCGACAGCTCGTTCGGGGTGCTGCACGGCTTGTACTGGCTGGTGGTCAACCTGGCGGCGGCCCGGCCGCTGCTGCTCGCCATCGACGACGCGCACTGGGCCGACGAGCCCTCGCTGCGCTGGCTGGCCTACCTGGCGCGCCGGCTGGACGGACTGGCGGCGGGAGTGCTGGTGGCGTTGCGTCCGGGAGACCCGGCGGCGATGGGGGCCCCGCTCCTGACGGTGTGCGCGGAGGCGGCGGCGGTGCTGCGCCCGGCGCTGCTGAGCGAGCAGGCGGTCAGCGCCATGGTGCGGGCGGCGGTTCACGATGGGACCGGCGGCGAGGCCGGCGACGAGCTGTGCGCGGCCGTGTACACCGCCTGCGGCGGTAACCCGCTCTACCTGGCCGAACTGCTACGGGCGGCGGACCGCGGCGGGCGGCCGCTGGCCGCGCTGGAGCCGGCCGAACTGCTGGCCGGCGGGCTGGACGGAATCGCGCGGCAGGTCATCACCCGGGTGCGGGGCCTGGGTCCGGACGCGCTGCGCCTGACCCAGGCGCTGGCCGTGCTGGGGGATGGCGGCGAGCTGCGGCACGCGGCCGCGATCGCGGGGCTGCCGATGGCCGCGGCGACGCGGCTAGCCGGGGGGCTGACCCGGACCGAGGTGCTGGCGCCCGAGGTGCTGCCGGCCGGAGACCGGCCGCGGTTCGTGCATCCGGTGATCCGCGATGCGCTCGAAGCGGTGCTGGACAGCGGGGCACGGGACCGCGCCCATCGCGACGCGGCCCGGCTGCTGCACGCCGACATGGCCCCGCCGGGCCAGGTGGCCGCGCACCTGCTCCGGGTACGGCCGGCCGGTGACGGCTGGGTCCTGGCGCGGCTGCGGGAAGCGGCACGGGCCGCCATGGACGGCGGCGCGCCGCAGGCCGCGGCGGACCTGCTGGACCGGGCGCTAGCCGAGCCGCCGTCACCTGCGCAGCGGGCCGGGGTGCTGCGGGAAGCGGCTCGCGCGCATGTGGCCGCCGGGCGGGAGCGGGCTTTCGTGCTGCTGGAGGAGGCGCTGCGGGTGGCGGCCGGCCCGCGGGTCCGGGCCGAGATCGCGCTGGAGGTGGCCGAGGCCTACGCCGCCCTGTTCCGGTGGGTGGACGCGGTGGACGTCATCGAACGGGCGCTGGCCGAACTCGGTCCGGCCGAGCCGGAGCTCGCGGCCCGGCTGGAGGGCGAGCTGGTGGTCTGCGGCCTGCACGACGCGCGCCGCGCGCCGCAAGTCGCGCCCGTGCTCGCCCGCCTGAACTCGGCTCACCCAGGCCGGCCTCCAGTGGCGGCCGCCAGCGAACCAGTCGCGGTGGCGCAGGCCATGGCCATGCTGCTGGCGGGCCGCCCGGCGCGCCAGGTCGCGGACCTGCTGGAAGAGACGTTGAGGTGCGCCGGGCCCGAGGCCGGGAACTGGGACACGCGTGCGGCGCTGCTGTGGGTCCTGGTCGTGGCCGAGCGTTTCGGCACGGTCGAGGAGTCACTCGGGCCGATGCTCGAGCAGGTTCACCGCTGCGGTTCGGCCCGCGGTCTGGTGGCCGCCTACTCCACCCTCGGCCTGCTCAAGCTGCGGCTCGGCGCGCTGCCCGAAGCCGACGCGGCGGCGCGGATAGCGCTGTACGTGCTGCAGGAAGGCGACTTCGCGCCGGGTCTCGCGTTCGCCGCGACCGTCCTTTCCGACGTCGCCGTCGAGGCGGGCCAGTTTGACGAGGCGGAACGACTGCTGGATCTGCTCCCGGATCGGGGGTGGCCCGCGGGGGTCGGGACGGTGCTCATCCCGGCGGCCCGCGGACGGCTGCGGCTGGCTCAGGACCAGGCCGCCGACGCGGTGGCCGAATTCCGGACCTGCGGCGAGCTGTTCGGCGCCGACGTGTGGGGCATGCCCATCCGCGAGACGGGTTACGTGCACGCGCGCTCCGGCGCCGCGCTCGCGCTGCTGCGGCTGGGCCGGCCCCGGGACGCCGTCGAGCTGGCCGAGGCCGAACTGGCCGACGTGCGGGTGTTCGGCACGCCGCGGGCGCTGGGGGTCGCGCTGCGGGTGGCCGGGCTGGCCCGCGGCGGTCCGGACGGCCTGGCCCTGCTGCGCGAGTCGGCGGCGGCGCTCGACAACTCTCCCGCGCTGCTCGAGCGCGCCCGCTCGCTGGCCGAACTCGGGGCGGCCTTGCGCCGGGACGGCCAGCGCGCCGCGGCCAGGGACCCGCTGGCCCGGGCGCTCGAGCTGGCCGCCGGCTGCGGCGCCGGGCCACTGGCCGCCCGGGCCCGCGACGAGCTCAGGGCGGCCGGCGCCCGCCCGCGGCGTGCCTGGCGGACCGGGGTGAACGCTCTGACCCCCAGCGAGCTGCGCGTCGCCCGGCTGGCCGCCGACGGCCGCTCCAACCGCGAGATCGCCGGCGAGCTGTACGTCACCCTCAAGGCGATCGAGGGTCATCTGGCCCGCGCCTACGCCAAGCTCGGCATCGAAGGCCGGGGCCAGCTGGCCGACGCCCTAGCCGCCCAGAAGGCCGGCACCGGAGACCGGCCCGGAAAAGACTGGGGTGCCGACCCTACAGCGAACCACCCGCCGGCCGGGCGACGGTAGGGCCATCACCTCACCTGCGGAAGGGGACTGCGATGGCGATGACCGTGCACGAGGCGTTCGTGACGGGAACGAAGACGTTCAACGCCCATGACATCGACGGGTTCACCAGCGTGCTGGCCGACGATGTCGTCTTCCAGGCGCCCGGCGGGATCAGCGGCCAGGGCAAGGCGGCCTGCGCCCAGTTCTTCGCGGGCTGGTTCGGCGCGTTCCCCGACGCGCACGTCGAGGTGCACGCCCTGCACGTGGCCGGCGATGTCGCCGTCGAGGAAGGCACCTTCACCGGAACCCACCGAGGTCCCTTGCCTGGCCCGGCCGGCGACATCCCGCCCACCGGGCGCCCGGTCACGGTGCCCTACATCCAGGTGCTCCGCTTCCGTGACGGGCGGCACGCTTCCTTCAACCTGATGTACGACCGGCTGCTGATGCTCGAGCACCTCGGCCTGGCTGAGTGAGTGGCCTCGGGCACCGGGCCGACCCGCGGTCCCGCTCACTAAGCTCCTGATCGTGACCGACGAGCACGGATATTCCTCGGCCAGACTCCCGCTCAACTTCGAATGGCACGGTAAGGCCAGGCGAGCGCATCAGGCCGGGGCGGCCCGGCGGGCCAGGCCGTCGACGAAGATGTCCAGCAGCAGCTCGAACCGCTCGTCCGGGTCGGCCAGCGCGAACTCCCCGGCCAGGCCGGTCATGTTCGGGAACAGGCCGGCCGGGAGCGAGGCGATGTAGTCGCGGGCCATGTCCGCGGCTTCCTGCAGGCGGGCCGGGTCGCGGTCCGGGGCGCCGCCGTCCTCCACCCCGGTCTCGTCCACGGTGAAGCCGTTTATCGTGGCGATGAGCAGCAGGTAGCCCTGCACGGCCAGCCGCGGCGGCAGCCCGCCCGCCCGCAGGATCGCGAGCACGCGCTCGGAGTACTGCAGCGCGTTCGGCCCCATCGGGATGCGGCCGATCGAGATGCGCACCACGTACGGATGACGCAGGGTGACGCGGCGCTGGACCCTGGCCACCTCCTTGAGCTGCTCCTGCCAGCGCGCCGGGTCCGGGTCGGGCGTCTCGTTCTCGCCGATGATCTCGTCGAGCACCAGGTCCAGCAGGCCGTCCTTGCTGCCGACGTGCCAGTACAGCGACGCGGCGCCGACGCCGAGCTCGTCGCCGAGCCGCCGCATGCTCAGCGCGGCCAGGCCTTCGCGGTCGAGCAGATCGATCGCGGCCTTCACGATCGCCTCCCGGCTGATCGGCTCGCGCCGCCGCCGGGCTGGCCGGTCGGGCAGCCGCTGCCAGGGCGGCGGCGGGATCTCCGGCTTCGTCGCCATCGGAACCTCCCTCGCGCACCCGCGCCCGGCCGGCCCGTGCGCTTCTTTAACACTGTACCAGACTCGAACAGTGTTTGACTTGACCATTGATCGATGATAGAACATCGTTCGAGAGTTGAACCTAGTTCGAGTACGAGGGAGTCCGACATGGCTACCAATCAGGCGGCCGTTGGCCACGGCCACCAGCCCGGGCCGGCCGGCACGGGCCTGGCCGGCACTGGGCTGACCGATACTGGGCTGACCGGCACGGGGGAGGCCGGTTACCCCGGCCGCTGGCTCGCCGCGATCGTCATGATCGTCGGGGCGCTCATGGACATGATCGATGTGACCATCGTCAACGTGGCGCTCCCCTCCATCCGCCGTGACCTGCACGCCAGCGCCACCCAGCTGGAATGGGTGGTGTCCGGGTACATGCTGGCGTTCGCGGCGGCGCTGATCATCGCCGGAAACCTCGGCGACAAGTTCGGCCGCAAGCGCCTGTTCCTGTCCGGGGCCGCGCTGTTCGGGCTGGCCAGCTTGGCCGCCGGGCTGTCCGGGTCCGGCGCGGAGCTGATCGCCGCCCGGGTCGTCCAGGGGGCCGCGGCCGCCGCCATGGCGCCGCAGGTACTGGCCACGTTCCGGGTCATCTTCGCCCGGCAGGAGCGGGGCAAGGCGTTCGGCATCTACGGGGCGATGCTCGGCTTCGC
>Ga0335077_10010792_pt1 | contig 11411 bp, 10 predicted proteins | sample Lox_Sample_31_FD_207151 | JGI IMG/M metagenome (GOLD analysis project Ga0335077, IMG submission 207151) | Soil microbial communities from Loxahatchee National Wildlife Refuge, Florida, United States - Lox_Sample_3.1 | ecosystem: Environmental > Terrestrial > Soil > Wetlands | place: USA...
TTTTTGCAAATACCTCTCCGAGACATCTTGCAGCAGCACGGCATAGCCACTGCGCAAAAGGACGTGGGCGATGCCGTGTCCCATAGTGCCGGCGCCAACTACGCCGACGGTTTTGATTTCGCTCGATGGTTGGGCCATTCCGATTCCCCCTCGATAAGGAAGAAGGTTAACACGAAGTTCGCAGAGGCTCACAGAGAACTCAGAACAGAGGGCACATTTAGGAAGCTTTGTTCAATCACCCGATCGCTCAATCACTCAATCCCAGATGCCGGGCGTTGCAAGCTCGATCAAATGTCCGTCCGGATCGCGGAAGTAGAGGCTTCGGCTTCCATGTTCCCATTCGACGACGGACTCGATGGCGATTTCCTGCTCGCGCAAACGATTCTCCCACTCAGCCCATCCCGTAGTCGCAATGGTGAACGCTACGTGCAACTGGCCTTGACCGTCGTGCGGCGGAATCACGCCGCCGGGAGTCGGGACCGGGTCCTGCGTGCCGCCTTTCTTGAATATCAGAAGCACTTGCTGATCGTTGACTCGAAGGGCGCAGAACCGATGGTCGGAAACGATTTTGGTGAAGGCGAAAAGCCGCTGGTAGAAGCGCGTAGAACGGTCGAGATCCGTCACGTGGAGCGCCGTCTCGCCGATACCGGTCACGTGCGGCACGGGCTCGTCACCTCCGGAAATGCCGCTCATCTACGTTGTAGGGGCGAGCGACGCTCGTCCTAGGCGAACGCCGTTCGGCCTACCGTTCTGCGCCCAGCGCCACCGCATTTCCCCCGCCCAGGCACAGGGCGGCGACCCCCTTACTCACGTCGCGGCGTTCCATCTCGTAAAGCAGGGTTACCAGAATGCGTGCGCCTGAGGCTCCGATCGGATGGCCCAGCGCCACCGCGCCGCCGTTGACGTTGGTCTTCTCGGGGTCGAGTCCTAACTCCTGCATCACGGCGAGGGCCTGAACGGCGAAAGCCTCGTTCAGCTCGAAGAGGTCCACGTCTTCGAGCTTCCAGCCCAGTTTCTGGAGCAGCGATTGGACGGCGCTCACCGGCGCCATCATCACCCACTTGGGCTCAACGCCGCTCACCGCCTGCCCCACGATGCGCGCCAGCGGCTTCCTGCCTAGCTCCTTCGCCTTTTCCGCCGAAGTCACCACCAGCGCCGCGGCGCCGTCGTTGGTACCCGGAGCGTTCCCCGCCGTGACGGTGCCATCCGGCTTGAATGCCGGCTTGAGCCTCGCCAGCGCTTCCACGGAAGTGTCCCCGCGCGGCGACTCGTCTATTTCGAAGCGAATCGGCGCGCCCTTCTTCTGCGGAATCTCCACCGGAACAATCTGCGACTTGAAGTGGCAGCTCTTAATAGCGTATATGGCGCGGCGATGGCTTTCAACCGCATAGGCGTCCTGCCGCTCGCGGGAAATCTTGTATTTCTCGGCCACCAGTTCCGCTGTCATTCCCATGTGGAAGTCTTCATAGGCGTCCCACAGACCATCCTGGATCATGGAATCGAGGGTCTTGCCGTGGCCAAGGCGCAATCCGGCGCGAAGCTGCGGCAGCAGGTAGGGCGCGTTGGTCATGGATTCCATGCCGCCAGCGACCACGATCTCCGTATTGTCGGTCTGGATTCCCTGTGCGGCCAGCGCCACCGCCTTCAGACCGGAGCCGCAGACCTTGTTGATGGTCATGGCTGCCACGCGATTGTCCAGGCCACCTTTCAGCCCCGCCTGGCGCGCCGGATTCTGGCCGAGACCCGCCGAGATCACGTTGCCCATAATGATCTCGTCGACGCGAGCGGGCTCAATCCCGGCGCGACGCACTGCCTCGCGGACGACGATGGCTCCCAACTGGACTGCCGACAAGGACGAGAGCGCACCCTGGAACTTGCCCATCGCAGTTCGAACTGCTGAAATAATCACGGGGTCTTTCATGGTTTCACCTGCCTGTCGCGATTATAGGCGCGTTCGCGGTATTTTTCACAGTCACGAATAGAGAGGCTCTTAATGTTACTGATGAGACGGGGTGCCGAGAGACAACGACAAAGCGCCCAAATGAGAGCCGTGCTGCGGTATAATACAACTCACGCAAAGTGGCTCGCGTATGTCCGGGAATATCCGCGAACATGGGAAGGCTGCAGAGAGTGTGGTAATTCGAGCGAGCGAAGTTGGCCTCAGTCTGTCGGCAGCGCTCAACCAGGCGCGGCGCACGGGCGGTGTGACCATAACCTTGCGGGGCAAGCCTGTCGCGAAACTCACACCACTCCCGGAGAAACCAGCGCGGTTCGATGATTATCCCGCATTCGGTATTGTGGGCCGATCGCGAGGATATGAGGGATGTTGAGGCTTGGCTGCAGCGAATTCGCAGGCCAAGATACGACCGCCTAGGCAGGCGACGACCGAAATTGTTGGAATCACAAGGAAAGTTTGAGCTATGGGTGACCAGGAACTGATTTCGCCGCAGAAGCGGATCCCCGTCAACATCGAAGACGAGATGCGCGCCTCCTACCTCGATTACGCCATGAGCGTGATCATCGGGCGGGCGCTGCCCGACGTGCGCGACGGCTTGAAGCCGGTGCATCGCCGCATTCTTTACGCGATGTATAAGGAGGGCATCACCCCGGACAAGCGTTATGTCAAGTGCGCCGGAGTGGTGGGCGAAGTCATTAAGAAGTATCACCCCCACGGCGACGCCGCCGTTTACGACACTCTGGTGCGTATGGCGCAGGACTTCAACTTGCGTTACTTGCTGATTGACGGCCAGGGTAACTTCGGTTCGGTCGATGGCGACCCGCCCGCCGCCTATCGGTACACGGAATGCCGCCTGACGCGTATCGCGGAGGAGTTGCTGGCCGACATCGACAAGGAGACTGTCGACTTCGCCCCCAACTTCGACGAGTCCACGGAAGAGCCCAGCGTGCTACCCACGCGCGTTCCCAACCTGCTGATCAACGGGTCGGACGGAATCGCTGTGGGCATGGCCACCAAAATTCCGCCGCACAACCTCAGCGAGATCATCGATGCCACGATCCTGCTGATCAACAAGCCCAACGCCAAGCTGGATGAAGTGCTGTCGCTGGTGCCGGGCCCAGATTTCCCCACAGGCGCCTATCTCTACGGCAAGAGCGGCATCCGGTCCGCCTACGAGACTGGCCGCGGCCAGTTCACCATGCGCGCCAAGGCGGCTATCGAGCGGCCCGCCAAGGATAAGGAACAGATCGTCATCACCGCCATTCCCTACCAGGTGAATAAGGCCAAGACCATCGAGCGCATCGCCGAGTTGGTCCAGGCCAAGAAGATCGAGGGTATCTCCGACGTGCGCGACGAGAGCGACCGCGACGGGATGCGGATCGTCATTGAGATCAAGCGCGGCGAGCAGCCGGAAGTGATACTGAACAATCTTTACAAGCACACCCAGCTTCAGGAGAACTTCGGCATGATTCTGCTGGCCATCGTCAATGGCCAGCCACGCACGCTGCCGCTGATCGACGCCATCCAGCTCTTCATCGATCACCGGGTCACGGTGGTACGCCGGCGCACGGTTTACCTGCTGCGCAAGGCGGAAGAGCGCGCCCACATCCTGCTGGGCTTCCTCAAGGCACTCTCACAGCTCGACGCCGTCATCAAGCTGATTCGCGCTTCCAAGACGCCCCGGGAGGCCCGCGACGGATTGGTGGCGCGCTTCGACTTCACCGAGCGGCAGGCGCAGGCCATCCTCGAGCTGCAATTGCAGCGCCTCACTGCCCTGGAGCGAGACAAGATTCAGGAAGAGTATGACGAACTGATGAAGAAGATCGCCGAGTACCACGAGATCCTGGCCAGCGACAAGGTGCTGAAGAAGGTGATCGTTGACGAGCTGAAGCAGGTGCAGAAGGACTACGGCGACACGCGGCGCACCGAGATCATCGAGGAGCAGGCGGAGATCAAGCTGGAAGACCTCATCGCCGACGAAGACGTAGTGATCACGGTTTCCCACTCAGGATTCCTCAAGCGCACGCCGCTTTCCACCTACCGGCAACAGGGCCGCGGCGGCAAAGGTCGCATGGGCATGAAGACACGCGACGAGGATTTTGTGGAGCACCTGTTCATCGCCTCCACGCACAGCTACATCCTCGTATTCACCAACGCCGGCAAGCTCTATTGGTTGAAAGTGTATGAGATTCCGGACGTCGGCGCGGCGGGCAAGGGCAAGCATATCACCAACCTCGTCAACCTTGCTTCGAGTGAGAAGGTAGCCGCCGTGCTCGCTGTTAAAGAATTGCCCGATCAACCCAAGGACGTGGAGATTGGGGGCGAGACCTACGCCGCCGAAGGCTACGTCACTATGGTTACGCGGAAAGCGGTGATCAAGAAGACCCGCCTGGCCGAGTTCTCCAATCCGCGGTCCGCCGGCATCGGGGCCATGAAAATCGAGGAAGGCGACGAGTTGATTGCCGCCCAGCTCACCTCCGGCCGCGAAAACATCTTCCTTGCCAGCCACGAGGGCATGGCCATTCGCTTCCGCGAGAGCGACGTGCGCGATATGGGCCGCGCCGCCTACGGCGTGAACGGAATGGACTTGGACGAGGGCGATTACCTGATCGGTATGGAAATCGTCGGCGAAAAGGAGTTGATGCTGAGCGTCACTGAGAAAGGTTACGGCAAGCGCACGGCCATCACCGAATACCGTTTGCAGTCGCGCGCCGGCAAGGGTGTGATCAACGTGAAGACGACGGAGCGCAACGGCAAGGTGGTGAGCGTGCTGAGCGTCACCGAGGATTCCGAGGTGATGCTCATCAGCCAGCAGGGCAAGATCACTCGCCTCGATTCCAGCACCATTCGCGAAAGCGGCCGGTCCGCCCAGGGTGTGCGGTTGATCAACCTGGAGGAGGGCGATCAAGTGGCGGCCGCCTGCCTGGTGACGAGCGAGGAGAATGGCAACGGCGGTCCGGTGCAGGGGACGCTTCTTCAATGAGGCAGGAGAAGCAGGAGGGCGAGGGGAAGACCAAGCTGTCACCGAATGACAAAGCCAAGCCGCGACGGCGGGGTCACGTTTCGCTGAACCCGAAGTGGTGGATCTGCTCGCCGTGGCGGTGCTCGTGAAATGCGACCACGCTGAGCCAACTGGCGCCAGTCAGTGTGCCGATCGCTTCAAAGGGATGAGGAGCCGAGACGCGAAGCAAGTCTGCATAAGATCCGGACTGGACCACTTCGAGTAGGGCCTTGCGTGACTGGCCCAACAGCTCGATTCCTTCCGTCAGCGCGGGCGCCTGAAGCGGTTCGGCAAGTGCTGGCGCCTTCACTTTGGGGGTGCGGATTCCTACCAATCGGGCTACCCGCTCCCACTCGGTACGGAGTTGCTCGTCGCTCGCGGACTCGCTGCGATCAGCCGAGGCGAGCCTCTTTCGCAGCAGTTTGGCGATCGATTTCTCCGACAGGTGCAGGTGATATACGATCTCCGCCAGCGACCATTCGTGCGCCGCGCCGGACTCCCGTCCAGCCGCTGTCGTTAGGGTACACTGCACATCTGCCCCCCTGGCGCCCAACGCCCGCGGGCTAAAGCCCGGCGCCACCCAATTGATTTCGCGCAGCAACGCAGCACGAGTTTCGGTCAAGTGCGCGAGACGCGCGTCGAGGTCACGGGGAAACTCCAACGCCATAAGTCGCTATCGTCGCCGGAACGGGCCGCGTCGCAGCTCAGACGACGGTCATCGCTGGTCGCGGTCCCTCAAGAACGCTTGATCCCGAACTTCTCCAGTCGGTACTGCAAGGTCCGGAAGGTCATACCGAGCAACTGGGCGGCACGGGTGATGTTGCCGTTGGTGCGATCGAGCGCTTCTATGATTTTGGCCTTCTCGTGCTCTTCCCAGGAGCCTTCCGAAATGATGGGCTTGGGGCCGTTGCCGGCCCGCGCTGCGGCTGCCGCTCCGTTGGAAACTCCGGTGCCGGCACCGACTCCAGCGACGGCTTCAGCTTCCGGCGTCAAAATCTCCGGTGGCAGGTCGCGCAGCTCAACGCGGTCGGTTTCGCCCAGGAGCACAGCCCGTTCGATCGCCCACTCGAGCTGCCGGATGTTGCCGGGCCACGCGTAGTTCTTCAATGCTTCCAGCGCCTCCTCCGTGAAGCCGTGCAGCTCACGGCCGGAGGCGAGCGCTGCCTTGCGCATGAAGTGCTCCGCCAGATCCTTAATGTCTTCGCGCCGGCCCCGCAAGGGCGGGCAGACGATGGGAATCACCTTCAATCGATAGTACAGATCCTCGCGAAACTTGCCCTCCTTCAGCAGTTGCTCGAGGTTCTTGTTGGTGGCGGCCACGATGCGAACGTCAACCTTGATCGCCTCCGTGCCGCCCACTCGCATCACCTCGCGTTCCTGTAAGACGCGCAGGATCTTAGCCTGCATCCCGAGAGTAGTGTCGCCAATCTCGTCGAGGAAGAGCGTGGAATGGTGAGCGCGCTCGAACAATCCCTTCTTCTGCTGGTGGGCGTCGGTGAAGGCGCCTTTCTCATGGCCGAAGAGCTCGCTTTCGAGCAGGGTCTCGGTGAGAGACGCGCAGTTGACAGCTAGAAACGGCTTATCGCGCCGCGGGCTGAAGTTGTGGATCTGGCGCGCCACCAACTCCTTGCCCGTACCGCTTTCGCCCAGGATCAACACCGTGTGCAGGGTCGGCGCCACCTTCAGGATCAGCCGGATCATGGTGCGAATGGCCTGAGAATCACCGATGATGGTCCGCTTCAGCGTGGCAAGGCGATCGAAGACTTCCCCCACCACGCCAAGTAATCGGTCACGATCGACTGGCTTTTCCAGGTACTGGTAGACACCCTTTTTGGTGGCCTCGATGGCCGACTGGATGGAGGGATACCCGGTAATGAGGATCACCGCTACGGTGGGGTCGGCGGCGAGGATCTCGCTCAGCAGTTGGACCCCGGTCATGCCGGTGAGGTTGAGGTCGGTAAGGACGAGGTCGAAGCGCTTCTGATCGAGGAGGTGCATTGCCACTTCCCCGCTCGGCGCGGTTTCGGCGCGGTAGCCTTCGTCCTCGAGGATGTCACGATAGATCTCCCGCTGCCGCTCCTCGTCGTCGACAACCAGAATGGACCCTTTAGACATGCCTTGCCTCACAAGTCGAAAGTCTAGAGTCGAAGGTCAGACTGCTTCCACTCTCGATTCTTAGCTTTCGACTTTCGACTGCTCCCTTTTCACTTCGACTCCTTGCATCAGGGGGAGTTGAACCACCATCTGCGTGCCGGCGCCGTCACCGGCGTCGACATAGATGTGTCCCCGATGGTCTTCTACTATCTTCTTGGTGATGGCCAAGCCCAGCCCAAAGCCGGTGGCTTTGGTAGAGAAGAAAGGGCTAAACACCCTTTCGCGCTCCTCAGCGGGTATGCCCGGACCGGTGTCCCCGACGCGCAACTCGAAAAAGCCGGACGCTCCGTTGGGGGCGCCAGGGCGCGACCCATTATCGGAAATAGTCCGCGCGCTGATGCGAATCTCGCCGCCCAGCGGCATGGCTTGAATCGCGTTGGTGAGAATGTTGAGAAAGCAGGTCTTGATTTGGGTCGCGTCCACCTGGAGCGTTGGCCATTGGTCCGGCAAGGCGGTAGTAATGCGGATTTCCTGAGCGTGGGCTTGCTTTTCTACCATTGCCACGGCTTCCCGAAGCGTGCTGCGGAGATCGCAGGGCGCGAGTGCCGGAGGCGCCTGCCGGCCCGCCAGGACATTGTTGACCAGGCTGTTCAAACGGGCGATTTCATCCTTGATGTTGGCAATGTTGCGCTGGAGCTCACGGGCCGACCGGTCAGTGCCGCCGTGCTTAGCACGGATCTGATCGACACTGAGGTTGAGAAAGTTCAGCGAATTGCGGACCTCGTGGGCCACGTTGGCGGCAAAACGGCCCAACATCGACGTCTTTTCCGCTTCATTCAGCCGCTCCTGGAGTTGCCGGTTCTCGCGCAGGCGCGCTACCATGTGGTTAAAAGTTTCTGCCAGCCGCGACATCTCGTCGGCGCCTGACACCGGGAGCGATACGTCGAGATTTCCCTGTGCCACGCGGTTGGCGGCGCGCACCAGCGCATCAATCGGCTTGGTGAACCTAAAGGCCAGATAGACCACCACGAACATCCCCGCCAGCATCGCGGCGAGAATCCACGCCGACCTCAGCAGGTAAGTCCGGCGCAGCAGATCGTCCACTTGATCGGCGACGCCGTGCAGTACCATGTAACCGATCACCTTATTGTTGTAGACAACCGGAAACTGCACCTGAAAAGTCGTGGTTGCCGATTTCGGATCGACATCGATATCGGGAAAGGTGGCAGAGAACTGCGGGGGCATCTCAGTGTCCTTCACCTTGGCCTGCTTCTTGATGGGGAGCTTCTTGCCAAACTGGTGAGGGTCCGTGCTCGCTTGGACGTCGCCGCTGGGCGAGGTTGCGTCAACCTTCAGCCCCGCTTTCTTCAAGGCTTCGGTTTCCGCCAGCAGGATCTGCTTGGGGTCGGCGTTTGCCCTGGGCTGCGGACGCGTAACCTCCTGAATCTTGAGCAGGTCCGAAGTGATGCCGGAGACGTACTCTTTCATTCGCTCCGCCTGACGCACATAGGTGGCAAACAGGATGGCACTCGTGCAAGCCATGGTGATGAACATCACCAGCGCCAGACGGGTGCGAAGGCGAAGTTGGCTCAGCGGATTCTTCAACGCGTTGGCCCCTCCACGGCGGCCCCGCTTGTTAGATTGTAGCACTAGCAAGCGAGAAAAGGATGGCAGGCACTCGGTGTTTTGCTGATACGTACTCACTAGCCGATGCCACCCCGTAGCTGATAGGAGATGGCGTTTCGAGGCCATGGCAGAAGTACACAAGCGATAAACCCAGCCAGGTACCCTAATGTGCTGAGAAGTCCATTCCAAAAGGCCCCCCGTGCACTAACCTCTTTTAGTATTGGGCCTACCTATTCTATGCCGTGAGCGCACCGATCGCCATGCCTCCGAGAACATCGGCGATCAAGTAATGAGCGACGCGAAGGGGAGACCCGGGAAACGTCTGGCGGGCATATAGGGCTACATCGCCGCGTGCATTTCTTACGCAGCGAAATTGAAATTCTTTTTGACAGAATTGCCGTTTGGTCTGTAAGATTAAGGTTTCGATTTTCTCGGTGAGAGACAACACTATGTATGCGATCTTCCGAACCGGCGGCAAGCAGTACAAAGTTTCACCAGGTGACTTGATTCGCGTGGAGCGGTTGCCCGGCGAGCCTGGCGCCGCAGTGGAGTTCAACCACGTTTTCGCGGTCCGCAAGGACAGCCTGAAAGTGGGCGCGCCCCTGGTGGAAAACGCCAAGGTTACGGCGACCATCGTGCGCAATGCACGCGCACCGAAGGTGCGGGTGCTGAAGTACAAGGCCAGCAAGCAGTACCGGCGTACTGCCGGCCATCGGCAGGGCTACAGTGAAATTCGCATTGGCGATATCGTTGCCTAGCCATTGGGTGATCGGGCGATTGAAAGATGGATGGCATTGGGGATTGGGTGATGAAGAAGGTGCTGAATAGCTTGTTTTCCCGACCGCACAATCACTCAATTCGATCGCTCAATGGGCGGATCTGAAGGAATAATGATATGGCGCACAAAAAAGGTCTGGGGAGTTCGCGTAACGGACGCGACTCCAATTCACAGCGGCTGGGTGTGAAGCGGTTTGACGGGCAGTTTGTGACCGGCGGCTCGATCATCGTCCGGCAGCGCGGTACCAGGCTGAAGCCGGGCGATAACGTAGGGCTGGGCCGCGACGATACCCTTTACGCCATGGTCTCGGGCGTGGTGCGGTTCGAAGACAAGGGGCGTGCGGGGCGGTTTGTCAGTATCCTGGTACCGTCGGCGAGCTAGCCAAAAAGGGACCAGGGACGTGGGGCTGGGGACCAGGAAGAAGGCACAATCCCTTTCGCCCGATTACCCGCCCGAGTGCTCCCGACCCCTAAGAGCTGTGATGAAATTGGAAGAACAAAAGGCTTTCTCGCAAAGGCGCAAAGCTCGCAAAGCGAAACAAGAAGTTGTCCTTTGTGCCTCTTCCCGCCTCCGTGGCTTTGCGAGAAACTTATTATTTTGGCACACGTTCCTGGCCCCCAATCCCTAGTCTCTCTTCATCCCGTGTTCATCGACGAAGCCAAAATCCAGGTGACGGGCGGCAACGGCGGCAACGGCTGCGTGGCCTTCCGGCGCGAGAAGTTTGTGCCCCGTGGCGGACCGAGCGGCGGCGACGGCGGGCGTGGCGGCAGCGTGTATCTACAAAGCTCCGTGCACCTCAACACCCTGCTGAGATTCCGCTACAAACGCGAGTTCGAAGCCCAGCGGGGGCGGCACGGAGAGGGCTCCAACCGGCACGGCCGCGATGGCGACGACCTGACCATTGCCCTGCCTGTGGGCACGGTGGTTTTTGACGAAGAGACAGGCGAGAAACTCTGGGATCTGAACGCGCCCGAACAGCAGGTGCTGGCGGCTAAAGGCGGGCGCGGCGGGCGGGGAAACGCGCGGTTTGCCACCTCCACGCATCAGGCGCCGCGCAATGCGGAGCCCGGCGAACTCGGCGAATCGCGAGCCTTGAAACTCGAGCTCAAGCTCCTAGCCGACGTCGGTCTGGTGGGTTTTCCCAATGTTGGCAAGTCAACGCTGATTTCGCGGCTCAGCGCGGCGCGTCCCAAGATTGCCGATTATCCGTTCACTACCCTTGAGCCGCACCTGGGCGTGGTGGCCGTGGATGAGGAGCACTCGTTCGTGATGGCGGATATTCCAGGCTTGATCGAGGGAGCGCACCAGGGGCGCGGGCTCGGCGTCCGCTTCCTGAAGCACGTGGAACGGACGCGCGTGTTGTTGCATCTGATTGATGTAGCCGACGATCTCGACCGCGATCCCGTCCAAGACTATTACGTCTTGATCAACGAACTGGAACGCTTCAGCGCGGCGATGGCACAAAAGCCTATGCTGCTGGTGGGGACGAAGATCGATGTTGCGGGCGAGGGCCGGCGGCGCGCGGCGCTTCGCGACTTCTGCCGTAGCGAGGGCAAGCGCTTGTACGAGATTTCCTCGATCACGGGCGAGGGTTTGGACGAGATGAAGCGGGCCACGTGGGCGACGCTGGGAGACAGCCGCCTGACGAGTGGCGAGTGAAGACATTTTGGATTTTCGATTTTGGATTGAAGACGCACTTCGCCGTTCGTTATACCCAAACGTGACCGATGAGTGCTCGCGAGCTTGTCATTCGGAGGGCAGAGAAGAATCCGTCTCGCCCTTTGGTTCGGGGCCTCGAAGAGAGATTCTCCGCTGCGTTCCGAATGACATGCGAACGAATCCGTAGCCCGTTGCGCACATGGTCCAGGCTATGCCAGAAAAAAAGGCCGGCTCAGCCCGCGAGCTAATAAGAATCAAGGTCCCTTGCTACTTTAATCAAAAATCCAAAATCCCTC
>Ga0335077_10010795_pt1 | contig 11409 bp, 8 predicted proteins | sample Lox_Sample_31_FD_207151 | JGI IMG/M metagenome (GOLD analysis project Ga0335077, IMG submission 207151) | Soil microbial communities from Loxahatchee National Wildlife Refuge, Florida, United States - Lox_Sample_3.1 | ecosystem: Environmental > Terrestrial > Soil > Wetlands | place: USA: Florida...
CGTCGCGACAGAAGTCACGGAGAAAGGCATCGACCGGCTCTGCGAATACGTGGCCGCGGTCCGCGAGAACATCGGCTACGACATGCCGCTCTCGATGGATCACCTGGGCCACATTGGCGTGAAGTCGGTCATCCGGCTGGGTAAGGCATACGAGAAATTCAATCTCGAATGGATGGAGGACGTGATTCCCTGGTACTACACCGACCTGCTGAAACAGATCACGCAGGAGAGCCCGACGCCCACGCTGACCGGCGAGGATATCTACCGGATCGAAGATTTCGAGACGCTGTGCCGCGAACACGCCGTGGACAAGATTCATCCCGACCTGGCCACATCCGGCGGCATTCTGCAGACGCACCGCATCGGCGACATGGCGTTCCGCTACGGCGTGCCGATGGCGATGCACTTTGCGGGGACCCCGGTGAGCTGCATGGCGAATGTACACTGCGCGGCGGCGACGCGGAACTTCCTTGCGCTTGAAAACCACTCGCTGGATGTGCCGTTCTGGCAGGACCTGGTGACGGGAGTGGAAAAACCGATCGTGAACAAGGGATACATCAAAGTGCCGGAGACGGCGGGGCTGGGAATCGAGCTAAATGAGGATGGAGTAAGAAAGCATCTGAAGCCGGGGACGGAGTACTTTGCGCCGACGCGGATGTGGGACGAGGCGCAGTCGTGGGATGATGCGTTGTTCAGTTGACGGCGGCTTGCAGCCTTGAGGTTCCCAGGTCTCAAAATCGAGACCTGGGGCACCCGGCTCTTATCCGCTATCTGGAAGAGAGAAAGCAGGTTCTTCGGTTGCGGTGGCGCGGACTATTGTTTGATGACGGTGCCGTCGGGGAGGCGGATCTCGCCCCAGCCACCGTTGAGCGGGCTCTGCATGAACGGCGCTTTCGCGGCTTCCTTCTCGTCGATCTCGATGCCCCAGCCGGGCTTTTCGCTTACCCATAAATAGCCGTCGCGCATCTCCGGACAGCCCTGAAAGATGGCCTGCGTGCGCTCGTTGAAGGGCGAGTACTCCTGGATGCCGAAGTTATAACTGACCAGATCGAGCGTGACGTTGGCCATGTGGCCGACGGGAGAGACGTCTCCTGGGCCGTGCCACGCGGTCTTTACGCCGAACTCCTCGGCGAAAATCGCGATCTTGCGCGCCGGGCTGAATCCGCCCGCCTGCGAGACGTGCACGCGAATGTAGTCGATGAGCCGCTCGGCGATGAGCGGCTGCCACTCATGCGGGCTGTTGAACAGCTCGCCCATGGCGATGGGCGTGGCGCAGTTCTGGCGGATCTGGCGGAAATACCCAAGATCTTCCGGCGAAAGCGGGTCCTCGAGAAAGAACATGCGGAAGGGCTCGGCGGCCTTGCAGAACTGGACAGCGAGGTTGGGCGTGAGGCGCTCGTGCATGTCGTGGAGCAGCTCGACTTCTTCGCCGAGTTCGCGGCGGCAGACTTCGAGCAGCTTCAGCGCCCGACGAAACTGCGCAGCAGGATCGAAGAGCGGCTTGTCATGCAGCGCCTGGGGGCGTCCTGTTTCTTTGTGCTGGGAGCCATAGCCCGACATTCCCGGCAAGCCCACCTGCACGCGCACGTGACGCCAGCCCTGCGCCATATATTTGCGGGAGTTCTCCACCACTTCTTCAAATTCGGCGCCGCTGGCGTGGGCGTAGGTGTCGGCGGCTTCGCGGCACTTTCCGCCGGCCAGTTGATAGACGGGCATGGCGGCCTGCCGTCCCTTGATGTCCCACAGCGCCTGGTCGATGCCGCTGATGGCGTTGTTGAGCACCGGCCCGTTTTTCCAGTAGGAACTGTCGTAGCACGACTGCCAGATGTCTTCGATGCGATCGGTGGTCTTGCCGAGAAGAAACGGCTTGAGGTATTTCTCCACGGCGGGCTTGACGAGATCGGCGCGCTGCGTAAACGTTGCACAGCCATAGCCGTAGAGGCCGTCCTGGTCGGTGGTAATCTTCACAACCGTCAGCCGCACGCCCTGGGGCTCGCATTCGATGACGCTAATGTCCTTGATGCGCGGCGCCGGCATGGCGTGCGTAGCGCGGGCGGCCTGTTCTTCGGCCCCCGTAAAGCGCGGAGAAGCAGCGACTACGCCTACTCCTGCGAAGCTCTTCAGGAATCCCCGACGTTGCATCTCTCCCCCGTTCCGGCCCAAGTTCCGCTTGCGTCTTCAGGCATGGCCCCTGGTCCGATTCGCGTTGACGGGCCAGCATACAATTGTTCTCTGCTTGAGGTCCACCACCGCGGCAAAGGGATAGAATCTGGCTGGGTATCTGTTGGACTTCGCGGAAGGGCGTCCGCATGCGCGTCGCACTTAAAGTATCTATGCTCTCGTTTGCTGTCGTGCTGATTGCCTGGGCAATCAGTGCACCGCAACACGTATCTGCGCAGGGACATGCCACATCGAACGCGCCCGCCTCAACTGTCCCGTTTGTGGGCTGCAAATCGGACGGCCAATCAGGGCCGGTGGACGCGCCCAGAGGCAAGGACCAAGCTGTCGATATCTCCGCTAAGGACGCCGGACTGCTTGCGTATTACAAAGCCTCAGAGGACGGGTTTGGAGTACTTGCCCCTCGCGGCTGGTACTGTTTCAACACATACGGATCGAATGGCGCCACTTTTTACGTGAGTCCAAATCCGATCGGCGTATCCGAGTTATTTGCCCGGAATTGGAAGGGCATCGCGGGTCCGTCCATCCAGATGTCGATGATGAACGGAAGCACATCGGGACGGTTCGACGTCGCAACGGTGATCGCGCGCGTTTTTCCGGCCCACATGGATTTTGTAGAAAGCGTCATCTCGGAAGGTATTGAACCCGCCGCAGACTTCCCGCGCGGACCTTATCCCAACGACAAGCTGGTGTATCGAAGTAAGGAAGTCGTGGAGTTTTTGACTCCTGCAAATACCGAAGGGTTGGGGACTCAATCCCGTCTGCTGAAGAATGGCGATCCGATCAACGGTGTCGCCATCCTTTTCGGAGAAGATAGCAATCTTCTTCAGTTATCGGTGCGTCTTCCTACGGACTTGCGCTATCTCGCACCAATCATCATCAGCCAGACTGAGCGCGAGGTGAAGGAAGCGAACTCTAAGTAGCCAGCGTACTCAGCGCCGGAAACTTGCAGCGGGCTTTCACGATGGGCGTGCCTACCACCTCGATGCGCTTGAGGTCGCGCGTTCCCACGCCGAGGCTTTCGGCCAGCCGCAGGGTCGAGTCGCAGGTCTCAAAGGGCGGCGTGCCCCGGTCGGCCATGGGGTCAAAGCCCATCACTGCGGTCGCCACGGCATCTGTGCACACGCAATTCATGCCGGCAACCAGCAGCCCCGGATGCACAGCCTTGTTCACCCATTCCTTGCTGTGTTCGCGCGTATAGGGCAGCTCGCCGGCGGTCATGGTGTAGATGCCGTCGATCACCGCCAGGTGGATCGGACGCGCCGCCACGAGGTCGGCGGTGATGCGCGGGACGCGGAAGCCCGGGTCCTTGGATTCGGCCACCGGCTGCGGCGCGCTCTTGGGAGGCACGCGCGAGCCGGAATGCATGGGTCCGCGGAACCCGACGGGCACGATGGCCGGCTCGTCCTGCGGCGCATCGTCGCTGTAGATGGTACACGGCGTGATACCGAAGCAGTTCTTCATGGAGAGCGTCACGCCCGCGGTACGGTGTTCCTTCAGCTTGGCAAGCGAGACGAAGACGTCGGTGTCGCGGTACGAGTGGTTCAGGTCATAGCCCGCATACATGAGGCCGCCGCCCGGGGCCATGAATCGCGCATAGCTCTTCCCGCTGCCGAGAAAGTTGGTGTTCTCGAATTCTACCCGCTTTGCTGCACCGGCAAAATCCTTCGGCTGCCATCCGGCCTGGATCATGAACTCTTCCAGCGGCCTGGTGCCAAATGGCGCGCTCTCCAGCAGGCGGATACGCGTGGCTCCCGCCTGGCCCAGCAGTGAGATCACGGAGCCGATGACTTCCGGGTGGACCCAGTGGGTCATCTGGTTGGACATCGTGGCGAGCTTTGTGTCGGTGGTGCCGGTCAGGTTCAGCTTGATGGCGACTGTCTTGCCACGCACCAGCGATTGCAGCCCGCCAAGCTGGTCGAACATGGCGGCGAGAACGTCGCGAACCTGGCGGTTGTATTCCGGACACAGCCCGATGGCGACGCGACTTGCGGGAGCCTCAACCGCGGACAGGAAGGCCGGGCCGGCCACGAGGGCTCCTGCAGCCACGCCTGCAGCGCCAAGAAACTCTCTACGCGAATAATTGAGTGTCATACGGGGGGACCTCCGCGGACGACCTACCTCCATAGTATGAGCCTGAACAAGCCGGCGCGGGAGGGTTAAATTCGGACCAATGCGACCAGCTATATTCACGAGTGAGGATGACGACCCGTTGAGACACGGTTTCCAGGTTAGGACCCTGCTGGTTCTTTGGCTGTTTCTGTTGAGCGCGGTCGGCTTCATGGACCGGACCAACATTTCCATCGCCGGCCCCGCGATCCGGAGCGAACTCCGGCTGGATGACGTCCGCCTTGGCTGGGTGTTCAGCGCGTTCCTGCTTGGGTACGCGGCCTTCCAGGTAGTGGGCGGGTGGCTGGCTTATCGCTACGGGCCGCGCCTGGTGCTGGCCGCGGGCGTGTTGTGGTGGGGGCTGTTCACCGCGCTGACGACTGTCGCCAATCCGCACTTGCAACGCGTGCTTCCGATCCTGATTCTCATCCGGTTTTCGCTCGGCGCGGGCGAAGCCGTCATTTATCCGGCATCGAATCAATTCGTGGCCCGCTGGATTCCGGTCCCCGAGCGCGGGCGCGCGAACGGCTGGATCTTTGCGGGCGTGGGCGCCGGTGCTGGACTGACCATACCGGGGCTCACATGGATCAACAATCATCACGGATGGAGAGCATCCTTCTGGTTCAGCGCCGCCGTTGGAATCGTGGTCGGCCTCGCGTGGTACGTCATCGCTCGCGATGCGCCGGAAGAGCATCGGCTCGTTTCTCCCGAAGAATTGGCATACATCCAGGCGACTCGATCTGCCGAAGGGCTCGCGCGCACGGATGCGCCCGTCTCGTGGAGAGCAGCCATCTGCAACCGCAACGTTGCCGCCCTGACCCTCAGCTACTTCACGTTCGGCTACGTCGCGTGGATCTTCTTCAGTTGGTTCTTCATCTACATGGCGACCGTGCGGGGGCTGAACCTGAAGGCGAGCGCACTGGTTTCGATGATCCCGTTCATCGCCATGACCATCTGCTGCCTGGGTGGAGGGTTCATCAGCGACCGCCTGTCGAAGACCATCGGCCTGCGCTGGGGACGGGGCGGAATTGCCGTGGTCTCTTTTGCGCTCACAGCCGTGTTTCTGGTTGTCGGCGCGCGGGTCAGCGGGCCCTACGCGGCGAGCATAATCCTGGCGGGCGGCGCGGGGGCGCTGTATCTTTCGCAGAGCTCGTTCTGGGCGGTAAGCGCGGATATCGCGGGCGCGCGCTCCGGCGTCGTCTCAGGCGTCATGAACATGGGATGCCAGATCGGCGGTGCAGTGACCGCATCACTCACGCCCTGGATCGCAAGCCGGATGGACTGGATCGCGGCGTTTGTGTTCGCCGCGGTTCTGGCCGTCGTCGGCGGCTCAATGTGGCTGATTGTCGATCCCGGCGGAGGCAGAGCGCCGGTGTCCGGATCGATAAATGCTGATTCCAGAACCACGGGCGCGATCCTTCCGGGCAGGTGAGTATTTTCTCTGCGCAATTAGAACTCGTATCGCAAGGCAAGCTGAATCAACCTCGGGTTCGCGACCGTGGATGTAATCAGGCCGAACGCCGGCCCCGCGTTGTGATCGAGGACCGGACTGCCGAACTCCGGCCGGTTGGCGGCGTTGAAGAATTCACCGCGGAGATGAAGCGAACTCGACTCCCACATCGAGAAGCGCCTCTCCACGGCAAGGTCGATGTTCCTTTGATTCGGTCCGCGCAGGATGCCCACGCCGCAGCTCCCGAAGCCGGTGCCGTCGCCGATGGCGGGCGGGGCGGTGAACGCATCGGGATTGAAGTAGCCATTGATGCGGTTAAACAGTGATCCGCTCGATGCCGGGTTTGTCCCGGTGCACTCCGCTCGCATGAAGCCGGTGAGATTTCCGTATACGCTGCCGGCGCTGCTGTCGATGACCGTGAGCGGCGTGCCCGACTGCGCGACGGCTACGGTGGAGATCTGCCAGTTGGATGTGACGGCCTTCCATAATGCAGGTCCACCGCTATATCCGGGAATCGAGTACACCAGGCTCAGCACCGCGCGATGGGTGCGATCGAAATCGTTGGGACCGCGGGCCTGCTTCTGATTGGTCTGGTCGTTGGTGAGGAAGCCGAGTTCGAAATTCGAAAGGCCTCCCGAGCCGCTCAACGTATCGAGATTCTTCGACCAGGTGTAACTGCCAAGAAACTCGAGCCCGTGTGAGAGGCGCTGGGTCAGGCTCGACTCCAGTGCGTTGTAGCGGGAATCGAAGCTCGACTCGCAGGTGTACGAGCCCGGCGCGATGCCTGCATACGGGAGCCGCTGCACGAGGTTCTCGATGGTGTTGGTTGTTTCACCGTTGACAGGGTTCGCGGGACTGGCGAGCAGAGCCTGGTTGAATTCCACGCAGCCCGGCACCTGCGTGGACTTGGCGCCCACGTATCCGATTTCGAGCAGGAGGTTGCGCCTCAGTTCGGTCTGCACGTTCAGGTCGTATTGCTGGATGTAGGGATCATTCAGGCGCGGCGAGATGGCCGCCAGCGACAGGCCGCCGCCTGGAACGCGCTCCAGGAACACGGGAAAAGCAGAAGTCGGAGGAAGAGTCGGGCTATACGGCTGCTGTAGAGTAGCCCCGGCATTTTGCGCGCCCTGCAGCGATTGCTTGAACGAGAAAGGCGGTTGACCCACCGTCTGCTCGGCGAGGTCGGCCGACATGCGGTCGTAGTAGATTCCATAGCCTCCGCGCACCACACGCGTGGCAGTCCCGGGCAGGCGGGCGGAGAAGCCGATGCGGGGCGAAACGTCTTTGAACTGGGTGGCCCACATCCCGTCGTGAGGCGAGCGGACCACTTCGGATGGAAGTGGACCACGATAGTTGCCCGGAAGCACGAAGCCGCTCAATGTGCCCACGGAGGGCGCGTCGTGCGTAGCGATGGAGGGATCGAACGTGGGCAGGCGGCCGTGAATGTCGGAAGGAGGCCCGAAGATCTCGTATCGAAGGCCGGCGTTCAACGTAAACCAGGGGCGCAGGCGCATGTCGTCCTGCACGAATCCAGCGAAATCGGTGTAACGCTCATCTTTCCTGAAGATGCCCGAAGACCCAATGGAAAGGAAAACATTGCTCACAGACGTTCCATTCTGGCCCGGACCGTTGCCTCCGCTTTCGCCGAGGAGAAAGTCCGGAAAGCTGAGCAGAAACAGGAAGCCGTCATTGACGTACGGAACGTTTACGTCCACCTGGTGGCGCTTGGCCTCGGCGCCGATGCGCAAACTGTGCAGGCCGCGAGTGAGCGAAATCGTGTCCTGCCAGACGTAACTGTTGGTGTTCTGCCAGTAGAAGGGTTGGCCCGCCGTGCCGATGGTGAAGAGGCCGTTCACGACCAGGCCGGGGGTCTCCGGCAGGGCTGCCGGCGTGGCCATGCCCACGTCGGCCGCGTTGATGGGCTGCGCGATCACCGCGTCGCCGTCGAAGCGCATGTAGCCGAAGCGGGCGACGTTGACCACGGTGGGGTTGAAAGTGTGCGTGTCGGAAAGCACAAACATGTGATTCTGATCGAGCTCGGTGGTGCCCCACCCCGGCACGTTGGCCCCGTACGGAGAGAACGGCTCAATGGTAGGAGCGCGTGAATAAAAGAAGCGACCGCTCAGTTCGTTGGCGTCAGAGAGCGCACGATCGACATTTGCAGTGAACTGGTCTTCGCGGTAATCGGCAGGGATGGAGTACGTCGACTCACCGATTGCGATCTGGCCGGGCTGATTGGGAAGATCGGTCTGCGGGCTCGGGATCGCGAACTGTCCATTCGAAAACTTGAAATTGAGCAGCGCGGCCGCGGACGGGTTGATATTTGATCCATTGCAGGCCACCTGCACGCCTCCAAATGCGGTGAGATATCCGGGATTATTGGGCTGGTGACCGGGACAGAATTGCGCGCCCAGCGCGGCCGGGGAACGATCACTCCCGAGTTGAGGAAGAATGGCTGTGACCAGCGAGAGGCTGGAGTCTCCGTTTTTCTGCCTGGTGCCCTGATAGCCGGCAAAAAAGAATGTGTTGGTCTTCGTCAGCGGGCCACCCAGTGACACTCCATATTGATGCTGCTTGAGCACCGGGCGCGGCTGGCCGTTCCTCTTGGCGAAGAAATCGTTGGCATTCAACGCGTCGTTGCGAAGGTACTCCCACGCACTGCCATGAAAGCTCCTGTGGCCCGAGCGGCTGATGAGATCGACGTTGGCTCCGGCCCCACGTCCGTAGCCAGCGTCGTAATTGCCGGTCTGCACCTTGAATTCCTCGATAGTATCGGGAGACGGGACGGCCGTTCCGACTTCGGACTGGTACCCCGAGGCGGAGTTCTGGGAGAGATTGTTGGCATCGATTCCGTTGAACTGTAAATTATTCGCTGTGGTCTTGCTTCCGTTCGCAGAGACATTCTGATTGTTTCTTCCCAGCGCGGCGGCATTCGGCAATTCGACGACCACGCCCGGCGAGAGAGCAATTAACTGCGTATAGTTCCGGTTGGCCAGGGGAAGGATCTCGATAGCCTGTTCGTCGATTGCGCGCCCGAGCGTGGAGGTTTCCGTCTGGGCGAGATCGGCGGCATCGGTTACTTCGACGCTATCGTTCGGTTTGCCGACATTTAATTTGAGCTCGACGGTCGTGGTTTCGCCGGCGACGACGGATACCGAATGAGCCATCGCAGTTTCAAATCCAGGAGCGGCCGCCGAGATCGAATATGTGCCGGGAAAGAGCAGTGCGACGCGAAATTCTCCCACGGCAGAGGAAGTCACGGACCTCGAAATATGAGTGGCGCTCTCTGTTGCGATCACCGTCGCGCGCGCCAGCACAGCGCCGGTTCCATCCGTGATTCGCCCGGAAATTGCGCCGGTTCCCGGGCTCTGGGCAAATACTCCAACACCGGCCATCGCACAAGCGCCGAACCAAAGAAGACTTCTCATATGGGACCTCATCCCTGAAGCTCGTGATGGGTGGGAGTATCGAAGAATTCCTCTCTTCATATGTCATGCGTTTGTCATCATTTCGTGCAATGTTCCAGTAGCAGGAATCGAAGTACGCCATGAAATTGGAATGAAATATTCCCGGCACGGCACAAGTTACGATGCGATGACATCGCCCTGACAATGCGGTTTTGCGCGACCTGTAGATTCGCTCCATGCCGCATCGGACGTCTCTCGAGCGCCTGATGCCGTGGAGCAATACGTTGCAAATGCCAAGCCTTCGCCAGTGGACCCCATACGCACACACGGCCCTTGTGTGGGTTTTCGCGTGCATGCGCCTCTTCGCACAGGCCACGGCGACTGAAGAGAATCACGCCGGGCACGTGCCGATCATTTCGGGGGGAGCGGGATACGTGCACAACGTGGCCGGCGGAGCGCCGGTCCTGGAGCCTCAGGTCGATCCAGTTCTCCTGGTGGCATTCGGCAGTCATGTGCTGCTGGAGTCGCGCACGGACTTTACCGGCGTCTTTGCGCGCGAGAACTTAACATCCGGCCCATTCAAGGGCAAGGTGTTCACGGATGTCGAGTACGCGCAACTGGACTGGCTCGCCGACACGCACGCCATTGTGGTTGGGGGACGATACCTGCTTCCCTTCGGCCTTTTCAATGAACGGCTGGGGCCCCTCTGGATTCGAAACCTGCAGGACCCGCCGTTCACCGCGAGCATCGGAACGCGTACCACGGGCGCCGGAGACGGACTGATGCTGCGAGGGGTCGCGGCACAAACGCCGGAGATGAACCTGCAATACTCGGCGTATTTTTCGGTTCGCAGCGACGTCGAACAGCTCGGCTCGGCACGGGCGGCAGGCGGCGATGCCAGCGTATTTTTCCCCAGGCTGCGTTTTGAAATCGGAGGATCGGGGCAGGCGTTTCTCCAGGATCACCACATCAACAACGGCGCCGCCTACGTTTCCTGGCAACCGCTGGAAGCATCGCTGGACGTGAAGGGCGAGTACGACGCAAGCTACTACGGCCGCGGGTATTGGCTGGAGGCGGCGTACAAACTTGACCACGCGTCTTCGCACGCGGCGATCCAGAAGGCGCAGTTCGTGGGGCGCATCGAGCAGGTGTTTCCGCAGCACGGCGGCGGGAACGGCCTGCCGCACGTCGACAGTACGCGGTTCGACGCCGGACTTAATTACTACCTGAAAGATAATCTGCGGCTGGTCTCGAGCTACGGCCGCAATTTCAACAGTCAGCAAAACCTGAACGCATGGAACGCGGGAATCACGTACCGGTTCACGATTCCGTTGTGGTTTGGGGAGGAAAGATGAATCTTCGCGCGATTTACACGTGCGTTCTGGTTGTGCCGCTGGGGCTGTTGGCTGCGCCGGCGCCGCAGAAGAGCGACCCCGCGCTGCAGCCTGCGCAGCGTGGAAACTCGCAAGCACAAGTGCAGGCTGGGGAGCGTGTTTTCGCGGCCAACTGCTCGCGCTGTCATCAGGCGCCGATGAGCCTTTCGCCGCGGATCACGGGAACCGTGATCATGCACATGCGGACGCGGGCGAGGCTGTCGCGAGAGGACGAAAAACTTCTCTTAAATTTCCTTGCGCCATAGGACTTCCTCCTCACTTAGTTGCCTTGGTTCTCTCTTAGCGACAAGTTGTGACATCGAAGGAACACGGATGATCAAAAAGACAAGTTTAATAACGGCGGCGCTTTATTTGAGTTGTCTCGGATCCGGAATTGCTGCGGGCGCCGATCGCACGATCGAGATTCATGCGCATCGATACGCATTCACTCCTTCAGAAATCACAGTGAAGAAAGGAGAGTCAGTGAAGCTGGAGCTGTTCTCGGACGATGTGACGCACAGCCTTCTCATCAAGGACCTGGGAATTGACCAGACAATCACCAAGGGTAAGCCCGCGGAGGTCACGTTTACTCCGCAGAAGACGGGCGACTTACGCGGGCAATGCGGGCATTTCTGCGGCTCGGGACACGGCAAAATGACGTTTGTCATACACGTGACGGGAGATTGAGTGATGGGACGGACAGCATGGACCGCAATTGCGTGCGCGGCATGCATGATCCTTTCGGCCTGCCGCGTGACCACGCCGGGACGCGCGGAAACGGATGTTGCGCAATGGACGAAGAAGCACATAACAGTGAAAGGCAAAGGCGATCGCAATCCGCTGCCGGATTCCGCGCAGACATTGAAGGACGGCAAGGACGCGTTTGGCCATT
>Ga0335077_10010797_pt1 | contig 11407 bp, 9 predicted proteins | sample Lox_Sample_31_FD_207151 | JGI IMG/M metagenome (GOLD analysis project Ga0335077, IMG submission 207151) | Soil microbial communities from Loxahatchee National Wildlife Refuge, Florida, United States - Lox_Sample_3.1 | ecosystem: Environmental > Terrestrial > Soil > Wetlands | place: USA: Florida...
TTCGGCCCGGACGCCAATCTGTTCGAAGAACTCGAGCAGCTGTTCCGCTCCTACGGCGAAAGCGGGCGCGGCCGGGTGCGCAAGTATCTGCACGACGAGGCCGAGGCGGCGCCGTTCGAGCAAAAGCCCGGGACCTTCACGCCCTGGGCGGAGCTGCCGCCGAACACCGACCTGCTCTACTACGAAGGGCTGCACGGCGGCGTGGCCACACCGAAGGTGGACGTGGCGAAGCACGTGGACCTGCTGGTCGGCGTGGTGCCCATCATCAACCTGGAGTGGATCCAGAAACTGCACCGGGATCGCGCGCAGCGCGGCTACTCGACCGAAGCCGTCGTGGACACGATCCTGCGCCGCATGCCGGACTACGTGAACTACATCGTCCCCCAGTTCGCCCGCACCCACATCAACTTCCAGCGCGTGCCTACGGTGGACACCTCCAACCCGTTCATCGCGCGCTACATCCCCACGCTGGACGAGAGCTTCGTGGTGATCCGCTTCGCCAACCCCAAGGGCATCGACTTCCCCTACTTGCTCAGCATGATCCACGATTCGTTCATGTCCCGGCCCAACATCATCGTGGTCCCGGGCGGGAAGATGGAGCTCGCCATGCAGCTCATCTTCACCCCGATGATCCTGCAGCTCATCGACAAGAAGCGGAAGTCGAGCCGCGACCCGGCGCCCGTGTAAGGAGACACGCCGACATGAACGCACCGAGCCTAGCCCTGTCCCCGTCGCGCGCCGCTCTGGCGAACGCACTGCGCGCGCTCGCGATGGATGCGGTGGAACAAGCCAACTCCGGCCATCCCGGCATGCCGATGGGCATGGCCGATATCGCCGAGGTGCTGTGGCGGCACCACCTGCGGCACAACCCGGCCAATCCACGATGGGCCGACCGCGACCGCTTCGTGGTCTCGAACGGCCATGGCTCGATGCTGCTGTACGCGCTGCTGCATCTCACCGGCTATGACCTTCCCATGGAGCAGATCCGCCGCTTCCGGCAACTGCATTCGGTAACGCCCGGCCATCCCGAGTACGGCCTGACCCCAGGGGTGGAAACCACCACCGGACCGCTCGGGCAAGGTCTCGCCAATGCAGTGGGCATGGCGCTCGCCGAACGGCTGCTCGCCGCCGAATTTAACCGCCCCGGCTTCGACATCGTCGACCATCGGACGTACGTCCTGCTGGGCGACGGCTGCCTCATGGAAGGCATCTCGCACGAGGCCGCCTCGCTCGCGGGCACGCTGGGACTTCGCAAGCTGGTATGCCTGTACGACGACAATGGCATCTCCATCGACGGGCATGTGTCGGGCTGGTTCTCCGACGACACGCCGCGGCGTTTCCGGGCCTACGGGTGGAACGTGATCGAGGCCGTGGACGGCCACGACGCCGACGCCATCGACGCCGCACTGAAGCGAGCGCAAGCGGCCGGGCACCCCACGCTCATCTGTTGCAAGACGGTGATCGGCAAGGGCGCACCGAACAAAGCCGGCAGCCACGACGTGCACGGCGCGCCGCTGGGCCAAAAAGAGGTAGCGGCGGCGCGCGCAAGCCTGGGCTGGGCGAGCCCGCCGTTCGAGGTGCCGGATGAAATCCGCGCGGCCTGGGACGCGCGCAGCCGTGGCGCCGCGATGGAAGCCAACTGGAGCGAGCGGTTTCAAGCCTACTCGCGCGCGCATCCGCAACTCGCGCTTGAGTTCGTCCGGCGCATGGCCGGCGAGCTGCCCCCGGGGTGGGCGGAACGGTCTGCCGCGCTCGTTCGCGACGCGGCCGCACGCAACGACAAGGTGGCCACGCGCAAGGCGTCGCAGAATGCGCTGGAAGCGCTCGCCTCTTCTCTTCCCGAGCTGATCGGCGGCTCCGCCGATTTGACCGGCTCCAATCTCACGGCCTGGAGTCGATCCACAACCGTCACCGCGGACACCGCTGGAAACTACATCCACTACGGTGTGCGCGAATTCGGTATGGCCGCGATCATGAACGGGCTTGCGCTGCACGGCGGCTTGCTCCCGTATGGCGGAACGTTCCTGGTGTTCTCCGATTACGCGCGCAACGCGCTGCGCATGGCTGCGCTCATGCGGCTGCGCTCGATCTTCGTGCTGACGCACGACTCCATCGGGCTCGGCGAGGACGGCCCCACCCATCAACCGATCGAGCACGCAGCTGCACTGCGTCTGATCCCGCGCATGGACGTGTGGCGTCCCTGCGACGCGTTGGAGACCCAGGTGGCGTGGATCGCGGCCATCGAACGGCGGGACGGCCCGAGCTGCCTGCTGCTGTCGCGCCAGAATCTGCCCGCGCAACCGCGCGATGCAGCGGTGTGCTCGCAGGTACAGCGCGGCGGCTACATTCTCGCCGAGGCGCCCTCCTCTACCCCGCAGGCGGTGATCATCGCCACCGGGTCCGAGGTGGAGCTGGCCATGCAGGCGCAACGCCAGCTCGCGCTGGAGGGGCTCGGGGTGCGAGTCGTGTCAATGCCTTGCGCCAGCGCATTCGATCGACAGGACGCGGCGTACCGCGAGGCGGTCTTGCCGAACGGGATCCCGCGCATCGCAGTGGAAGCGGGCGTGAGCGACTACTGGCGCAAGTACGTCGGGCTCGACGGCGCCGTGCTTGGCCTCGACCGCTTCGGTGAATCGGCGCCCGCGGCGCAGTTGTTCGAATACTTCGGCCTCACCGCCTCGAACTTGTCGGCGCTCGTGCGCTCTACTCTGCATCGGACCGCCGAGCCAGCAGCGCCCCCTACCGGTGAGCGAAGCCACCCTGCCCTGACTCTTGGCTAACTGAGGACAACGCTATGGCACTCATCACTCTGCGCCAGCTTCTGGACCACGCCGCCGAGCACGGCTACGGCGTGCCGGCATTCAACATCAACAACATGGAGCAGATCCACGCGATCATGCAGGCCGCCGAGGAGACGGACAGCCCGGTGATCCTGCAGGCGTCCGCCGGCGCGCGCAAATACGCAGGCGAGCCCTTCCTGCGTCATCTCGTGCTGGCCGCTGTAGAGGCTTATCCGCATCTACCCATCGTGTTGCATCAGGACCACGGGGCCACGCCCGAGGTGTGTCAGGCTTCGATCCGCTCCGGCTTCACCTCGGTGATGATGGACGGCTCGCTCAAGGCCGACATGAAGACGCCCGCATCCTACGAGTACAACGTGCAGGTGACCTCACAGGTGGCGGAGATGGCGCACGCTGTGGGCGTTTCGGTGGAAGGCGAGCTGGGCTGTCTGGGCTCGCTCGAGACGGGGATGGCCGGAGAGGAGGATGGTTCCGGCGCGCAGGGCAAGCTCGCGAAGCACATGCTGCTCACCGACCCGGAACAGGCCGCGGATTTCGTGCGCAAGACCAAGGTCGATGCGCTGGCCATCGCCATCGGCACCTCGCACGGCGCGTACAAGTTCTCGCGCAAGCCCACCGGAGACATCCTGGCGATCGATCGCATCCAGGCGATCCACGCGCGCCTGCCGAACACGCACCTGGTGATGCACGGCTCGAGCTCGGTGCCGCAGGAATGGCTGGAGGTGATCCGGCAATACGGCGGCGAGATCAAGGAGACCTACGGTGTGCCGGTGGAGGAGATCCAACGCGGCATCCGCAACGGTGTGCGCAAAGTCAACATCGACACCGACATCCGCCTGGCGATGACCGCGGCGATGCGCCGCAGCCTCGCGCAGAACAAGAGCGAGATCGACCCACGCAAGTTCCTGAAGGAAGCCACCGCGGCCGCGCGCGCTGTCTGCAAGCAGCGCTTCGAGGCGTTCGGCTGCGCGGGTCAGGCGGCCCGGATTCAGCCTGAGCCGCTCGAGCACATGGCGCAACGGTACAACCGCGTCGATACGCTGTCGCCAGCGTAAGCTTCGCAGCCGCGCGTGGACACGGAACCGCTCCGCCTCACGGCTCGGAGCCGGTTCCGGACTGCGACGGACGGCTCGATTCCGGCGGCAAGCCCAGGTCCGCATAGGTGACCGATCGCTGTTCGGTCCCGTGCCTGCGCGCGTCGTGCGACGTCGAGCGTGGCGACCCGCCGAGCTGCGCCAGCAGCACAAACTGCACCAGCCGGCCGGTTGCGTAATACCGCTGCATCATCGAGGCGCGCAGGTATGCGTCCACCACGGGTGCGCCCACCGTAACCTCGAGCGTATGCGGCCGCGCCCCGTTGCCACGCGAGGCGTGGGACTCGAATCGAGTCGTGATCACCAGTCCTCCGTGCCGCAACTGCCAATCGCTGTGCGTGAGGTTCGGGCAGCAGGAGCGCATCACCCGCACCCAGCTATCACCGAGTTCCCCGGGGTTGGTCGCTTGGCTCATATCGATTTCCCTCCGCGTTGTCGCGGCTGAGCTACGGTCCTCGTGAGGACGCCCTCGAGCCCAGCCGTGTCGAATGGATCGCTGCTCTATGCGGTGACTGCTCGAGCAGCCCAAGAGTTCCCACGCAGTGCGCGCAACCGCGTTGGTCGTCGTCCCTCGCCGTCGGTGATCGACTCGATTACAGCCGCTGCAAGGTCGCCGAAGAGCTACGCGCCGACTACTGCGTGATTGGCCAACGAGCGCACATTGTGCGCGTCGCACGTTGCAGGCACGTTGACGGCGACGTAAGCATGTCGGGCGTGGACACGGTTCGAGCCCGACTGGTCCGTCGCGTCGCATCGACCCTATGCGGAGACACCGGAGCGCACTTTGAGCCGGTCGCGTGCACATGGCACAATGCGGGTAGACTGGCGCCGAACAACAACGGGCCGAAGCGGCAACCGACTCTGACAGTTTCCGCTCGCCTCGATGCCAGCTGTCGCACATGCAAGCCGGCGATGGGAGGAGACGATGCTCGACTGGTTCCGCGAGCTGTCTGCACAGGAACGCAAGACCTTGTTTGCCGCTCTAGGCGGCTGGTCGGTCGATGCGTTCGACGTCATGGTCTATACGTTCGTGATCCCCACGTTGCTCACGGCGTGGAGCATGAGCAAAGGACAGGCGGGGTGGATCGCGACGGCTGCTCTGATCACCTCCGCGATCGGCGGCTGGGTGGCTGGGATCCTCGCCGATCGTCTGGGCCGCGTGCAGGTGCTGCAGATCACGATCCTGTGGTTTGCGCTGTTCACCTTCCTTTCCGGGTTCACCCGCTCTTTCGAGCAGTTGTTCGTGACCCGCGCCCTCCAGGGCCTAGGCTTCGGCGGCGAGTGGGCCGTGGGATCGGTGCTGATCGGCGAGATGATCCGGGCGCAGCACCGTGGCAAGGCCGTGGGTACGGTGCAGAGCGGCTGGGCAATCGGCTGGGGCGGGGCCGCGGTGGTGTTCGCGATCGCGTTTTCCGTGCTGCCTGAGCACCTGGCATGGCGCACCATGTTCTGGATCGGAGTCCTGCCTGCGCTTCTCGTGGTCTACATCCGCCGCAACTTGAGCGAGCCGGAGATCTTCCTTGCAACCCGCGCGCGCGCCGATCAGAGCGGTAGCCACTTCCTGGAGATCTTCTCCCCCGAGCTGCTGCGCACCACCGTCGTGGCCAGCCTGCTCAGCAGCGGGATGATGGCGGCCTACTACGCGGTGACCACCTGGCTGCCGACCTACCTCAAGACCGTACGCCACCTGTCGGTGCTCGGGACCGGCTGGTACACGCTGGTGATCATCATCGGGTCGTTCGTCGGGTTTCTTGTCGCCGCGTACCTGCACGACCTGATGGGTCGCCGCAAGACGTTCATCCTGTTCGCAGCATGCACCGCTGTCGTCGCGGTCTTCTACACGTTGCTCCCGATCAGCGACGACGTGATGTTGTTTCTCGGGTTTCCACTGGGGTTCTTCCTGCACGGCAACTTCAGCGGCTTCGGCCCGTTGCTGACCGAGCTGTTCCCGAGCCGGGTGCGCGGGTCGGGCCAGGGCTTCGCTTACAACTTCGGCCGCGGCATTGGAGCCTTTTCGCCGCCGCTGGTAGGATCTCTGAGCGAGAGGATCCCGCTCAGCGACGCGATCGGGATCGTCACCGGCACGGTTCTCGTCGTGGCCGTGGCCGCGATCGCGCTGCTGCCCGAGACGCGCGGGAAGCCGCTTGCCGTGTACGACTGAGGCTTGGACCGAACGTGCCATTCGTCGAAACACAAACGGGGCGTTTGCATTACGAGGTCTGCGACGTCGTCGCGCCCTGGGTCTCGAGCCCGCAGACCATCCTGTTTCACCACGGCATCGCCGCCAACGTGCACATCTGGTCCGCATGGCTTCCCGTGCTGATCTCGCGCTTCCGCCTCGTGCGCTTCGACATGCGCGGGTTCGGAGAATCGGTGCAGCCGGCGCGGGACTTCCATTGGTCGTTCGATGTCTTGTGCGACGATCTGCGTGCGGTGGCGAATGCGAGCGGCGCCGATCGCTTCCATCTCGTCGGGGAGTCCATCGGCGGGACGGTGGCTATCGCCTTCGCGTCGCGACACCCCGAGCGCGTGCTGAGCCTCGCGCTGTCGAATGCGGCGGCGCGCGGCGGGCTGGTGAGCAACGTCACCGGCTGGCGCGAGCTGATGGCGCGGGACGGTCAAGCAGCATGGGCCGCGGAGCTGATGCGATCGCGCTTCTACCCCGACTCCCTCGCTCCGCACGTCGATGCCTGGTACCGCCGGCTGCACGAGACCTGCTCCATGGACGCGACCCTCGCACTGGCAGACCTGCTGCTCGCGTCCGACCTCACACCCGCGCTCGCGCACATCCGCGTCCCGACGTTGCTCATGTCCCCGGACGCGAGCCCGTTCATCCCGCTCGACGTCATGGTCGCGATGCGCGCGACGATTCCGGAGGCGGAGCTGCAGGTGTTCGCGCACGCCAAACACGGGCTGCCGCTGTCGCACGGGTCGCGCTGCGCGCGCGTGTTGAGGGATTTCCTCGAGCGACGCTGCGCGTGATCGGCACATGACATCGGGAATCCTTCCCACCTGCGGACGCACCGCCCATGCAAGCACTTCAGTTCCACGCCCCTGAGCTTCCGCCCGAAGCGGTGGCAGCACGCCGGCGAGTCCGCGAGTTTCTCGCCGCCGAGCGCGAGGCCGGCCGCTACGTGCCGCACCGCTCTTCCTGGAGCACGTTCGACCCCGAGTTCAGCCGCCGGGCCGGCGCGCAGGGATTCATCGGCATCACCTGGCCGAAGGAGTATGGCGGCCAAGGCCTGTCCAGCCGCGTGCGCTACGTGGTCACGGAAGAGATGCTTGCCGGCGGCGCGCCCTGCTTCGCGCATTGGATCGCCGACCGGCAATCGGGCCCGCAGATCCTGCGCAACGGCAGCGAGCGAGCGAAGCGCCTGCTGCTGCCGCGCATCTGCCGCGGTGAGTGCTACTTCGCCATCGGCATGAGCGAGCCGGATTCCGGTTCCGATCTCGCCGCGGTGCGCACTCGGGCAGTCAGGCGCGACGGCGGCTGGGTGATCAATGGAAGCAAGATCTGGACGTCGAACGCGCATCGCGCGCATTACTTGATCGCACTGGTGCGCACCGGTGAAGCGGGCGAAGATCGCCATGGCGGGCTGACGCAGTTCATCGTCGATCTCGCTCAACCGGGTGCGACCGTGCGCCCGATCCACAACCTGTCCGGCGCGCACGAGTTCAACGAAGTGTTCTTTCGCGACTACTTCGTGCCGGACGACATGATGGTCGGCACGGAAGGCCAGGGCTGGTCCATGGTCACCGAAGAGCTGGCGTTCGAGCGGTCCGGCCCGGATCGCTTCTTGTCCGACTACCGCCTGCTGGTCGAGTTGATCAACCGTGTCGGCCGGCAGCCCGACGCAAGGCAGGCGGCGGAAGTCGGCCGGTTCGTCGCGCATCTCGCAGCGCTGCGGCGCATGTCGGCTTCCATCGCCGGCCTTCTCGACCAGGGCCGCAGCCCGAATGTGGAAGCCGCGCTGGTCAAGGATGTAGGCACCGCGTTCGAGCGCGAGCTGCCGGAGGTCGCACGCCGGCTGTTCCCGGTGGAGCCGAGCCTGGACGATCCTGCGGACCCGTTCTCCGAGACGCTGGCGCACGTGGTCCTGTATGCGCCTTCGTTCACGCTGCGCGGAGGCACGCGCGAGATCCTGCGCGGCATCATCGCGCGCGGGCTCGGGCTACGATGATGAGCCCCACCTCGATCGAACAGGCAGTCCAGCCAGACGACTTGTCGTCCATCGTGCTCGACCAGGCGGAGCGCCTGTTCCGCGGCGAGGTGACGAAGGAGCGCTTGGCGGCGGCGGATCGCGGGGAGTGGCCGGCGGCGATCTGGACGGCGGTGGAGCAGGCGGGGCTGCCGCTCGCGCTCGTGCCGGAAGCGCGGGGCGGCGTCGGATTGCCGGCGGCGGATGCGCTGCGCCTGATTCGCCTGTCGGGCTATCACACGCTTCCAGTGCCGCTCGCCGAGACGATGATCGCCAACGCGTTGTGGGCGGAGGCCTCTGGCGCGCCGGTGGAGGGCCCGGTATCGCTGGCGCCTGTCGCGCCGGCGCAGACCATTGGCATGGAGCACGCCGGCGGCGGCTGCACCCTGTCCGGGGAGCTGCGCCGCGTCCCCTGGGCTTCGCAAGTCGATCGCCTATTGTTGCACGCATGCGACCGCGCCGGAACCGCGTGGCTCGCCCTGCTGCCCCGTCCGATCTCGGTCGTGGAGTCGCGCAAGAACCTCGCGTACGAGCCGCGCGACACGATCGTTCTGGACGGCACGGTGCTGCCGCAAGAAGCCGTGGTGGCAGCGCCGGAGCGCTGCCGCGACGGCCTGCTGGCGTTCGGAGCGCTCGCACGGGCCCAGCAGATGGTCGGTGCGATGGAGCGTTGCCTCGACTACGCTCTCGCCTATGCGATGGAACGCCGCCAGTTCGGCCGCCCGATCGGCAAGTTCCAGGCAGTGCAGCAGATGCTCGCGGATGCAGCCGGGCAGTATGCCGCTGCCGCCGCTGGAGCCGATCTCGCCGCGCAGGCCTACGGCACTGCCGACTTCGACTTCGCGGTGGCGGTGGCGAAGGCCCGGGTCGGCGAGGCGGCCGGCAAAGTCGCGGAAATCTGCCACCAGACGCACGGGGCGATGGGCTTCACGCAGGAGCATCCTCTGCACTTCGCCACCCGCCGGCTGTGGTCGTGGCGCGACGAGTTCGGGAACGAAACCTTCTGGCAGGAACGCATCGGCCGGCTGGTGTGCAGCCGCGGCGGCGAAGCGCTCTGGACGACGCTCGTCGGCGCTTGAGGGGCCTGCGGCGATGGACAAGGCACTCGCAGACGGGCCGCTCGGCGGGATCCGCGTGCTGGACTTGACCAGCGTGATCATGGGTCCGTTCGCGACCCACATCCTGGCCGACCTGGGCGCGGACGTGATCAAGGTGGAAAGCCCCGAGGGCGACTCGCTGCGCAGCTACGAGCCGCGGCGCAATCCCGGCATGCCCGGCAGCATCCTCAACCTGCACCGGAACAAGCGCAGCATCGTGCTGGATCTCAAGCGCGAGGAATGCCGTGCGGCGCTCGACCGGTTGATCGAGACGGCCGACGTCTTCGTGCACACGCTGCGGCCGGCGGCGATCGCGCGTCTCGGCTATGCCTACGAACAGGTGCGCGCGCGCAAACCCGACATCGTCTACTGCGGGGCGTACGGGTTCGGTGCCAATGGCCCTTACAGCGACAAGCCCGCCTATGACGACCTCATCCAGGCCGGCTCGGGCGTGGCCGCGTTGTATGGCGAGGTCCATGGCGAGCCTGCGTATGTGCCGACGGTGATCTGCGACAAGCTGGCGGGCCAGGCGATCGCGTACTCCATTCTGGCCGCACTGCTGCAGCGCGCTCGGGGCGGCCCGGGGCAAGCGATCGAAGTGCCGATGCTGGAGACCACGATCGAGTTCAATCTGATCGAGCACATGCACGGCTTCGCGTTCGACCCGCCGCTTTCCGACCCCGGCTTTCAGCGGCTGCTCACGCGGTCGCGCAAACCGTACCGCACGCGGGACGGCTACGCCTGCATCCTGCCCTACTCGGATCAGAACTGGCAGGACTTCTACGACTTCACCGGACGCACGGAGTTCAAGCACGATCCCCGCTTCGAGCGCCTGGCGACCAGGGTTCAGAACATCGGCATCTTGTACGAGATGCTGGAGCAGGAGGCGGCCAAGCGCACCACCCGGGAGTGGGTGAGCTTCTGCGATCGCGTGAGCATCCCGTGCATGCCGGTGATGGCTCTTCGCGATCTGGCCGACGATCCACATGTGCGCGCCGTTGGGCTGTTCGGGACCGCGGAGCACCCGAGCGAAGGCCGCTACCGCACGGTGCGCAGCCCGGTCAACTTCAGCGCCGCGCCGTTTCGCATCCGCCGTCATGCGCCGCGGTTGGGCGAGCACACCGCGGAGGTGCTCGCTGAGGCAGGATTCTCGGCCGAGGACGTACGCCGCATCCGCGGCACGGACGAGCCCTGAGCGCAGCGTAGAATCGACACAGGAGACGAGGCACCATGTCCGGACACTTGAAGTTCTCGATCGCGGACGGCATTGCGAAGATCGTGCTCGATCGCCCCGAACGCAAGAACGCGTTCACCTTCGAGATGATCGACGCGTGGATCGACGCATTGCAGCGCTGCCGCACCGACGACGCGGTCAAGGTGGTCCTCGTCACCGGCACCGGAGATGCGTTCTGCAGCGGCGGCGACATCGTGGAGATGGGCGAGCGCCTCGACCACACTCCCGAGCAGCGCAAGAGCGAGCTGTTCCAGCGCATCGAGCGCATCCCGCTCGCGCTCGAGGATCTCGACAAGCCGGTGATCGCGGTGGTCAACGGGGTGGCCACCGGCGCCGGCATGGACATGGCGCTGATGTGCGACATCCGCTATGCGGCGCAGAGCGCCCGCTTCGCCGAGACCTACGTGAAGGTCGGCTTGGTGCCGGGCGCCGGCGGCGCGCACTATCTGCCGCGCCTGGTCGGCGTGTCCAAAGCCCTGGAGCTGTTCCTGACCGGAGATTTCGTCGACGCCCAGGAGGCGCTGCGCCTGGGCCTGGTCAACAAGGTGTTCCCGGACGGCACTTTGATGCAGCAGGCGGAGAGCATCGCCCGCAGGATGGCGCAGGCGCCGCCGCTCACCCTGCGCATGACCAAGCGCGCGATCTACCAGGGGATGCGCAACGACCTGCGCACCAACCTGGACCTGATCTCTTCGCACTACGCTGTCATCACCTCGACACAGCAGCACCAGGACCTGGTTCGAGCGTTCATCGCCGCCCGCGACAAGAAGCCCACCGGCTGAAGCGGCCGCGCCGCGAAATTCGCTCCGCTCTCGTGGCGCTCCTCTCGCGCCGCTGAGGTACAGGACTGCTGCACGCCCGACTCCCGCGGGCGTGGTTTGAACCTTCCCGATCGCCGCAGGCACACACCGCTGTGAAGTAGCAACGCAGCTGCGCGCAGCGTCTGCGTAGCCTCGCTTCGCGCACGACCATTGGACGTGGC
>Ga0335077_10010798_pt1 | contig 11407 bp, 11 predicted proteins | sample Lox_Sample_31_FD_207151 | JGI IMG/M metagenome (GOLD analysis project Ga0335077, IMG submission 207151) | Soil microbial communities from Loxahatchee National Wildlife Refuge, Florida, United States - Lox_Sample_3.1 | ecosystem: Environmental > Terrestrial > Soil > Wetlands | place: USA...
GGCGCCGATGATGTGCCTGGGCTGGCGCACCGCGGCCTTGTTGAGCCGTGCCCGGTTCGCGCGGCCAGGGTTGATCTCCAGTTCGACCAGTGTTCTCGCGGTCGCGGAGTCAATTTGTACCCGTACGATCGCGCGCTCGGCGCCCCGGCGTACCAGCGGCGCATCGGTGGCGGTCCGGTGGCTCCCGAGCGTGGCAGCGTAGGCCAATGCCTCCACGAGATTGGTCTTGCCGTGGCCGTTCGGGCCGATGAAACCGGTCACTCCAGGGCCAAGGGACAGATCGACGGCGGGATAGGAGCGGAAGTCAGTGAGCGCGATCCGGGAGACGTACACGCTAGGAGGCTACGTTTCCTGCTGGCTTGTCGCAGCCACGCCCGTCAGGGTGCCCGTCAGGGTGCCCGTCAGGTCCGAACCGGGGCCCGGCGGCCCAGGTAGGAGACCGCGGCCCCCCGCGCGCGGCAGCGCACGAGCAAGCCGCAGCGCGGCTGGGTCAGCCGCAGCACTCGCCATCCGTAGTGCCGCCGAGTCCACGACAGCCGCCCTAGCCGGCGGGCCTGATCGGCATTAGCAGATATCTGTAGTCCGGTTGCCCCGGATCGTCACCTGCGGGCTTTCCTGTGATCACCGCTGGTTTGGTCGGGATCGTGAAAGATAGCCGCGCGGTATCGGAATCGATCGCGCTGAGCCCGTCGAGTAGGTACTGGGGATTGAATGCGATCTGGATATCGTCGCCGTCCAGCGACGCCTCGAGTGTCTCGACGGCCTGCGCCTCGTCGCCGGTACCCGCCTCGAGAAACAATTGTCCAGCTGAGAACGACAGCCGCACGGGCGTGCTGCGCTCGGCCACAAGCGAGACCCGCTTGACGGACTCCGTGAACGCGGAGGTGGGCAGTTCGGCGACCGCGTTGACCTGGTCGGGCAACAGCGAGCGGAATTTGGGGAACTCACCGTCAAGCAGCCTGGTGGTAGTGCGCCGGCCGCCACCCTCGAAGCCGATCATCCCTTCGCCAGTCGCGGTGACGGCCGCTGCCTGGCCACGCAGGCCGAGGGCTATCGACACCTCGGCGCCCGAGGTGAGCGAGCGCGCCGTGTCCGCCAAGGTGCGCGCGGGCACGAGCGCGGTCGCGTCGATGTCGGGCTGACGCGGATTCCAGTGCAATTCGCGAACCGCGAGCCGGTACCTGTCGGTGGAGGCAAGCGTGATCATATTGCCGTCGATCTCGACCCTGACCCCGGTCAGTACGGGCAGCGTGTCATCACGGCCCGCTGCGATTGCTACCTGCGTGACCGCGGTGGCGAAGGCGTCGCTGCCCACCGAACCCGTGGGCGGGGGCATTTCAGGCAGTGCCGGGTAGTCCTCGACCGGCATCGTCAGCAAGGTAAAGGTGGCGCTGCCGCAGGTGAGGACCACCTTCGACCCGTCGGTAGCGACTTCGACGGGTCGATCGGGCAGGCTCCGGGTGATCTCGGCGAGCAGCCGCCCGGAAACCAGGGTTGTCCCTGGTTCCGCTGTGGTCACCGGCAGGCTGACCTCTGCGGAGACCTCGTAATCGAAGCTGGAAACGTTCAGCGCATCGTCGGCCTGCATCCGTATACCGGCTAGTACGGGAACGGATGGCCTGGACGGGAGCGTTCGCGCCGTCCAGGCGACGGCATCGGCGAGGACGTCGCGATCTACCCGGAACCTCACTGGGAGCCGCCTCCTGATTCGGTGTGTGTCATCAAGCTCTCCTGGGTAAGACCTGCTTCGGCTTAGCGGGGGCTGACCGGCGGTGCCGGCCGCGGTGCCGGGCGCAGGGCCGGGCAAGGTGGCGGGCGGGGGCAACTGGGTCCCTGCGACGCATGGTCGCGCACGCGTTTACGGGTGATTGCTGGATAGAGATAAAGAATCGTCGTAGTCATAGGGGCGGTGGATACTGGGGATGACCAGCCTTTTTGCAGGTCATCCGCCTTTCCCGCATCCACAGGTGGGGTGCGGGCCGATGTGGCGTTCAGGCCCTCGCTGGGGACAGCCGGGCGGGGCATACGGCGGGACCACATCTTTTCCCCCGTCCGTCCCGACGTAATCCACAGGCTTTTCCCCAGCCTGTGTGTACTGATTGTGACGCCGTTGGCGCGCTTGCCGAAGCTTGTGCGGCATCTGGCCGATGCGGGCATACCTGGAGGTGGCATGGCTGACCCCGCTGTGGCGCCGGGCAGGCAGCGCCCGGGCAGGCAGCGCGCTGATTTCGTGGCGGCTGGGGCGCTTGCGCGCGGCGTGGTCACGGTGACGGGGGTCATGATCGAGTCATCTGCCTGACCGCGCCTGCTGCTTGATCCGGTTCGTGAGCTCGGTCACCTGGTTGTAGATGGACCGGCGCTCCGCCATCAGCGAGCGGATTTTGCGGTCGGCGTGCATGACCGTGGTGTGGTCGCGGCCGCCGAAGTGCTGGCCGATCTTCGGTAGCGAGAGGTCGGTGAGTTCCCTGCACAGGTACATCGCTATCTGGCGGGCGGTGACGAGCACGCGCGACCGTGACGTACCGCACAGATCGTCGATGGATAGGCCAAAGTACGAGGCGGTCTGGCCCATGATGGTCGTCGCGGTGATCTCCGGGCCCTGCGCTTCAGGGATGAGGTCCTTCAGCACGATTTCGGCCAGCTGAAGGTCAACGGACTGGCGGTTCAGGCTGGCGAATGCGGTCACCCGGATCAGCGCGCCCTCAAGCTCGCGGATGTTGGTGGAGATGCGGCTGGCGATGTACTCGAGAACCTCAGGTGGCGCGTTCAGGCCTTCCTGTACGGCCTTCTTGCGCAGGATCGCGATTCGGGTCTCTAGCTCGGGGGGCTGGACGTCGGTGAGCAGCCCCCACTCGAACCGGCTGCGCAGCCTGTCTTCGAGAGTGACGAGGCGCTTGGGCGCGCGGTCGCTGGAGATCACGATCTGCTTGCTTGCATTGTGCAGGGTGTTAAAAGTGTGGAAGAACTCCTCCTGGGTGCCTTCCTTGTTCTCGAGGAACTGGATGTCATCGACAAGAAGGACGTCGACATCCCTGTAACGACGCCGGAAACCGTCCTGTTTGCCGTCTCTGATCATGTTGATGAAGTCATTGGTGAACTCCTCTGAGCTCACGTACCTGACCCGCGCACCCGCATAAAGGCTCTGCGCGTAGTGGCCGATCGCGTGGAGCAGGTGGGTCTTTCCCAGGCCGGAGTCGCCATAGACAAACAGCGGGTTGTATGCCTTGGCCGGCGCCTCGGCGACCGCCACCGCAGCGGCATGTGCGAACCGGTTGCTCGATCCGATGACGAACGTTTCGAAGGTATATTTGGGGTTTAGCCGTGCCTGCCCGGGCCTGGCATGCCGCGTCTGGGCGGGGTGACCCGCCGGACCCAGGTGGCTGGCGACGTCGCCGGGAGGCACAAGGCCAGCCGCGTCATCTGCCCTGAGCTGGTCAACCGTTCTGAAATGACCGTCGGCGCCTGGTGGGCGTAGCTGGCCACCAGGTCCGTTTGGCCCGGCGTAGCTTGCCCGCCCGGCTGGCCCGAGCTGACCGCCGTGATCGGGCGGCCTGAGCTGACCGTCTTGGTCCCGTAGCCCGAGGTGGAGGGGGGACCCGGGGATGCTAGCCAAGCGGTGACCGTCGGGCGCCCCGTGGACTGAAGCGCGTCCGGCGCGCGGATCGTATTCGTCCCGGCTGGTGTCGTCGCCATGTACTGCTGCTCGTGGCGGAAGCAGTGGCTCGGAACTCGCCGCTGCGGGATCGACCGTCACCGCAAGCTGGATGTTGCGGCCGAGTTCCCTGGATAGCGCGTGCGTCACCAGGGTGCGCAGCCGGGTTTCGAGCTGCTCCTTGGCGAACTCGTTGGGCGTCGCGATAAGCGCGGTGTTCTCAACCAGTCCGAGCGGCCTGGTGAGGTTGAGCCAAGCCCGCTGGTGCGCCTCCAGCTGAATATCCGCGAGACCTGCAAGCGATCGTGCCCACACCTCGGCTAGATCTGACTCACTCATCGCTGGCCCGCCCTCCCGCGCCGGCCGCTGCCGGTGCATGCCGCAGTACCGCCCTGGCGCCGCGACCCTGTGGACGCGTGTGGCCTTGCCACCTGCGCCTCGCTGTCCAGCGCACCAGCAACCTGCGCCCCAACGGGCCGGTGCCGAAAGTCCGGTGCACCGGCCCGGTGCCCAATGACCGTTGCCCAAACGACCGCTGCCCAACGTCCGTTACTTAACGTCCGTTGCCCAAACGACCGTTGCCAACGTCCGTGCAGCGTAGCCGCTGCCCCACATGTTGTTCACAGCTTTATCCACAACTTGTGCACGGCGGCCGCGACGGTGATCGATCCGCCCCATACGGCCTCGGTCGGGGCGACAGTAACCGCACGCGACGCGTGCCTTCAAGCCGTTGTCCACAGCCTAGAGGCGGGAGTTCGGCTGCGTACGGAGAACCGCGTGCTGCGCTCCGACTCCCGCTCTGCCAGGCGCCGGGAACACTGTGTGTTTCTCGGATCGGCGGCGCGTTGACGCGTTGATAAATCGCGGATCTGTCACGGGATGGCTCGCAGACTCCTCGTCGGGCGCACCAGATCCGGGCTGTTGGTGATCGACCTCGACACGCCGAAGCAAGGCGCCACAGGCGTAGCGTCCTTTACGTAGGCAACTGTGCGGGTACAAGTCAATTCCGTCACTGCCCGGTGGGGCCACGTTGCCGCGCGAGGTTCCTGAACCGCACCGAGCTTGGTTTGACCCATACGCTGGCGGGCCGTAGCGTACAAGGACCGGGCTGGGATCTGGCCGTTTTTCATGCCCGCTGTCGGTCCGACGCACACCCGCTGGCTAGCCCAATCGGGCGGTGTTGGTGCTGGAACCGACCGCGGGTGGCGCAATATCGACGTCGAGCTGCCGGACCGGCGTAGACAGGCCAATAGCCGACCGGACCAGCAGCACCGCACCTGGAGTCGCAGTGAGTAAGCGCACATTTCAGCCCAACAACCGCCGTCGGGCAAAGACGCACGGGTTCCGACTGCGCATGCGAACACGCGCGGGCCGCGCGATCCTTTCTGCGCGCCGCAGGAAGGGCCGGGCGAGCTTGAGCGCCTGAGCGGCCCGCACATGAAGCAGCGTCCCCTGTTCCCTTCATGTGCGGCCCCGCTCGAAGCGAAATCGTGCTTCCCGCTGCGGCCCGGATGAGGCGGCGTCAGGAGTTCGACCTGGCGGTCCGCCGAGGCAGGCGCGCGAACGGGCGGCTATTGACCGCATACCTGCTGACTGTGGACGACGCATCGGCCGGGGATGCAGGGGTTTCATCGCCAAAAGTCGGATTCGTCGTTACGCGCGCGGTCGGGGGTGCGGTGGTGAGAAACCGGGTGCGGCGGCGCCTTCGTGATGTAGCCCAGATGCGCACTCGATGGCTGCCAGCGGGTAGCCTGCTTGTCATCCGCGCTAATCCCCGGGCAGCGGACGCTCGCCAGCGAGATCTAGCCGCTGAACTCGATCTGGTACTCGGCAGGTTGCTTCGGCGGCAGGTGAGGGCGTGACATCGGCCATGAGCGCGCGACACGCCACGCACGAGGCGAGACCGGATCCGGCGGCATCTGCGGCGGCGTGGCTGCTGATGCAGCCGATCATGCTTTACCGGTGGCTGATCGGGCCGATGTTCGGACCCCGGTGCAGATTCGAGCCGTCGTGTAGTGGCTACGCGCTCGAGGCGCTCCGGCGGCATGGCGCGGCCCGTGGCAGCTGGCTCGCGATCCGGCGGATCGGTCGTTGCCATCCCTTCCACCGAGGAGGTTACGACCCGGTCCCACCAGATCGTAACGTCGTCGCGCTGCGGCCAGGGAGCTGAGATGTCGAAGAAAGCGAAAGGGAGCTAGGCGTGCAGCTGCATCTCGCCGCAGCAAGCCTCAACCCCATGGGGCTGCTTGATTGGCTGTACGTCGCCGTCGCCTGGGTCATCATGCGGATCCACGCGTGGCTTTCGCCCGTCTTCGGCCCGGCCAGCGGCTGGACGTGGGGCCTGACGATCGTGTTGCTGACCGTCTTCGTCAGGCTCTTGCTCTTCCCGCTGTTCGTCAAGCAGATTCATGCGCAGCGGAAGATGGCGGACCTCGCGCCGCAGGTGCAGGAGCTAAGGAAAAAGTACAAGTCGGACAAGCAGAAGATGAACCAGGAGGTGATGAAGCTCTACCAGGAGAACGGTGCCAACCCGCTGGGCGGTTGCCTGCCGCTTGTGGCGCAGTTTCCCGTGTTCATCTCCCTGTTCACCGTGCTGAGGGCCATCGCAGACTGGGTGCCGCCGGAAAAGCCTAAGTACGGCCTGACCGTTGCGGTCGTGGCGAGCGCGCAGAAGGCGCACATCCTCGGTGTCACGGTGGCTACCAGGTTCATCTCGAACGCCAAGGAGCTGGCCGCGCAGGGGGTCAACCCGGTCACCGCGAAGGTGGTGATCGGGGTTGCCGTGCTCCTCAGCGGCACGACGACATATCTGACGGTGCGGCAGAGCATGCGGCGCAACCTTACGCCGGCCACTGCCGACAACCCGATGATGCAGTCGCAGAAAATGATGGCCTATATTGCGCCGCTGTTCGCCCTTACGGGCCTCTACTGGCAATTTGGCCTGGTCATGTACTGGCTGACGACGAACCTGTGGACCCTCGGTCAGCAGCACTACATCTTCCGCAAATATCCGCCTCCGCAAAGCGCCGCGACGGCCGCGGGCGGCCAGGGCGGTGGCGGTACCGCGCGCCCTGGCGTTGGTGGGGGCGCCAAACGCGCAGGTGATAGCACCGGACCGGCCGACACCACAACGCCGCGGGATGGGCAGGGCCGCCCCGGGCTCGGCAAGCTGCTGCGGGTCCGGCCGGAGCCGCAGCCGGAGCCGGAGCCGAAACAGGAGCCGAAACAGGAGCCTAAGCTCGTGAGACAGCAACCGGTGCGTCAGTCCCGCAGCAAACGCACTGGCAAACGTTGACGTCCAAGGCCTGGATAAGGAGCTTGTTGTGAGCCAATCCGAGACGGTTACTGGCATACCCGCCGACATGGTGGGCGCCGAGTCAATCGCCCCGGCTGATGCGGCGGTGAGCGGACCGTCCGCGGCAGGTGATTGCGGCTCTGGTGAGGATGCTGAGCGCGACGAGCATGCGGTGCGTGAGACTGACATGGCGGCACTCGAGCAGGAGAGCGAAATCGCGGCCGACTATGTTGAGGGCTTGCTCGACATAGCGGACCTCGACGGCGATATTGACATGGATGTCGAAGGCGACCGCGCCGTCGTTTCGGTGGTCGGTGTCACTCTTGACGAGCTAGTCGGCACGCGCGGCGAGGTACTCGAGGCACTTCAGGAACTGACCAGGCTGGCCGTTCTCCGGCAGACCGGCGAGCGCAGCAGGCTGATGCTCGACGTCGGCGGTTACCGGCACCGGCGCCGTGCGGAGCTGGCGGAGGTTGGTAGAGACGCGGCGGAAGAAGTCAAGCGAACAGGCAGCGCAAAATCGCTGGACGTGATGACCCCGTTCGAGCGAAAGATCATTCACGATACTGTCGCCGCCATGGGCTTGCGCAGTGAATCCGAGGGTGAGGATCCGGACCGGCACGTGGTGGTGCTCCCGGCCGGCGACTGACGCGCTGGTACCCGTGCAGGCGGGAGAATTTTCCACACATGATTGTTACGGGTGTGGATATGGCGTCTGATCCTGCGGGGGTCGATGCGGTCGTGGCAGGGTCCGATTCGAGGATGATCCCGGTGCCGCCGTCGGCGGTTAACGAAGTCTTCGGTGACCGCCTGAGCGCCGTGGAACAATATGTGAGGCTGCTTGCGGGCCCGGGCCTAGATCGTGGGCTCATCGGCCCGCATGAGATCGATCGCATATGGCATCGGCACATACTCAACTGCGCGGTGGTAGCGGAGCTTGTACCGAGTCGGTGCAGCCTTGTGGATATCGGTTCGGGAGCGGGCCTGCCCGGGATCCCGCTCGCGATGCTCCGGCCCGATGCGTCGGTTGTCCTGGTCGAGTCGATGCTCAAGCGATCGGTGTTCCTTGATGAGTGTGTGGCAGATCTCGGGCTTACGAATGCGGAAGTGCTCAGAAGCAGGGCCGAGGACCTGGCGGGTAAGGTTTCTGCTGATGTGGTTACTGCGCGTGCGGTGGCACCGCTGCGTCGGCTGGTGGAATGGGCTGCGGGCGTAGTTAGACCCGGCGGAACCATTCTCGCGATAAAGGGCGATCGCGCTTCCCAGGAACTAAGGGAGGCGCAGAGTGTCTTGCGTGGGCTTGACGTCCAACGGGCAGAGATACTGACCGTCGGTCACGGTAAGGTCGAACCCGAGACCGTGGTTGTTCGGATCGTCGCCCGGAATGGGAGCCGGAATAGAAGGGGTGCGCGGTCTCGTGGGAACCGACGGGATCGACCATGAGGGCGCATCTCTTTTTGGCAACGGCTTGTCGGGGAGGAGAGGAGCGCGAGGATGGCGGAGGCACCGGGTCTCGGCTGGCCTGAGCGTTGTGCGGGAGAAGTTCTTGCGGAGCCTGGTGGGGGCCTAGGCTGGCCAGTTTCACGTGAAACGAATTCGGAGAATACGGTCATGAGGTTGGCTGTGGATGGCGCCCCTGTGCCGGTGATTGAGGACGCGGTCGCGACGACTCCAGACGTGGCAAAAATGGCTGATGGCGCGGATACCTTGGCTGCGCGCCGTGCCGGGACTTCTGCCGCAGAGAAGTGGAACCGTTCCGGCAGTGAATGGCCCCGCCCGGCATCCTGCCGCGTGATCACGATCGCCAATCAGAAGGGCGGCGTCGGTAAGACCACGACGGCCGTGAACCTGGCTGCGGGATTGGCGCTGCACGGTGCGCGCGTGCTCGTCATGGACCTCGACCCGCAGGGAAACGCATCGACGGCGCTCAATGTCGATCACCACGCGGGAGTGCCTTCGATTTATAACGTGCTCGTGGACGACCTCCCGCTCGCATCGATTGTCCGGCAATCTGAGGAGCTAGGCAGGCTCTACTGCGCGCCCGCGACGATCGATCTGGCGGGCGCTGAGATCGAACTGGTTCCGATGGTGGCCAGAGAGACAAGGCTGTCCCGCGCGCTCGCGGCATACGATTATTCGGATCTTGACTACATCCTCGTGGACTGCCCGCCGTCGCTTGGCCTGTTGACGGTCAACGCACTGGTCGCGGCCCAGGAGGTGCTGATCCCTATTCAGTGCGAGTACTACGCGCTCGAGGGACTGGAGCAGCTACTCCGCAGCGTGGACCTGGTGCGGGAACACCTCAATGCGAAACTGGCGGTCTCCACCATCGTGCTGACGATGTACGACGCACGCACCCGGCTAGCGGCGCAAGTGGCCGGGGACGTACGGGCGCACTTTGGCGATGTCGTGCTCGGCGCGGTGATTCCGCGGAGCGTGCGCGTCTCGGAAGCGCCCAGCTACGGCCAGTCGGTACTCAGCTATGACCCTGGCTCCAGTGGCGCACTCGCTTATCTCGAGGCCGCGAGGGAACTCGCCCTGCGGAACGTCCCCGCTGGTGTAGTCGACTAGGGGATTGGCCGTAGCTCGTGGTGGATGCGGGTGGTGATCCAGGCGGCTTCCAGTAAGGCAAGGTCCCTGCTCGTGCTGTGGGCAGTTCACGCATAAGGGCTGCGCACGCGTGCGGGTCGGTCAGGTATGCGGGCCTGCTCACGTAGCCCGGCACCACGCGTGCTCCCAGCTGAGGCTCTGCCGCTGGCCACAGCGTTGATGATCTTTACCCGTATGAAGTTGTCCGCACTATCGGCGGGGAAACGCGGGAACGAATCATGGTCCGAGCACTGCCGAGCCAGAGCCACTGGCCGATACTGTCGGGGTCCGGTCTTTCATTGTGTATTCCTCTTGCGCCCGGCTGCATGCTCGCGACCGTGAGGGAGGCCAGGCCCGGCTACCCCGGCTGCGCGCTGGGGTTGGGCTGGTAACGGGGATCGCGGCGGGCGCTCCGCCAGCGCGCTGGGTGCGGGCGGCGCTTGGGCTGCACGTGGACAGCTTCTTCCCTGCGCCGAAGGAGCAACCCTTACGGCGGCGGGGTTATCCCGTGGTTCACGCCGCGGCGCGTAGTGCGGTATTTGCGCTCGTCAACGGATAGCGTGTTGTCGTACCGCGGCAGGAGTGCGGCACGGACGAGACTGCGGTGATCGAGGAGTGCCTGTGGTTCAGCAGAAGCGAGGTCTTGGCAGGGGTCTTGGCGCTCTCATTCCGGCGGGTCCTAGCTCGTCATCGAACGCCCGGTCAACCCGCGTAGCCCTGGAGCAGGATCACGACGCGAGTGGCGCTGAGGTGACGGGCGCGTACTTTGAGGAAATCCTCATCGGTGCGGTGACGCCCAATCCGCGCCAGCCGAGGCAGAACTTCGACGAGGAGACCCTCGCGGAACTTGCGCTGTCCGTCCGCGAGGTCGGCCTGCTTCAGCCCATCGTGGTCCGTAAGGTCATGCCCGGTCACTTTGAGCTGGTCATGGGTGAGCGGCGCTGGCGGGCCGCACAGCGTGCCGGGCTCGAACGCGTTCCGGCGATCGTGCGGGATACAGCCGAGAATGAACTCCTCCGAGACGCGCTCGTCGAAAACCTTCACCGCGAGCAACTCAGCCCGCTCGAGGAGGCGGCTGCCTACCAACAGCTACTCGACGACTTTGGCGCGACTCACGAGGAGCTTGCGCGGCGGGTCGGCAGGTCGCGGCCGCATATCTCGAACACGATCCGGCTGCTGAACCTGCCGCCGACCGTCCAGAAGCGAGTGGCGGCCGGAGTGCTCAGCGCCGGCCACGCCCGCGCCCTGCTCACGGTCGAGAACCCAGACGAGCAGGAGCGGCTGGCTCACCGCATCGTGGCGGAAGGGCTTTCTGTTCGTGCTGTGGAAGAGGTAGTCGCAGTAGGCGATGGTGCAAGGCCAAAGCCCGAGCGGCGGCCGACGGCGAAAAAGCCCGTTGCCCCCGGTCTGCACGAACTCTCGGATCGGCTATCAGACCTGTTCGACACGCGTGTGAAGGTCGAACTCGGCAGACGCAAGGGGAAGATCGTGGTCGAGTTCGCCTCGCTGGATGACCTCGAACGGATCGTGACAGCGATGTCGCCTGAACCCGTTGCAACGCGGCGGCACGGCGAGTTCGCAGCGTCGGAGGTGCCCGGAGGGACCAGTGTTCCGGACGAGACCTGAGATCTGATTGTCTGCCTGAGCCGAGGGATTGCATTTTTTAGACCGGATCGGCCGTATGGGCTGACCGGATAGCGGGTGCGCAGATCGGCAGGAAGCGGATCAGTGACATGGCCGGGAATGTCGAGCAGGTCGCGCGTGCGAGTTCGCCCGACTGCGGCGTGAGCTAGCCCGAAAAAGGGACCCAGCTGGGCGCGCGGCAGCGCCGGCGGAGCCGGCTCTTTTTTTGGCCCGCCGGTGGTGGTGAT
>Ga0335077_10010799_pt1 | contig 11406 bp, 10 predicted proteins | sample Lox_Sample_31_FD_207151 | JGI IMG/M metagenome (GOLD analysis project Ga0335077, IMG submission 207151) | Soil microbial communities from Loxahatchee National Wildlife Refuge, Florida, United States - Lox_Sample_3.1 | ecosystem: Environmental > Terrestrial > Soil > Wetlands | place: USA...
ATGGACCGCCTTTTCCGAGCAATCCACCATCGTCAACGTCGTTCCTCAAGGCGGCCCCAACAATGACAATATTGTGAGTCCATTCGGATTTCAACCTGGAACATGTTTTGTAGCCAACCTCTGCGATGTGAAAATTACGCTTGCCAACCCGAGCACCGCAGGCCAGCAGAATGCGACCGTCGAGATACCCACCGCTAGTCCGGGACCGAACGCCGTGGACGGTGGGCCTATCACGTTCACCATCGTTGAACTGGTTGTGACCTCGGTGAAGCCGAGCACTGGTCCCCCGGCAGGGGGCACCTCAGTCACCCTTAGTGGTAGCGGATTCTCCGGCGCGACCGAGGTGGATTTCGGATCCACGGCAGTATTCCCGTGCGATGGGTCTACCCAGCCTTGTTTTTCCGTTAACCAGGACGGGACGCAAATCACCGTCACCTCGCCTCCAGGTACTGCGGGGGACGTGATAGTTACGGTCATCGCAGCAGACGGAGCAGAAACCGGAGCACCGTTCACATACACCGGCGCTTCCCCGCTCCTCGTGACTGCTGTCTCTGCTTCGGTTTCGCCAGCCTCGTATACAGGGACATGCCCAAAGACGTTCTTGTTTACGGCGGCGATCACGGCCAGCGCGGCCGGTGTGGTTACCTACACCTGGAAGCGAAGTGACGGCGCGCAAGCCCCAGTACAGTCCCTAAACTTCACCGGACCGGGCACTCAAGCCGTCTCGACGACCTGGCTCCTGTCGCCCTCTTCACTTACTGGCTGGGAGCAGTTGCAGATTCTGTCCCCCAATTCCGTGGTGTCCAATTCTGCAACCTTCGCGCTCACGTGTAACTAACTCGGCCAGTTGGTCGAAAGAACCTTGATTCTCACAGAGGTGGCTACCACCGGGTAAAGTACCGCTATCTCTGGGCGCAGCCGCTTTGGAGAGGTGCCTGTCCCGGTCGTTTCGATAGCGTTTTAGACCGCTCCCTTTGGTCGCGGCTCGGTAATGTCAGGTCGCGTCTGTACGGAGCTACGGCTAAAAGGAGCGGTCTTTTGGCGCTTTCGAAATCACCAGGACGACGCCTGCGCGTGCTGGCACTTTCCGTTCTCGCAAAACTGCTCGCCGCAGGTTCGACTACGAAAGAGGAATTCCGCCAAGCTACAGAATCGAGAGAGCACGGTCGAGGGCACGGGTTTTCGGAGGATGCTTCGGGATAGCGAGCGCGGGTAAGAGCGTCACGCAAATCGCCCACACTACTACGTGCATGGTCATGAGAGCCGCAGCCTCGCGCCAGCCTCCGCCCATATCGTGTGAGGTCGCCAACAGTACGTCGGGCAAAAAGGACAAAACCAGGACCACGGCTGCAACTCGACGCCAGGTGCGGATCGAACTCGGATAGAACACGATTCTTACAAATACCAGGATGGCCACCACGGTGCAGAGAAACGTGTCAATGATGGGAGGGTCTAGAGTGAGGGGCGTGAATGATGGAGCGGGGTGAATGACCCGAACGGCAACCTCCCGAACGGCTAGCACGGCGACCACCGATACGGCAATGGTCAACGCTGCCACCCATAGAATTCGCGGGGAGTCAACATGCGGCTCCAACTCTTCCACAGCGGGCCTCCGTCTATGTAATATACTACATACCTGCGCGGGCTGAGACCAGATCGAATTTCCGGGCGGGCGCGGCTTCACACGCGAAACGTATCGGCACGCCATGCCACAATGCTCTTCTTGATTTCCCGCGCCGGCATCTTCGCCGCAAGCGCCTTCTCGACCAGCGCGGGCAGTTCGCTGTCGGGCGCGAAGCGGAGGGCTATCAATTGCGCTTCGGTCAACTCGGGAATGCGTCGAGCCAATGCGTCGGAGAGTACCGTCTGCAGGCGTAGCCGTTCCTCCAGCCGGATGATGCGGTCCTGCGCCTTAAGGGGATACAACCGCACCAGGAATAGCGCCAAGAAGAATAGATTCGCCAGGAGCAGCAGGATCCAGGCTTCCAACTGGGAGTAATGCCGAGAGACATTAATGACAGTTAGAATGATGAGCACCAGGGCGCCGGGCGCAAGAAAATAGTGAAACGGCGGATGAAGCCTCGTGTGATTGGCGTTAGTCTGTGGAAGTTTTTCGGCCATGCTCAATCCTTATGTCTGGTCAACGCTGAGGCTCAAAACCTCGTTTCCCGACTATGGCACAGCTCTCGGCACTTAGCAGTCCGCGGCGCCCCGAATCTCGGGCCCACGAATTATCGTAACCAGAACAAACACCGACTAGTTCACACTGGGCCTTTCCACATGGCGGATCATGATGACGTTCACGGGTCCTTTGGCGGATTCGAGTTTCAGACCCAGTTGCTCCCGCGCGGCAGTAGAGAGCGAAATGGCATTCTCATCCGGGGGCGACGGTTGGGCAGGCGGGAGGAGTCCGCCGAAAAATCCGAGGGCGGCTTGGTCCGGGGTGAATTCCAGCTTCACATCCAGCGTTCCGCTGTAGCCGGTTTTGTCGATGATGGGGCGGTCCACAAAACTCGACAGGCGCTCGATCAGATCAGCGATGGATACGTGGCGTCCCTCCAGTTGCGTCCTTTCCCGTGAGAACATCATCGTGACGCGCCCACACGGCAGTTGACCAAGCTGGGGCGGGCCGACGGGCTTATCTGGCTCCGCTGCGGAGCAACCGCCGGCGCTCAACAGCTCTCGTTTGACGCCGCTTTGTCCAATGGTGAGCACGTAGACGCCGAGTACTCTGGTTTGGCGCTCGATGTTGAGTTTGAATCTGTCCGCGAGAAGAGCCTGAAGCGCGAGCAGCATTTCGGCTCTGCTCGCAGCCTCTTCAGCCCTCGCATCGACACTGTAAAGATCGGAATTGATCCACGCCGGCCCTCCCAAGATCTGAAAGTGCTTCATGCGATAGGCGTTCGCGACCAGCAGGGCCAGCGGACCGTTTGCCATCAGGCGCCCACCGGGGCGTAAGTCCATCCCAATGAAATTGCGATTCTGCGAAGGTTTGATCGACGCTACCTCAAACCTCCGGTTTTGCTGGGCGAATGCGCTGGATGCCGTGATCGCAAGGAGGAGCGCGGCGCCAACGCCGGCATTTTTCACAGTCGCGGTTCTTAAGTTTATGCGACGCATAATGCAAATTAGACACCATCAGAGTCGGCTAGGTGCCCGACCGTCTACTGGTTTGAAGCACGCAAAACGGGTTAACGGACATCATCGGGAACTTGCGAATCGCGGGATGATACAGGCATGGGCGAGACAGCGTACAGGGATTTCACAGTATTCGGCCTGCCTCTTGTTACTGCGGCCCATACTGCGTTTCCATCGCTGGTACACGACATCGAAAGCCGCCCGGAGCCGTTCGGATCGTGGCCGACTGGTGGCCTCAGCAACGCGGCGGTTCTCCTGAATGAGAGCGGGAGCGCCGTCCTAGGCATCTCCTACTTGTGGAGGTATACGAATGCGGCAGGCGAGTCGCACACGAGCCACTACTCGAATCTTGGTTCGAGCACCCAACTGGAGGTCATGACCGGTCGCTCCCGAGCCGTACAAGACATTGGCACATTTATTCTGCCGGGGTCCAAGCGTCTAATCACCGAGCGCGGAATGTTTGGCAACACCTTGGATGTGCCGGGCCGCGAGGCGCGGCTCCACGGAGGCGGCGGATACATCGGCGCGGGTGGCTCGGGTGTCAAGCCGAGCAGCCAAGCGGAGATCGTTCTCGTCGAGTTGGTGTTGGACCTGGCGATCCTGGAGGATGGCCGCTGTGTAGGACCGGATGAAGGCGGATTGTTCGATAACCTGATCGAAGACCTCAGCCTTATCCACAGTACAGCACAGCAGGCCGCAACGGCCCTGCACAACGGCACTTCCTCGGGTCAGGTCTTCGAGATGCTTCGACCGCTCGCGCGGCACACAGCAGAGAGAGCGACGCAGAGTAGATGGTGCCATTTCTGCGGATGTTCGCCAATATAGGAATCCATCAACTTGTCAATCTCGACACGACGCCAGTGGCGAGTTGGCTCGAAACTGAAGCACAGACGCCGCGCCTGCGCCTTTACCAGGTGTCGTGAACCGCAAGCTTATTTTCGGTGCCTGCAACCGGGGCGGCGGTCTTCGGCAGGCCGTGCGCCGCAAATAATCTCACACGCGGGTTTCGCGATCATCAAGCCATGAAATCTCTTCCTTGGCCGCGGAAACTGGCTGCCGCAGGCGTGCTCTCGGTAGCCGTGCTCTCGGGAGTCGCCCTGGCCCAGACCCCTCGCCCCGGCGAAAGCAGCCTCGAACTCGAGCCCTCTCTTTTCGTGCAACTTCCGGGAGGTAAGAGCACCCCGGGTGCCGTCCAACTGGTCTGGATTCCGGAGCCATTCGAGAAATACTGCTTCGGAAAACCCACGACCAATGCGCCTCCATGGATTTTTGCATTCGCACCACGACCAAGAACGTCTCCACGTGCCGGAACCTGGCCGTGGATCTGGCGCACCTGCCCGCCTACCCTCTGGACATGCGTCCGAGGCGCATGCTCAGCGTCGGCCTCTATCCCCCAACCATCATGAAAGGCTGGGAAGAACTACAAGACCATGTCGCGCGCGCACCCAAAGACCGGCTCGAACATTTCTCCCAGCTGGCGCGAATCAAGGCCAAAGTCACATTCACCCGAACAGCCGATGACGATGGATTTCGAGTGTTGGAAATCCTGTCCGTCCCCAAACTCTGAGGACGATGTCTGGGTCACAAATGACGAGGCGTATCTCGCTGCCTAACGTGGGGCAGCCCCGTTTGGGTCGGGTCTGTCGACGTCGTCTTTCGCGGTCGGCCACGGTGTGCGAAGCGCGCCTTTGCGCCGCTGTGCGGCGCCGGCAGACGACGGAAACCGATCGTCTGCCCCACGGAGTTGCACTTCATTCTGGATGGCGCACTACATTAGGGGCACGTCCGCGCGTAGCAGCACGAGGCAGATCCGGATCGGTTTTTTCCGCGGGACTCAGAACCGGAGGTACGCTACAACCAACCACAGCCGCAATCAGCGCGTGTAATTGGCGCACGCCTTCCGTGAGAGCGGCCGGGCCGGGTTGAAGGATGTAGGTCGATTTGATCTCGTACACATGCTGCAGGTGCGACCAGCCGTCGCGGGCCCGGATGGTTTGCTTGTTGACCTTCTTGCCGCACCAGGAGGCGATCACGATTTCCGGGTCGCGTTCGCGCACGGCGGCGGCGTCTACGATCCGGTTTTTGGCAGCCTGCTGACAGCGCAGCTCGGGGAAGAGAGGAGTGCCACCGGCGATCTCGATCAGCTCGTCGACCCAGCGAATGCCGCTGATGAGCGGGTCGGGCCACTCTTCGAAGAAGACGCGCGGGCGCCACGGAAAACGCTGCGCGGACTCTCGAATCTCGGCTAGCTCGTCGGAGAGTTGCTTCACCAGCGCCTGGCCGCGGGTTTCTGCGCCAACGATCCGCGCGAGCGCTGCGATCATCTCCAGAATCTCCTCGACCGACCGTTGGTTGGACACCAGGACGTTGCGGCCGCGGGCGATCAGTTCGCGAGCGATATCTGCCTGGAGATCCGAGAAGCCGATGATCAGGTCGGGGTCGAGCGCGACGATGCGATCGAACCGGGCAGTGGTGAAGGCGGAGACTTTGGGCTTCTGCCTCGCTTCTGGCGGCCGGGCAGTGAAGCCGGAAACGCCCACGATGCGGTCTTGCTCTCCGAGCAGATAGAGCACCTCGGTGGTTTCTTCGGTGAGGCAGACGATGCGGCGCGGAAAGCCAGTCATAGGGCGGAGTAGCGTTGGCGGCGGTAGAGCAGCCACAGAAAGACGGGACCGCCGAGCAGGCCGGTGACAGCGCCGACTGGCAGTTCGATCGGGCTGAGCACCACGCGCGCCGAGGCATCGGCCGCGATCAGGAATGCGGCGCCTAGCAGCAGCGATCCGGGGAGCACGATGCGCAGGTCTTGTCCGAACAGCAGGCGCACGGCATGGGGAACGATGAGGCCGACGAAGGCGATGGCGCCGCCCACGGCCACGGTGACGCCGACCAGCAAGGAACTGATCAAGTGGATGGCCCATTCGCAGCGCGCGACGTTGACGCCTAACGCTCCGGCGGTTTCTTCTCCCATGGCCAGCAGGTGCAGGTCGCGCGAGAAGAATAGCAGCGCGATCCAGCAGGGGACGAGAAAGATGAGCATGCGCCAGATGGTGTCGAAGCCAACCACGTCGAGGCTGCCAATCAGCCAGCGGAGGATCTGGAGCGCGCGCTCGGAATCGGTCATGTACTGGATGGTCAGCACGGCGGCGGAGGCGATCAGATTCACGACCACGCCGGCCAGCAGCAGAGCGCCCGGCAGCATGACGGGGCCGGTGCGGGCGATTTTGTGAACCACCACGACGGCGGCGATCGCGCCACAGAAGGCGGCGAGGAAGACCATGGGGACTCCGGAGACGCGTGCGGCCCATCCGAAGGCGATGGCGGTGGCCGCGCCGACGGCTCCGCCGCCGGATACGCCGAGGGTGGAGGGGTCGGCCAGGGGGTTGCGGAAGAGAGCTTGCAACGCGGCGCCGACCAGGGCCAACGATGCGCCAATTAACGCGGCCATCACTACGCGGGGCAAGCGCAGACGGAAGAACACGGTGCGGGAGAGCTCGTCGGTGCGGAGTTGGGCCAGCGTGATGGTTTGAGCGCCGGCCCAGAGGGCGACTAAAGCCACGAGGGCCAAGACAGCGATCAGGACGAGGATGGTGAGCGACGGGTGGAGCAGGCCTTCCGGGCTACTCCGTAACGGACGCCACGCGGAAGCGCGGCGGCGGCCCGGAAGGGCCGCCCCACTTTGGGTCCTTTGGCTGTCATCCACGCTCGACATTAGTTTGACCAGATCATGGTGCGGCCGTCGACGCGGCGCGTTCGTACGTGCTGGTCCTCATAAACTTCGGCCAACACTGTATCGATGAGTAGCTCTGCCGGGGTTCCTTGCGCCACCAGCTCGCCTCGGCGCAGCGCGAATACGGAATCGAAGAGCGGATCGATCAGGTGCAGGTCATGAGTCACGACCAGGCTCGTCAAGCCGCGAGTGTCGCGCAGGGCGGCGAGCGTGCGGGCCAGGCTGGCGCGGTGCTTCAAATCCAAACCAGCGGAAGGTTCGTCCATCAGGAGGAGTTGCGGTTCCTGCGCAAGAGCGCGCGCCACCGCGACCATCTGGCGTTCGCCACCGGAGAGCTCGGTCACCGGCCGCGCTGCCAGGTGCTCGGCTTCCACAGTCGCCAGAGCTTCCATGGCGCAGGCGCGGTCGTTTTCATCTTCGAAGCGAAAGCGCGGCGTATAGGGGCTGCGCCCGGTCAGCACCACTTCGAGAGCCGTAAACGGGAATGCCATGGCCGTGTTCTGTGGCACGTAGGCAATTTGGCGAGCGGCTTCGCGCCGCGGCAGCGATCCGAGGGGCGCGCTTTGGAATACAATTTCGCCATGTCGCGGCGCCAGCAATCCGGCGAACAGGCGAACCAGCGTGGATTTGCCGCAGCCATTGGCGCCAATCAACGCGCACAGCTTGCCAGTGGGCACTTCCAGGGAGACACCGCGAATCACGGGCGCTCCCGGTAGATACTCGAACTCGACAGCGCGCGCGGCGGCAATCGGTGTCACCGGGACTCCCAGTCGCCTGGCGGCACATCGGGATGCAGCAAGCGCGCGAACAGCGCCGCCGTCCGGCCGATCATCTGCGAATCGTGCGGGACGAATTCCTCGCGAACCACGTGGACCTGGCCGCGGCGAACCGCGTTGATCTCGGGCAGCCCGTTCCAGGCCGATTCGGGATTGGCGCCCGTGCTCGTTTGGGAAGCGGGCATGATATCCAGAATCACATCCGGGTTTTCGGCTAGCACCGTTTCTTTGCTGATGCGGCCGTATCCGGCGCGAGTGGAGCCGGCCACCAGTTTGCCGCCGGCGATGCCGATCAGCTCCGCGAGAAAACTGCCCGGCGTGACGGCGTACAGATCGCGCAGGGTTCCGGGGGTTCGATCGACAATCGCGAGCACGCTGGGATGCGGGAGCGAGGCGGCGCGGCGGCGGACCGTCTCCAATTCGGCGCGAGTACGCGCGGCCAATTCGGCTGCCTGGCGTTCGTTTCCCGTGGCCCTGCCGAGCGCAGCCATCGCCTGAAACGCATCGTCGATGGTTTGGCTCTTCACCGCTTCGACATGCATTCCCAGTTTTTCGAGCGGCTCTTTGAGGAATGGCGCCTGCCCATCGGAGATGGCCACCAGGTCGGGCCGAAAGCTCACGACCCTTTCGACGCTCGGCGTGCTCCAGCCGCCCACTTTGGGCAGCGCGCGCGCCGCGGGCGGATACAGGCAGAATTCGGTGACCGCGACCACGCGATCGAACGCGCCGATTCCGTACAGGAGTTCGGTGATCGCAGGCGACACGGAAACGATGCGTTGGGGGGGCCGGGGCGCGCCGGCCAGCAGCATCGCAACAGTCAGCGCAACGATGAGCCGGCGGCGTTGCATCTCAGAACCGGTACTCGAGGCCGCCGGTCCCGGTAACGCCCGGCGTTTGATAACCGCTCTCGTAATAGGCTTGGTTGAAAAGGTTGCTCACCTTGGCGAACAACCGCAACGAATGAGCTTCGCCGATTGGCACACGGTAGCTGTTTCCGAACTCGGCGAGGTTTCTTCCCGGAAAACGGTAGGGACGAGTCGCGAAGGTCACGGCGTCGACGAGCGGAGCCAGGTAGTTGCTGGTTTCCAACAGGTCGAACACCACAGTGAAGCGCGAACCCAAGCGTTGGGTAACACCGAGCGTGAACTGGTGATCGGGTATCACCAGAGTCTGCAAGACATTTTCCACCACGGGAGTTCGCTCACGGGCGTTGGTGAACGTGTAGGAGGCGATGACGTTGGTGGAACGCGTCACTGTGAGCGACGAATTGGTTTCGACGCCGCGCGCGATTCCGCCGTTGGTGTTCAAATACCCCTCGAAACGGCCGAAGGGGTCGATGGCGGGGTTGATCAAGCCTGAGTAGTCAAACCCGATGACGCGCTGCAGCTCGGTGTAGAAGTAGGTGGCCGATAGACGCGCCCGGCCGTTCCATAGCGTCTGATCGATTCCTGTATCGGCGCCGATGAAACTTTCCGGCTGCAATCCGGGGTCGCCGTACGCGGAGTAACCGTACAGGCTGCTGTAGTAGGTCCCGAACCGTTCGTAGAGCGATGGAGCGCGATAGCCCTTGCCCACGTGCGCGCGGATCTTAGTGCCCGTTCGGCGGAAGAACCAGGCGGCCGATCCATCGCCGGTTTGCGCCGTGGGTGGCGCGGCAAACGTCATGCGGGCATAGGGGGCACTGTTCACGGGCGTGAGCACCGGCTGCTGCAAGGTGAAGAACTGCGCACGGAACGAACCGGCGAGTTGCAGCCGGTCTCCCAGCAGCGAGATCTGATCCTGGGCAAACAGCGCGTGGCTCTGCTGGCTGACTTCGACAGCGGAATTGTCGGCCGGATTCGGCATCACCGCGCGATTCCCGTACTTCTCATATTCGAACTCGTAGCCGGCATCAAGCAAGTGGTGGGCGCCGATGCGCCAGTCCGCCCGTGCCGTCACCGTGTGGATGTCGCCGTCGTAGTAGGACTGGGTGCTGCCGGCGGGTTGATAGCCGGCGCCGGCGGGGCCATCGCCATACGTGCGTCGCGTCGCCAGGCCCTGGTAGCTCGCCGAGAGATCCAGGGTGTCGGCAGCGCGCACGCTGAGGCGCAGCGCGCCGGAGAACATACGGTTATCCAATGTGTAATCGGAGTTGTCGGCGTCGGGAATGAACGTCGCTTGCCCGATGTTGAGCGCGCTCAACGGCACGCCGGCTTCGTAGCCGGCGAATTGCGATGCCGAGAGCGGCACCGCGTCGATGATGCCGCTCGCAGGAAGGTTGCCGGCCGCTTCGGGACTCGAGGTGAGCTTGGAGAAGGAATCGGCCGCGTAGATCCGGCCGAAGAGATGAGCGGTGGAAGATAGATTGTAGTCCAGCCGCCCCTGAACACTGCTGATGCGCGTAGGCTCATCGCCGTTCACACCAGACAGCACGTCGAAGTGACCGATGCCCACGCTGTAATTGAGCCGATCAGTGAGGAGCGCTCCCGCCAGCTCGCCGCGGCCGCGGAACATTCCGAGCGATCCGCCCTCGGCCAGCAGGCTGCCGTGCGTGGGTCCGCCGCCCGAGCCGGTGATCAGGTTCACCACGCCGCCGATCGCGTTGGTGCCATACAACGAGGAACCCGCGCCGCGCATCACCTCGATCCGGTCCAGGTCGGTGACGGTGAGGTCTTGTAAGAGACCGGTGGCGTCGCCGCGTTCCGCGGCGGCATCCCGAACGCGGAAACCATCCACCAGCACGGCGGTGTCCTGGTCCTTGAGGCCGCGCGTTTTGATCGACACGAAAGCTCCGGGGCCACCGAGTTGCGTCACGCGGAGTCCGGGGAGATAGCGCAGCGCATCGGTCACGGCCGGTTCGTCGCTCGCGTCGATCGCCGCGGCATCGACCACTGATACGGATTTCGAAAGCTCGTCCGTGGTCTGCGCGGTCCCGGAAGCGGTGACCAGGACGTTGGTCTCGACAGCGGCCACGTGCAACCGGAAATCGAGCGTGGCCTGCCCGGATTTCTGAATCGATACGGTCTGTGCGCCGGAACTCTCGAAACCGGGGGCGCTGGCTTCCAGAAGATAGTCGGCCGCGAGCAGATGATCGAACCAGTAGCGGCCGGATGCATCGGTAATGCCACGTTCGGTGACCGTATTGTCGCGGGCGGTCAAGCTTACGACCGCAGCGGGAATTGCTCCGGCCTGACTGTCGGTTACCACGCCGGAGATGCTTTGGCCGGACGCGGCGGCGGCTAGGATGATGGTTAGGCAGCACAGGAGTGCTGGTTTGAGTCGGCTGAAAACACTGCGTATCCACATGAGGAGTCCTCGCCTCGGGCAAATTTTGGGCGCTGAACGCCTCGGATTGTGTGGATGACGAAACGGAATCCAGCCCGGGAGGGCTGCCGGTCACCATCCGCTCTCACGCGAAGCGGGGCGCCTACCAACCCAAGGCAGGTATCCTGACTTGCAGATCAACGCCGACCGGCTGCCTTCCCATCCGTTACCGGACAGTGGCTTGGTGCGCCGGAGCTCACTGCATACAGTGGCGGGACCGTGCGGGATTCTCACCCGCTTCCCTTTTCACTCGCCCTTAATGGCGAGCACCTCAGGCCAATTGGAAAAATACCATGGAGTTCCGGCAGCCGTCAAACGAAAACGGAGAAACAACGAGTCTCCTGTCCTGGCTAATTCTTTACAATCGCTTCTTTGCACCGGCGTACCTTATCCAGAATGACGTCTGCCGTGGCCTTCCAGACGAACGCCTTGGGCTTGTCATTCCAACTCGCGAGCCATGCG
>Ga0335077_10010800_pt1 | contig 11405 bp, 9 predicted proteins | sample Lox_Sample_31_FD_207151 | JGI IMG/M metagenome (GOLD analysis project Ga0335077, IMG submission 207151) | Soil microbial communities from Loxahatchee National Wildlife Refuge, Florida, United States - Lox_Sample_3.1 | ecosystem: Environmental > Terrestrial > Soil > Wetlands | place: USA: Florida...
GTCATCGCAGTTTCCGCATTTGGACAAGCGAGCTCGAAATTCAAGGTCTTGCACGCTTTCGCGGGAGGTACCGACGGGGCTGAGGTACAGACACCGGTAGTTCTCGACCGGCAGGGAAACGTCTTTGGCACGACCACCGGCGGCGGAGAAGGCGGCTATGGCACGGTGTTCATGCTAGCGGCTGATTCTGTTCCAAGGTGGAAGGAGACGATACTGCACACTTTCGCATTCGGCGATGTTAACGGCTATTGGCCGTATGGCGTGGTTTTGGATTCGGCGGGCAACCTGTATGGAGCAGCAGGCGCAGGTGGAACTTACGAGGGTGGCACCGTCTTTGAGATGACACCGGGTGAGGATGGATGGACGTTTCAGGTTCTCTACAATTTCTGTACGCAACCGGAGTGCGGTGACGGCAGCGGCCCAGAGGCTCCCCTGCTGTACAGCAAGACCGGCAATCTGTATGGGACGGCAACGGACCTTTTTGAGCTTGTGCCCGGAGATGGGGGTTGGAGCGAAAGCGTGCTCTACCAATTTTGCTTGTTGGAAAATTGCACAGACGGAGTAGCGCCTCGATCGGCCCTGATCTTCGATGACAAGGGCAATCTCTACGGCACAACCACAAGCGGCGGTGATTATATTTATGACGGGGCGGTCTACAAGCTGCGGCACATGCCGGACGGGAGTTGGAAAGAGAGTGTGCTGCACAGCTTTGGCGGGACACATGATGGCATCACCCCTGGCCTGGGATCGCTGGCAATGGACAAAGAGGGCAACCTCTACGGGACGACCGTCACCGGCCGGGACAACAGCGGCATCGTCTACCGCCTTACGCGTCAACCGAACGGCCATTGGAAGGAGAAGATCCTGCACAAATTTCAAGGTGGGAAGGGCGGCTGGTCTCCGGATGGAGGCGTCGTACTGGACGCCGCCGGCAACTTGTACGGCACGACTCAGAATGGAGGAACCAGGTGCGACTGCGGGGTGATTTATGAGTTGTCTCCGAATCCTGACGACACCTGGACCTACAAAGTGCTACACCGCTTCATCGGTTACGACGGCGTGTTTCCCATGACCAGCATGGTGTTCGACGACCACGGCAACCTGTACGGCACGACGCAGTACGGAGGCCCCGGGGGCGGCGGCGTAGTGTTTGAGCTAACGCCGTGAGTTAAGAATTCAAGGAGAGAGCGGACCAGTCACTTGGGACCTACCGGATTCTACGTCCCCAGTCCCAACAACCTCGTCACCCAGAACGCCGCCGCCGCCACTGCGGCCGAGGCGGGAATGGTGAGAATCCAGGCCCACACGATCCGCGCCGCCACTCCCCAGCGCACTGCCGAGAGGCGATTCGTTGCTCCGACTCCGACGATGGCGCCGGTGATCGTGTGGGTCGTGCTCACCGGAATTCCTGCGAGGGCAGTGGAGAACAGAGTGATGGCCCCCGCCGTTTCGGCGCAAAATCCACCGACCGGTTTCAATTTGGTGATGCGCGAGCCCATGGTGTGCACAATCCGCCAGCCCCCGAGGTAAGTTCCCAGTGCGATAGAGGCATGTGCCGCCAAAATGATGGGCCAGTGGTACCGTCCCCAATCTCCGGCCATCTCCGCCGGCGTCAGTATCTTCGCTCCGTAGAGGGCGCCCGCCACAATACCCATGGTTTTCTGGGCATCATTGCCACCATGACCTAGGCTATAAGCGGCAGCCGACAGCAGTTGCAGCTTGCGGAACCAGGCATCAATCCGCCGCGGCGGTTTGTTTCGCAGCAGCCAGGACACCGCCACGGTGAAGGTCAGGCCGAGGACCAACCCCATCACGGGCGCCACTACAATGAACACCAGCGTGCTGTACCAGCCCTGAGCGATAATGACGTGCACGCCGGAATGCGCCACCGCTGCCCCCGCGTATCCGCCGATTAGCGCATGCGACGACGACGTGGGCAGTCCCCACCACCAGGTCAACAGATCCCAGACAATCGCGCCCGCCAACCCGCTGATCACTACATACGGGGTAACCGAGTCGATTCGAATCATGCCCTTGCCGATGGTTTTGGCCACGGCGGTGCCCAGCAGAAAAGCCGCCACGAAGTTGAAGAAAGCCGCCCACAGGACGGCCAGTTTCGGGGAGAGCACGCGGGTTGACACTACCGTCGCGATGCTGTTGGCAGCGTCGTGAAATCCGTTCAGGAAGTCAAAAGCAAGTGCGACCAGTATGGTGATGATGAGCAGCAGGAGGTCAGGTTTCAACAGTTTTCCTGTTCGCCCAGGGTTTCGGGGGCTACGTGTTCTTCAATACCACGGTTTCGAGGACGTTGGCGACGTCTTCGGCACGGTCCGTCGCCGTCTCCAGGAATTCGATCAACTCTTTGATCTTGATCAGATTGATAGGATCCCTCTCATGGTCGAACAACTCGGCGATGGCGGCGCGCGATATCTGGTCCGCCTCGTTCTCCAGCCGGTTAATCTCGACACAGTGCGCCAGGATGTCGCGGTTCTTCTGCATCAACGACAAGGCTCTCTGCAGTTCCTCGCTCTGCCGCAGAATCAATTGTGCCAGAACCCCGGCCGCCGGCGGCGGCTTCGTGATCCGGTACATGACGATACGCGCCCCGGCCGCGTTAATGAAGTCGAGAACGTCGTCCAGTGAAGACGCCAGTTCGTGAATGTCTTCCCGGTCGAAGGGGGTGATAAAGGTCTGGTTCAGCTTGGTGAACACCGCGTGGGTGATCTCGTCACCCACCCGCTCAATCCGTCGAACCTCTTCGATCTTCTTCTCCACGTCACGATAGTCGGCAAACAACTCGACCAGGGTACGGGCGCCAGCAATCAGGTTGCTGGACATCTCGGAGAACATGGAATAGAAGCTGGTGTCCCTGGGAATCAGGCTAAACATTTTCGGAACGGAAAAAATCCGCTAGCACACGCGCTTACAATGAGTTACGGAGATCGGACGCAGCACTATCTCATGCCACACGGAATCCCGTCAAATCTTCCGTTCTGGAGGTGGCGCCTAGCCCCTCCCGCTGGTCCATGACTGAAGTAATGTGGTGGTTGGAGGCAGCCGATTCCATAATGCTTTCATGGGCTTGAATCATCTCTTGTCCGACTTCCTGGGGCGAATTGCCATCGGCGCTGGAATGGTCCTGTTAATACTGGTGGCCGTTCGCCTGGGCATCCCGCGCCGTTCCCCGCTCCCGGCCGGCGGCCGCCGCTCTCAAAAGTAGAAGCCATACCGCTTCACACCACGTTTCATCTCCCGGCCCAAGAATGCGTCTTCCTTGCTCGCCGAGACCCTCGTTCCCGGTTCCGCAGATGTATACTTCCGGCACCAGGAATTTGCCGTCTCACTGGCTACAAAGCACGCATGTCTGCTAACCAACCCATTCTCGCTCTGTCCAAAACACCCATCGGACGGAATTAAACCAAGGCTGGAATCGAACTTTTTCAGCCAGGCGGAGGCCAGGGATGCACGATGACGACCCAGAGAAACCCGTAGAGGAATCCGGGGGAGTTTCCCGGCGCGACTTCCTCAAGATCGGCGGAATGACGGCCGCCGTCCCCTTGGTGACCGGCACCAGGACGGTGCAGGCAGCGGGGGAGCCGGTCAAGGTTTATGGACCTGGCAGAGTTCCCGTCCAGCTGACGGTGAACGGCGAAAAGCACAATCTGCAACTCGAGCCACGCGTGACTTTGCTGGACGCTCTCCGCGACCAGTTGGAGATTACCGGTGCCAAGCGGGTGTGCGACCGCGGCGAATGCGGAGCTTGCACCGTGCTGCTCGGCGACAAAGCGATCTACGCCTGTTCGGTACTCGCCATCGAAGCCCAGGGTAAACCGATCACAACCGTCGAATCGCTCATGCAGGAGGGCAATTTGCATCCCGTACAGCAGGCCTTCGTGGACAACGACGCTTCACAGTGCGGTTTTTGCACGCCGGGCTTTGTGGTCGCGGCCAAGGTATTTCTGGACCAGCACCCGAATCCCAGCGCCGAGGACATCCGCCGGGGGTTGAGCGGGAACTTCTGCCGTTGCGGCACCTACCACGGCATCCAAGGAGCGATCGCGCAAGTCGCTCAGAAGGGGGCGTGACATGCCAGACTACAGTTGGCCCGACGCAGAACATCGCAACCTTATCGGCAAACGCATTTCCCGTGTGGATTCCCCCTTCAAGGTGTCCGGCCGGGCGAAATACAACTATGACTATCACGGGCAGGACCTGTTGTTCGGCAAGGTTCTTCGCGCCCCTTACGCCAGCGCGAAACTCGTCAGCATCGACGTGAGTGCTGCCGAGAGGATGCCGGGCGTGAAAGCGGTGGAGATCATCCAGCAGCCCGGCGCCAGTATTCATTGGGCGGGTGATGAAGTGGCCGCGGTGGCAGCGGTGGATGAAGGCACGGCGGAAGATGCCATCCGCGCCATTAAAGTGCAGTATCAGAAACTCACTCACTTGGTAAAGGACAATGAACCCCCGGCTGGCGCTGGAGGCGCTCCGGGACCGATGAGCGAAGACGACATTTGGGACTCGACTGACATGATGTCGGATCCGGAAGTAGCCGCTCAGGTCGAAAAGCGCGGCGTAAGCTTCAAGTCCACCGATGACGTACTGGCCCGGCTGAAGAAAGATGACATGCCCGACGTGATTCTGGCGGCGATCCGAAAAGCGCCCTACCACGAGGTCTCTGAAAACACCTCCGGAGTCTTTTACCAGAAAGCTGCGGCGCTCGCACAAGGAGAGCCCGACAAGGCGTTTGCCGAGGCTGACGCAGTTTCAGAGGGAATGTATGGCGCTCCTGTGGTTACGCATTGCTGCCTGGAACCCCATGGCTCGGTGGTCGAATGGCCCGATCCGGAACATCTGTTCGTCCACATCTCAACCCAAAATGTGTCCGGGATCGCCGGACAGATGGCGGAACCACTGAAAATTCCGGCGGCCAACATCCACGTGCATCAGGACCACGTTGGCGGGGGGTTCGGCAGCAAGTTTGCCGCGGATCGCTGGGACATGGCGGCAGCACGGCTTTCCCGCAAGGCTGGCGGCAGGCCGGTGCGCATATTTCTGGAGCGCGACTCGGAATTGAAAGTGGCCGGAGCGCGGCCCTCCGCCTTTGCCCGGGTCAAGGTTGCCGTAAAGCGCGACGGCACCATCACCGGATGGCAGTCGGAATCCTGGGGCACTGGCGGACCTGGAGGCGGTGGCATGCCTCCCATTCCCTACATCTTCAACATTCCAAATCAGCGCAAAGAACACATTGCGATTCGCAACAATATTGGGCCAGCGCGCGCCTGGCGCGCGCCTAACCATCCTCAGGCTGCGGTGATCAGTATGGGCGCGCTGGACGATGCCGCCGCCAAGCTGGGCATGGACCCGTTGCAGTTCTTCCTCAAGAACCTGGACCTCACCGGAACTCGCCGCGACACCTATCGCGAAGAGTTGGGCATTGCGGCCGATTTAATGGATTGGAAGAACAAGTGGCGCGCGCGCGGCATGAACCTCTCCGGCAATCTGGCTCGGGGACTCGGCCTCTCGCTTCATACCTGGGGCGGCCGAGGACATGAAAGCCACTGCGATCTGAGCATTCATCCCGACGGTTCGGTGGATATCAAGATGGGCAGCCAGGACATCGGCACCGGAACGCGGACCACGATTGTAATCGTCGCCGCCGACACGCTCGGCCTGCCGATCGAAGCCATCAATCTCTATATCGGCGACACCCAATATCCGCCCTCGGGCGCTTCTGGAGGCTCCACCACGCCCGGCGGGGTGAGTTCTTCCACCCGCCGTGCCGCCACAGACGCGCGCGAAGCGCTCTTCGCCAAGGTTGCGTCCGTACTGAACGCGCAGCCGGATGAACTGGAAGCGGTGAACGGCGCGGTCCGGGTGAAGAGCGATCCCAGCCGTTCTCTCCCCTGGAAGCAAGCCTGCGCAAAAATCGGGGCTACTCCCATCAGCGTGCGCGGTAACAATCCCGACAAATCCAAGCCGCCGGATTTGACCAACAGCGGCGTGGGCGGAGTCGGCATGGCTGAGGTTGAAGTCGATACCGAAACCGGGATCGTCAAGGTCCGCAAGATGGTGGCGGTCCAGGATTGCGGCCTCATCATCGACCTCAAGACTGCCGAGAGCAGCTGCTACGGCGCAATGATCATGGGCATCAGCACCGCCCTGTACGAAGAAAAAATCATGGATCAGGTCACCGGCCGGATGCTCAATCCGAATATGGAGTTTTACCGGCTCGCCGGGATCAGCGATATTCCTGAACTGGTGGTGCATATGATGACCGGCAAGGGCTACGACGAACGCGGGGTGATCGGATTGGGAGAACCGCCGGTGATCTCTCCGGCCGCCGCCATTTCCAATGCTGTCGCTAACGCTATCGGCGTGCGCGTAAATTCGATTCCCCATACTCCCGACCGGGTGCTGATGGCGCTCGCTCAGAAGGCAGGTGCGTGATGCGAGCCTTCGAATACGCAAGTCCGCAAACCAGGGAGCAGGCGGTTGGCCTGCTCGGCTCCAATTGGGGCCAGGCCGAAGTGCTGGCTGGCGGAACCGACCTGCTGGCGCTGATGAAAGCTGATATCGTGCAGCCCAAACGGCTGGTGAACATCAAAGAAATTAAAGACCTCCAGGGCATCAACTCGACCGCAAAAGGCTTGCGCATCGGAGCTCTGTGTACGATGGGCGAACTGGCCGACCATCCTGAGATTCAGAAGAACTATCCGGCTTTAGCCGAGGCGCTCAGCGAAGCAGCCAGCCCTCAGATCCGCAACTTGGCCACGCTGGGCGGAAATCTCTGCCAGCGTCCCCGATGCTGGTATTTTCGCGACGGCCTTGGTTTGCTGCCCAAGGATGAAACCGGCAAGGAGCTGGTTAGTTCTGGCGAGAATCGCTACCACGCCATTCTCGGCAACGATGGTCCGGCAAAATTCGTCAGCCCATCCACCATTGCCCCGGCCCTGATTGCCTACGGCGCAAGCCTGCGGCTGGCGGGTCCCAGGGGTGAGCGCGAAATGCCGCTGGAGAAGTTCTATGTCATCCCGAAGACGGACGCGGATCGAGAGCACGATCTGCGCCCAAATGAAATCGTCACCGACATTTTGATTCCCGGCGCCGCTGGGGCAAACACTGCCCACGCGGAAATCCGCCAGAAAGCGGCGTTCGACTGGCCCCTGGCGGTCGCCGCCGTGTCTCTCAAGATGACGGGAAACACGGTGCAGTCGGCCAGGGTCGTACTCGGCTATGTCGCGCCGGTTCCGTGGCTGTCGGCCGAATCCGCTCAAGCACTCACCGGGAAGAACATCAGTGAAGAGATTGCCCGCCAGGCAGCGGAAGCAGCCCTGAACAACGCGAAGCCGCTCAGTCACAATGCCTACAAAGTTCAACTCGCCCGCGTGGCGGTGAAACGCGCCATATTGAAAGCTGCGGGAGGTGCCGCATGAGTATTGCTCTGAAACTGGAATCTGAGCGCTTCAACATCACGCATCCTGATTTATGTCCCGCGCTGCGCTGGAAGGGACAGTTCATTCTTGCGGAACGTGACCCGACCGTCCCGGCATCCAATGACGGACTTTTCTGGTGCATCCATACCCAAACCTGCATCGGCCCGGATGGCGAATTAGCTGAACCGGGAAATTGTGCGTCCAAGACGCGAGCCTGTCATAGTACCGGCCGGTGCGAGTGACGAAATTGACGGGTATTTTCTAACCCCGCCAGGGAGAGAACTCGCCGGCCGCCGCTCAAATCACCGGCTCGCCAATCCGCCAGCGGTTTCGGCGCCGTCGAGCGTATAGACCTGGCCGGTGGCGTAAGCCGCATCGTCCGAGGCAAGATAGGCGAATAGCGCCGCGATTTCTTCAGGCCTGGCGTGGCGGCGCAGCGGGATTTTGCCATTCACCTCTTCCAGCATCTCATCGGTGTATTCTGCGCGCTGCATGGGCGTGAGCACATATCCCGGCGCGATGGCGCAGACCCGGACTTTCGGCGCGAGCTCCAGCGCCATAGTCTTGGTTAACTCAATTACGCCAGCCTTGGTCGCGTTGTAGTCGGCGTAGTAAGGTTGACCCACGATGCCATTCGTCGAGGCAGTCTGCAGGATCACGCCGCTGCCGCGCTCCCACATGTGCCGCGCCGCCGTCTGCGCCATGTAGAACACGCCAGTCAGGTTCACGGCCAGAACCTTATCCCACTCCGCCGGCGTGATATCGAGAAAGTTGTGGCGAATGCTGATGCCGGCGTTGTTGATCAGAACGTCAAGTCCGTCCAGGATGCGCACCGCATCGCGGAACGCGGCACGCACCTGGACCAGATCGGAGACATCGGCGTCCACCGTTCCGGCCAGATTCGGCAACCGGCGCCGGATCTGCTCCTGCGCCTTGGCATCGCGATCGAGCACGCATACCGTGGAGCCTTCCTCCAGAAAGCGCGCTGCGGTGGCGGCTCCAATGCCGCTGGCGCCGCCGGTAATGAGCACACGTTTCCCTTGCAAGCCTCGCATGGAACCTTCCTAGAATGGTTTGCCGTGAAAAAGATAGACCAGTTCGACCACCAGAATGATCACCACCAGCAATTCCAGAACGAACGCCCGGCTCTGGTTAAATTGATCCACCATGAAGCGATACAGCTCCTCGGCAGTCTGGATCTTCTGATTCACCAAATTCTTATAATCGTGTACGCCGACCTTCGACGCCGCCAGCTTGTAGAGTCGCGCAGAGAACATGTCGCTGAGAAACTTGATGGCATTGTCGGCGTGCTCAGTCAGCTCCGTCACATCGAGCAGCACGGTGTGCAGCTTGGTCGCCGCCTGGGCCAGTTTCCAGCGGGCGAGCGCTCCCGTGCCCTTCTCCAGGAAGTCATACACGCCATCCAGTTCGCGGGTAAGCAGCTCATCGTAGTGACGAAATTCCAGCAGTTGGGAGTTGGCGTATTCCAGCAGTTGAATACCTGCCTCCGCGCCGGAATCGCTGTCATAAAGAAAAGCGCCGTTCCAGCCTATGACGGTAAGATCGTTGGGGTAGTACGAGATGCGTGATTGCAGGATCTCTTGACGTTCGCCGTCAGACAGCGTCAGGGTTTCTCCGCGGACGATCTGCGCGATGCGCTCTCCATGCGAAGCCACCAGTTCGGCTCCAGAAGGCGAACCGCTGATGTCGCGCACATGGAAAATGAAATAATCTTCACTCAGCCATTCGCGGGCATAGGGTTTCACCAGCGCTGGCGCGGCACGTTCGAGTTTCTGGCGCGCGATGCGCGCGGCATGCGCCGCGAAATCCACGTCCCACACCCAGCGGCTGCCCAGGCGGACCAGGGTGTCCCAATCGCCGGCAAAGTGCAGCTCGAACACCACGCTCAGGACGCCGTAGTCGTAATACTTGATCTGTCCTTCCAGCCGCTCGCCGCTCTCGAGGGCCAACACTTCGATGGGTTCAACCACCGGAGGACGCTCGTAGCGCACGTACCCCGGCGCGGGATGTTTAAAACTGGGCTGCTGCAGTTTTCGCGCGCCGAAGATCTGCTGCAATTCATCGAGCTTGATTTCTTCGCAAACGTCGAACTGAATCAAAACCAGCACCGAGCCATTCAACGCATGGCCGCGTGGCGAAGCCGGTTCTTCTCCAAGTGCCGACTTCGTTGGCTCAGATGTGATCTCAGGTTCCATGGCAAACGCCCGGTGCGACTCGATTCAGAAACGGACAGGAAGTGGTTGAGTGCAGCCCCGGTTTATTGTCCCAGAATCCAGAACATATGGCGAGATCGGCTGACAACACCACTGGAACTTCCCTATTTTCAGTGTTTTCGCAGGAGTGCCCAGAGCAGGGCTCCGCCTGCGGCAACACCCGCAACCGCGGCTCCAGCGCGGCGCATGGAGCGCTCTAGCTCTCTCTGCCGGTCCCGGACACGCTCCTCCTCGGGCCGGTTGCCGGCGAGTCCGATTGGTCCTTCGCGCAGGGCGATTTGAATTACCTCCGCCAGATGAAGTGCGTGGCGGGTCGTGCCTTGGGCGATTTGCTCGCGGCAACTGAAGCCGTCGGCGATGATCAGTGAGTCGAGCGGCGCGTTGCGCACCGCGGGAAGCAATTCCAGTTCTCCGACGGCTTGCGACACTTCGTACTTATCTTTCTCGAAACCAAAGGCGCCTGCCATGCCGCAGCATCCGGGCGCCGGCGCTTGGAAGTCAATTCCCATCTTACACAGGACGGATTCTTCGTCGGTCATCTTCATCACCGACTTGTGATGGCAATGGCCATGCAGCAAGGCTCTGCGATCAAGTTGCGGCAGCCGGAAGTGCCTGGCGCGCTTCTCCAGAAACTCGCTTAGCAGGAATGTTTGCTGCGCAAGGCGCTTCGCGCGCTCATCATGGGGAAAGAGATCAAGCAACTCATCGCGAAAGACCGCGGCGCAGCTCGGTTCCAGACCGACCACCGGAATCCCGGCCTCAATTTCGGACGCAAGCGCATCGAGAACATCCAGCAGCAACGATTTGGCCCGGTCGAGCATGCCCCAGTCGTAGAGCGGACGTCCGCAGCAGAGACTGGCCGCCGGCAACAGCACGCGGAATCCGGCGGCTTCCAGAACCTCCACGGCGGCCTTGGCGGTGTCGGGCAGGAAATAGTTGTTGAAGGTATCGGGCCACAACAGGACGGGCGGTTGGTTCGGGTTACGCGGCTCGCGCCGCTGAAACCATTGCCGAAACGTTTGTGGCGCAAACGCGGGAATGTTTCGTTCTCGAGGCACTCCAACCATCAGCTTGGCGATGTCACCCAGGAGCGGAAGCTGTGTGGCCAAGTTCGCCAGCCCCGGCGCGCACGACGCCAATCGGGCCCAGACATCGATGTTCCCAAACAGATAAGCGCTGGGCGGGCGCAGCCGTCCTTCGTAGTAGTGCGAAAGAAACTCCGCCTTATACGTGGCTACATCCACGCCGACCGGGCAATCGCTTTTGCATCCCTTGCAGGCCAGGCATAGGTCGAGCGAGTCTTTGACTTCCTCGCTTCGCCACCCATCGTCGATGACCTCGCGCTTGGTCATTTCCCAGAGCAGGTGGGCGCGGCCGCGAGTGGATTGTTTTTCTTCCCGGGTCACCCGGAAGCTCGGACACATTACCCCGCCCTCGTAGTGGCGGCACTTGCCGACGCCCACGCAGCGCAGCGTCGCATAGGGCAAGCTGCCGTGGTCGTTGACGAATTGGAAGTGGGTCTCCGGCTCCCAGGGATGGTAGTCGGGATTCACGCGCAGGTCTTCGTCAAGGCGATACGGCTCGATCACTTTGCCGGGATTCATCTTCCATTGCGGATCCCAGATCGCCTTGAACTCACGGAATGCCTGCACCAGTTCGGGACCGAACATTCGCGGCAGCAGCTCCGCCCGAGATTGCCCGTCGCCGTGTTCGCCGGAGAGCGAACCTCCGTAGCTGA
>Ga0335077_10010801_pt1 | contig 11405 bp, 11 predicted proteins | sample Lox_Sample_31_FD_207151 | JGI IMG/M metagenome (GOLD analysis project Ga0335077, IMG submission 207151) | Soil microbial communities from Loxahatchee National Wildlife Refuge, Florida, United States - Lox_Sample_3.1 | ecosystem: Environmental > Terrestrial > Soil > Wetlands | place: USA...
TGTCCACCAAACACATGCCGTCCGCGAGGAGCGGACTAGGAACGAACACCTCAACGCCTGCGACGCTCTTCGCGTTCTCCGGGTTGTGTTCCTCGGAAACGAACTGCATCAACTCTTCGGGCGCGAGGTCCGTCCAGGTGCCTCCCTGGAAGCGAACGCGCGCACTTCGTTTCTCCCCATAACGAAGCACCGTCGGAACTGCCGTGATGGGGACAACCCCAGTGGGCAAGACGGGATCTCCGACCAGAGCGTTGAGTAGTGTGGACTTTCCTCGTTTGAACTGCCCGATGCACGCAACATAGAAGCGCCCTTCCCTTAAGCGCTCCGCAAGGCTCGTGGCTTCCTCTTTCACCTGGTCCGACCCGAACTCGCGGGCCAATTCGGCCACACGTGTCAGCTTGCCTGCCACATCCAGAACCTCGCCTGAATGTAGGGCCGCCGCCTTTCGCTCGTTCGACCCATTGATAGTCAGTTTTTCCGAGAAAGAGCCCATGTTCCGTTCTCCGCTAGCCTTGCTAGATTCCAGTGCTGTGGCTCCCATGCTGAGCGATTCCCTGACAGTGCTTCATGAGATAGTCCACGTGAAGCAACTTCGTCTTAATGCGCCCGTCGAAGTGATAATGACTGTTCGTAGCAGCCTCACACATGCGAAGGATCGCTCCGGGCAATAGACCACTGAACTCCAGGATGTCTTCGCGAAAACCATCGAGATCAAACTTCGATAGCCCGAATCTCTGGATCGACCATTCAAGAAGCTCATTCGCGGCAGCCAGGGACAAGGCTCCGATATGTAAGCGCTGCTGATCATTCCAGTAGAGCTGTGCGGCATGACCAAGCTCCCGGTACGTCCACCCGGGCGCAACGGAATAAATCGGTGTCTCCCGATTGATCATGAGTTCTTTCACGATGCGCGTCAGCATATGGGTCATCGGTGCAAGGTCTTCCAGGAAAATCCAGTATTCCCCCGCACCTGCGGCACGGTAGAGCAGTCCGCGCAGACGGAGACTAGTTTGCTCTTTGACCCAATGCGAAAACGAAGCTCCGTATCCCGTCTCGGCACGGAATTTGGACCGGAATAGAGGATCCTCGGCGAATCTTTCCGCGATTCCGCGAAGAATGTCGTGAGGGCTTCCGACGCCTCTCGTGCAAATACACCGTTTGGCAATGCGCTCCGGGAGTTCCGACAATGCCCGCGTAACCAGGACGGTCTTTCCTGAATCGGACGCTCCCCAAACCAACAGGCTCTCGCGCTTCTGAATAGCTTCACGCAATCGAGAAAGCTCGTTCTTTCGTCCGAGGAAAACCCCGGATTGGAGAGCGGTATCATGTGTGGGACGAGCTACTACCATTGTTAACGTCCTAAGATCGCGCCGCTTCCTGATGGACGTATTTGATTACTTCCACGTCCGACATGGCGATCAGTCCTTCATCGACCATGCCGTCAAGCGCCGGAATCAGCCTTCGGATCTTGTCCTCTGCGTCCACGACGCTGACCATGATGGGAGCATCGTGCGACACCGATAACAGATGGGCTCGCCGGATGATCGTGCTGGCACCGTAACCTTCGATCCCGCGGTAAACGGTCGCGCCGGCAATGTCCAGCTCCCGGCACTTTTCCACAATGGCCTTGTAGAGAGGCTGCCCGCGCCATTTGTCGTCTTCTCCAAAATGAATGCGAAGCATCTTGGCTTTTCCTTCGAGTTTCATGCGCGTGACTCCTTCCGCCGTTCCTCGCCCACGTAATCGTGCGTGTATTTGATGATGTCTACGTCGGACATGACGACCAGGCCCTGCTGGACCATTTCGTCGAGCAGCGGAGTCATCTTTCGCAGATTTTCTTCCGTGTCGACGACCGACAGCATGATGGGGCAATCGTGGGACAAGCTAAGCGCGGAGCCCTTGTGCATGCGGCGGTTTGCGCCATAGCCAAGGATTCCTTTGTACACTGTGACGCCTGCCACATCGTTGGCACGCAGAGCCTCCACGATGGCCTTGTACAGCGGCTTCTCGTGCCACTTGTCGCTTTCCCCCACATACACCCGCATGAGCTTGGCCTTGCCTTCTCGCTTCAACGCGGGCGCCTGTTCGGCCCGAAATTCAGCCTTCTTCGCCAACTCCGCAGGCTTTACGACCATCGTGTCTTGTACTTCGATCAGTCCCGTTCCTGCCATTTCATGCAGCTTGGGCAGAAGCTCCTCCACCTTTTCGGGATTCTCGATGAACTCAATCTTGATCGGCAGGTTTTCCGTCAACCGCAGAATGCGCGTGCTGTGCAGGTGATGGTCCGCGCCGAATCCCGCCATCCCGCGCACCACGTTCGCTCCGGAAACCCGGTGATAGAACAGGTAGTCGAGGATCGCGGTGTAGAGCGAATGGCCGTGATACTGGTGATCCTCTCCCACATAAATGATGACCTTCTTTGCCGGTCCAACCTTCAGCATGGTGTCTCCTCTCCAGGAATACCTCGCTGGCATACAAGAAACTCCGCTACGCGTCCGAGCACGCCACCTCCGGTATGTTGCCCGTACCGTGCCTGGACAGCATATTTCCGGAGGTCCACGTCCAGTTCGTCAGCCGTTCTTGTGAGAACTTCTTCCACAAGTGCACGCTCCTTCGTCGGCAGTCTATGTGACAACTCGTGCGCGTGCCACAGACATAGCGTGCCGCTCCGCCTCATCCATTCCGCGAAAGACGGCAGTTTCACCTGCTCGACCAATTCGTCGAGCCTCACGGCTTCCTCCCGGCGCAACTCCGCGCAGAACGCACAGATCATTGCTGAGCGCGCTCGCTGCTTGCGTCGCACATCGAGAACCTGTGTATAGATTTCGGCCGCGAGTGCTGCCGGCGCAGATCGCGCCAACAGCCAGGCATGGTGGTTGCAAAGATGGCTGGCCTTTGGCAGACCCGTCACTTCTACCAACCGCGTTTGGTGATGACGCAGGACCGTGCAAACCAGACATGCCCCGTGGGCCGCCGCTTCTGTCACCGGAACCGTTCGAACTGCTTTTGCTCCGTTCATGCGCTCAACCTCCCCGCAATTACGCCAAGCCACACCGCAACAAAACCTATGGCGACGCTCAGAATGACGTTCAGGAACGCCATCAAGAGTTCTCCATCTTGGATCACGCGAAACGTCTCGTATTCAAAGGTCGAGAACGTGGTGTACGCCCCAATAAAACCGATGGGAATCAGATAGCGCCAGTTCGGGCTCCAGTGCGTCTTCTCCGCCAGCAGCGTGACGATGAAACCGATTAAAAAGGAGCCTGTGCAATTGATGAGGAACGTACCGTAGGGAAACCGCGTCCCCATCTTGGTGCTCACGTACCCGCCTAGCCAGAACCGCGCGATCGCTCCGAGAAACCCACCGATTCCGACCATGAAATATTTGTCCATCACACCTCGCGCACTGCTTGCGTTCAATCGGCTCACACTGCTGGTAGACCGACCTCTGTTGCGGTGACCTCCCCGCCTAGAGCCTGGACATCTGCCAGCAATGCGTGTGCTTCCTCGGTCCCCACGGTGGAACTCGATTGCGCCCGTTCCGCTTGCGCACGATAACTGTCCGCGTAATTTGCAAACCGCTTGGCCAGGACATTCACAACGGAGGAACTCCAATCCCCAAAAACTCCGCCATAGATCGACACCACGTTCAACAAAGAACTGTCCAACTTCGAACGGATTGCCCGTCGCGCCGCGATGCGCAAGCCCACCTTGCCCAGGAGGCGGCCCCAAAACGGTGGTGCAAATTGAAGATCACGCCCGGCAAAATCGAACACAGGCATGGAGCGAATCGCAGAGGTAAATTCTTCTTCGGTGGGCCCGTGGGGAAGACCAAAGGTCTTTTCGGCATTTTTCAACTCGGCATGTAGATCGCTGGCCAGGCTCTCCAGGTGCTGGCGGTACACCTTCGCCTGCTGGTGAACGTCTCTTATGATGCTCTCGTAGACCACGAGACCAGAGCCGGTGGAGCTGTCCCTATCTCGCCGCCATTCCTGAGCGAGATGATTGGCGGCCCGTTCCATGAGCCAGCCCGTGTCTCGCGAAAATGCCCGGATGTCCCGTTCCAATTCATTTTGCAGCTGCGGAATCCGGCCGGTAGCCCGGCGCAGACGTGCCTCCGCTTCGCGAATTTCCCCGGAGTCGGTAACGGAAATGCCCTTACTCCTGCGCACTCGCGTGGAAAGCGCCGCCACGACTGCGTCCCTCAGCGTTCCTACCTTGCGTTTTACCGAGAGCGATTTCAGATCGTGGCTTCGCTGGTAGCGAGGCAGAATCTCTGCTTCGAACCATCGCGTCAGAAGTTCGCGGTGTTTGGCGATCGCGCTCACGGCGTACACCGGGACCTCGACGCTGCACTGCTTCGCTATGTTTTCCTTCACATATTGGATCAGGTCGTCGATTTCCTGCGGAGTCAGCAGGTCCGCCTTGCTGAGCAACACTTGGACGGGGATGCTCGCATCTTGAAGGGCTTGGATGGTCTGCAAATCTTCTTCGGTCAACGTGGAGCCCGCATCGATGAGCACCAGACCCAAATCGCACTTTGGCAGGTAGGCTAGGGTCTCGGAAGCACCGCTGGTTGCTAGTGATCCGAGCCCCGGAGTGTCCACAAACGTAGTGCCTTTGCGGAGACGCGCAGAAGGGAGATCGACGATAATTCGGGTGACTCGCTTCTGGTTCTGCGGGTTTCCTTTCTCGCTCGCCACTTCGGCTAGGTGGCCAATTTCAAGAGCCTCCGGAAGGCGTCTCTCCGCAAACCAAACGGTGAGCTGCGGCGTCTCCCCGTACCGAACGCGCGTTGGCACGGCAGTGATGGGCGTAACGCCGACCGGCAGAATGTCTTCGCCCAGAATCGCATTCAGCAATGAGGACTTACCCGAACTCACTCTCCCGAATACGGCGATTTCCAGGCTCCGGTCCTCGAGGCGGTCTGTGATTCCCGCAATCGTGCTTCGAAATTCCACGAGCCCGCGCTCCGTAACGATGCGTTCGATTTTGGCGAGGAGTTCCAGTTCGCCCGAGGTTTGCTCCAGCCGTTGGAGCCGCTGGCGCAGGTCTTGCCCCGCATCCTGCAGCAGGTACCGATTCAGACGTTCGACCAAGCCGCGAAGTTCTCCGCTAATTCCTTCGAGTTCCGTGGCCAGTTCGGGAGCCACCTCACCATATCCCCGCATGTACCGCGGCCGTAGCTCTTCAAGAGCGATGTCGATTGTCGTCAATGCCGTATAGACGGCTCGGCTCGTTGGAACCCATGCCTCTGGACGTGGGATTCCTTGTCCGTCGAGAACCCGCGCGAGCTGTGCCCGAATCCGAGAGAGGTAGTCTTCGATGGTCCTTCTTTGTGTTGGGGTGATGTCTTGGATATAGCGAGGAAAAGCGGCTTTCGATGCGGCGGAATGGAGTATCTCTCCAATTTCGCCGATTACTTTGTCTACATACTGGCAAGTGACGGTGAGGCCACGCACCTGAAACTCGTTCAGGCTTGCTGGGGTTTTGTAGTCTTCAGAGGCCATGCGTCCTCACAATCCCCGCCAACCAGTTCTTGCCTTGTCCGTCCTTCATGCTCATTGCCTTCCAAATCGCGGCTGTACGTTGCGGTGCCCCGCGAGCAGCGTCAATGCCTGCTTGGGAGCCTGCCATTCCTCTTCCGTGATCAGGTCGCTGCGCCGCCCTTCATGTCTCAGCGCATATCGCTGCAGGTTCTCGGCGATGCGCCGGAACGTCTCGCTTTCTTTCTCAAGTAACTGCTTCGCCGCCGAGGTATCCCGAAGGGCGAGCAGCATCTCTTCGAGGTGCGTCAGACAGAAGCGTTGATCGGCATTCCTAGCTTCATTCGTCCCTGCTTCCAGCCGATCCGCCATTGTTCGAACCGACTTTTGCTCCGCTTCCCGAGCCTTCCGGCAGGCGGGACACGTCTGATCCGCTGGCAACGGAGGCGCGGCAACACCCCCAGTGGCGTGTTTCGAAGCATGTCCTTCTGCAAGGGTCAGCAAGTCTTCGCTGAACCGGAATAGCACTTGCGGATACGCGCTGCAGATTCCCTGCGGCGACGCGAGGTTTGCGTATTGCCAGGTGTGCATCGGACAGAAGCCCCCGGCTTCAGCGTGGACACGTTGTACATCGGCGGAAACATACAAGTCGTATTGATACATCCGGAGAAAATCGAGTACGGCGTCTGCGACGCGATCGCAAATCGCGCAACTGACCCTCACAACCGAGACACCTTCCCCGACACGCTTAGCCAACGCGCGCCGCTTCCCGCCCTGTTCCTCCCACCCGCTGCCCGTCTCGATCTCTGTGCGCAATGCTACCAAACGGGCCAGGAACTCCTCACGTTGCGCCACGCTGCTTCCAGCCAGGAGTTCCGAGGCTCGGTCGCAAACCTGCAACAGGAAGTCTCCCTGCTTGTGCGTCGTGATGTAGTCCACGATGTCTTCTTCGAGTTTAGGGAGGCCACTTTCCACTAATTTCCCTGCGTCGGAATTCATGCGGGCCGCGAGACCGTCTCTTGCGGAAACGGAATACAAGTGCACGTTAATGTCTTCCAATTCCTGCTGTACTTTCGTTTTCACGAATTCCATCACTTGTTCACGATCCCCTTGGGGAACGAGATCCATCTTGTTCACGACCAGAAACATCTGCCGGACGCAGGAGCGGCACACGCGGAGGTAGCCCAATTCGCCTGCCGTCAAAGGGGCGTCACAACTCGTCACAAAAACGATCGCATCGGCGCTCGGTAGAAAATTCAATGTCGTAGCCGAGTTCTCCCGCACGGCCGAGCCCAGTCCGGGCGTATCCACCAGGAAAAAACCACGCTGCAGAATTTCGACGGGAACCTGCACTTCCGCCATTTCAATTCGCTCCCGGTTCCCTGGGTTGATGCGTTCCGTCACGAAATCCGCCAGCTCGCCAATACCGATTTCACCGGTGAGATTGCTTCCCGACCTCCGCAGCACGACCTTCTCGCGGCTGCCGTAACTCACGGCCGTGATCGCCGATGTGGTCGGAACGATTCCAGACGGGAGGTAGTCCTTGCCCAGGATGGCGTTCATCAGCGTGCTCTTGCCCCGGCTAAATTGCCCTACCACCGTAAGATAGAACCGGTCCTCGGCCAGTTTGTGTGTCAGCTCCCCAACCGCGCGCTCCATACCTTCGTTTTTAGCCTTGTAGGCTGCGGCATGGATCTCGCGCAGAATCTGGGCAATGGCGTGTTTGGCGCGCTCATATTCGGCCAGGACCCCGCGTGTGTCCTTCCCCATTTCGCCTTCCTCCCGCCGATGTATCCCTTCATTCGTCATGCCACACGTTCTCTTTCGCCCCGGATTTCTCCGCGGTGGATTGCAGTTTCTCGAGAATCCGCAACACGGGGTCCGCCAAAGGCTCGCCTCGTGCGGCTCGTCGCCGTATTTTTGTCTCGTGCGCGATCAACTCGCACAGCACGGCATAGTTTCGCCGTAGGCATTCCTGGATGCGAATCTGCAGAAACCAGTGCGCGGAATCGAGAGAGCGGATCAAAAACCGCGCCGCTTCCTGTCGCTCTGTTGGCGGGGCCCAATCCACAGCCATCTCACCGGCTATGATTTCGATCTCCTGGTCCCCGTCCTGCAATAACGGTCTCAGTTCCTTCCAGTCTTCGTCTCTCAAGGCCATATCCGCGAGGACGCGGACCACCGATCGCCGCCTCTGCCTTTCCGACGGCGTTTCGTCCTCTGGGGCGCCCGTTCGTCGCGCAGCTTGAAACAGTGCGGGTTTGACTTTCTCCGCGATCGCTCGAAGGGCCTTTTCCGCTGCCGGGCGGCCCACATCATCCCCGAGAACCTTCACGAGCACCGGTGCGGCTTCCGGTCGCTCGAATCTTCCTAATGCATCCACCGCACCGGCTAGCATCCGTCGCTGCGCGAGATTCATCAGAAATTGGAACACCTCCTCCGTAGGCCATCGCGCGAGTTCACGGGCGGCTGTATTTTCCACGGCCTCCTCGCCGAAGCGAACCACCGCGTCGGCAATCACTCGCTTTTGCGAGAGGTACTCCATAAGAACGTCTTTTGCCCCGAGTTCTGCCAGCGCTTCCACCGCGCGCTGTCTCGGCTGAAAGACCCCGCGCGGCCTTCCGTTCAACAAAAATTCCCGCAGCGGAGCAACCGCTCGCTCGCCACAGCCCACCAGCAGCGACACCGTCAGACCGCCCCCCGGCAGAGACTCCAGGTCCCGGACGAAGGAGCGAATCTCTTCGTCCGTATAGTCTTTGCCGGTGGAGTGAACGTCCATTTGCGGCGCCCTGCTCATTTATCCTCACCGCGCGTGCGCGACTGCTCCCGCACGCTGATACGCCGAGCGACCCGCATAGACGGCATGAGAACCAAGCTCCCGTTCAACTTCAATGATCCGGTTGTACTTCGCCACGCGCTCGCCGCGGCACACCGAACCTGTCTTGATCTGCCCCACTCCCGTCGCGACCGTCAAGTCAGCAATCGTGGTGTCATCCGTTTCCCCGGAGCGATGCGACACAACGGACGTATAGCCGTGCTCCTTTGCCAGGGCCATGCACGCAAGCGTTTCCGTCAAAGTCCCGATTTGGTTCAGCTTGATGAGAATCGAGTTCGCCACATTTTTCGCGATGCCTTCGCGGAAGATGCCAGTGTTCGTCACGAAAATGTCATCACCGACCAGTTGAATCTTCTTTCCGAGCTGTGTCGTCAGCTTTTGCCATCCGCTCCAGTCGTCCTCGGCCAAGCCATCCTCCAGGGACAAGATCGCTGGATACTTCCGAATCCAGTCCGCCCAAAGTGCGATCATTTCGTCGGAGCTTTTCCGTTCGCCGCTCGACTTGCGGAACACGTAGCTGCCATCCTCATAGAATTCGCTGGCGGCTGGATCGAGGTGAATGGCAATCTCCGATCCCGGTTTGTAACCGGCCTTCTCGATGGCGCTCAACAGCAGTTCCATCGCCTCTTCGTTTGACCGCAGTTTCGGCGCGAATCCTCCTTCGTCCCCAACGGACGTCGAGTAGCCAGCCTTATGCAATAGCCCTTTCAGCGCGTGAAACGTTTCCACCGCTGCCCGCACCGCTTCCGAAAACGAAGGCGCACCGACTGGCGCCACCATAAATTCCTGGAAGTCGACGTTGTTGTCCGCGTGCTTTCCTCCGTTCAATACGTTCAACTGAGGGAGTGGCAGCACGTAACGCTCGCGTTTCTCGAGGTGTTGATAGAGCGGAAGACCCCTCTCCTTCGCCTTTGCGTGCGCGAAGGCAAGCGATACTCCAAGAATGGCATTCGCCCCGAGCTTGGCCTTATTGGGCGTTCCATCGAGATCAATCAACGTCTTGTCGAGAACGCCCTGGCCGGCAAAATCCCGGCCCTTAATTGCAGGAGCAATGATTTCCCGCACATTACTGACCGCTTTCATTACGCCTTTTCCGTTGTACCGCTTCTTGTCACCGTCGCGTAGCTCTACCGCTTCGCGCTTACCAGTAGAAGCCCCGGAGGGTATCTTCGTAACACCGTTGGCACCGCTATCTAGCGTGGCCATTACTTGGATAGTGGGGTTCCCTCTTGAATCGAGGATTTCGAGCGCATCAAGCTGAACGATTTTCGACATGTCTTGCCTCTTTCTTCGATTTATGTACGGCTCCTGATCGCAACACTCTGGCCAGGAATTCTTTAGTTGGGATTGTCACGGGCATGGATCGGACACGCGCCACAGTTTTCTGAACGGGGTATTCATAGCTCTTAAGCCTCACCGAGCCGTTTTCCCAGATCGCGTATCCTGCACGCGGGGTACCCATCTTCGGCTGCCCGAGACTTCCCGGATTCACAACCCATTGGTCATTGTTGTGGAGAGAAAATTGAAGGTGGGTATGCCCGACAAACAAGAAATCAGTTCCTACCGTCGCTAGTTCTTTTCTCCACTTGCGCATGTCCGCATCGCAATACCTGTGCAAGGGATCGGAGGGCATGGCATGGCAGAGATAAAACGTCCATCGGCCGCGTCGTACCCAGCGGAAATGCGGTAGATCTGCAAGGTACCCCCTCTGCTTGTCAGTCAACACGGACGCCGTGTATCTCCGGGTTTCTTTCGCCGCCTGCTCGAATGCGGACGAACACTGTGGATCGCGATCGAACGCAACCGCATCGTCGTGGTTCCCACGCACGACCAAGGTCGCCCGCTTGCGGACGAATTCGATCACCTCGGCCGGTTGAGGTCCGTAATTCACCAAATCGCCCAGGACCCACAATTCGTCGTAGTGGTTTGGAAGCGCCTTAAGTGCTTCAAAATTGCCGTGAATATCAGAGATGATCGCAATCCTTGGGATCTCGACGGGCGTAGACCGCGCCTGGGGTTTCATCAATCCGCGGTCGTTCGCCGTCTTACAGGGGGTCCCCACTGATCTTTTTCTCCTCTGTCCGTTCTTCACGCTTCGCCCTTCATCGTGCTGAAATTGTGGCTTGCGCATCTGGCACACTTGACTCCGCGAGCCGGCCCGTCCGCAGTAGGGTCACCAGGTCTTGTCGCGCCATTTGTGGGATTGGCAGCGCCTGTACTTTGGCCACAGTGGTCCCTACGTCATACACCGTCGAACATAAGCTGATTTGTCCTGCCTCCCACACCGCATAGCACGCGAGTCCACTCCGATTGTCCGGTTGACCCAAACTCCCAGGATTCACGATCAGGCAGTTCCCGACTTTCCTGATGAACTGCGTGTGCGTGTGGCCAACTAGAACGATGTCTACGGGGAGATGGCTACATTCCTCTTGCCACTTTTCAGAGTCTGCAGGGGCATAGCCGAAAAGCGGGTCGGAAGGAATCGCGTGGCAAAGCCAAAATCGCGTCCGCCCCACTTCTAGCTCAAGCTGAAGTGGGATATCCCGTAGGAATTTTGTCTGGGCGGCCTGTAACGCAGTTTCCGTAAACCGGCCTGTAAGGTCTGCCAACTCGCGGAAGCGGCCCTGGCAATGGGCGTCCTCACGAAATGCGGCTGCGTAGTCGTGATTGCCCTTTACCGCATGCGTCGCGTGCTGGCGCACGAAGTCCACCACTTCCGCTGGATTCGGGCCGTAGTTCACGAGGTTGCCAAGAATCCAGAGTTGGTCGTACTCGCGAGGAAGCACCGCCAGCGCCTCCCAGTTAGCGTGCAGATCCGAAGCAATAACGATTCTCACAAATCCCTCTCGCACCAGTCGTGCTACCGCACGACCATCACCGGACAATGCGCGTAGCGAAGCACCTTTTCAGAAGTAGAGCCGACCAGCATCTTTTCGAACCGTGACATCCCGCGCCGGCCAAGAATGATCAGGTCAACATGATCGGCTTCTGCCCGGTGCACGATTTGCTGGATGGGATGTCCCACGGCAATGGCGGTTTCAAGATTCACTCCCTGCTCTTCCGCGCTTTTTGTGATTCTCTTG
>Ga0335077_10010802_pt1 | contig 11404 bp, 10 predicted proteins | sample Lox_Sample_31_FD_207151 | JGI IMG/M metagenome (GOLD analysis project Ga0335077, IMG submission 207151) | Soil microbial communities from Loxahatchee National Wildlife Refuge, Florida, United States - Lox_Sample_3.1 | ecosystem: Environmental > Terrestrial > Soil > Wetlands | place: USA...
GGCTAATGCGTTGAATGTCGCTGCTCCCGGAATTTCACAGAGGAGTCGCGAAAAATTACGCACGCGCGGGGACGCGCGCGCCTACATGGGCTTCCATTTATTGAGAAAGGCAATCAAATCATCCGGGTCCATCGAGCGCGCCTTTTCGAACTCGCCGTGCGCGCTGTAAAGCGGCTTGCCGTCGCTATCGAGAACCGCCAGGGCCGGAACCCCCCGGCTGAGGGGAATCTGGTACAGGCTTACTAGGTCGGGATTCAGTTTGCCTTCGCCGATATCCACGTGCACCACGATGAAGCTGCGCTGCACGATGGGCGCGGCGTCGGTTTCACGCAAGGCGAAATCCAATACGTGACAGTCGTAACACCAGTTACCGCCGAAGATCAGCAGGATGCGCTTGTGCTCCCGGCCCGCGCGCGCCACCGCTTCCTTGATTTCCGCTTTGGCGTCGGCGTGCGGAGGATACAGGTTGGGGTTGAGTGCCGAAGGCTGCGGCATCTTCACCACGTCGCTGTGCTTGGCGATCACGATGCGCCACGCGTCCGGCTGCTTCTGCCAGCCCTGCTGCTCGAAGACGTACCGTGTGCGCACTCCGGCGGGAGTGGGCGTATGGAATTTCACCGTGAGGCTCACGATATGCAAGCCGTTCTTATCGGCGCTCTCGCGCACCGAAGCTTGCAGGTCGCGAGCGCCGCCGGCTTTCAACTGCTGCCAGAAGTCAAATTCAGTGCTGATGTCCTGCGGCTTCTGATCATTGCCGACCGCTTGCGCCGGAGGGTTGGATGAGTACAGACTGCGCAAGGCCGAAGCATCGAACGCGTTCAATGCGTCGTTCCATAGCTTGACTGCGGGAAAGTTGTCGGCGGTAGTCGCCCGCGTGAAGGCGTGCAGCAAAAGTGCCGCAGTAATGACGGCTGGAAATACGATACGACGCATGGGTAAAGGATATCAGCGTTCGGTCTGGCTTCGGGCCAACACCTTGTGGGGATCCACGGTCACGAACACCCCGCGGCAGTGGGCCAAGACCTGTCCTCTTTGGTTGAGGATTTCCGCCGTGCGAATGCGGCGGCGGCCGCGCACGCTGACTTCGCCGGCCTCAACTCGCAGCGGAGCAAACAGAGGAACCGGCTTCAGGTAGTCCACGGTGATTTGCCGCGTCATGGCCACAACCTGCCGCGGCTTGTTCAGCTTGGCCATGGCTTCGTCGAGGATGGTAGCGATAATGCCGCCGTGGCAATGCCGGGGCGGGCCGGTGAAGCGTTTGCCCAGGCGGAAATTGCAGACGAAGCGGTCGCGTCCTTCGTCATAGGTGAACTTCAAGCGCATGCTGTCGGGGTTATCTTTGCCGCAGCCGAAGCAGTAGTTCTTGGGGTGGCCGTGGGCGAGGCGGGGATGAGCTTTGGCCTTGGTCATGGCTTAAGAATTGAATCATAGAAGCACCCCGAGCCGGGGAAGGAAATCATGCAGGCAGCCGGGATGTCCTCGATGCACGCGGACTGTCAATGTAGGTGCGGGCGTCCGCCCCCGTGCGGGAAGCGGCACGGCTCCAGCCTTCGGCCTGGGAAGCTTAAGGCAGCCCACAGACCTCGCCGTTCCATCCCCGTTTGCATCTTACTGATTGCACCATTCCTGGTGCAATGCCGGAAATCCTGTCAAGCCCCCAAAGCTACCCAAAATCCCGCAACTTGCTGAATCCACAGCCAGAATAAAGTTCCCAGACGTGAGACTTTTCACCTCTTCGATTTGCTATGCTCGAAATAGAAGGTCAGAGAAGCGAGGAGTGTCAATCGCAGCAAGAGCTAACCACTAATCACCGGCAACTGTTATCAGTTTTCGGTGGCGGCCGCCGCCCGGTCGGGTAGCGCGAAGTTCACCGTGATTCGCGTTTCGAATTGCGTGGGCTGGCCGTTGGGAGTGTAGGGCTTGAACTGCCAGTGGCGCACCGCTTCCATCGCCGCCGTCGCCAGCCGCGAATCGCCGGAGACCACCCTCAACTGCTGTACGTCACCGGCATCATCCACCAGCGCCTGCAGGACCACCGCGCCCTGCACGTGCTCCTGTTTCGCTTTTTCGGGATACTCCGGCTCGATTCTGCGAACCACGAAAGAGTTGGCGGTTTCGGCCGGGATTTCTACCGGCGGGGTCGAGGGGGCCGCCCGGTCATCCCCTTTTTCATCGTTTGCCGGCTCGGCTGCATGTTCCGCCGTGGACCGAAAGATTACTTTGCCGTTCTTGTAAACCACCAGGCCGCCGGCCGGCGCCGGCTCCGGACCGGGCTTCGGAGCAGCCTTCTGGGGATTCGCAGGAATCGCGATATCAAGCACAGTTTCGTGGGGCGAAGAATCCGGATTCAGCGCGGGCAAAGCGGATTGCAGAGGGGTCGAAGACTGCGAGGGCGGCGCGGACTTCTGCGGCGCCGCCGCGGGCCGTCCACCGCTCGGCGAAGTCGAACGGCCTCCTCCACCGAGCACCCATCCGATAATCAACGCGACCAGCACAATCGCAATGATCAGAAAGCTGGTTCCCCGCTCGCGCGCCGGCGAGGCCATCAGCTTGAATTCCGGATATGCCTCTCCGGAATCTTGTTCCCCCGGCGGCGGGCTGCCCGGCTCCTCCTGCAGCAGGCCGGCAATCTGATCTTCCGGCAACAGCCCCATGTCCTGATCCTCCCGCAGCAACCCGGCAAGCGAGAGCGGAGGCCGATCAATATTCAGCTCCTCTGGAGTCGAGACTTTGATCTCATCGAGCACCAGCGGTTCGAAAGCTTCGGCCTTGGGCGCCAGGTGTTCCAGCACCTGCCAGGCAAGAGCGTAGAGGGTTTGTATGTCGCGGTCGCTGAATGCCTGGGGAATAGGCGAGAAGACCTCAAACAGTCCTTCCAACTGCTCTCCCTGCAGCAGGGGGACCACCAGCACGGAGCGCACTCCCAGCTGCCGGCAGGCTGCGGCGTTCACGCGCGGGTCGGTTTCCGCGTTATCGCAGCGTTGCATCTCGCGAGTGTGGAGGCAAATGGCGCTGAGCCCGCTCTCGGTATTCAGGCTCATGCCAAGATCGGGAGCTGTGTTTCCGCGGCTGGCAACGCACACGAATTCATCGCCCCGCGCCAGGGCAATCGCGGCCCCGGTCGCATTGGTGTTTATGCAGGCTTGCTCCACTAACCTGTCCAGAAGCGGATCGTGGGGCATCGGTTGAGAGTTCCCAGAATGGGGATTTGGAGGACCGCTGAGCAGCGCCGTCCAGTCTCTTAATCCGTCTTCAGGATCAGAAGCCGCGCGACCCGGCGCTTCGGGCGCGGGAGTGCTCCGATCCGAAGGAACCTCTTCCCATGGGCTTGACGGCTGCATAGGTCGCACGCGGTAGCAATTCTGGCCCTGGTACGAATTTATGGCGTGACGCGCGCCACCCAAGGACACACCTACGTCGGAGTCTTACGCGAATCCAAGTGCTTGTCAATGCAACTAAAAGGTCACGAAAGTTGCACTTGGTAACTGTTACCAAAGTGGATTATGGTGAAGGCCAATGCCGGTCGAACCCACGGGAATTTCTGCGGCTTTGCGGGCTTCCCGCGCCGACCAGCGGCATGCCGTCGCCGCCAGTTTCCTGGGCTGGACCTTAGACGCCTTCGATTTCTTCGTCCTGGTGTTCCTGGTGGACACCCTGGCCCATCAGTTTCAGGTCAGCAAAGGCGCGATCGTCTGGACTCTCACGGCTACCCTCGCCATGCGCCCACTCGGGGCACTCGTCTTTGGATTGCTTGCCGACCGGTACGGCCGCCGCAAACCGCTGATGGCGAACGTAGTCTTTTTCTCCGTCGTCGAGCTGCTCTGCGGGTTTGCTCCCAACTACACCGCGTTCCTGGTGCTGCGCACCATCTACGGAATCGGCATGGGCGGCGAATGGGGTATAGGGGCTTCTTTAGCGATGGAAAGTGCACCTCCCCGCTGGCGCGGCATTCTCTCCGGCATCGTGCAGAGCGGATATTCCATCGGCTATCTGCTCGCTGCCGTCGCCGCGAGGTTCATCCTGCCGACGCTGGGATGGCGGGCCATGTTCTGGGCGGGCGGCTTACCTGCTTTACTGGCTTTTTACATCCGCTGGAAGGTGCGCGAGTCCGAGGCGTGGCGGCAGCACCGGGCCCCTACGGTGGGCGCGATTCTCCGCACCGCCAGCGGACACTGGGAGATCTTCAGTTATCTCGTCCTGCTGATGACACTGATGATGTTCCTATCCCACGGAACCCAGGACTTATATCCGGATTTCCTCAAGTCGGTTCACCGTTTCACCGGCCCGCTGGTTTCAACCACGGCTATCTTGTACAACATTGCCGCCGTGATCGGGGCGATCGCGTTCGGCCATCTGTCGGAGAAGATCGGCCGCAGACGCAGCATGATCGCCGCTCTCGCGCTCTCGCTGGCCATCATTCCCGCCTGGGTATTCTCCCGAGTGCCTGCGCTCTTGATAGCGGGTGCATGCCTCCTGCAGGTTGGTGTGCAGGGCGCATGGGGGATCATTCCCGCGCACCTGAACGAACTGTCTCCCGATGCCGTGCGCGGGCTCATGCCAGGCTTTGCCTACCAGATGGGAATCCTGATTGCCGCTCCCACCAACACCATCGAGTATGCGCTGCGCGACAGGTTCGGATATGCCCGGGCGCTTGCCGGATTCGAAATTGCCAACATCGTCCTGCTCATAACCGTGGTCGCGCTGGGCCGGGAACACAAGGGCAAGGGCTTTTTGACGAAGGAACCGGGTGGGTGAGGCCTAGCCCGCAGCAGTGAGGGCATTGGAGCAAACGGAAGCCTCAAAGCTGCATCCCATGCGAGTCTGGGTGAAGGAAGGATTGGGCTTTCCCCATTCTGCAATTTTTGGTTCGCCAACGACCGATAAGGCCCGGCTGAACCAAAAAAACTGGTAAAGTATCACCAACGTGGGCCCTTTGGTCGTAGCGTGGAGGACAGGTAAATATGCATATCGCTGTGGTGGGCTCGGGATATGTCGGCCTCGTGGCCGGCGCATGCCTGGCGGACCTGGGTCACGAAGTCATCGTAGTTGATAACGACCTGCAGAAGCTGCAGGCCCTGCAGGCCGGGCAGATTCCCATCCACGAGAAGTTTCTTCCTGAGCTTCTGCAGCGGCATCGCGGCTGCCGCCTCGCCTTTTCCGACGATCTTCACCACGCCGTGCGCGCGAGCGACGCGATCTTTGTCGCGGTAGGCACTCCTCCTACCGAGCAAGGCGAAGCCGACCTTTCCTACGTGGAATCCGTGGCCCGCGGCATCGCCGGCGCGATCAACGGCTACAAGGTCATCGTCGAGAAAAGCACCGTCCCGGTCTATACCAATCATTGGGTGCGCAAGGTGCTGCTGCGGAACGGCGCCAAGGCGGAAATGTTTGATGTAGCCTCGAATCCCGAGTTCTTGCGCGAAGGCACCGCGGTCACGGACTTCCTCTATCCCGACCGAATCGTTGTGGGCGCCGACAGCGAACGCTGCGCCTCGCGCCTGCGCGAAATCTACGCGCCGCTGGTCGAGGGCACCTATTACCAGCAGCAGACTGCCATTCCGCAGCCCGACCAGGCGCGCATCCCGCCCCCGTTGATCGTGACCAGCGCCAAAAGCGCGGAACTCATCAAGCACGCCTCCAACGCATTTTTGGCAATGAAGATTTCGTTCATCAATGCCGTGGCTTCCGTCTGCGAGGCCGTCGGCGCCAACGTGCACCAGGTCGTACAGGGAATCGGCACGGACAGCCGCATTGGCACGCGCTTTCTCAACCCCGGAATCGGCTATGGAGGTTCGTGCTTCCCCAAGGACCTGATGGCCTTTCGCGCCGTCGCCCGCGAATGCGGATACGAATTCCGCCTGCTCGATGAAGTCATGCGCATCAATGAAGACCAGCGCCTGCGTTTCCTCCGCAAAGTGCAGAACGCTCTGTGGACTCTGCGAGGCAAGCGCCTCGCCGTGCTGGGCCTGGCATTCAAAGGCGGCACCGACGACATTCGCGAATCGCCCGCGATCCTAGTCGTCCGCGACCTGCTTCAGGGGGGATGTAACGTAGTGGCCTACGATCCTGCCGCCGCCGAGAAGGCCCGCGAAGTTCTGAATTCCAAGGTGGAGTATGCCGCCGGACCGTACGAGGCCGCGTCGGGTGCGGACGCTCTGCTGATTCTTACCGAATGGGAGGAGTTCGCTTCGCTCGATCTGGCGCGCCTGTACAAGGAGCTGAAATATCCCATCGTGATCGACGGCCGGAATTTATACGATCCTGAGGTTATGGCGGCGCACGGATTCAGCTACTACAGCGTCGGGCGGCCGCCGGTTACGGCGGAAGCCCAAGCCGCCAGCGCAGCCAGCCCCTTGGGCAACCTCAATCCATGACCGGAACACCACGGGCTCTGGTCACCGGTGGAGCGGGATTCCTCGGTTCCCACCTTTGCGACGCCTTGCTGGGAGAAGGCTACCGTGTCGCTGCAGTGGATAACCTCCTCACCGGGCGCCTCAGCAATCTCGAGCACTTACGCCGCGACCACCGCTTCGAGTTTCTCCAGTTCGACATCACCGAACCATTCGACTGCGGCAAGGTGGACTACGTCTTTCACTTCGCCAGTCCAGCCAGCCCGGTGGACTACACCGAGCACGGAATCGCCACCCTGAAAGCCGGCTCTCTCGGAACCTTCCACGCGCTCGACCTGGCACGAAAATACGATGCCAAATATCTGGTGTCGTCCACGTCGGAGTGTTACGGCGATCCCCTGGAGCATCCGCAAAAGGAAACCTACTGGGGCAACGTCAACTGCATCGGCCCCCGTTCGGTGTATGACGAAGCCAAACGCTTCACCGAGTCCGTCACTATGGCCTACCACCGCTATCACAAGGTGGACACGCGCATTGTGCGCATCTTCAATACCTACGGCCCTCGTATGCAACTCAACGATGGCCGCGTCGTCCCCAATTTCATGAAGCAGGCCCTGCGCGGCGAAGACCTGACGGTATACGGCGACGGCAGTCAGACCCGCAGTTTCTGTTATGTGAGCGATGAGATCGACGGCTTCGTGCGGCTCGCCAAGTCGTCCGAGCATCTTCCGGTGAATATCGGCAACCCCCTGGAATTCACGGTGCTGGAGTGCGCCCGGCTGGTGCTGGCAGTCACAGGATCCAAGAGCCGTATTCGCTACGAGCCGCTGCCCCAGGACGACCCCAAGCAACGCTGCCCCGATATCGGCAAAGCCCGCCGCTTGCTGTCGTGGGAACCGAAGGTAGACCTGGAAACCGGCCTGCGTATGTCGCTGGATTATTTCCGCAGCGCCATCAAGGAAGAAAGCGCCCTCAGCCGCTAGCTTTCACTGGCAAGCTCTGCCGCAGCCGCGGCTTCCTGTATCGCCACCAGTTGCCGCACCTGCTCGCGCTGCTCCTCGTGCAGCAGGGTAAACTCCACCCCCATGCCAAAGCTGGGATGGGAAGCGTGCACGATCCCTTGCACCCGCAGCTTCATATCCTGGGTGCGAACCACAATGTCCACGGCCGTGCCGGTGGGATAGGATTCGTTGGTTTCTACGTAACAGCCGCCGGCGCTGATGTCGGTCAGGCTGCAGTGCTGCGGCGTCGTGCTTCCCAACGGATACACGTCGGCGCTCAGGCGGCAGTTGTAGCGCGCCTGCGCGCGGCGTTCGGATGAAGCACCCGGCATCGCATCTGATTCCTCGGATTCCTCGCTGCCGGCGTCACTGGGGAGCCTCACCGTCGCAGAGTCCGGCGCAGCCTGCAACTGGCCGGCAAGATTCTGCGAAAGCCAGTTCGTCAGCAGAGCGCGCGAAGCTTGCGGAACGCGGGAGAACCGCAGGCCTACGCGCCCGAAGGCGTCCTGCCAAACCACGTCGCCGGAGAGCCGGATGGTGGAAACCTGGTCAGGCAGAGTGAACTCAAAATACACTTTGCAGCGCGGCGGAACATTCTTCCGTGAGCTGATGCCGACACCCTCTTCGCTCAGGTTCATCAAGCTGGCGCTGGCGCTTTCAACATCCGCATAGGAAATGACGGCCGAGGCGGGCACGGTGACGCGCGGCTTGCGCCGGCGTTCATGCGGCGTCAGGCCGCGCGCGGCACGCAGGCTGTTGGCCACACGTTCGGCTGAAAGCGGCTTGTAAAGCACGAAGTTAGCACCGCGATGGAAAACTTCCCGTACGTTGTTATGGCTGTCGGCGATGGCGATCGCCAGAATGTCCCGGTTGCGGCTGGAAGCGCGGCCGGCCCCAATGACCTCCGCTGCGGCCAGTTCATCACTGCAATCCACCAGCAGAACGTCATAGCGTTCTGCCGCCAGGCGCTTGCTCGCGGTTCCGAAATCTCCGCTGTGCTCTACCCCCATGCCCAGTTCCTGCAGGACACGGCTGAGAACCTGGACGGCCTTTGCGTCCGCGCACACTACCAGAGATGAAAGCGGCATACTGCCGCGATGTTAGGACTCACCGGGAACGCGCGACAAGTTACCGTAGTGATGCCGACACGAGTTCACCCCGCGGGTGACTTCGGTCATCTGGAAGACCCTGCGCGCCCGCGATATCCTGCAAGAACGCAATTCCTCCGAAACCGGCGCTCCCCAGTATTGGCGGCAAAAAGGGCGAGTTTTTCCCCACGTTCCAAGCGTGAACCTGGTGCGAATCGGATTCATGCGGTGCATTGCCACAATGACCGAAGTTACGAACTATCATTACGTTACGTAAGGCCAGCCGGAAAAACCCCCACTTCGGTGTTTTGACGGTGCCGTAGGTGGTTTCTACGATGAGTTTACGCGGATGGCCCGCAGGTAACTACGTGGACCAAGAACTCCCTCCAATCCGCGGGTTAACACCACCGTCACGAGAAAGGGCGAAGCAGGTGCCACAAGGTCGCATGTCTTCACTAACGAAAAGGCCGGGATCGCACGCGCAGAAGCCAGGCTTGGCAAGCGGTTTCTCGCTCCTCGAGATGACGATGGTGGTGGCAATCGCCCTGATCGCCAGCAGCGTCTTCTTCATTAGCCTGATGCCTGTGCTGAAGCAGGTGCGCGCAACCAACGCCTTCAATCTATCGCTGGCGACACTGCGCCGGGCCCACGACCAGGCGGTGGCGCAGAAGGGTGTCCTGCTGGTAACGTTCACCGCGCCCAGAACCATCACCGTGGCGCAGTCAAACGCGGCCGCCTGCCAGGCAGGCTCGCAGACCGCCACCTGGTTCAATGGCCTCACCACCACTCTGCCCAGCGACATGAGTTTCACGGCCGATTCCAACCTGCCCACTTCCGCCCCGGACGGGTTCGGATCGGGCAAGGTTGCCATCGATTTCGGCCAAGGCGTGGGCGGGGGAGCGACTCAGCTTTATTTCTGTCCGGATGGCTCGGCGCGCGACGTCAACAACAATCTCAACAACGGCGTGGTTTACATGGAGCGTTCCGGCGATCTCTACAGTTCGCGGGCGATCACCGTATGGGGCTCATCCGGGCGCATCCGGGGATGGCGTCTGGATTCCACCAGCGGCGGAACGCTGTTTTGGAGGCAACAGTGATGGCCAGGCGTAACAATGCCGCCAGCGCGGCGGGAAGGCGCTCCCAGCGCGGTTTCATGCTGATTGAAGTCATGGTTTCCATGGTGGTTTTGATGGTGGGTCTGGTCACGCTTCTGGGCGTGTTCGCCCTGGCCCTCGCCACCACTCAGACCGCGCAACAGGACATGATCGCCAAACAACTTGCGTCCGAGGCCATGGAGAGCGTCATCACCGCCCGCCAGACCACGGAGCTGACCTGGGATTCGGTGCAGAACCAGTCGGCCAGCGCCAGTGGAATTTTTCTGGATGGCTTCCAGCCAATCCTGAACGCCGGAGCCAACGGAGTCGTAGGCACCAGCGATGACAGCGGCGCGCGAGTCCTCACCTTGCCTGGAAAGGATGGCATTATCGGCACCAGCGACGACGTCACCTTGCCCCTCACAAACTATCAACGCAGAGTACTGATTTCGCCGGTGACGGATACCACCGGCAACACCCTCTCCGATCTGCGCTCGGTGACCATCACGGTTCAGTATGCCGTTCCCCGTACGTCCGTTAAGAAGAGCTACATCCTGACTGGATACATTTCGCAATACCGGTAACTACATCTATGCGGCATAAATTCTCGATCACGACGCGCGGTTTCAGCTTGCTGGAAATGACGATCTCACTTGCCCTGGGCCTCATTGTGGTGGGTTCTGCCGTGCAAATCTTCAGCAAAGGCCTGGACGCGACCTTCCTGGTGCAGCAACGCGCCCAGATGCAGCAGGACGTGCGCGGCGCGGAAACCATGCTGCTCAAGGACATCAGCATGGCGGGAGCGGGCCTGCCCGCCGGTGGACTGGCACTGATCTCGGGAACCAGCACCAAGCCCAGCTATGGTTGCGACGCCACCAACGGCTGCAAGGACGTCAACAAGACAGCAATCAATTTTCCTTCGCAGACCGTGGGCAGCGTGACGACCAATTACCTGTACGCGATCATCCCGGGATATGCCAAGGGCCCGGTTCTGAACAGCACGCAGGGAGCCACCGATGCCATCACTGTGGCCTACACCGACCCGAACGTTTCCTGGAGCGGCTACGGAGTGACCTTCACCGGGACCACTACAACCTCCGCAACCTTCACCGGCTCGGTTCCTGCTAACACCCCGAAGCTCAACGATACCGGCTTCGGCCTTAAGATCGGGGACTTGCTATGGTTCTCAGGAAGCCGGAGTGGAAGCACCATCTGGGCGATCGGCGAAGTCACCGGAATCAGTGGCACCGCCAGCCCCTACACCGTGAGCCTCGCCACCACCGACCCCATGCAACTGAATCAGACTGGCGGAACCTCCGGGCTTTCTTCGCTGCTCTCACCCAGTTCAGCTTGCCCCACTTCTTCCCCCTGCACCGCCACTCGTATCCTGCTGATCACATACTGTCTCGATTCCCAGACCGATGGCGCGGGAAATGTCACCTACCGCCTCACCCGGCAGGTGAGCGGTCAAGCGCCCGTCCCGCTGGTCGACAACGTTTCTGACCTGCGCTTCCGCTACGACATCTACGACAGTACCCGAACTCCTCCGACCCAGACTTACACCACGGATGCGCTGATGTCGAGCGGTGGCAGCGTCAACCTGATTCGCAAGGTTGACATTTACCACTTCACTATCCGCAGCCCCCTCACTGGAACCAAGGGTTATCAGGGCATCGACATCCAGACCTCGGTGGCAGCCCGTAACCTGGCTTTCTCGGACCGGTACCCCGGGCCGACGATCAATGCGTATTAGAGAGGGCACGTTGTTCATATGAGGAGTCACACGATGCAGAGCAGGAAGGGCCGTACCCAGGGTTTCACTTTAATCGTCTCATTGCTTTTGCTGTTGCTTATGTCCGGCATCGCCATCG
>Ga0335077_10010804_pt1 | contig 11404 bp, 10 predicted proteins | sample Lox_Sample_31_FD_207151 | JGI IMG/M metagenome (GOLD analysis project Ga0335077, IMG submission 207151) | Soil microbial communities from Loxahatchee National Wildlife Refuge, Florida, United States - Lox_Sample_3.1 | ecosystem: Environmental > Terrestrial > Soil > Wetlands | place: USA...
TCTGACCGAGCGCCTGGTAGAGGCGCCCGAGGACGAAGCGGATGTCCACGTCGTCGGGAAGGACGCTCTTGGCCGCCTCGAGGTTGTCGAGGACGCGCTGGTCGTAACGGGATTCCTGCAATGCCTCGGCGGCACGCAGGATCGGCGACGACGTGATGGCCATGTCGTATGCGACCCGGTCCAGCACCGGCAGGAGCAGCATCGACAGGGCGAGCGCGAGAGAGGTCGCGATCTTCTGCTCCAGGCTCGCGTAACCCAGGAGAAGAACGAACAGGAACAGAGCGAGCCAGAGAACGTCCAGCGAGACGAGCAGCGGCGCGACGAGGAAGGCGGCGACCGCGACGCCGGTCGCGCGGCCGTGAAGGAGCCCCTCCGCCGACTCCCTGAGGTCGTGGACGAGGCGCGGCCCGTGCCGGACGAGAAGCACGAGGATGGCGCCGAGGGCGGCGGCGCAGGCCGTCAGCAGGAATATCAGGACGAGGCGCACGAGCACGACGCGTCGCGACTCGCCGTCGGCGAACGTCGCGCGAAGCGCCCCGAGAAAGTCCGGGACGAGATCGCCCCAGACCCGCGACGAGGCCGAGAGCGACAGGCGCGCCCACCGGGGCTCGGGGAGGTCCGGATCGAGCCGTATCGCGGCGGTGTACGCCTCGCGCGCGATCTCGTTCCTGCCGGCCGCGACCTCACGGCGCCCGAGAAGCGTCGCGGACAGAGCGAGGTCCGTCATGCGCCGGATCTCGATCTTCTGCGCGTACTTGAGAATCTCGTCCACCTTGGCGCGCGCCAGCGGGCTGTCGCCCTCTTCCTGCGCGGCGAGCCAGCCGAACCACTGGCCGCGGACCAGCTTCCGGAACGCCGTCTGGTTGGATTCACCGGGCGCGACGAGAACCTGGGAACGAGCGGGACCCGCGGGAAAGAGCACGAGAAGGGCGAGAAGAGACGCGGCGGCACGCCCGTGCAGGGCCATGCGGCGCTCCGCCGACGGAGAGGTCCCGGAGGACCTCAGCCGCGCCTCGCCGCGGGGGGCGGGACGGGAGGTTTGGTTTTCGGAATGCCGGCGAGCCGCGTGAACGCGAGCTGCAGCTCGCCGAGCAACCCGTCGAGCGCGTCGGACTCCTCGAAGGAGAGCCGCCCACGCGTTTTCTCGCGAAGCGCGAGAAGCGAGTCGACGATCTGCCGGGCCCCCGCGAGATCCGCCTGGCGGCGTCCGGTCGCCGGGTCGGGGAAACCCTCCATGTAGAGCGCCGCGGTCTGCGCGAGCATGTCGAGGAGCCGAAGGAACGCCGGGCTCGTGGTGGGAGCCGCCTCGGCAGTCGGGGGAGCGGGCGCCGGAGGCGCGGCCTCGGGCACGGGATCGGGCGCCGAGAGCTCCGCCTGCGCCTCCGCGCGCACCTCGCCGTCGGCCGTGAAAAGGCGGCGATCCACGACCTTGATCGGTTTCTCGCTTTCGGACATAAATCCCCTCGGGTCAGCGTATTTTACGTAAACGCCGGGAGGTTGCGCGCATGGATGGTTCGGATGCCGCCGGAGATCTGGTCGCGCTCATGGAAAGGCTCCGAAACGAGTGCCCGTGGGACCGGAAGCAGACGCCCCGCGACCTCGCCGGCTATCTTCTCGAGGAGTGCTACGAAGTTCTCGAGGCGCTGTCGCGCGAGGACTGGCACGAGCTGGAGGGAGAGCTGGGCGATCTCCTCTTCCAGATCGTCTTTCTCTCGAAGCTCGGACAGGAGCGAGGCGCCTTCGACTTCGCGAGCGTCTCGCAGCGCATCCACGACAAAATGGTCGCGCGCCATCCGCACGTCTTCGGCGAGGCGGCGGTCCGGGACGCCGACGGCGTCCGCGTGCAATGGGAGGAGCTCAAGCGCCGGGAGCGCGAGAAGGAGGGTCGCCCGCCCTCCCCGTTCGACGGCGTCCCCCGGGCGCTCCCGGCGCTCCTCAAGGCCGTGCGCCTGACCTCGCGCGCCGGGGATCTCGGCTTCGACTGGGAGCGCGATGCGGACGTCCTCGTCAAGCTGGACGAGGAGGTTGCCGAGTTCAAGGCCGAGCTCCTGGCGGCGGGCGGCGAGCGGAAGGAGCGCGTGGCGGCCGAGATCGGCGACCTCCTCTTCACGGTCGTGAACGTCGCGCGCCGCCACGGCGTGGACCCCGAAGCCGCGCTCCAGGCCACGAACGACAAGTTCCGGCGGCGCTTCGAAGAGGTCGCGCGGCGGGCGAAGGCGGCGGGGAAAGAGGTCAAGACGACACCCCTCGCGGAGCTCGATGCGCTGTGGGATCAAGTGAAGTCCGAAGAGCACCAGAGAGATTCTTAGAAGGGAAGAGGGAGGAACGCGCCGCCGCGCGCCCGGCCCTATTCACCATCTAAGAAAAACAACCGGGCCTTCGCTCCGTCGATGCAGGCTAAGGAACGAGCTCCGAGACCCGAACGGCCCGCGGTCCCTCTTTCCTTCCGAGCAGATTCATCTTCTCCGAGAGGAACGCAAGGGTGTCGCGGCGCGGGTGGCCGATCACGATGGCCTGTCCCTTCTTCGCCGCGAGCGCCAGCGCTTTCTCCCAGGCCGCGTCGAGCGCCTCGGGGATTCCGCCCTTCGTGGACGTCTCGGCCGCGACGTCGTCGAGGAAGACGTCCCGAGCGAGGAACGGGACGCCCATCGCGGCCGCCTCCGCACCGGCGACCGACGCGTTCGTCGTCCGCGAGTCCAGGAAGAAGAGACCCCTTTCCCTGACGACGCCGAGGACCGCGCGCACGACACGCGCGTCGGCCGTCGCCTTCGACCCCTGATGGTTGTTGATGCCGATCGCACCGGGCGTCTTCGCGAGGGCCTCGAGCACCCGCCGGCGAATGGCATCGTCGTCGTCCCGTGCGCCGATCGTCTCCTTTTCGGAGGGACCCGACTCGGGCTGCATCGGGAGATGGACGAGCAGGTCCCAGCCCTTCTCCCGCGCCAGCGAGACGGCGCGGGAGGCGAAGGGCGCGCTCGGAATCACCGCGACCGCGAAAGGGGCGTCCCACCGCGCGAGAGTTTCCAGCGCGTGCTCGTCGTATCCGACGTCGTCGATGACGACCGCGACGACCCCTCCCCGCCGGCGGTCGGCGGGCTCGAAATCGGACGGGAGCGCCGGCGCCGGGCGCGCCGCTCCGGGAGCCGCCGGGCGCGGCGCGCTCTTCGAGGGCACGGGGCTCGTGCCGGACGAAGGCCGTTCTTCCCGGCGCGCGCAGCCTCGGACGAACAACGTCGCCGACACGCCGAGGGCCACGCCGAAGAAGACGAGGAGGACGCTTCGAAGACACCCGCGCGTTCGCGGCTTCTGGGGCTTCACGCGGCCGCTTTGGCCCGGCTCGACGATTCCGCGAGAACCCTGAGACCCCGCTGAAGGATCGGATCGAGACGGCCACCGGCGTCGTCCGGACCGTGGAAGACCCGGTCGTCGGGTTGCAGACCCCTGGGGCACAGCGCCTTTCCGGCCACCGTCCGGATCTTTCCGACCGACAGCTTCAACGATCCGCCGCTCGCGAGCTTCACGACCTGAGCCGTGAATCCCATCCCGACCGTGGGCTCGCCGACGAGGCGCACGGCGAGCTTCTCTTTCTCCTGATCCGAGGCGTCCGCGCCCGGGTCGAACGTCTCCGGCGCGTCCGGGTCCTCGGCGCTCGTCTTTTTCCGGTCCTGAAGCACGAGCTTCGCGCCGGCGTCGCGTGTCCCCGCGTCGCGCACGGCGGCCGCGAACAGCTCGGCCGGCCCGGCCGTCCCGCTGTCGACGAGGACGACGAGCCGGCTCTCGTGCACGCGCTCGCCGGGCTCGGAACGAAACGTCTTCGTCTCTATTCGTCGGCCCGAGAGCTCGCCGAGGGGACCGGCCGGCACGAAGAGGGCCGCCGCGCGCGCGGCCTCTTCGAACGACCCGGTCGCGCTGCTGCGCAGGTCGAGGACGAGCGGCCGGGTGGGATCGAGCGGCTTCAGAATGTCCTTCAGGGCCGCCGTCGTGCCCGCCACGAAGGCCGGAATCCTGATCACCGTCTCGCCGTCGACGCGCTCGGCCGATGGCGCCGCCGGGGTCCAGCTCGCCCGCACGATGTCGAGCGTGCGATGGCGGGGCTTTCCGTCACGCACGACCTCGAGATGAACGCGGCTGCCGGCCTTGCCCGAGAGCCTCGATTCGAGCTCCCAGAGCGCCATGCTGCGCGTCAGCACGCCGTCGATCTTCTCGATGACGTCGTCACTTCTGACTCCGGCCGCGGCGGCCGGGCTTCCCGCGACGGCCGCCACGACGACCGGGAAGCCGAAGCGGCGCGCGAGGACGATCCCCGAGTCGAGGACGTCCCGCTTCTCCTTCGCGGCCTCGAACGCCGAGAACGCGGCCATCTTGTCCGGCGGGATGTACTCGGAGAACGGATCCATCGCCTCCGTCATGCCGGAGAACGACCCCTGCAGGAGCGACTTCAGCTCGGTCGGCTCGACGTAATTCGACCGGACGAGCCCGAGAACCTCGGTGAAGAGGCCGAGGGGGCGGTAGAGGGCCTCCCGGCCTTCCTTGTCCTTCTCGTCGGCGCCCATGCCGGGGAGGACGACGAACAGCGCGAGGAGGAGAGAGGCGGAAGCGGCGACGGAGAGGGCGCGGGTCTTGCTCACCGGGGAATGATACGCGGACACTAACGCAGCCACAAAGCCGGATCGACCGACGCCCGCGCGTCACGGATCTCGAAATACAGGCCCGCGATGTCGTCCTCGGGCGACTCGCCGAGAAGGCCCACGGTGTCGCCGATCGCGGCTCGCTCGCCGCGCGCGATCGTGCCCGTCGCGAGCCGGCCGTAGAGCGAGAAGACGCCGTCGCCGTGATCCACGACGACGAGATTTCCGTACCCCTTCAGCCACTGCGCGTACACGACGTCCCCCGAGAAAATGGCGTGGACGGCCGTTCCGGGCGGCGCCTCGAGCGTCCAGCCCGACGAGCGCAGGAACGTCTTCGGAAACCTCGGGTTCGCGATCCTTCCGAAAGGCACGACTACCCTGCCTTTCAGCGGCCAGTCGAGGGCGCCGCGATACTTCCGGATCGAGGCCGCGCCGGGCGCCAGCGCGCGGCCCTTCTCCTCCAGCAGCTCCAGGAGGGCCGCGAGGCGCTCGGATTTGTCCTCGAGCCTCGTCACCTGCACCTTCGCCGCCTGCGAGGCCTCTTCGAGCTGCGCGAGAAGCGTCGCGCGGCGCGCGCGCGCGGCCAGCAGGGCCGTCTCCCTCTTCCGGCTCTCGGCCGCCAGCGCCGCGAGCTCCTTCCGCCGGTCCGCGAGGTCCTGTTCGCGTTCCCCCAGAGTCGTCACCGCCGTCTCGTAATGCTCGAGGAGGGCCGCATCGCGCCGGGCCAGATGCGTCAGGATGCGGAGGCCCGCGAGAAACGACTGGCCGGAGTCGGCGGCGGCGAGCGGCCGGAGGTATCCGAGCCGGCCCATCCGGTAAAGGGCCGCGAGGCGGACTCCGAGGTCCTCGCGAAGGCCCCCGACCTCCTTCCGCGCCGTGTCCAGCTCCGAGGAGGCGCGCGCCGCCTCCCGCTCCGTGTCGGCCTTCTTCAATTCGAGGACGCGGCGTTCGGCCGTCTGGATCTGGAGGTCGAGCTCGGCTGCCTCCATCTGCGCCTTGACGTCCGCCGCGCGGCGCGTGGACACGTCGAGGCGCGCCTTCAGCCCGGCGATCCGGCGGCGCAGCTCCGCGAGCTCCGCCTTCCTCTCGGCGACGCCCAGCGAGGCCGCGGGTCTCTCCTCCGCCGGCGGCGTCTCCCCCTGCGCGCGCGCGAGGGCGGCGACGACGAGCAGCGCGGCGAGCGCGGCAAGGCGTCTCAGAACAGCGGCACCCCGTCGAGCTTTTCGGGCGGCGCGACGCCGAGCACGTGATAGATCGTGGCGGGAACGTCCGCGATTCGCGGCCGCTTCTCGCCAGGAAGGGGGCGATTCGCGAAGAGGATGCCCGGGACGACGGCGGGGTCGAGCGAGCAGTGATCCCCGGACCAGACCTGATTGTTGTCCTCGAACAGCTCCTTCGTCACCACACCGAGACTCCCCTGCCAGCCGATGCGCGTGCCTGCCGTGTTCGTGACGAAGAGGTCCGGGATGACGTCGGCGTCGAACGAACCGTAGGCCTCCTCGCGCGTGAAGATCCTCGAGACGGCGCGCTGTCCCGTCTTCGGATCGACCAGCGTCACGAGCTTCTTCCGGATCTCGTCGCGCACGGCCTCGTACTCGGCTCCCGGCGAGACGATTCCCTGCCCCTCGCGCCCTTTCAGGTTGATGTAGATGTCGCCGAGGCCCATCGCATAGGCCTTCGTCTTCGTCCAGTCCACGTTCGGCCAGAACTCGCCCTGCCCGAACAGCATCTCGAGATCGGCGTTCCGCGAGCCGTCGCCGCCCTTGAGCGCCATGAAGCCGTTCTGGACGAGCCACGTGTTGTAGTTGACGGACCGCCGCCACGTCGCGAACCCGTGGTCGGACAGGACGATCAGGATGTCGTCGGGCCCCAGCCTCTTCATCGCGTCGCCGACGATCGCGTCCATCTTCTCGTAGGCCCTCTCCACGGCAGGCGCCCACACCGCAGCCTTCGCGGCGTCGTACGCGGGATGCTGCGGGTCGAGAAAGCGCCAGAAGCAGTGCGCGACGCGGTCCGGGAACTCGTAGATCTGGACGAAGAGTCGCACGTCCTTGTCGTCGAGGAAGTCGTTCATCATCTTCCGGAACGGCTCCACGGTGTGGTCCACGTCCTCGAGGAACGTCTTCTCGTCGATCGTCTCCTCGCTCATCGACCACGTGTCGATCTGCCACCCCATCGTCTTGTAGAGCCCGTAGCGGTCCACGAGCTTTTTCGAGAGCGCCGCGGGCGCGGTGATCTTGACGGAAGGAGGGAGGTCAGACGGGTTGAAGTGAATCGGCGAGAGGTACAGCTTGATCTCCGGCGAGAGCTCCGCGAGGTGGAAGCGCCCGATGCCCGTCATCTTCACGAGGGAGTTGAAGGAGAACGTGAAGACGACCCACGGCGACCACTCGCCGACCTTCAGGGTCACGGGCGAAGAGCCTTTCGGCGCGATGTTCAGGCTGCCGCCGTCGTCCGCGACCGTGAGCGTCATCGCCGTCTTGATGACGGGCGGCGACTGGAAGAGCTTGTTGTAGGGCCCGAAGACCTCCGTCTCGATCGTGCCCTTGTTCGATTCGAGCCGCACGAGCTCCACAGAAAACTCGTTCTTGTTCTTCGGGGCGAAGAAGGGATCCGACGTGTAGTAGCTCGGCGTCCCGATGCGCCCGCGCACGTCCGTCACGCCGAGCCCGGAGAGCAGCCGCCCGTGGTCGTAATCCGCGGCGGGAAACGTCACCGGCACGTGCATGACGACGGACGGGATTCCCTTCCGTCCGGCTTCCTCCCAGAACGGAGTCCCGCGGCGGTTGTTGATCGGCCAGGGAATCTCGGTGGGAAGAAGAGAAGAAAGAGAGATTCCCAGAAAGGCCGCGAGGCCAGCCGCCGCACACGCGGCGAGGGCGATTCCCGCGCCGAACCCCTTCTCGCGCCTTCTCAGAAGAATCTTCAAGAGGCCCGCGACGAGCGCGAACGCAACGATCCCAAGGACGGCCGGCACGGCGACCCGATTTCCCTTTCCGAGCAGAAAATTCCTTTTCCCTTCCTCCTCGATCGCGAACTCGGGGCGGTAGGTCTTCGGGTCTCGCTTCAGGAAGTCGAAGATCATCGTGCGGCCGGGCGAAAGGCCGGTGGAAAACGTGGACCAGGACACGGGCGTCTGAGCGGGGATCGTGGGTGTCAGCGCCGAGAACCCGCCCCTCGCCGCCAGCGCCGCGAGATTCGGAAGACGGCCCTCGGCGACGGCTTTGGCGACGAGCGCGTGGTCCGCGCCGTCGAAACCGAGGACGATGACGCGGGGAGGGGGAGAGACCGCCGCGGCCGGCGGTGGCGCGGCGGCGAGCGCGAGAACGAGGACGCGCCCCGGACGAAACCAGCACCTGGAGGGCGCGGATGGCATGCGCCATTCTAGCGGCGTCACGGGCAAGTCACGCCGCCGTCTCGAACTCCTCGGAGATCGCCGCCCAGACCTCGGCCGGCCTCGTCTGAACGATGAGGTGCGGCCCCTCGATCTCGGCGATCGTGCCCTCCGGAACCCGGGAGAAGAACGCCCGCGATCGCGCGACCGAGACCACGTTGTCGCCCGTTCCGAGAATCGTCAGCAGAGGAGGCGCCAGACGGGATGCGAGATTCTCCTCGGTAGCGGAGTAGACCGCCGAGGTGCGCCGGGCTAGGATGCCCTTCGGCAGCGCCCGGACCGCGTCGAGCGCCGCGCGCGCGACCGTCATGTCGCCGCCCGACAACGCCATCGCCGCGCCCCAGGCCGGCATCCACGCCGACGCGGCGATCGACGCGAGGATTCCCTCCGGAACCCGAACCGACATCTCGACCACCGGGTTGCAAAGGACGAGGAGCGCCACCTTCTGCCCGAGCCGGGCGGAGAGGCGCGCCGCGATGGGCCCGGAGAAGGACTCGCCGAGCAGCACGAACCCCTCGAGCGGCCGTACCTCCGGGAGAATGACATCCGAGAGTTCGTCGAAGGTCTGGCCCCCGACGGTCGGAAGCGGCAGCGGGAGACAGCGCGCCCACGGAGGAGCGAGCGCGACGAACGCGTCGTAGAGGGCCGTCGATCCATGCAGCCCGGGCAGGAGAACGACGTCAGTCTTCACGGTTCACGCCGGAACCCTTCTTCTCGCCGTAACGCTCCGCCATCCTCCGGATCGTGTTCACGTTGCGGAGGGTCGTCGGCTGGCCGAGGGCCTTCTCGAGCTGGCGGCCGGTGATCGCCGGACGGGCCTGGTGGTGCTTCGAGAGCCACCAGAAGTCCCGCCCGCGGACGTGGAAGCGGTCCTCGGGAGACTCGAGCTCCCCCGCGATTTTCGCGTCCAGGCCCTTCACGCCTTTCGACGAAAAGACCACATTCCCGCTCGCGATGAACGTCTCGACGTCCGCAAAGCCCGTCGCTTCGAAGTGCTTCTTCAGCGCATCCATCGTCACGACGTGGCCGCCGACGTTGACGGCGCGGAGGAAGGCGACGAACCGCGGCATGATCCTCCCTCAGTCCGGCGACGGCGGGGTCGCCGGATCTCCGGCTCTCCAGCCGAAGACCGTCCGGCCCGCGACGGCCGAGAGCACGATCGCTCCCCCGAGAAGCGCCCAGGCCGAAGGCCTCTCGCCGAGGCCGAGGAACGCCCAGAGCGGGTTGAACATCGGCTCGAGCATACCGAGGAGAGACGCCTCCGCCGCCGGCACGACCCTCAGGCCGCGCACGAACAGCACGTAGCTGACGCCCAGCTGGACGATGCCGAGAAACAGGACGAGGAGGATCCCGCGCCCGTCGAGCGCGAGGCGGCCGCGCGCGAACGGAAACGCGAGGACCGCGGCGAGAGAATTCCCGGCGATGACCGAGGGAATCGCGTCTCCCGCGGCGTCCCGCCTCAGGAAGAGGATCACGAGGCCGAAGAAGACTCCCGAGAGGACCGCCACGAGATTCCCCGCGAGGGCGCCGGGGTCGAGCCGCCCGACGAAGAAGAGCGACATCCCGGCGAGCGCGACGCCGACGGCGGCCGCGTCGGCCCTCCGGAAGCGCTCCTTCAGGAGGAAGGGGGCGAGGGCGAGGACGTAGAGCGGTCCCGTGTACTGGAGGAAGATCGCGTTCGCGGCCGTCGTCATCTTCGTCGCCGAGACGAAGGTCAGGATCATGAGCGCGTAGATGAGCGACGTCGAGACCGAGGCGTGCCGCCAGCGCGCGCGCGAGGGGCGGAAGACGGCGACGAGGAACATCGCCGACACGAACGACCGCCAGAAGGCGACGCCGAGCGCCGGCAGCGGGACGAGCTTGATCGCGAGCCCGCCCGTGGACCACAGGAGCGCGGCCGCCACGACGAAGAGCCGCCCCCTGAGCGGGGAAGGGGTCGCGGGTCCGTTCACGCGCTCTTGCGTCTGACCGCCGCGATCGAGACGTCGTCCTCGGCGGCGGCCCGGCCGAGAAAGAGGTCGAGGTCCGCCGCGAGGGCGGAGACCAGCTCGTAGGGTCGCGCTCCCGCCACGCGGAGGAGAGAGCGCTCGATGCGCGCGTCGCCGAACTCCTCCCCGTTCGCCCCGCGGGCCTCGGGGAGTCCGTCGGAGTGGAAGAACAGCGCCTCGCCGGGCGCGAGAGCCGCTGTCACGGGCAGGTACGTGACGTTCTTCCTGATGCCGAGGGGATAGGAGCCGGCGCCGAGGCGTTGGGCGACGCGCCCCTCCGCGTCCAGCCTGAGGACGGGCGGATGCCCCGCGACGATGGCCGTCACGGCGCCGTCCGGCTCGAGGAGCGCATAGACGCCCGCGAAGAACGAGCGGGCGCTCCCCGTCTCGCAGAGGACGCGGTTGAGCGACGCGATCATCGCGGCGGGGGACGGATCGTCGGGAAGCTGCGTGCGAAAGACCGCGTGCGTGACCGCCATGACGAGCCCCGCGGCCATCCCGTGACCCGAGGCGTCGCCGAAAAGGACCGCGAGGCGCCCGTCCGGGAGAGACTCGAACGCGTAGAGGTCGCCTCCGACAGTGTTCGCGATGCGGTTGAACGCGCCCAGCTCGAACGTGCCGATCTCGGGCAGGACGCGCGGGATGAGCTGCGCCTGGAGATCGCGCGCCATGACGAGCTCGTCCTTGAAGTGCAGCTTGTCGACGAGCTCCATCGCGAGCAGGAAGGCGAGCGCGACGATCACAACCGAGTGCGCGAAGAAGGCCCAGGAGGCCTGGGGGGAGAAGGGTGGGCCGCCGAAGCCGCTCTCGAGGAACGCGAGAAGCGTGAGCAGGAGCGCGAGGGCGAAGACGAGCCGGCGCGGCGGCGCGAGCCGTTTCGCGAGGCCGAATACGATCGCGTTCGCCCTGCGAAGCGCCCTCTTCCACCGCCGCCTCTCCGCGGAGATCGCGTCCTCGTGGTCGGCGAGGAGGACGCCGGCCGCCCGCCGGAAGTCCACGTCCCACATGCCGCGCACTTCGGCGGCGTCGAAGGAGTGGATCGTTTCCTTCGCCAGGCTCTTCCAGTCCGTCGGCATGCGGTCCTTCCGGGGCCTTTCAAGCCCTCTTTACGAGATCCCGGCGCCGAGGGTTCTCAAGGCTTCGGGGGCACGCCGAGCCGCGCGGCCGCGCTCTTCGAGACCGAGCGCCGCAGCCATTCCGTCCGCCCGAAGAGGAGCCCCGGCAGCCCGAGAGCCTGAGCCGCCCACCGCGGAAAGTCGAATGTGTCCTTCTGGCGCACGATGAGGCCGTCTCGCATCTCGATCTCCGACACGATCACGTTCACGACCGGCCTCTTCCCTCCGAAGAGATACCGGGCCGTCCACTCCACGACACCCGTGCCGGCGCCCGCCTTC
>Ga0335077_10010805_pt1 | contig 11404 bp, 7 predicted proteins | sample Lox_Sample_31_FD_207151 | JGI IMG/M metagenome (GOLD analysis project Ga0335077, IMG submission 207151) | Soil microbial communities from Loxahatchee National Wildlife Refuge, Florida, United States - Lox_Sample_3.1 | ecosystem: Environmental > Terrestrial > Soil > Wetlands | place: USA: Florida...
GCTGGAAGATGCGCTGGTCAACTACACGCCGCTCGATTTGATCAACAACATCCTGCTTGACGGCATGAGGACGGTGGGCGACCTGTTCGGCGCGCGCAAGATGCAGCTTCCCTCGGTGCTGGATTCGGCCGGCGTAATGAAGGCCGCCGTGGCTTATCTCGAGCCCAAGATGGAGAAGACCGAAGGCAGCCAGAAGGGAACCATCGTGTTGGCCACGGTGAAGGGCGACGTTCACGACATCGGCAAGAACCTGGTGGACATCATTCTTACGAACAACGGCTATCGCGTGGTGAACCTCGGCATCAAGCAGCCCTCGGACACCATCATCAACGCCGCCATCGAGCACAAGGCCGATGCCATCGGCCTGAGCGGATTGCTGGTGAAGTCCACGCTCGAAATGAAGTACGTGGTGCAGGACCTGCATCACCAGAAGCTCGAGTTCCCGGTGATCTGCGGTGGCGCGGCGTTGACGCGTAAGTATGTAGAAGATGATTTGCGCCGCGAGTACACCGGCGGGATTTTCTATGCGGACGATGCCTTCGCCGGGCTGCACATCATGGAAGACCTGGCGTCTTCGAATGGCGCCCGTGAGAAGCGTATCGCCGAAGGCAAGCAGGTGAAGGAGTTCGCTCGCGCTGCGGTCGCGGGAGCCGGCAACGGTGGCGGCGGAACGAGTCCCAACATCGAGATCGCGCCCGCGCCGAACATTCCGCATCCGCCGTTTTGGGGCACGCGCGTGGTGAAAGACTTCGACTTGCGCGAGGTCTTCCAATACATCAACGAGACCGCGCTGTTCAAGAATCAGTGGCAGCTCAAGACGGCGTCGCAGGAAGACTATGCCCGGCTGGTCGAGGAGAAGTACAGGCCGATCTTGAAAGATCTGGAAGGAGAAGTCATTGCCGCCGGTTGGTTCGAGCCGAAGGTGGTCAACGGCTACTTTGGCGCGCAGGGCGAAGGGAATGACATCATTGTCTACAACCTACCTGAAGGTTGGAAGCAAGGTGATGCAGTTCCCGCCGAAGCGTTGCGCTTTACCTTCCCGCGCCAGCGGGAGGGAAGAGGCCTGTGCATCTCGGACTTCTTTCTCAAGAAGTGCAGCGGCAAGATGGACGTGATCGGCATGACCTGCGTGACCATCGGAGCGCAGGCCTCGCATGAAACGCAGAAGCTCTTCGAGGGCGGCGAATACACGAAGTATCTCTACCTGCACGGGCTGAGCGTCGAGACCGCCGAGGCGCTCGCTGAGCTGAACCACAAGCGCATGCGGGAAGAGCTAGGCATCGCCGCCGAGGACTCGCCGCACATCCGCGATCTGTTCCACCAGAAATATCGCGGCTCGCGCTATTCGTTCGGCTATCCCGCGTGCCCGAACCTCGAAGACCAGACCAAGCTCTTCGCGCTGCTTCATCCCGATCAAGCGATCGGCGTGCACCTGACGACAGGCTTCCTGCTCGAACCCGAGCAAAGCACGTCCGCCATTGTGGTACACCACCCCGCAGCAAAGTATTTTGTGGCGTGAGTTCTTAAGCTTAGCAGGGAGTCGAAGGCGGAGCCCTGGGTGCCGCTTTCAGGTTATTGAGGCACGTCCCACCCCGCCAAAGCAGGCGGGATGGGCAGCCACATTCGAATCACCATTCCGGCACTGCCGTGCCAGCCAGCTTGTCCTTGTAGACCACGCCGCCCTTCATCACGAAGCCGACGGACTGCAGCACCGTGACGTCCGCCAGCGGATCACCCGACACGGCGATGATGTCGGCATACTTGCCTGCTTCGATGGTGCCGACATCCTGGCTGCGCCCGATCAGATCAGCGGAATTCTGCGTTGCTGTGCGGATCGCCTGCGCCGGAGTCATCCCGTACTTCACCATGGTGGCGAACTGCTTTGCATTGTCGCCGTGCGGATAAACGCCTGCATCGGTGCCGAAGGCCATCTTCACGCCGGCTTTCACCGCTTTGGAAAATGCCTCGCGCTGTTTCTGCCCAACCATTTTTTCTTTGTCAATGTTCTCCTGCTCCAACCCGAACTTAGCTGCCTGGCCCAGTAGGTAGTCGTCGTTGTAGATGTCCATATCGAAGTAAGTGCCGTGCTGGATGGCCAGGCGAATGTCTTCATCGTCAGCCAGACTGGCGTGCTCGATGGAGTCGATGCCCGCGAGGATCGAGTCCTTGATGCCCTGCGTCCCATGAGCGTGAGCCGCGATCTTGCGGCCTGCCTTGTGCGCTTCTTCGGCAGCAACCTTCAGCTCCTCGTAAGAAAACTGCTCGGCGCCGGGACTGTCGCCCTTCGAAAGCACGCCGCCCGTCGCCAGAATCTTGATGACATCCACGCCGTACTTTACCTGCGCCCGCACCACGTGGCGCACCTGGTCAGGGCCATCGGCAATCTGGTAATTGCGCTCCTCGGGGAAGAGCGCAACGTGCGTCTCGGGTGAGAAATTGTTCAGATCGCCATGACCGCCCGTGATGGAAATTCCGGGGCCACTGGCCACGACACGCGGTCCGATGATGTTTCCCGCATTGATGTAGTTGCGAAGGTCGACGGCCAGGAACGGAGGCGAGCCTACATCGCGCACGGTGGTGAAACCGGCAAGCAAAGTGATGCGGGCGTTCTGCTCGGCATCAAAGGCGTGGGTAAACGGCGTGCTCTTGAAATAATTGATGGGATTGTAGCGGTCAGCGCGCGCTGACAGGTGCGTGTGGCAGTCAATGAGTCCGGGCAGCACCGTCGCCTTGGACAAGTCGATTACTCTGACTCCGCTTGGTATCGGTATTGCCACCGCAGGTTGCACCGATTTGATGCGCTCGCCCTCGACCACAATCATCACGTTTTCGCGATAGCTATCGCTTGTCGAGTCGAAGAGCCGTCCCGCGCGGATGTAGGTGACCGGCTGTGCCGTCGGCTGGGTCGCGCCGGCATTGCCGGACTGAACTTCTTGTGTCATCGCGGGCTGGGATGGCTGGGCGAAACAGATGGCGCTAAGCGCAAGTATGCCGGGCAACAGAGATTTCAGTTTCAAGGAACGGCTCCTGATCGGGAATCGGTACCTGCAGTCCGCAACATTGTAGCTGGTGGAAAGGCGGCGCAATTCTAATTTGAAGTTGTCATCCTGAGTCCGCCGATGGCGGACTCAGGATGACAGATATGAAGGGATTGCTTTCGGCACGAATAAATTCGTGCCCTGACGCGAACCTTCGCAGACAGCAGTTGTCAGCCGCTACAGCTTGGCGCGCAACATGTTGATCACGTCGTCCGCCGTAATTACGCCGGTGAGCCGGCCTTCCTCGTCCGTTACCGGCAACGTCAGCAGATTGTACTTATCGAAGGTCTCGGCAACTTCTTTCTCCGCGGCTCCGGGATGGATGGTGGGCATGAAGCGCGTGCTGAGCAGCATGAGCGGCGTTTGGGCCGGAGCCAGCACAATCTTCGCCAGCGGCACCGCGCCCAGCAGCTTGTCCTTGTCGCCCACGATGTAGATGGTGCTCATGCTCTCCAGTCCGCCTTCAAAGTTGCGCAGCATTTCGATGGCATCGGCCACCTTCGCGCCGGGTTTCAGTGCCATGTACTCCGTCGTCATGCGACCGGCGGCAGTGTTCTCCTCGAAGGCCATCAGCTCGGCGACTTCGGCGCGCTCCTCCGGCTGCATCTCGGTGAGGATCTCCTGGGTTTCCGCCGGAGGCATGTCGGCCAGCACGTCGGCCGCCGCATCGGGATCCATCTCCTCGACGATGTCGGCAGCGCGCTCGGCGTCCAGCGAGCTAAGGATCGAGACCTGAAGCTTGGGATCGATCTCTTCCAAAGTCTCGGCGGCAACTTCCTCGTCCAGAGTTTCGAAAATGGCTTCGCGCTCGGCCGGAGCCAGCTCCTCGACAATGTCGGCAATGTCCGCCGGATGCAGCGTGGCAAGGCGATCGAGCGAGATCTTCAGCTTGACGCGGCGTGCAGGGTCGGTCTCGATGAGATCAACGAACTCCCACGGGATCATCCGCGGCGGCACTTTCGTCAGTAGTGCGTGCAGCGCTCCGGAAGGTACCAGCCCTTTGAGAAGCCGGCGAATGGCGCCACGCGCGCCGACATCCACCGCGGCCAGCTTGAGCACGATATGCTCGTCCCCGAGCTCCTCATGGATGTCGATGTCGTTCACCCGCACAACCTTCCTGCCGTGAACGTCGATGATTTGCTGGTCCAGCAGGTCGCGCGCCAGCAGGAGCAGGCCTTCACCATTGCCATAGGGAAACCACTCCGTGGCCGGCGTCGCGATACGAATGCCGCCGTTCATCGAGCTGATCAGCTTGGGATTCAGCAGCCGGTCGCCATACCGGGTCTTTACCACCACGCCCGAGATGCGGGTGGCATCTTCCTGCGGAGAGACGGTGACTTCGCGCACTTTGCCGGCGGTCGCACCCGTACGGTCATAAACCGTCGCGCCCAGCAGTTCCGACAGTGCGATCGAAGGCATCGATTTCACTATATGCGAGGAGCTCGAAATTGCTGAGGGAAAAAGAGGATCCCACCACGGATTTGCACGGATGACCACGGATAGTTCCAGGCACGGGCATGATGTTGCCACATCAGGTGTGCCAGACTGGATTCATGCCCATCCTCCCCTGCCAGGCAGTGCTCTTCGACCTCGATGGCGTGCTGGTCGACTCCACCCCTTGTGTGACGCGGGTGTGGACGGAGTGGGCGCTGCACCACGGACTGGACCCGGCGCACGTCGTCCATGTCGCTCACGGCAAAAAGGCGATTGAGACAGTTCGCGCGGTGGCGCCGCAGCTCGATGCCGAACGCGAGTTTCGCATCGTGGAAAAGCTGGAGCTCGAGGACACCGACGGGCTGCGTCTCCTGCCGGGAGCGAAAGAGCTGCTGAGCCTGATTCCCGCGGCCCGCTACACGATCGTGACCTCAGGCACGCGCCGGCTGGCCAGCAAGCGGCTTGAGACCGTCGGCCTTCCCGTGCCCTCGACGATGATCAGCGCGGATGAAGTCTCCCGCGGCAAGCCCGATCCCGAGCCCTACCTGGCGGGAGCGGCCGCTGTTGGTTTCCCAGCGTCCGCGTGTCTGGTTTTCGAAGACGCGCCCTCGGGAATTCGTTCTGCCCAAGCCGCCGGAGCCAAGACGATTGCCGTTGCGACCACCTATCAACCGGAAGAAATCGCATTCGCCAAGCTGGTGATCCCATCTTTGGCGGCGGTGAATCTCCGACAGGCCGAGCGCAACGGATCCCTCCTCTTGGAGATCCAGGCAGCGGTTTTGCTGTAATCGCGAAGCAATATTCCGAAAGGTGCAGGACATCTGGGCGCTGCGGATTGCCCTCTAATCCCTTGCACCGCCTCGTCCCGCAACAGCCCCGCCCGGCCCCATTCGGCTGCGCTCAGGGCAGGCTGTTGGGACGCCCCGACGGTAGTTCCCCAAATGAGGTAAGGATTCATGCCAACCTTTGTGAAAGATGTGGAAGAGATTCGCGCGCGCGCGGAGAAAAAGATTGATGACGGCGCCGTCACCGACACCTACGAAGGCGATGTGGAACAGACGGTTTCGATTCTGAATGAAGCGCTGGCCACGGAGATTGTCTGCGTGCTGCGCTACATGCACCACTACTTCATGGCCACCGGCGTTCATGGCATGGCGGTGCGGGATGAGTTCAAAGAGCACGCCGACGCTGAGCGCGAGCACGCCGACCAGATCGCCGAGCGCATCCAGCAGCTCGGCGGCAAACCTGACTTCAACCCGGCGTCGCTGTTGCAGCGCTCGGTCTCGCAGTACGTGGAAGGCGAGACGCTGTCGGACATGATTCGCGAAGACCTCATTGCCGAGCGCATCGTGGTTGAGGTCTACCAGAAAATGATTCGCCACTTTGCCGATCACGATCCCACCACACGCGTGATGATCGAAGGCATCCTTCGCGACGAAGAGGAGCACGCCAGCGACTTGTCCGACCTGTTGTTCATTGTCGATCCGCGCAGCGGTGAGACGGAGGGTGAGGATCCGGGCACGCATCCCCTGGACCTGCATGCGGATGAACGGTCGCGCCAGCAACGCGGTCAGTCCTCGCAAAACAAGGGCGTACCCACCGGCAAGCGGGAGGCTGGGAGCGTGGGAAGGCAGCAGGCGTCAGAGGTCACGCCGAAGAAGGCGGTGGGCGCGGATGTGAGCCGTCAGCCGCAGCGCGATACGAATGCTAAGGGACGTCAGGCGGAAGTGAAGTGGGGTGGAGGCAATATCGCAACCCGTAACCCGGGACTGGAAGGCGAGCGCGATCTCGAAGGCGGCGGCGCGATGATTACCAATCAGGGCGACAAGGGACAGACCCGGGTGGTGAAGGGAAGGGAAAGGTTGCAGACTTCCGGCCGAGGCAGTGCTACTCGTCCTGAGCATCAGCCTGGCGCTACGGGACGCCCAATGAACCGGCGAGCGCCTGGGGAAGATGGCGGCCTAGACACGGGAAATGCAGGCTCCATGAGCGGCAGCAACAAATCATCGAAGCTGACCAACAAGGGAAGCCGCAAGAATCGCGCGGCATAATGTAGAGCCTCATTGGGGCGAGTTTGCCAGGGCACGCCTTTAGCGTGCCCTATCTTCGCAACGGCTGCTGCTTGTAAAGCCTCGTCCTTTCAAAACCGATTCATGAAATAGGTTCTACGAAATCTGGCGCAGCCTTGCGTCGCGCTGCCGGATGCCCAAAACAGAACAAGTGATGCGTCTACTATCCGACTAGTATTGACGCCGCCGATTTGGCGCGCTACATTGCAAGCGTCTCCACCCATTTTGATCCTCTAGGTTCCTACCTTGGAGAACGCGCCACAAAGCGTCCGAAGCTCGTCTGCTCCGTTCTTAAAAAAAGGAAATATCCATATGTAAAGGAAGGTAATTCATGTCGACAATTGCTAGAGTATTGCCTCGCGTCATGTCAGTCGCGGGTCTTTTCTGTTTGGTTCTGCTACTCAATTTCACAGCAGGGGTTCCCCTTTTCGCGCAGCAGATTAATCTTGTTCAGATCAGCCAGGATACCTTCGTAAATTCATCCAGCCAGCATCTGACGGAGGTCGAGCCAGGCGCTTTTGCCTACGGCAACACCATCGTCACCGCCTTCCAGGTCGGCCGCATCTACAGCGGAGGTGGCGCGGACATCGGTTTCGCTACCTCGAAAGATGGCGGCAACACGTGGACGCATGGTTCGCTGCCCGGCCTGACGCAGTGGTACCAGGGCGGCCCGAACTCAGCGGCCAGCGACGCCGCGGTCGCCTACGACGCTAAGCACGGCTACTGGCTGATCTCAACTCTTCCCATTGGCAGTAACTATCTGGTAGCGACCAGCCGCTCGACGGATGGCCTGACCTGGTCGAACCCGTACTACGTCACCAATAGCATTTACTCCGACAAGAACTGGATCACCTGCGACAACTGGATTAGCAGCCCGTTCTATGGCCGTTGCTATACGGAGTGGGATAGTCCCGGAGCTGGAGATCTTCTTTACATGAGCACTTCGACGGACGGCGGCGCCACTTGGGGTTCTGCTCTGAATACGGCCAGCTATGACTACGGCATCGGCGGCCAACCGTTGGTGCTGCCGAACGGCACGGTGGTAGTCAGCTACGCCGATTTCAGCGGCGGCATGAGCGCATTTACCTCGACCAACGGTGGCGTCAGCTGGAATCGTTCGGTGAGTATCGCGTACGCACCAAGCCGCAGTGAGGACGGGGGGCTGCGCAGTATGGGACTGCCTTCCGCGGCGATCGACGGCGGCGGCGTGATGTACGTTTCCTGGCCGGATTGCAGTTTCCGTTCAGGATGCGCCGAGAACGACATCGTCTACAGCACTACGACGGATGGTACGCACTGGAGTGCGGTGAAGCGCGTTCCTATCGATCCGGTCACCAGCACAGTCGATCACTTCATCCATGGTCTGGGCATTGATGCCAATACGGCGGGAAATTCGGCGCACCTGGGATTGGCCTATTACTTCTATCCCAATGGGAACTGCGGCAACAGCTGCACCTTGAAGCAGGGCTACATTGAGTCTACCGATGGTGGCCAGACCTGGGGAACGCCGGCGGTCTTCGGGGTTCCGATGCCGCTCAAATGGCTTCCCGACACCTTCTCAGGAAAGATGGTGGCTGACTACACGGCAACCGTGTTCTCGAACGGAAAAGGGTTCCCGGTATTTGCCCTCGCGTATCCGCAGATAAACCTGGCGAATCCGTATAACGAAGCTATCTTCACCATGCGGCACGGGAGTTATGACAACGGAATTCGGGTCAGCGCAGCGCAGGATAAACAGATTCCCGGCATCAGGGGCACTCGGGTCTGGGAGTACTACGATCAGGATCACAAGTTCCCGATCCATCCCGGAACGGTCCCGACTCCTCCCGAGCCCGACGACGAATAAGACTTCGCGCTGAAATACTTCAGGCCGCTCGCCAACAGCGGCCTTTCTTATTGTGCATAGGGCCGATCCAAAGAAAGGCAGGCCCATGATGAGCCTGCCTGAGAGGGAACTAACACCAAACTAATAAGCCGTGGCCCCGATGATCGGCTACTTCACCACCACCAGGTTAACGTTCTGCCAGACTCTCTGGGAGAGCAGCTCCGATGCGTAACCGTTCGTGCCGGAGCCCTGCACGGTTAGCACGAAGCCATACGCCAGCGCCGGGCATGCCACCAATAGCGGATCGGTTATGGGTGCGACAGTGAAGACCTCGCTGTCTCCGGTATCGCTGGTCCCGTCCCAGGTGGTGCCGGGATCAGGACGAGACCCCACAACCGACGTGCCAGCGGTGACGCCATCCTTGCCGCGGGTGCCATCCACTTCGTACCAGAGCACGTGCCCGTCAGGGTCGTACGCTTTGACGTTGAAGGTGATGGTTGCATCTGTCAGCTTGATGACACCGCACTGAGTAGGCGCGGGAATTGTCGCAGCCAGTCCCGCCTCAGGTACCGTGTTGGCCACACGGAGGAATGGCATCTGGCAGGTGGCGACGACCGTTCCGGCTGCATCATAGCCGAGGATCTGTAGCGCATACAGACCATCGGTCTTCTGCGCGCTGTTCCAGGTGAACTTCAGGGCCATCTCGTTCCAGATGTGCGGATCGTTGTCCACATTGCGATAGACATTCGCCGGAAATACTCCAGGATCCAACTCGGGCGGGTTCGGCCCCAGATACTTGCATGGCCATGTAAGTGTCGCCGGGTCCCACACCGAGTTGTACAGCGGATCGGTGACGTCTTCCCATGAGCCCAGCGCCATGGTTACTTCGTTCACCGTCGTGACCTGCACCTTGTAGGCTTTGACCGACGGGATTTCCGCGAACAGCCCGAAGGTGCGAAGCACGCCACAGAACGGCTGGCAGGAAACGCTGATGGGATCGTGCGCCGCACTGAAGGCATAGCCGTTGACGATGCGCGTGGTGTCGATCGGGAGTAGCCCGAGGCTGGTGAACAGGAATCCCACTGCCGGCTTGGTGCCTGGATCAGGAACCGGAATCAGTTCCTGCTTGGGGACGAAGAAGTCCTTGTGCACGTCAGTCTCAAGGCCCCAGTCAATGGTCTCGTGGAATATCTTCTTCCACTCGCCGCTGACCATCTGCGAGATGGTGGCGAACAACACCGGTTTGGTGCGGTAGATTTCATACGGCTTGATGTTGGGCAGCTTGTTCTCTTGCAGTTTGAAGTTGAATTCATAGCTGCCGGTGGGAGAGCTGTAGGCATAACCCAGATGAATCGGGCGTCGTAGTATCGGCGGCTTGGGAACACTGACGGCGAGATAAAAGTCAATCTTCACCGAAGGTAGGACTTCGATGTACTGAATTTCATCTCCTTCATAGGTTGCCGCGTACACCTCGCCATGGACACGGTAGCTGCTTTCCAGCGGCCGCATGATCTCAACGTAATCGGAAGGAACTCGCAGATTGCGCTGCGCGGTTGCGGTATTGCCCTTCACTACGTAGCGGCTGGGGGCAAAGCTTTCGCTGATCGCCAGCGTCTGCGTGGCGCGGACGAAGCGAGCCGGTGTAACTCGAAGTTGGGTGGATGGGGGAGTGTCTTCGTACTTGAAGGTCAGGCGATAGTGTCCCGTGGTATCCACGGCCGCCTGAGCCATTTCCTTATCGCTCACGAAGGCGTGGACGGCGAGCTTGTCTTTCACAAAATCGAGCTTGTCGCCATCCTGCAAGACACCTTCGATCACGTAATCAATTACGCGGTTCATAAGGTCCTCCAAGGGGGTTGGGCGCGTCCGTCGGGGGTTGCGACGTGTGTCGGTCAAGACCGGGAGGAACACACCAGCCCACGATAGTTTGAGTCGGTGAGAATGGTTTGTCAGTGCCGGCTGACACCGATGCGCGTGATGACTCCAGGATCGCTCAGTCGACGGGGTTATAGGGCGTATAGGATCTCCGCGGCTTCCTGTTTTGGGAGCAATTCGCAACTTTTTCGAAACTTAACCTCGATTGCTAGCAATCGGCTGCGAAGATACTTTATCCAGACGTTTATCTCGCAAGTTTTGGGGTTGTTGAGCGCAGATTGCAGTGGTAGTTATGAAAGCGGCTTCGTCTCCGATGTGCAGGACGGAGTTGGCTGGCTGTCCCGTTGCCACGCGCGTCGAAATCACTCAAGGAGCTTTTGAATGCGAAAGTGTCTGATCGCGGTATTACTCGGGGTTAGTTTCCTGGCTCATGCGCAGCAGCCAAAGACGTCCACGACGTTAAAGACGATTCTGCTGCAGGAGCTGCGCGAAACGCATAACGAGAAAAACTGGTTCGTCTCGGAGAAGGAGGCCGTTGCCGGGCTCACACCCGAGCAGGCCGCGTGGAGCGACGGCAAGAATCACTCCGTCGGCCAGCTCGTACAGCACCTGAACTTCTGGAACTCCGCCAACCTGGCGAGGCTCAAGCATCAGCCGGCGGCCAAGGTCACGGACAACGATACGACTTTCGCCTTCGATCCCAAACAATGGGACGCGACTTTAAAGGAATTCGATCGGGTGATGGGAGAACTGGAGCAGTACGTGGAATCGGCGGACGACGCTACGGTTGCGGACATCGCTCCCCGCGTAGCCCGTATCGCCCAGCACAACGCCTACCACATCGGCGAGATGGTCACATCACGCAAGAAGCAGGGCACCTGGAATCCTGAAGCCGGCGTCAAGTTGTAGGCGAACGATCGATTTGGAAATACAGCGTCGGGAAGTATGGCGCCCTGAGACCCGCCGCGGCGGGGAACTCCCGACCTACCGAGTCCTGCCGCTTGAAACCTCAGAACCCATCTAATGACATCCGGCAGGGTTAGTCAAAACATAGACGAAAAACATGAAGATGGCGCGCCCTGAGAGATTCGAACTCCCGACCTACTGATTCGTAGTCAGTCGCTCTATCCAGCTGAGCTAAGGGCGCGCATGCGTTGCGGCCC
>Ga0335077_10010806_pt1 | contig 11404 bp, 10 predicted proteins | sample Lox_Sample_31_FD_207151 | JGI IMG/M metagenome (GOLD analysis project Ga0335077, IMG submission 207151) | Soil microbial communities from Loxahatchee National Wildlife Refuge, Florida, United States - Lox_Sample_3.1 | ecosystem: Environmental > Terrestrial > Soil > Wetlands | place: USA...
CCGCCGATCCGCCCGCCTGCGACCCCGGAAACGGAAGCCTGCAACTGCCGCCCGGTTTCTGCGCCCTCGTCGTCGCCGACAACATCGGACCCGCGCGGCACATCGCAGTCGCTCCCAATGGCGACATCTACGTCGCGCTTCAGGCAAATGGCAGCAAAGGCGGTGTCGTGGCCTTGCGCGATACCAACGGGGACGGGCGCTTCGAGACCAAACAGAAGATCGGCCAGGACAGCGTCACCGGGGTTGCGCTGCGCCATGGCTATTTGTACCTTGCCAAGTTCCATTCCGTAGAGCGATACAAGATGTCGCCCGGTGAGTTGACGCCGTCCGGCCCGCCCGAAATCGTCGTCTCCGGCCTGCCTGGAGTCGAAGAGCACGGCGACAAGGGCATCGCCTTCGACGGACAAGGCGGGCTCTACGTAAATATAGGCGCGCCATCCAATGCCTGCCAACCGAAAAATCGCCGCGCCAGGGTGCCCGGCCAGGATCCCTGCCAGCTTTTGGAGAAACATGGCGGCATTTGGAAGTTCTCCGAGGATAAGCTCGGCCAGAAGCAGGAAGATGGCACGCGCTTCGCCACAGGTCTTCGTCAGATGCCGGCCATCGCCTGGCACGACGGTGCGTTGTACATTGCCATGAACAACCGGGATCAGCTCGACACCCTGTGGCCCGGTATGTTCACAGCGAAGGAGAACGCCGAGCGCCCGGCCGAACCTCTTTATCGAGTGGCGGAAGCGGGTGCAAACTTCGGCTGGCCGTATTGCTTCTTCGACTTCGAACAGAAGAAGTTTTTCGTGAACCCGGAGTACGGCGGCGACGGCAAAAAGGTGGACCGTTGCAGCGAGTTTACGCTGCCCGTTGCCAGTTTTCCGGCGCACTGGGCGCCTGTGGACCTGATGTTCTATTCCGGCGCGCAGTTTCCCGAGCATTACAAGAACGGCGCTTTCATCGCTTTTCACGGCTCGTGGAACCGCGCGCCGATGCCGCAGGAGGGTTACAACGTCACCTTCCAGCCGTTTGTGGATGGCCATCCGTCGGGCAATTTTGAGGTCTTTGCCTCGGGCTTCGCCGGCGCCACTCCCCTTATGAATCCCGACAAGGCTGCGGCTCGCGCCGACGGCGTCGCCGAAGCCCCCGACGGATCACTCTTTATCAGCGAGAGCCAGCACGGCAAAATCTGGCGCGTGTTTTATCGGGGTAAGTAGTCACTTCATCCCTTCCACCAGATACAAATCCGACAGCGTCCGGTGGTAGCCGTAGACGCAAGTCGCGCCGTCGTGTGTGATCAGAATCGGGCCGACGTGTTCGACGCCGGCGGGATCGGAGGGGATGAGCTGCTTCCAAAGCGATCGCTGTCCCGTCGTTACGTCCAGACGATACACTTTGGCGGGCAGCTCGCCGGGTTGGTAGACATTCAGCCAGCGCCCACCCGTGCCCCAACCGATGATCTCCTCGCCGGGAGCGAAACCGGGAATGGGGCGAGGGTCGCCCCCCGCGACAGGATAGAAATAGCCTTTTTCATCCGGGCCGATCCCAGCCACCATCGCGCCATCCGGCGAGACTGCGAACGATGTGGCGTTGATTCCCTCCGGCGAAATGGGCTGCGGCTTTCCCCCATCGCGGCTCTGCAGGTAGAGCCGGACGCCGCGGTTCGGCTCGTTGCCCGAAAACAGGAAGTGCGTGCCGTCGGGCAGCCAGCGCGCCCAGTTGTGGCTGATAGCATCGTTGGTCAGGGCCTTGGATTCACCCGCTCCTGTTGGCAACAGGACCAGCTGCGCCGGCGTGCCCAGCGGTTGAGCCATCACTGCTTTTTGGTCGGGCGATAGCGCCAAAGCCGTGCCCTCGCCCAGCCGCACAGCCGGCGAGCCGTTCGTCTTGCGAATGTAGACCGAGTAAGCGAACCCGTTCCCCTTCCAGCTGCCTCCCGCCTCGCCCTCTTCGTCGAAAAGGAGAGTCTTGCCGTCTTCGGAAATGTCAGCGGGGTAGGAATAGTCCAGCCAAGACAGATCGCTCTCTTTGTTCTGGTCGGCCGAAAAGGCAACCAGTTCGCGCCGCCAGCTGGCGCGGGTGAGCAGCACGCGGCGATCGCGCGACACATCCAGCAAAGTCAGCGTCCCCGGCATGGCGGATACCAGCCGTTCACGTCCGGAGAGAGTGACGCCATAGAGCGCACGGTCGATGCCCAGCCTGGTCGCCGTAAACCAAACCTCCTGGCCGTCGGCGGACCAGGCCAGACCCTGCTGGCTGAGCCAGTTGTTCGAGAGCGTCTTCTTGTTTCCATTCAGGTCCACCACCGCCACTGAGCCGCCATCATCTCCGCGTATCGGATGATCCATGAAGGCGATGCGATCACCCTGGCGGGAAACGCGCGGATGGCTCACCCAGCCGACCGTCTCATACAGGACCTTGCCCACCGGGTATTCCAGGCGGTTGCGGCCGCCGACATCACGCACCACGGCAATATTGCTACCGTCCGGCGCCCAGTCGGCCCATTGGACGCCTTCCAGAACCTCACGCGGCGCGCCACCCTCCATCGGAGCCCGGGCTAGTGTTCCCACGCTGACCCACGTTCCAATGCGGCGGCTCGCGAGGGCGAGGGCCATTTCTCCCGAAGCCGACAAAGCAAAAAGCTGCGTCCGGCTCAACCCCAGGGAGCGCGACTCCGGAAACTCCCGCCGCGCCGTGAACACTTCCACCGGGTTGCCCTGCCAGGCCGCGCTGTACACGATCGTCTGGCCATCGGGTGCGAACCGTGCCGAGCGGATAGCGCCCCGCCGGAAGGTGAGCTGGTGATAGATGGGCTTCTCGATCGCCGCATTTTGCGGTAATCGCTGTCCTAGAAAAAAGCCGGCGGCGAACACAACCGCGACCGACAGAGCCGCGGCCAACGGCACCATGCGCTTCTTGCGGCGCGCGGCAACGAGCTGTCGCGTGGCCGAAAGTGCGGAGACCGCCGCCGTCGGCGTGCGGGCCGGATCTGTATCCCGCCTCAGCCGCTTCAGGTCGGCGCGCATCTCTGCGGCGGACTGGTAGCGTACCTCGCGATCCTTCTCCAGGGCCTTGTGAATGATCTCCTCCACCCTGGAAGGAAGCCCGGGATTCAGGCTCAAGGGCGAATTGGGGCTCTCGTGCAGAATCGCGCCGAACACGGCCGCCGAGGTGTCGCCGCGAAAAGGGAGCGCGCCGGTCGCCATTTCATAGAGCAGCACTCCGAAGGAAAACAGGTCGGTACGCGGGTCGAGCAATTCCCCGCGCGCTTGCTCCGGCGACATATAGGCCACCGTGCCCATCGCGATTCCGGGACTGGTCAAAGCACTGTCCACGGCCGCGGGCGTGGCGACGGTCGCCGTATTTTCGCTGGGGGATGTGCCGGAGCCGCCGCCGGGCGTCATCTTCGCCAATCCGAAGTCCAAAATCTTCGCTTGGCCGCGAAGGGTGACAAAAATGTTCGCCGGCTTGATATCGCGGTGAACGATCCCTTTGGAGTGAGCGGCGTCGAGGGCCTCGGCGATCTGAATCGCCAGGTCGAGGACCTCCTCGATTCGCATCGCCTTGCCTTCCAGGCGTTGCTTCAGCGTTTTTCCGTCGAGGAATTCCATGGCAATGAACGACTGGCCTTCGAATTCGTCGATGTCGTAAATCGTGCAGATGTTGGGATGATTGAGCGCCGAAGCGGCCCGCGCCTCTCGCTGGAAACGTTCCAGGGCCTGAGGATCCTTGGCCAGCGCCTCGGGCAGAAACTTCAGGCCCACGAAGCGGTGGAGCTTGGTGTCCTCCGCCTTGTAGACGACGCCCATGCCGCCGCCACCCAGTTTTTCCACAATCCGATAGTGCGAAATCGTTTTACCGATCATGCAGAGCGCTCTATCTTAACGCAAAAGCAGGTGCCAGGTGCTAGGTTCCAGGCGCTGGGTTTTAAGTGTTACGTTTCAGGTTCCAGCACACTGACACCGGGCGCCTAACACCTGGCACCTGTTGCTACTCCGTCACGCCGGGGTGCTTCGGCCACACTGACGCTTTCTCCACGTTTGCGAGATAATACCCGTATATGCAATTTCGGTTGGGCGCAGGAGTTTTCGCGCTTGTAAGTATTGGTCTGGCCTCGGATGTCCGCGTGGTCGAGGAGATTGTGGCCAAGGTCAATGGCGACATCATCACCAAGAGCGAGCTCGAACGGGCGCGGCAAGACCTGGAAGCGCAGCTTCGCCAGAAGGGCGTCGCCGGCCCGGAATTGGAGAAAGCAGTCAAACAGCAGGCCGCCGACGGGCTGCGCGATCAGATTGATACGCTTCTTCTGGTCCAGCATGGGAAAGACCTGAACATCAACGTGGACGCTGAAATCACCAAGCGCCTCGCTCAGATCCAGGTTGACAGCAAAATCGCCGACCCCGACAAGTTCCACGATTACATCCGCGAACAGACCGGTATGTCCTACGAGGACTTCCGGCAAAAGATCAAGGACCAGATCCTTACACAGCGCGTCATCAGCCAGGAAGTCATGTCGCGCATCAGTCCGCCTCACTCCGAGGTCGAAAAATATTACGAGGATCATAAAAAAGAATTTGTCCGCGAAGAACAGGTTTTCCTGAGTGAGATCCTGATCTCTACCGAGGGCAAGACACCCGATCAGGTTGCCCAGGCCGAGAAGAGGGCCAAAGACCTGGTGGTGCGCGCACGCAAGGGCGAGAAGTTCGGCGAGATGGCCCGGCAGTATTCCGATGCTGAAACCAAAGAAGGCTTTGGCCAGTTGCCTCCCTACAAGCGGGGGCAGTTGAAGAAAGACATCGAGGATATCGCCTTCAAGGAAAAGAAAGGCTATGTCACCGATCCCATCCGGCTGCCGAATGGATTTGAGATCCTGAAGATCGAAGAGCGCTACGAAGCCGGACAGGCGCCCCTGGCGGATGTCGAGAACGAGGTCATGGAGCGGCTCAGCATGCCGCAAATGCAGCCGAAGGTCCGGGAGTTGCTCACCAAGTTGCGCGAGGATGCGTTTCTCGAAATTCGCGCGGGTTATGTGGATAGCGGCGCTGCGCCAAATAAGGACACCGCTTGGAAAGATCCCGCCCAGCTCAAGCCCGAGACCACAACCAAGGAAGAAGTGGCCTCGCACCCGCGAAAGAAACGCCTATTGTGGGTTGTCCCTGTCCCTGGCACGTCCAACCTGCCGAAGGGTGTTGAGACGGTTAAGCGTTCGAAAGATTCGACCGGGACCGCGACGGCGGCCCCATCCGGGGCGGACCGGCCCTCAGCCAGCGATCCTCAATCCACCGCCGCAAATCCATCCTCCACGCCTGCCAAGCCATGAAGTCTCCCTATGTGAAGGAGCTTGAGGCCAACCGGACGTTTACTGCGTCTTTCCTGGTCCGCTCCAAAGAGATTCGGGAAAAGAAAACAGGAGAGCCGTATCTTTCCTTGAGCCTGTGCGACAGAACCGGCGAGATCGAGGCCAAGATGTGGGACAACGTCCCCGAGGTGATGGACACCTTCGATCGCGACGACTTCGTGAAGGTGAAGGGACTCATCCAGATTTATCACAACCGCCCGCAATTCACCGTGCACAAAATGCGGCGCCTCCAGGACACCGAAGTGGACTTTGCGGACTATTTCCCCTCGTCCACTCGGGATACGGGCGAAATGTGGCGCGAGTTGTGCTCCATCGTCGGCGCGATGACGGATCCTCATCTTCGCGCTCTGGTGGAAGCCGTCCTCGACGATCCGGAAATCGCGCAGCGCTACCAGAAAGCCCCCGCCGCCAAGCAGATTCATCATGCCTGGCTGGGTGGATTGCTTGAGCACGTACTCTCTCTGTGCCAGTTATCGCGGCTGACGGCGGACCACTACCAGGTGGATCTGAACCTCCTCCTGGCTGGAGCTGTCCTTCACGACGTGGGCAAGATCTACGAACTCAGCTACGACCGCAGTTTTGGCTACACCACGGAAGGCCAGCTTCTCGGCCATATGGTCATAGCCTTGCGCATCGTGAGTGAAAAGCTCGGCAAACTTCCTGATTTTCCGCCGCGGCTGCGGACTCTGGTGGAGCACATGATCGTCAGCCATCACGGTAAACTGGAGTTCGGTTCACCGAAGCTGCCGCAGTTTCTAGAGGCGTTACTCTTGCATTACCTGGACGACATGGATTCGAAAATGCAGTGCATGCGCACGCTGACAGAGCAGGACCGGCAGGTGGAAGGCCATTTTACGGGGTATAATGCTTCACTCGAACGGACCGTGCTCAAGAAAGCGAAATACATGTCCAACGAGCCGGGATTGACAGACCGCCAAGCGGCCCGTCCTGTTGCTGCCGTGCCCGAATTTCCACAGACCCCGGTGGCGGCTGCGCCTAAAGTAGAGCCGCGTGAGGCCAGCCATCCGCTGTTTGCTGCGCCGGAGGGGCAGGGATCCTAAATGACCCGTGCCGCTGTTCCGCGTCAACTTCCCCCGCCCCTGGAGCTGGTGTGTCTTAAGGTGCTCTGGTCTCTCGGAGAAGGCAGTGTCAACGACGTCCGCCGCGTCATCTCGCTAAACAAGCCGCTCGCGTATACTACCGTGATGACGCTCCTCGACCGCCTCGCGCGCAAAAGCATAGTGACGCGCCGTAAAGTGGGTCGCGCGTTTCTCTACTCCCCGCAGGTCTCGCAGGACTCGGTCCGGCGCATGGCTTTTCAAGAGTTTCTCGAAAGCTACTTCGACGGTTCCGCTGTCGGCTTGATCGAGTTCCTCGGTGACGCCCAGGCTGGGCCACCCGCCGCCCGGTCGGCCACGGCGGCCGCCGGTTCCGCCGATGACCGTCTTGACACCGCCCTGCTTTGAGCGGCTTGATGGCGTTTTCCAGAATTCTCATCCGCGCGACCAACTGGGTGGGCGATGCGGTGATGTCGCTTCCTGCTATTCGTGCCGTACGCGCTCGCTTTCCCCAGGCTCATATTGCCGTGCTCGCGCGCCCCTGGGTGGCGGATCTGTACTCGCGCGAAACCGCCATCAACCGCGTAATCCCCTATTCCGCAGCGGCCGGGTTTCACCATCTTGCCGCCAAGCTGAGCGCAGCGCGGGCGCTGCGTCAGGAGAAATTCGACTGCGCCATCCTGCTCCAGAACGCGTTTGAAGCCGCTGCCATCGCATGGCTTGCAGGCATTCCGCGGCGCATCGGCTATGCGCGCGATGGCCGCGCCGCGCTGCTCACCGACCCGGTTCCGGTGCCCAAGTCCGGCGACATTGCGTCCCACCAACGTTTTTATTATCTGGAACTGTTGCGCCGCGCTCGCCTGATCGATGAGATCCCACCGGTGGATGCCATCCGGCTCCAAGGCGCGGAAGCCGCGGCGCGTGAAGGGGCAAGCCGTTTCCGGGAACGCGGCATTCCCTTGCCCGTGATAGGCGTGAGTCCCGGCGCCGCCTACGGCGCCGCCAAACGCTGGTTGCCGGAGCGCTTTGCCCAGGCGGCGCTCGACCTGGCGGGCTCCTGCGGCGGATCCGTGGCCGTCTTCGGCTCCCCGGCCGAACGGAAGCTATGCCAGTTGGTGGCCGACATGATCGAGCGGGGCGGCGTAAGCGCTTCGAATCTTGCGGGTGAGACCGCGCTCCGGGAGTTTATCGAGATGGCCGCCGCCTGCCGTGTGTTTCTGACCAACGATTCGGGCGCTATGCACATTGCTTCCGCCGTGGCTGTGCCCACCGTTGCCGTCTTCGGCGCCACGGATGATTCGGCGACCGGGCCCACCGGGTCACTGGCCCGCGTGGTTCGCGAACCCGTTGACTGCAGCCCTTGCCTGCTGCGTGAGTGCCCTATCGACCACCGCTGCATGACCCGCGTCACTGCTCAGCAGGTGACCGGCGCGGCGCTCGAGCTGCTGCGCTGATTACGCATGGACACCCGGCACAAAATCGTCGAACCACACCACGCCCTGGCGCTTGCCCAAGACCTGCGCGCTAAGGGAGTGAAAATCGTCACTGGATATTTCGATGTGCTCGTCGCTGAGCACGTCCGGCGCTTGTGGGAGATTAAGAATGGATCAGGCACCCTCATCGTGGTGGTGCTCGACCCTCCCGAGCCCTTGCTGGCCGGGCGGGCACGCGCCGAGCTTGTCGCTGCATTGGGCGTGGTAGACTACGTGGTGCCTGCCGGGGAGCAGGCAGCCCGACAGCTGCTAAGCTATTTCACTGCAAGTGAGATCGTGCGGGAGGAATCGGCCGATCTTCTTCGCGCCCGCCGCTTAAGCGAACATGTCAAACGCCGCCACCAGCAGTAGCTCCGGTCCGCGCATCCTGGTAGTGCGCCTGGGCGCTATGGGCGATGTGATCCATGCGCTCCCTGCGGTGGCTTCGCTCAAGCACAGTTTTCCCGGCTCGCACCTCACCTGGCTCATCGAAGCGCGGTGGGCGCCGCTACTCGAACAGAACCCGTACGTGGACCGCGTCGCCATCTTCGAGCGAGGCAATCCTCGCGCCTGGATTCGAAACTGGGATAAGTTGCGCGCCCAGCGTTTCGATTTTGCTGTCGATTTCCAAGGCCTGGTCAAGTCCGCGCTGGCCACCTCCATGGCATGGCCCGACCGTATTTTCGGCTTCCATCAATCGCAAGTTCGCGAACGAGCTTCAGCGCTGTTCTATTCCAATAAGACTGTGGCACAGTCCGCTCACAAGGTGGAACGGAATCTGGAGCTGGCTGCGGCTGCCGGGGCGGCCAACATCCTTCGCACTTTTCCGCTGCCCGAGGGCGCGCCGGAAGGCGAACTTCCACCGAACGGTTTCATCCTGGCCAGCCCACTCGCCGGTTGGCGGGCCAAGCAATGGCCGCTGGCCTTTTATTCACGTCTCGCCTCCCGCATCGAGCGTGAGCTGGAGCTTCCGCTGGTGCTCAACGGCCCGGCGGAAATGGGCGAGTTGCCGAGCATCCCGTCTGCGCTCATCCACCATTCGGCGCTCCCCGGCCTGATCTATGCTACCCGCCGCGCCACTGCAGTCGTCGGCGTGGATAGCGGGCCCCTGCATCTCGCCGCAGCCCTGGGCAAACCGGGTGTGGCCATCTTCGGCCCCACCGATCCCGCCATGAACGGTCCGTACGGCGGCACGCTTACCGTTCTGCGCAGCCCGGGCGCGGTAACCAGTTACAAGCGCTTGACGGCCATCGACGCCAGCATGCGCGAGATCGATCCCGACCGTGTTTTCGAGGCGCTCAAAGCACAGCTCGTGCGCCACACTGCCAGTTGTGCCACTCAGCATATTCCCTAAACCGTACGCCGATTTTGTTGCCCGGCTCCGGGTGCCTAGCGGATTTCTGCTAGTCGCCGCGTTCGCCTGGTTTGCGCATCCTTCGCCGCAATCGCTGGCCTTCGGCCTACCCCTGTCGGCCGCAGGGCTGATGCTGCGGGCATGGGCGGCGGGCCACCTGGCGAAGAACCGTCGGCTCACGACTAGCGGCCCTTATGCCTACATTCGCAACCCACTCTATCTAGGCACGTTAGTGGTCGCAGGCGGCCTTGCCATCGCCTGCCGCAGCGTGGGCTTAGCCATCCTGTTTGGGTTTGTCTTTCTTTTCATCTATTTGCCGGTAATCATGCTCGAAGAACAGCATCTTCGCGAGCTATTCCCAGAATTCGAGAGCTATGCTCGATCGGTCCCGGCTTTGATTCCGTACCGGCGGGGTTCAGCGCACGGCCGTTTCTCTTGGGCGCTTTACCGGAAAAACCAGGAATACCAAGCGCTAGTTGGGTTTATGGCCGGAATCGTCTACCTAGTCTTCACGATGTGATCGAGTTCTGTGAACAGGTCGCGGCCCTCGAAGATTCCCTGGCTGAACGGGCCGTAGCCGTAGTCATTCAGGATCATTCCTTGCGCATCGATGATAAACAGGTGGGGCACGCCAAAGCCGGTGTTCTGGGGTGTAGCCTTCATGTACGATGCCGCGACCTGGCCGCAATCAAACAAAAGCGGATAGGTGAGCTTGTGCTGAGCGATGTACTGCTTGACCGTGGCGGTGTTGTCGGGAGGGTTCACGATCGCCAGAACCGCTACCTTCCCCCCATACTTGTTGGCCACTTCCTGGAGGATGTTCGAAAACGTTCCGCAGTGCGGACAGGTGGTCTGCATGATGTCGACCAGGAGAATCTTGCCACGGTAATCCTGCGTATCGTGCTGGACAAAGTTAGAGTCCACCAGGGAGAAACCGGGAGCCCGGCGGCCGGAGAGGTCGCCTGCCATTAAGAGGGCGGCACAAGCCAGAAAACAGAACAAAGAACGCATAGACTTCACCTTAGCAAAGGCGGGATTTAGAGGGTGGCTGCTTCAGACGAAAATTTCTGGAGCTCGGCGGTGAGATGGTTCAGGGAGGCGCGGCAGGCGTCGAGATCTCCGGCCTTGGCACTGCGTTCAATTTGTTTCAGCAGAGTCGCCATGGAGACCGCGCCCACGTTGGCACAGGCGCCTTTGACGTAATGGGCCAGGCGTGCACACTGCGTGGCGTCGGCTTGTTCGACCGCTTCCGTAAGGGCCGGTATCTGCTGGGACGCGTCATCGATGAGTGTCGTCACTAACTCTCGCATCAGTTCTGAATCTTCCATGCAGACGTTCCGCAACTGATCGATGTCGAGAACGACGTCCGTCTGAGAGAGCATGGCCGGCTCCGATCCTTCCTCGCTACCTGACTATCGTCGGAAGGACGGCGGCGCGGCTATCGGTGAAAAACCTGAGTTGCCCTACCAGTTCGTCATGGAACCATCCGGCCGGTGGAATAGGGGAATGGGCCGGCTGCGTTCCGTGACTTCAAGGACGAGCTGTAGCGCCTTGGGATCGAACTCCACGCCCAGACCGGGCCGGCGATTGGGCCAGATCTTTCCATTGCGGAAGTCGTAGCACACGGGCAAATGCGGCTCCGGAGCAGGACCGGCCCCGAGGATCTCCATGAGAACGGGACCGGAGAACGTGGCGGCCACGTGCGCTAACGCCGCTTCGCCCACCGGTCCGGTGAAGTGGGGGATCAAGCCGACATAATGTGTCTCGCAGAGGGTTGTGATTTTCTTGTATTCGGTGATGCCGCCGACGTTGGGAATGCTGACGCGCGCGTAGTCGATGAGGCGTTGCTCCACCAGGCGGTTCACGTCCCAACGGTCGCCGAACTGTTCGCCGACCGCGATCGGCACTTTCACGTGCGCGCGCAGCTCGCGGTAGACTTCCGTATTTTCGGAGCGCAGCAGGTCTTCGCAGAAGTAGGGCTCGAGCGGCTCGATGAGCGTGCTGAGGCGAATCGCATCCGGTAAGTCAAGGCGGGTGTGATAGTCGATGGCCCAATCGCCGTCTTTACCGACGCCCTCGCGGATTTCGACGCATTCGTCGTATGTCTTTCGCACCATCTGGTGGGAGTTGAATGTGACGCCGTCCGGCGGCTCGGCCACCGCGGTGCGGAACG
>Ga0335077_10010807_pt1 | contig 11403 bp, 8 predicted proteins | sample Lox_Sample_31_FD_207151 | JGI IMG/M metagenome (GOLD analysis project Ga0335077, IMG submission 207151) | Soil microbial communities from Loxahatchee National Wildlife Refuge, Florida, United States - Lox_Sample_3.1 | ecosystem: Environmental > Terrestrial > Soil > Wetlands | place: USA: Florida...
TGATGGATGTGCTGGAAGCCAATTACGGCGGCGATGTTACAAAAATGCCCTACGTGGTGAACAAAGAAGCGTTCGCGAAGTGAGCGCGGCCAGGGTCTTTCCGTACCCGGAGACCTTCGCGGTCCGTCTCCCCTTGTCATTCCAAGCAAAGCGAGGAATGCATTTGCATGCAGCGGGAAGCAGATCGTTCGCGCAAAACGCCCGCTCCGGATGACAATCTTCGTTCAGGACTGACGCCCGGATTCGTCAGGCCTAACCTGCAGAGACGTTGACCCAGCACCGTTGCAAGAACGTCAAGCGTCAGTGATTGTCTACATTCGCGCTTTTCGGCAGCAGACTCGAGAGCGCCACTTTTCTCTTCGTCAAACTCCCCTGGCTCCACAGCGTGACCGTAACCTCATCGGGTGGCACCAGCTTGAAATTGGGAAAAGAAACGCTGTCGTTGAGGGCATCATCCAGGCTCATCATACGATTCAGCTTGCGGCTGAAGAACCAGGTCGGGGAATGCCAGGCGGCGCGGCCGCCGGAATCTTCCATGCTGTAGATGAAGAACTGCGAATTGGGCGTCCATGCGGCCTGAGCCACGCCAAAGCCGTGCGCACCGTCCTGCGAGGTGTAGTCCTTATGAAAAAGTACCTTGCCCGCGCTGGAGCGCAGCTCCACCTGGCTTTCAGATTTCTTCGGTCCGCCGGGGATAATCACGGCGATCACCGCCTTGTCCGGCGAAAGGTAACGCTGTGGCTGCTGCGGATGGGAAGAAGCAAAAGCAGCAAGCGCACAGATGGCCACCAACCTCGACATACGGCAGAGTATAGCGCAGAAGGTTGTGGGTTAGTCCTGCTCGGAGATGCTGTGCTCTTCCCTCTGGGCGCGGAGAACGCGGTCCACCGAGTAGGGCGCGCGGCGGGTGGGTTCGTGATAGTGGCGGACCTGCATTTCCCCCAGCAGCCCCACCGCCAGCAGGTTCAGGCCTGCCAGCAATAGCACGGCGGCAAAGATCATCAGCGGGCCGTGGTTGGTCATCACCTGCGCATGCCGGAGAAACTTCTCGGCCAGCAGCCATAGGGTAACGCCCGAACCCGCCAGAATGCTCATCATTCCCAGGCCGCCAAAGAAGTGCAGCGGGCGGGAAAGATAGCGCAGCAGGAAACGGATGGTGATCAAGTCGAAAAATACGCGGAAGGTGCGCGAAATGCCGTAGTGCGAAACGCCCCGCTGGCGGTTGATATTGCTGATGGGCACTTCGCAGATGGAAGCCCCGTGCCACGAGGCCAGGGCCGGAATGAACCGGTGCAGCTCTCCGTAGAGGGGGACCTGGTCGAGAATCTCCCGGCGATAAGCCTTGAACGTGGTGCCGAAGTCGTGGATCTCCACGCCACTGAGTTTGGCCATCAGCCAGTTGGCGCAGCGCGATGGAATGCGGCGCATCCAGAGGTTATCAATGCGATGCTTGCGCCAGCCGCTGACGATGTCGTACCCCTCGGCAATCTTTTCCAGAAAGCGCGGAATGTCGGCGGGATCGTGCTGCAGGTCACCATCCATGGCGATCACGTACTCGCCCCGCGCGTGATCAAAACCGGCGGCCAGTGCCGAAGTCTGCCCGAAGTTGCGCCGCAGGCGCACCACCGTCACGCGGCTATCCACTGCCGCGATTTCGCGCAACATGTGGAACGTGCGGTCCACCGATCCATCGTCCACCAGCACCAGCTCGAAGCTCTCCCCGTTCGTCTCCATCACGACTTTGAGGCGGTCGTAAAGGTCGGTAACGTTCTCCTGCTCGTTGTGCAGTGGAACCACAATGGAATATTTGGGCATTCAGCACATTATACGGGTAGAGTTACAAATTTGGTCCAGCTTTCCTGGAGATTTTTCACAACAAGTGCCCATCCGCTCCTGCCATGACGCCGGCAACCCATCGGGAGGCAGGTTGGGCGTTCCATCTTGGGCACTCGTCATCGCCTATAATTCCGCTTCTCTCGAACAAAGGAGACTGAGCCATTGAACCCGCCACGTCACAAGAACCAGCCCACCCAGCGCCGCCGCTTCCTTCAAAGCACCTTGCTGGTAAGCACGACTGCCGCTGTTTATCCTGCACTGGCCGCCGCCCGCGCGGTTTCCTCGCCCAAACCCGCCCCCTCCGAAGTTCCTGCATTCGAGCTCGATGAAATGACCATCGCCGACCTGCAGGCCGGGATGGCGTCAGGCAGATACACAGCCCACAGCCTGGTCGAGAGGTACCTCGCCCGGATCGAACTGGTCGATAAACAGGGCCCGGCGGTGAACAGCGTGATCGAACTGAATCCCGATGCGCCGGCGATTGCAGATGCCCTCGACAAAGAACGTGCCGCACAGGGTGTGCGTGGACCGCTTCACGGCATTCCGGTGCTCATCAAGGACAATATCGACACCGCCGACCGCATGTTGACCACCGCCGGCTCGCTGGCCCTCATGAACTCGCGTCCGGCACAGGATTCCTTCGTGGCGCGCCAGTTGCGCACCGCCGGCGCAATAATTCTCGGCAAGACCAACCCGAGCGAATGGGCAAACATTCGCTCCAGCCACTCCACCAGCGGATGGAGCGGCCGCGGCGGGCTCACCAGAAACCCCTATTCTCTCGACCGCAACGCCTGTGGCTCGAGTTCCGGCTCGGGTGCCGCAGCGGCGGCCAGTCTGTGCGCAGTTGCGGTCGGCACTGAAACCGATGGCTCGGTGGTGTGCCCGTCTTCCCTATGTGGCTTGGTGGGTATCAAGCCGACGGTTGGTCTGATCGGCCGCTCCGGAATTATTCCCATCGCGCACAGCCAGGACACCGCCGGACCTATGGCGCGCACGGTGCGCGATGCCGCGATCTTGCTGGGGGCGCTGGCAGGCGTGGATGACAACGACAGGGCAACCGCCAAGACCGCAGAAAAAGCCGCTCACGACTACACCCGCTTTCTGAATCCCAACGGGCTGCGCGGGGCCCGCCTGGGTGTGGCCCGGAAGTATTTCGGTTTTCACGACGGGGTAGACAAGCTGATGGAGGAATGTATCGCCGCGATGAAACTCCAGGGTGCGGAGATCATCGACCCGGCCGACCTTCCTTCCCACGGGAAGTTCGACGACAGCGAGTTAACCGTCCTGCTTTACGAATTGAAGGCTGATTTGAATACCTACCTCGCCAAACGCGGCGATCCCCAGGTACGCACGCTCAAGGACGTGATCGAATTCAACCAGCACAACAAAGAAAAAGAAATGCCCTACTTCGGCCAGGACCTGTTCGTTAAAGCCGAAGCCAAAGGGCCGCTGACCGGGAAGGAATATCTCGACGCTCTCAGAGCCGACCACCGGCTATCCCGGAAAGAAGGTATTGACGCTGTGACGGACAAGTTCCGCCTCGACGCCATCATCGCCTCGACTGCGGGTCCGGCGTGGATCACTGACCTGGTGAATGGCGATCACGTTGGCGGCGGCAGTTCCAATGCAGCAGCGGTGGCGGGCTATCCGGATATCACCGTCCCGGCAGGATTCATCGCGGGGCTGCCGGTAGGAATCTCTTTCTTTGGCCGGGCTTGGAGCGAACCGGTCCTGCTGAAGCTGGCCTATGCCTTCGAGCAAACTACGAAAGCGCGGAAAGCACCGCGCTTCGCGCCCAGTGTCTCACCCTAACGCCGGCGACCCGCCGGCGCTCTGCTCGCGTTGCGCCAGCGGCGCCGTTTCCGCCGTTGTCTTTTCGTTCGCAACAAAGACGAAATACGACCGTGCCCAGAGCGACGTGGGAATCGTTCCGTGCGGACGCGACGTTACGATGATCTGGTACTCATCCGAAGCACGCATGTCTCCGATGATCGAAGGCCCGGCCACAGGCTCGACCACCGCCAGATGTGCCAGGAATTGGTAGATATCGGGATCGCCACCGTACCTCTGCGCCGCAAACGATACTTCCGCATTCTCGTGCACGAAATGCCAGCCCAGGGAAGCCGCCAGCGCAACCGCCTTTTCGTAATTCTCGGGGCTGAGCGCCCCCGGCTCCGGGTTGTCGAACACGATCCGTAGTTTGCGCTCGTCCTCGCGGCTGAACTCCCGCACCTTGAGCGAACCGGATTTCGCCGTCGCCTTCCAGTCCACATGCCGGGCCGTGTCCTCCGGCATGTATTCGCGGATGCGGTACAGGTCATAGCCCCGCCCGCGCACGAAGCTCTCAAACTCGCCGCTGATCAAGGGCAATATCTCGAAAAACTCATCGGGAGGTTCGACCGGTGGAAACACGACCACCTCCCGCGACAGCGGCACCCGCCGCGTCTTGATCAGAAAGGCAAACGGGAAGCGCGTGGAAAGGCCAAAACCCGCCTGCTGGTAGCGCCCACGGCGCTCGAAACGCAACTGCAGGTCCGCAGTCGCCTCGCCCCTAGCGGGCAGGTAAGGAAAGTAAGCCGGGCTCCGCAGGATTCCGGGCAGCTGTGGTTTTCGCGCAGCCCGCCGCAGCCGCCAGTCGCCAACCCTGATCCACTGCTTCGCGGGCGGGCGCTTGGCCGGAAAGCTGAAGGTTGTTTTCTCCCACGCCCAGCTCTTCTTCGTGCCCTCAGCTGCCAGAGGAACCACGCTGATGGAAAATGACGCCGTCCAACGCCTCGGATTGCGCAGGACGATTCTTCCGGGCACCGTGCGCTGGGCGAATACGTGGTCAGGCAGGCGAACGTCCAACTCCAGGCCGTGCAGCACCATCGCTGAGGCAATGCCCGAAACTACGATCGCGGCCAGCATGGCCGCCACCACGATGTAAAGCAGGTTGTTCCCGGTATTGAGGGCGGCCACCCCCAGCACCAGCACGACCGCAACGTAGATCAGTCCAACGCGGGTGACTTCGTAGTCCAGCGCATCCCTAAGCCGCGCCGAAGCCACCCTGCGCGCCAGGTATGGAACCGTGGTCAACCCGACAATCACCGCCAGCAGCAGCGCCAGGGAAGCTAGAATGAGCGTGGCCCACAGGTTGCCCGATTCGCGCGAGACAGTGGAAAACAAGGCCGCAGCGAACGCGAGCCCCAGTCCCAGGATGGCGATTAGAAAACGGAACCAGACTTCAGAAATGCCTCCGAATAAAGCGCGGTCGAAGCGCGAGCTTGCAGAGTCTCGTACTGCGGCGGATTGCCGGCGGAAGGACATCGGGTAACGGCTCAAGCGAGGTTAGCACCGCCCCGGCAGTGCGGCAATGAGGTGAAGCCTACCCGTTGGCCTACGACTTCCGCGCTCTCCAAGGAATTTCACCCCGTCGCGTCGCGCCCCATCCATTTTTCCACTCTGTGTTTAGCGGCATCGGCTGCGTGGCGCACTCTGGGAAAGTGATTCAGCAGGCGGTTCAGCAGATGGTGCGCCCACACATACTCCGAGGAAAGAATCATCAACCCAATCACCAGGAACAGGATTCCCTGCAGAATCGGCAGGAACAAGCCCGCAATCCCCAGGAGCACAAACCCCCAGCCGGCGGCCAGCGCCATCATCCGATTGCGCCGCTGGCTCACTGCCAGCTCTCGGAATTCGCTTGCCCGGCCCCCGAGTTACCCTTGCCTAAAAACGCCGCCACCGCCTGGTTGAACTCATCCGGAACTTCCTCGTACGGCAGATGTCCCACGCCCTCCAGCATCCTCACCCTGCAATCCTTGAACTCCTTCCGCAGCCTTTCGGCCGACGCGGGATTCACCGCATTGTCCTCCGCTCCCCAAAGGAGCAGCGTCGGGATGTGAGAAATCTTCGGCAACGACGACTCCAGATCCTGCAGATCCTGTCTCCAGGTGCGCAGCACGGAGAGTCCGTACTCAAACGCCCCCGGCAGGGAAAACGGCGCCGAGTAACCTTCCAGCGTGCCCGGCCGGATCCGCCGGGGATCGCCGTACAGGTCGCGCAGCAGACGTCCATGGGTGAAGCGAAGAAGCGGCGCGGTGCGCAGGAACAGGGGCTCGACCCAGGGTTTTGTGAGAAAGGCCGCCATGCCGCTGCCGTTCAGCGACCATGGATTCACCGGCGCCACCAGCACCAGTCGCTTGATGCGCTCAGGAGCCAGAGCTGCCGCCCGCATCGCCACCGCTCCGCCGTGCGAAGTTCCCAATAAGTCGCAAGACACAATGCCGGCTGCGTCAAGAAATCGCAGCAGGCGTTGTGCGCTAGCGCGCAGGCAGCAGTCCAACCCGCTCGGCCGGTCGGAGAATCCTACCCCCAGCATGTCCACCGCGTGAACTGTATATTCCTGTGCAAAAGCGGGAATGGCGTACCGCCACGAAAAGGAATAGCCGAGCAGTCCGTGTAACAGCAGCAGCGTCGGCCCGAAGCCGTCGCGGAGGTAGCGCATGCGCGCCCCGTCCAGCGTGATCCAGTGGTCCTCGAACGACATTGGGTGGGAGATGGTGTCCAGCCCCAAGATTTCTTTCCATCCGTTTCTGCCGCGGACAACTCTTTCCCACGCGCAGCAGTCTATGTAATTGATATCGCCTCTGTCGCCTTGATACGGGGAGTGTTTCGCTCCCCGTTTTTTCTGAGTATCACCGTCGCCTTAATCCCAGGTTCTCTCCCAATCCTGGTCGCGGACAAAACGCGATTCTACCTGAGAACGAGAAACGGAAAGTCCCCCGGACTGCGAAATGCAGCGGAGTTAGGATTCTCTGGCAGCGCAGCTATTGAATGAACTCGGAGTATCGTTTCCGTAAAAGCGAAGCCCTTAAGTGCGTACGATCACAATGAATTACGGAGTGCCATAGAAAGCTTCCAAAAAACATAGCCGCGCCTTCCACAAACTTCTATAATGATGGAAGTCGTTCAATTTGCGTGAGTTAGATAAATTCGCTCACCGCTCATCATGGCACCGAACGTGCAAAAGCTTCCGCGGGGTTCCGGCTTAAGCGATGCTCAGCCGGCAGTGTCGATGAGCGATTTTCAAATCCGCTTTGCCACCGGGTTGCTGTTCCTGGCAACGGCTGCGGCCATGGTGCTCGGCTGGATTAATTTCCAGAAAGAGCCCGAGTTCCAGATTCCATCGGACGGCGTCTGGTGGGTGGAGCAAAAAGGCGCTTTGGTTGCCGAGCGGGTGGAGTCTCAGGGCCCGGGTGCCCGGGCGGGCATTAAGGCCGGCGACCGGCTTTCCCAGATCAACGGGCAGGAAATCACCAGTGCCGCGGCGAGAGTGCGTCAGCTTTACCAGGCGGGTGCCTGGTCCAAGACCACCTATTCGCTGCTCCGCCAGACTCCCCAGCAAACCGTTCCCTTGGACACCTCTGTCATTCTGGTGCCGGCTGACAAGTCTCTCAATGGCTGGCTGCGGTTCATTGCCCTGATCTACCTGGGCATCGGCCTGTACGTCCTCCTGCGCCGCTGGACCGCGCCGAGTTCCACCCACTTTTACATTTTTTGCCTGGTCTCATTCATTTTCTATTCTTTCCATTACACCGGGAAGTTCAACCAGTTTGACTGGACGATTTACTGGGGGAACGTGGCTGCCTGGTTGCTGCAGCCTGCTCTCTTTCTCCACTTCGTGCTGGTGTTCCCGGAGCGGCGCGCGTTCGTGCGCGACCATCGCTGGGCAGTAGCGCTGATCTACGCTCCTGCCTGCTTCCTCCTTTCGGTGCATCTGCTGGTGCTGCGTCTGGGCCAGGCCAGCGAGTGGGCACGCTGGAACCTCGACCGCATCCAGATGGCTTACCTCGCGATCTTCTTCGCGGGCGCCGCCGCGGTTTTGTGGTACAGCTACCGCCGCGCCAGTGCGCCGGTATTGCGGCAGCAACTGAAGTGGGTAACGCGCGGCACCATCCTGGCCATCGCTCCCTTTGCCCTGCTTTACGCTGTGCCGTTTATCGCCGGGTCAGCTCCCGCAAGAATCTCGGTTCTCTCCCTCGGCCTGTTGCCTCTGACCTTCGGCTACGCCATTTTCCGGTACCGCCTGATGGATGTAGACCTGATCTTCAAGCGCGGCATGGTTTACTTCCTGGCCGCGGCCGCCATCATCGGTCTTTACTTCGCCGTGGTCGTGGGTGTAGCCGAACTGGTCCATACCCAGGTGCCCAGCTCCGGGCCCATGGGCCTGATTATCGCCATTGTGGCCACCGCCCTGCTCTTCGACCCTGTTCGCAAATGGATCCAGGAGCGCGTGGACCAGACTTTCTACCGGACCCGCTACGACTACAGAAAGACCCTGATCGAATTCGGCCGCGAACTGAACGCCGAATCCGACCTCGATCGCATGCTGAGCTCCATCGAAAACAGGCTGTCGCGAACCCTGCTGGTAGACCGCATGGCGATCTTTCTCGCCGCCGGGGAACCCCCCCGGCAGCGCTTCTCGCTGGCCAAGTCGTTCGGACTTTCGCAGACCAGCGCTCTCGACTTGGGCTTCCTGAGCGCGCCGCGTCCCGAAATGGATGCCGGCCACCTTTTCTTCGAGAACACTCACCAGGTTCCGCGGGAAACGCCCTCCGCCCAGGAGACCATCGCCCGCCTCGATTTCAACTATTACATCCCTTGCCGCGCTCAGCACAAGACCATCGCCTTTTTAGGCCTGGGCAAGACAGTGAAGGGGGACTTCCTCTCCAGCGAAGATGTGGAGTTGCTGGAGACTCTCTCCGGCTATATCGGCATCGCCATTCAGAATGCCCGCCTTTACGCCTCTCTGGAGCAGAAGGCCGCGGAGTACGAGCGTCTCAAGGATTTCAACGAGAACATCGTCGAATCGATCAACGTCGGCGTAATGGCGGTGGACTTGGCCGACCGCATCGAGTCCTGGAACTCGCAGATGGAGGTCATGTACGCTCTGCCCCGCTGGCAGGCGCTCACCAAGCCCTTGAGCGAGGTCTTTCCGCCGGCCTTCCTGGAAGAGTTCTACCGGGTACGGCAGAGCCCCGGCATTCACAATCTCTATAAGTTCCGCCTGAGCACTCCCGCGGGAGAAGCCCGCATCGTCAATCTCGCTATCGCGCCTCTGGTCACGCGCAAGTTCAACGTGATCGGCCGTCTCATCATCGTTGACGACATCACCGAGCGGGTCGAACTCGAGGCCCAGCTCTCACAAGCTGACAAGCTTTCGTCTATCGGGCTGCTCGCGGCCGGAGTTGCCCACGAAGTCAACACGCCCCTTGCGGTCATTTCGTCCTACGCCCAGATGCTTTCCAAGCAACTGCAGCAGGATCCGCAGAAGGGAGCTCTGCTGGAAAAGATCACCCGGCAGACCTTCCGCGCTTCGGAAATAGTCAACAACCTGCTCAACTTCTCGCGAACCAGCGGCACCGAGTTCACCGAAGTTGACGTCAACAAAGTCATCGTCGATACCCTAACCCTGCTCGACCACCAGTTAAAAACAACAAAAATTCGCGTGGAGAATGATCTTTCCCAGCACATGCCGCCGGTCCAGGGCAATCCCGGGCGCCTGCAGCAGGTGTTTCTGAATCTTTTCCTGAACGCCAAGGACGCCATGCCGGAGGGCGGTACCCTGCGCATCGCAACCAGCAACGGTGACGCGGTTAACGTTGTGGTCTCCGACACCGGCGCAGGAATCGCGCAGGAGCACATTCACCGCATCTACGACCCGTTTTTCACCACCAAAACAACCCCCCGTGAGGGCCAGGGCAAAGGCACCGGCCTGGGTCTTTCGGTCACCTACGGAATCATTCAGGAGCATGCCGGAAAGATTCGGGTGGACAGCCGCCCAGGGGAAGGCACCACGTTTTACCTGGAGTTTCCCTTAGCCAGCGCTGTGCCCAGAAAGACGGTCAATGTCTGAAGCCGCAGTCATTCCGAGGCGCAGTTCCGGCGAGGCCTCGCCTGCCCCGGCCGGGTCTGTGCTGATCATCGATGACGAAGCAGCCATCCGCGAATCGCTCCAGACCCTGCTCGAACTTGAAGGCTACGCCGTGGAAACTGCCTCTACCGGGGAAGAAGGCCTGGGTCGCGCCGGGGAGCATCCCTTTGATCTCGTATTGCTCGACGTGGCTTTGCCGGACCGCAACGGCATCGAGTTGCTGAGCGAATTTCGCGTGCATCAGCCGCCCCTGCCGGTCATCATCATTACCGCCTACGGCACCGTCGAGAATGCGGTCCGGGCCATGCAGGCGGGCGCTGCCAACTTCGTCCAGAAACCATGGGACAACGACAAGCTGCTGGCCGACGTGCGCGCCGCTATCGGACGCCACCGCGCCGAAGAAGAGAACGTTCAGCTCAAGCGCGCCCTGAAACAACGCTATAACTTTGAGAATATTGTCGGCAAAAGCGAGGCGATGCTCAAGATTTTCGACCTCGTCGCCCAGGTCGCTCCCAGCCGCTCCACCGTGCTGCTGCAGGGCGAAAGTGGGACCGGCAAAGAGCTCATCGCCAAAGCCATCCATCTCAATTCGCCCCGTCGCGATCGTCCCTTCGTCCCCGTCAACACCGGTTCCATGCCGCCGGACCTGCTGGAATCCACCCTTTTCGGCCACGTGAAGGGCGCATTCACCAGCGCTATCGCCTCCAAGAAAGGCCTGTTTGAAGTCGCCGACCGCGGCACCCTCTTCCTCGACGAGATCGGCACTATGGGTCTGGACACCCAGAGCAAAATCCTTCGCGTGCTGCAGGACCGCAAGTTCATGCATCTCGGTGGAGTCAACGAGATCCAGGTGGATGTACGCATCATCGCCGCCACCAACGTCGACCTTCGCCAGATGGTGAAGGAAGGCAAATTCCGCGAGGACCTTTACTACCGTCTCAACGTCATCACCATCGATCTGCCCCCGCTGCGCCAGCGCAAGGAAGACATACCCCTCCTCGCAGAACACTTCCTTCACAAGTACGCGGAAGAAAACGGCCGCCAGGCACAGCGCGTCGCACCTGAGGCATTGCGGCCCCTGCTGGCCTATGCCTGGCCGGGTAATGTCCGTGAACTGGAGAACGTCATCGAGCGCGCAGTCGTGCTCTCCTCCGGAACCGAGATCGGCGCCGATCTTTTGGCAGACCACGTCGCTGGTCGCGGCTCTTCCCTTCCCAGCCTGGAGCACCGCACTGACGCTTCTCTGTTCGACATCATGGAAGAATGCGAACGCCAGATCATTGTCGACATGCTGGAAAAATCTAACTGGAACCAGACCGAGGCCGCTGAGCGGTTTCACATCCCGCTTTCCACTCTGAACCAGAAAATTAAGCGCCTCAGTATCGAAATCAAGAAAAAGAGCCGCGAGTAACCCTCCTTTCGAAATCACTGAGAACCGGGAACTGACATCTGCGAACTGGTTCTTACTCCAAACCATCTGCGCACAGAGGCTGTGGCTTTCTGTCACCAGACGCGAACCTCAAACCGCATCACCCGGTTGTGGTCGTGCCAGACTTTTTGGGCTATCCTGTCCGTCTTGTCGTGCGGTAAACGATTTCCACTGCAAGAATGCGATTCACGTTGCGCACTTGAGAATGGTTCACTGAACCGTC
>Ga0335077_10010808_pt1 | contig 11403 bp, 8 predicted proteins | sample Lox_Sample_31_FD_207151 | JGI IMG/M metagenome (GOLD analysis project Ga0335077, IMG submission 207151) | Soil microbial communities from Loxahatchee National Wildlife Refuge, Florida, United States - Lox_Sample_3.1 | ecosystem: Environmental > Terrestrial > Soil > Wetlands | place: USA: Florida...
TTCCCGCATTCTCATCGATCGTCGTCACCTCTTCCCGTCGAACCGTAATCCGAGATTCCCGTGAGATCCTCTCTGTCACCCGCACCGCAAAAGTAACGCGATCCACCGCCAAGGCATGCCCCGCCGGGACCGCACATTGCCGCGCAATCTCCAGCAGCAGCGAGCCGGCGCGTCGCATCTCTTCTTTCAGCAACCACGGTGCCGTGTTCTCGCTATCCGACTTCAGGGAATTCGAGCAAACCAGCTCGGCGAAATCCCCTGTCTGGTGAGCTGGCGTCGTTCGCACCGGACGCATCTCGAACAAATCCACATCAACGCCCCGTCGCGCACACTGCCACGCCGCCTCTGAACCGGCCAACCCCGCACCGATGATTCTCACGCGTTCTGTCACAATGCCCTTTCCGCCAGCCTTCGAAGGGCTTCATCGGTCAGAAACGCTGGCCGCCATCGATCGCGAAACTCCGCACCCAGCGCCTTGTACAGCGCAATGGCCTTCTCGTTCCAGTCGAGCACTTCCCAGTGTATTCCGTAGCAGTGCTCCTCGACGGCAATACGCGCTACCGAGGCCAGCAGTGCCTGCCCGATTCCCCGCCGGCGAAACGCTTCCCGAACAAACAAGTCCTCCAGGAACAATCCGCGTCCGGCCCATGTTGAATAGTAGCCAAAGAACACAGCGTATCCCGCGGGCTGCCCGTCCCACTCGGCCATCAGAGCGCGAAAGCTCGGGTTGTCCCCAAACCCGTCCCGAACCAGGTCTTCTTCGCGGATGGTCACCCATTCGAGTTCGTGCTCAAACTCCGCCAACTCGCGGATCATGGTACGCAGCAGCACTGCATCATGGATGGTGGCAGGACGAATGCGGAGCATCGCGGGATGAAGACTCCTCGGCAGGGGCTGGTCTTCAGTGTAGAACGGGCGTGGCATCCGTGCCGACGCAAACCCAGTTTCCGTGTTTGTAGAGCCAGGTATCCACGAAGCGTTCACGACGGGCGTAGGCCTTACCGCCTTCGACACCTTTTACCTTCATGACTCCGGTCGCGATCGTCACGTTCCCGAAAACGTGAACGCTCAACGATTCCGGCGCCACCTGCTGCTGTTGAGCGTTGGGCTGCGCAACCGTGGCTTTAACGCTGGCCAGAAATTCGGCCTTCGTTTGCACCGAGCCATCGTCGTTCACCAGGACGATGCCATCGTCGAGAATCGAATCAAGCGCCTTTGTGTCGCCCGACTTGTAGGCCTGGTTCCACAGTTGCTCGAGAGCCACGACTTTGGTTCGTGCCGCGGCTTCGACGTCGCTTTGCGCAGGAGCCGAAACGACCACGGCACAAGTAATAGCTACCAAGGAACAGATCCGTTTCATATTCTTCCCTCTCGTGATGCCTACGCGACTGCCCCACTACTTCCTGCCCGCACTGTAAAAGCGGCCCTGACAGCTGGCAAGTATCTGCTCCTATGCTTTCATCTATGATGTGAAGGATTTCGACTCTATTTTCCGAATCCTGCAGGAGGATTTGATGGCCCGTATCGTTTTGGTTACACCCGACAGCGCTTCTCCGGAAGTGCTGGAAATCTACGAAAAGACGCTTCGCGGCAAGCCCGGCAATGCGCAGAAAGCCCTCGCTCATCGCCCCGAGATGCTGAAGAATTTCCTGCCGTTTTACGCCAGCGTGGGCCGCTCCCTTGACCGCAAGCTCTATGAACTGATCTATATTCGGGTCTCGCTGATCAACGGATGCCACTATTGCACCCAGCACCACCTCGCGTCGTCCAAGCGCGTGGGACTCACCGGAGAGGACTGGGCAGCTCTGAAACTGGGAAATTACTCGCGCTACAATCAAAAGGAACAGACTGCGCTCGCCTACATCGAAAAACTGACGCGAACTCCGCATGACGTCAACGACGCGGACTTCGTCGTTCTGAAGAAGGAGTTTTCCGATCCCGAAATCGTCGACATCCACCTGCTGACCGGCCTGGCCAACCTCACCAACCGCTTCACCGACCCTCTTGGCCTGGAGGTAGAGTTTCCGGAAGAGAAGATCTGAAGAGATTGAGTTATTGGGGAACTGAATGATTGGGGAATCTGAGAACGGGCCACCACCGCTCGGCAAATTCCCCAGATTGCTCAATGCTCAGAGGATCTCCCGCGCATCCCCCACGCGCTTCGTCACACGCTCTCGGTCCAGATATTCCAGCAGCGGAATCGCATACTTGCGGCTGACGCCGGTTAGCTCTTTGAACCTTGCCACGTCCATCTTCGGAGACTTGGCTTTCTGCGCGGCGACCAGCCGACGCAACTGCTCGAGCGCGCTGCCGTGAAATACCAGTTCGTCGGAAATCTTGATCAACACCTTATCCCGCAACAACAACGTCACAATCTTCTGTGCCCGGGCCTTATCGACCTTTAAGCCCGCAATCACCTCATGCAGCGCTGGAACCTTCAGGCCCGCGGAACTGAAGGCATCCTCAATCGTCTTTTTCGACTCCGCTTCTTCGTCCTTCATCACCACTCCGCGGCCGGGAAGGCGCACCAGATCGCCAGAGATCTCGATCTTCTTCTCGCGAACCAGAATCTCCGCAAGCGCAGCGAAGATGACCGGGCTGGCGCCCGTCCGCACTTGCAGTTCTTCTTTGCCAATCCCCCGTTTGAGTGGGTTTTGCTTGTGAAAGTCTTCGAGCGTTGGAACAACCTGCGCTCTCAACTCCTCCCACGCAGGCTTGCACAGGAACACATCGCTAGCCTGCACGATCTCACCACCGTTCACAAACCCGGCCAGTTGCGGCTCGATCACATCTTTCGTCCACCCCGTTTCCGCAACTAATTCCGGAACAACGATTCCGTCGTGGTAGTTCCGCCAGATGCGAGCTTTCAGGATTACAGGGCGGTCGTTCCCCGCCAGGATTTCGAGGTTATTATCGACAACCAATTTCCGCGATTGCGGATCTGCGTCCAGTACCTGGCCGCCTCCGATCGTCACAACTGGGGAAAATTCCCGGATGATAAACCGGTCCCCCGGCAACAGCAGCACGGGATCGGGTAACTTGATGCGAGCAAAGACTTCCGAACCCGGAGGGGCCGGTTTCGCGTCGGGCAACTCGACTTCTGCCACGGCTTCCATCGCATACGCATGAAAATGCACGCGGACGCGATGCTTCAGTGGACGCTTTGCCGAGGCCAGGAGGCGCAATTTCGCATCCACTCGGCGCGTCGTATGAAATGTCTCCACGGGTGCGAGTGTCATGCCTCGCGACAGATCTGCCGTGTTCACTCCCGCCAGGTTCAGCGCCGTACGCTGTCCGGCTACCGCTACGTCGGCGGTTTCTCCATGCACCTGCACTCCGCGCACCCGCACTCGCCGCCCGGACGGAAACACTTCCAACTCTTGCTCGCGAGAAATCGTCCCCGCCATCAACGTTCCGGTGACCACCGTACCGAATCCCTTCATCGTGAACACACGATCGATGGGCATGCGCGCCAGAGCCCGTTGATCGCGAGCCAGCACGTTTGCCGCGACGGCAATCATCGCCTGTTTGAGTTCTTGCAGCCCGGCGCCGGTGAGAGAACTAACTGCGACTACTGGAGCGTTCGGCGTCTCCAGAAACGTCCCGCGCAGAAAGTCCTCCACTTCCAAGCGCACAACGTCGAGCGTCTCCGCATCGACGGCGTCCGATTTCGTGAGCACCGTGATGCCGCGCTGCACGCCGAGCAGTTGCAGAATGTCAAAATGTTCCCGGGTTTGCGGCTTGATGGACTCGTCCGCCGCTATCACCAGCAGCACCAGATCAATGCCCCCTACCCCGGCCAGCATGTTACGGACAAAACGTTCATGCCCCGGCACGTCGACGAAGCCCAGTCGCAGGGTCTCGTCGTGGGCGCCGGGCAGGTCCATGTGAGCAAATCCCAGGTCAATGGTGATGCCACGCCGCTTCTCTTCTTCGAGACGATCCGCATCGATCCCCGTCAAGGCCTTCACAAGAGCCGTCTTGCCGTGGTCGATGTGCCCAGCCGTTCCAACGATGATGGATTTCATGTGGGGAAAATCATACCGCGCAGCCATTAGCGGTCGTACAAGCAGTTTATGATTGTAGCGGCGTTCGCCTTCGCGGATGAGACCTCTCATCGCAGACCGGTGAGGGACTTGAGGATCGCACCACACAACTTCGATGCTCAACATGTCGAAAACTCGAGCGCTTCTCCCGTGGCAGGCCGCCGTTTGCGTTGTGCTCTCTGCCTGGCTGGTGACCGCGCAGGTCGACGAATCTCGCAAGGGCGAGTATCGCAATGAGCTTGCGCAGGGTGACAAGGCACTGCAGGAAAGGGACTACGAGGCGGCCAGGAATCTCTATACGCAAGCGAACGAACTTGCGCACCATCGCTCGATCGAGGCGTTGCGCGGGCTCGCCTGGTCCGAACTTCGCATGGAAGAGCCTAAGTCGGCCCTCGACGACGCACAGGCGGCGCTGGGTCTGGCCACCGATGACGCCGCAAGGGCGGACATTCACAACCTGATGGGCGCGATCCTGTATTCCGAATACGTGACCGACAAGATTCGCGGCGACAAACTGCGAGCTTCCGAGGTGGAGTTCCGTAGCGCGATCCACTTCAATTCCAGTCTGCCAGGCGCTTACTACAATCTCGGCACGGCTTTGCTGAAAGATTCCCAGGACGTGGAAGGAGTGAAGATGCTGCGGAAGTACCTGGAACTTTCTCCAGGTGCGCAGAATACAGATCAGGTGGAGCGACTCATCGCCAATCCGCGGCTCAGCCGCGGCGAACTTGCGCCCGCATTTTCCCTGCGAGGCACCAATGGCGAAACCATCTCGACCGGGTCCCTGCACGGGCACATCGTGCTGCTCGACTTCTGGGCTACATGGTGCGGGCCCTGCATCGCCTCTCTCCCTGACATCCGCAAACTGGCACACGAGTTTCCGGCTGAGCAGTTCGTTCTTATAGGCATCAACGAAGACGAGGATGCTGGTGCGTGGCGGAGGTTTCTTAGCAAAGAGGACATGCCCTGGCCGCAGCTCCGAGATGAGAATTGGAACCTTTTTCACGCCTTCGGCCTTGCGCCTGAGCACAAAATCGTGGTTCCGGCCTACGTCGTTCTCGACCGTGACGGTCTAGTTCTGCACAAGGCGCGTGGGCTCGAAGACGCCTCGTCGCTCACAAAAGAGATTCAAAAAGCCTTGAATTAACGGTGTGCCGTATCCCGGTTCTTATGCCCTTCGTTTGGTCGACTGGGCAGCGGCTTCTTGCGAGGATGAATTAAGAAAATCCTCTCACTTTGGCGCTACTCTCCTGCGCTCTGAAATGCGACAATAGAAGCTCCCCATGGCCACCTCTTTGACCTCTGCCTTTCCTCCGGAGACCCTGCGGCAACACGGCCTTACGCCTGACGAGTACGAGAAAATCAAGCAACTTCTCGGCGGCCGCGAGCCCAGCCTGACCGAACTCGGCATCTTCAGCGTGATGTGGAGCGAGCACTGCTCCTACAAATCGTCGCGCGTGCACCTGAAGCGCCTGCCCACGCGCAGCAAGCATGTTCTCCAGGGACCGGGAGAGAATGCTGGCATCATCGACATTGGCGACGGATGGGCCTGCGCCTTTAAGATCGAATCGCATAACCATCCTTCTTTCATCGAACCGTTTCAGGGCGCGACCACCGGCGTAGGCGGAATCCTGCGCGATATTTTCACCATGGGCGCGCGGCCAGTCGCGGTGATGGACTCGCTGCGTTTCGGGCCGATCACCGCCTCGAAGGATGTTTCCCGGAAAGAGTTGCACAAGAATCACTCGGTCATGGAAGGCGTAGTCAGCGGCGTCGCCTCTTACGGCAACTGTTTTGGCGTGCCCAACCTGGGCGGCGAGACGAAGTTCGAACCATGCTATTCGGGCAATCCGCTGGTGAACGCGTTTGCTCTAGGGCTGGTGCGCAAGAACGAGATTTTCTACGCGAAGGCCGCGGGCGAGGGGAACCCGGTGATCTACGTGGGCGCCAAGACGGGGCGCGACGGCATTCACGGCGCAACGATGGCCAGCGAAGAGTTCAGCGAGGCTTCGGAGGCGAAGCGTCCGAACGTGCAGGTGGGCGACCCGTTCCTGGAAAAGCTACTGCTCGAAGCCTGCCTCGAAGCCATGCAGACCGGCGCGATCGTTGGCATTCAGGATATGGGCGCTGCTGGGCTGACGTGCTCAACCTGCGAGATGGGTGGCCGTGGCGGCGTAGGCATTGAAATCGAACTTGACCGCGTGCCGCAACGTGAAACTGGCATGACCCCCTACGAAATCATGCTCAGCGAGTCACAGGAGCGTATGTTGCTGGTGGCTCAGAAGGGTCGCGAGCAGGAAGTCTTCCGCGTTTTCGAGAAGTGGGGACTCGACGCAGTCGAAGTCGGCCAGGTCACGACGGATAACAAGCTGCGCGTGCTCGAGCACGGCAAGATCGTAGCGGAGATTCCGAATCCGGCGCTGACGGACGATGCTCCGCTGTACAAACGCCCGCTCGAACGCTGGGAACCGTCTGTTCCGCGCGATATGCCGGAGCACATCAAACTCGACGCGACCAAGAACTTCATCCCAAATCTGATGCAGCTGCTGGCGAGTCCGAACATCTGCGGCAAGCGCTGGGTGTGGCAACAGTACGACCACATGGTGCAGACCAATACGGTCGAAGCGCCGGGAGCGGGTGACGCCGGCGTGATCCGCATTAAAGGCTCGCAGCGCGGTCTCTCCATGGCGCTCGATGGGAACGGGCGCTGGTGTTATCTCGATCCGCGGTTGGGGGCGATGCATGCCGTAGCCGAGGCGGCGCGCAAAGTCGCGTGTTCGGGAGCAACTCCGGTGGGCGCGACGAATTGCCTGAACTTCGGCAATCCGGAAAAACCGGACATCATGTGGCAGTTCTCGCAGACGATCGACGGCATCACCAAAGCCTGCGAAGAATTGGAGATCCCAATCACCGGCGGCAACGTCAGCTTCTACAACGAGACGCTGGGGGAGGGCATTTATCCAACACCGGTGCTGGGAGTGGTCGGGATCCTGGACGACCTACACAAATCGGCGAAGATGCATTTCGCCGCCGCTGGACGCACGATCGTGCTATTGCGCGCCGGAGAAGCCGGGGATATCACCGATGCGGAGAGCGAGTTCGGGTCGTCGGAATACGCCAAAGAGATTCTGGGCACGCTGTGGGGATATCCGCCGGAGCTGGATCTGGACAAAGAGGCGGCGCTGCAAAAGGCAGTCATCGAACTGATTCAGCAAGGACTAGTGGATTCGGTACACGATTGTTCCGAGGGCGGTCTGGCAGTCGCGTTGGCGGAGAAGTCGTTCCCCAAGGGCGTGGGTGCGCGCGTTCGCGTGGCGTCGGGCGGGCTTCCGACCGAGTTTGCCCTGTTTGGGGAAGATGCCAGCCGTATCGTTGTCTCTTGCGACTCGGGCAGGATCGCCCGAATCCAACAGGTAGCGGGAAAACACGACATCGCAGTTGAGATCATCGGCGAAACGGTTCCGGACCGGCTGGAGATCTCGGTGGATGGCAAGTTGGTGGTATCGGCAGCGGTTTCTGAATTGAGTAACGCCTACGAAGGAGCTTTGGAGTCGGCTCTGCGCACGGATCCGGAGTTGGTGTCGGCGGACTGAGGCAAGACGATGACTTGCACCACAGAGCTCACTGAGGAACGCAGAGGGCAGTCGCGGTCGGCTGCTCGAACATGGGTGAATGGAAGCTAAGAGCTTAGGGCTAAAGGCTAAGAGCTAGGGGCTAAATGCTGAATTCCGATAAATTTCATGACGAGTGTGGAGTGGTGGCGATCTTCGCCCATCCCGAGGCGGAAAAGCTGGCTTACCTCGGCCTGCATGCGCTGCAGCATCGCGGGCAGGAATCGGCGGGGATTGTTACCTCCGACGGCCTGACTTCGCGGGTGCACAAGGCCATGGGTTCAGTCGCGGACATCTTCACGGAAGATGTGCTCTCGAAGATACGCGGCTCGCTGGCCATCGGTCATACTCGCTACTCGACCGCGGGAGACTCCGCGCTGCTGAATGCGCAGCCGATCCTGGTGCAATCGAACAAAGGTTCGATTGGCGTAGCGCACAACGGCAATCTGACCAACGCACAACAGGTACGCGCGCGGCTGGAGAGCCAGGGATCGATTTTTCAGACCAACAGCGACACCGAGGTAATTGTTCACCTGATCGCGCTGTCCAAGGAGCACACGCTGCCAGAGGCAATGGCCGACGCGCTGCGCCGCGTGGAAGGCGCGTTCTCGCTCGTGATGATGAGCAACGACCGCATTTTTGCGGTGCGCGACCCCCGCGGCTTTCGGCCGCTGGCCATGGGCCGCATCCCAGCCCTGGAAGGACAGAAGCACGACACCATCGTCTTCGCCTCGGAGACCTGCGCGTTTGACCTGATTGGCGCTCAGTACGTTCGCGACGTGAAGCCGGGCGAATTGATCGTGGTAGGCCCGGAGGGAGTCAGTTCGCGTTTCTATTCGACGGCGGCGCCGCAGTCGAGTTGCATCTTCGAGCACGTGTATTTCTCTCGCCCGGACAGCGTGGTTTTCGGCCGCGCCGTGCAGACCAGCCGCGAGGAATTGGGCCGGCAACTGGCGCGAGAAGCAGGCGTGGAGGCCGACCTCGTAGTCCCTGTGCCGGATTCGGGCGTGACTGCGGCCGTGGGCTACGCCGCAGAGAGCGGCATTCCCTTTCGCTTCGCGCTGATCCGAAACCACTACGTGGGACGCACCTTCATCGAGCCCAGCCAGAGCGTCCGCGACTTTGGCGTGAAGCTTAAATTGAATCCGGTACGGTCCTTGCTTGAAGGCAAGCGGGTGGTGCTGATTGACGATTCGATTGTGCGCGGCACCACCAGCCGCAAGATCGTGCGCATGATTCGCAACGCCGGGGCGAAGGAAGTGCACATGCGGATTTCCTGCCCGCCGACTGTTTCTCCGTGCTATTACGGCGTCGACACGCCTTCGAAGAAGCAGTTGATCGCGGCCAACAAGTCGGTAAACGAGATACGCGACTACATTGGCGCGGATTCGCTGGCCTATCTGTCGCTGGAAGGCCTCAAGGTAGCTTGCGGCGAGGGAGAGAAGATTTCGTATTGCTCCGCCTGCTATACCGGGAAGTATCCTACCGAGATCATCGATGTGGAGGAGATTCTGCCGGCGGCCGTGCGGCGATAGCCGAGAAACCTGACACAGAACCCAGATCCATCGCTAGTTTCGAAATCACAGAGCGGTTGCGCGCAAAAGAATCGGGGCGGCCCTAGGCCGCCCCGAACCTTTTCGAAACAGGCAGTCTACTGCAACGAGTGAGCCACAGCGTCCGGGTTGCCGCGAGCAGTCTGTGATTCGAACGCCCCGATGAAACCGGAGGACGAATTCAGGAAGTCGCTCGTCAACTGGTCGTAGTCGCCCATGTAAATGGGGTTGATGAACAGATCGTTGCCATGTGTTGGAGCGGAAGGCACCAGGCCGATGTCTCCATCAGTCCAGTTGAAGCCGCCGTTGGTGGATTCGCCGCAGTGGCGCCGGATGGCGAAGTTCTCGTTGTCCGCGCGACGGTCATAGTAGCAAATGGCTACGTAGCCGCGGTTGTCGACAGCAATTCCGGACTGGTAGTGATCGTGGCCACTGCCCAGGCGGGACTGAATGTCACTGTTCACTTTGATGGGAGAGAAGCCCCAAGTCTGGCCACCGTCGAAGGAAGCGCGGACGAGGACGTCATCGTAGGCATAAGCGCCCTGAATGGCCAGCGGATCGGGAACGATCTTGTCGCGGCCATCGGCCCAAGTGATGTAGAGAGCGCCGTCGGTGCCGGTCCCGGAATGGTCGATCGCCATGGCCATATCCAGGAAGTCACGGAATTCGCCCTGCAGGTAGTAGGAATCGCCACCCGGTTGAACTGAACCGTCGACGGTTACGGGCGCCGATAATGTGCCGCCGGCAAAGGAGCTCACCTGAATGGCACGCGGACCCAGCGGGAAGTTGACGCCTAGGTTCACCCAGGAAATGTACAGGGTGCCGGTGGAACTGACCGCCATTTGCGATCCCTGAACCGCCCCATTGCCGCAGACTTCAATGGCCACGTTGGGAGCGCCCCAGGTGACGCCACCGTCATCGGATTCCACAAACTCGATCGCGGTGCGGAAATCATTCGGGCAGGCCGCGCTCGTGAAGGTGAAGTCGAAATCGGTGTAGGAAACAAAGATCCGCTTGTGGTTGGAGGGATCAATGGTCGACCAGGGCTTATCGAGGGAGTGAGAGAAACCATCCTTCGAAATGGCCGGAACCGGATCGCCCCAGCTCTTGCCGCCGTCGGTCGAGGTGTTGATGGAGATGGCAGCGAACGGGTTAAAGTTGCTGTCGTAGTAGTCGAAAATCTGGGTGTAGTAGAAAGTATTGGCATCGGCGCAGTTCACGCCGGGGTCGCCACCCAGGAAGTTGTAGATATTGGGTCCAGGATTGACCGGACCAATGTCGGTAAACGTCTTTCCGCCATTCGTCGAGTACGACGAGCCGCTAAAACCCTGTCCGCCTGTACCAGTAAAGAAGTAAGGGGTTTCAAATACGCTGCCCGAATCGTTGTAGCCAACCACAACGGTGTTTCCGCAACGCGCCGTGGAGGTTTCGCTCTGGGTGAATCCGCCAAAAGAGGACCAGGCGATATCGCTGTACGGGTTGGAAACCGGGACGATTCCCCCGGCGGCCGACGGCATGCTTGCTTCCCTGGGGATAGCCTTAGCGCGCGCAACGAACGATGGATCGGCCAGGCGCATGCCGTGTGCCTGCCATACATCCGCCAGGTGATTGATGTTGGCGTAGCCGTCGAGCAGCCTCTGCTTGTTCTGCGGCATCTTGGCAAGTCTGGATTTGATTTGCTGAAGGATCTTGTTGGTTGCGGCGACTTTCTCCACCGACATTTGCGCCGCCGCGAATGACGAAGCGACGATCGCTGTGGCAAAAGCACCGGCTACAAAGCGTGTGAACCTGGGTGACTTCATCAACTTTGTCTCCTTATCCCGCATTTACGACTTTCTTGTGAGTGAGTGAACGGGTTGAACAGTGTGAACGCAAACGGCTAGTACTAATCGGGATAGTAGTAAGCCACCGCACAAGGCCACACGTCAAGTCAAAACATTTACCTGAAACAAAAAAAGACAAAATGCGCATTTTCTTGCACACTCAGAAAGGGCAGGCCGGACAAGGGTTCTCGGGCCTTATCAGGAAAGAGTCGTCTTCAGCCTCGCGGCTTGCGAGCGCATGCGACACGCGGAACGGATTGCAGATCGGGAATGATGCGGACGTCGTGCCAGTCACGCAGAAGGTGTTTTGTTTCGGTAACAATGGAGCCGCTGATTTCCATAACAAGCCACCCGCCGGGCAGCAAAGCGT
>Ga0335077_10010809_pt1 | contig 11402 bp, 12 predicted proteins | sample Lox_Sample_31_FD_207151 | JGI IMG/M metagenome (GOLD analysis project Ga0335077, IMG submission 207151) | Soil microbial communities from Loxahatchee National Wildlife Refuge, Florida, United States - Lox_Sample_3.1 | ecosystem: Environmental > Terrestrial > Soil > Wetlands | place: USA...
GCCGCGCTCGGGCGGGACCTTGCCGTGTGGTGCATGTATGTCCCGCGTTACACGCCACGGTCAGGATCGACCGTCTCAATTGTCGTGCTATGCTGGTCGCCCGGGCGAGCGGGGTCCCTCCAAGGAATTCGGAGCATGCGCGGTCTGACATTCGGCGCCGGCGAGCGGGATCGTGGCAGACCCCGCATGTGGGAGGTGCGCCGTCAGCCTGGGTCGCGTGGCACGCGCTCGAGTGGCAGACGGTGCATGCGACCGTGCGCCCGGGGCCGGGCGGGATAGCGGTGGCGCACGTCGCTCCGTGGAGCCGCGGGCACGAAACGAGCCTCACACGCCCCCATCTCCAGCGGCCCAAACCGCCGCGCCACCCGCGCGACCCCAACCCGCCACCCCGCCTCGCGCCACCCCCACACCCGGGCGCCGCGAGCCAACCCCTCACCCTCAGAGTCGGCTTAGGGCAGGCGACCGGTCAGGTACCGCTGGATCGTCGGCGCCACCAGCGCCACGAGTTCATCGTCGGGCAACGACGCGAGCGGCTCGATCTCCCACACCCACCGCATCATCACCAGGCCGAGGACCTGCGTGGCGATCAGCGCTGCCCGCACCGACCGCTCCTCGCCCTCGATCCGGTCCGCGATCGCCGGCAGCAAGCTGGCGGTTACGAACGCGCGGAGCTTCTCTCGGGTGCGTGGCTCGTGCGCGGCCGTCGTCAGGATCGAGCTCAGCGTCTCGCGGATCTGAGGCTGCTCCCAACCCCAGATCACGTTCCGCACCATCGCCTCGCCTCGATCCCGGATCGGGACGGAGTTCGTGCGCGCAATCGAATCGAGCCATTCCTGCGGCGGCTTTGTGCTCGCGTCGAGCAACTCCTCCTTGGAGGAGAAGTAGTAGTGGACGAGCGCCGGATCGACGCCGACTTCACGCGCCACCCCTCGCAAGGTCGTGCCGGCCCACCCATTCTGCGCGAACGACGCCCGCGCGGCAGCGGTGATGCGCTCGAGCATCACGCCAGGCTCATCGCGCGGCCCACGGTGGCGGGTTGTATGGCGCTTTGCGGGCGGCACACGACTATTTCATCACACGATGAAGGGACAGCGGCGCAACACGCGACAAACTCCGCGCAGCGTCAGCGATCATCCCTGGCATTCGTAACGCCGATGTGATCGTCGTCGGACTGGGCGCGATGGGCAGCGCCGCGTGCTACCAACTGGCCGCGCGTGGAGTCGACGTGGTCGGAATTGACCAGTACGCGCCACCGCACCCGTGGGGTTCCACTCATGGCGACACCAGGGTCACCCGGCTCGCGATCGGCGAAGGCCGGGAGTACGTCCCGCTGGTGCGCCGCTCCCACGAGCTGTGGCGTGAGATCGAGCGCGCCACAAACACTGAGCTCCTGACCCAGTCGGGGATCGTGATCCTCGCGCGGCCGCCGAGCGAGTTCCTCGAGGAGACGCACGCGTCGGCGCTGACATACGGGATCGAGCACGAGGACCTCACCAGCGCTCAGATCCGGGAGCGGTTTCCCATGTTCACAGTCGAAGACGATGTCGTCGCGTACTACGAGTCCGAGGCCGGTTATCTGCGGCCGGAGGCGGGGGTTGCCGCGCAGCTCGAGCTCGCCCGGCGCGCCGGCGCCGATCTCCGCACCAACGAGCGCATCGAGAGTTGGACGCCGGCACAAACCGGCGTGACCGTCACGACCGGCAAGGGCACGTACCGATCGGAGCAGCTGCTGCTCTGCGCCGGCGCGTGGATTAGGGATCTGTTCCCGGAGGGCCGCGACACCTTCGCGGTCTACCGCCAGCTCCTGTACTGGTTTCCGATCCGCGAGCGGTTCGCGGAGCTCCGTGACATGCCCGCGTTCGTGTGGGACATCGGCGGACACCAGGACGGGGTTGTCCATCTCGACGGGTTCTACGGGTTTCCCGCGGTCGACGGCCCGCAAGGCGGAATGAAGGTGGCGGCGGAGTTGTACGAGCGGACGACGACACCCGACGGCCGCCAGCATCCGGCGACCCGATCCGAGGTCGATCGCATGTACTCGCAGTGCATAGCGCCGCATCTGCCGTGGCTCGGCCCCGAGCCGCTGCGGACCGTGTCGTGCCTCTACACGAGCACGCGCGGCAACCGGTTCGTGATCGACCGGCACCCGGCGCACGAATCGGTTCTGATTGTGTCCGCGTGCTCGGGCCACGGCTTCAAGCACTCGCCGGCGATCGGCGAGGCCGTCGCGCAGTGGTTGACCGGCGACGAACCCGACGTCGATCTGAGCGCGTTCAGCTTTTCGCACGTCCGCCAATAGGTGGACGCACGCCGATCGGACACCCGCCTACACCTCTCCCCAACCGCACAAGCGCGTTGTACGCTCCGCGTACGCGAGGTGGGGTCACAGAGGTGGGGTCATGGACGAAGACGTAGACGAGGGACCGAGGGAGAGCGGCGAGGAGGACCCGGCGCTCGACCCGCTGCTGGTCGCTCCGACCGCGGTGCTCGAGGGATTGCCCGACGCGGTCGTGGCGGCCGCGCCCGACGGGCGCATCGTGTTCGTGAACGCGGTGGCCGAGGAACTGTTCGGGTACCCGCGGCGCGAGCTCCTCGGCCAACCGGTGCAGACGCTGTGGCCTGAGCGCGTCCGCGACCGCTACACCCGCAACATGGAGCTCTACTTCGCCACCGAGCATCCGATGCGGTTCACGATCGCGGCTTGGGGGTTGCGTCGAGATGGGTCCGAGTTCATCGGGCAGATGAGCTGGGGGGTCGTGGAGACCAACGCCGGCTCGCTGCTGCTGGCGGTCGGACGCGACATCTCCGATCAGCGCGCCGCCGAGGCGCGCCTGCGCGCGGTGGCGTCGATGGGCGAGCGTGCCCTCGCAGGCGCTGACCCGGCGGACCTGGCCAACGACGCGGTCGGACAGCTGCGAAATCTGCTGCCCGTGACGGCGGCGGAGGTGCGGCTCGCCGACGGCTCGGCGCTCGCGACATTCGGCCCAGTCCCCGAGACCGGCATGCGCCTGACAATCGGCGCCGGCGGCGAGCTGTTCGTCACCCCCGCGCGCGCCCTATCCGAAGAGGAGCTCAGCTTCGTGCGGGCGGTCGCGCATACGCTCGCGAGCGGCCTCGCGCGGCTGCGCGACGAGGAGCGCATGCGTCACGAGGCCGTGCACGACCCCCTGACCGGACTCGCGAACCGGACGCTCCTGCGTGACCGTCTGGAACATGCGCTCGCTCGCTTCGAGCGCGACCGCGGCGAGACCGGCGTGCTGTTCGTCGACCTCGACAACTTCAAGCAGATCAACGATGCGCACGGCCATGCGGCGGGCGACGCGGCGCTGGTGGAGCTGAGCCGGCGCCTGCAGACCGCCGTTCGTCCGGGTGACACGATCGCACGGCTCGGCGGCGACGAGTTCGTCGCGCTGTGCGAGCACGTCGACGAGGAATCGGCGCTCGCGGTCGGTCGACGTCTGCTCGAGGCCATCCGCCTGCCCTTCACCGCCGGAGGTGCTGACCACGAGCTGTCGGCCAGTATCGGCATCGCGCTCGGGCACAGCGATCCCGAGGTTCTCCTCGCCAACGCCGATGCCGCCACCTACCGTGCCAAGGCGGCGGGGCGGGGACGCATCGAGCTGTTTCGCTGATACCGGAGAATATGCTCCGTGCCTTCGCTGCTCACTGACGCGCTTCGCCACGATGGCCACCGTGTCCAGTTCCGCCGAGGCCAGGCACTGTTTACTCAGGGAGACCGCGCCGAGCGAGTGTTCGTGCTTGAACGCGGGTGGGTGTTGATCTCCAGCATCGCTCCGGGCGCGCGTGAGATCGTGCTCGGGCTTCGCGGCCCGGGCGATGTGATCGGCGAGCTCTCGACGCTCGACGGGGAGCCTCGCTCGGCAACCGCCGTGGCGGTCGCCGAGGTTGAGGCAACGGTTGCGCCTGCATCCGTGCTTACCCGCGCCCTCCAGGACGCCGACACAGCCAACGAGCTGATCCGCGTGCTCGCCGTCCGCCTGCGCGACGCCGATCGAAAACGGCTCGAGTTCGCAGCGCTCGACACGCTGGGCCGCGTCGCCTGGCGACTGCTCGAGCTCGGCGAGCAGTTCGGCGAGTCCACGGCCGACGGAATCGCCGTCGAGCTCCCGCTGTCCCAGGAGCAGCTCGCGAGCTGGTGTGGTGCCTCGCGCGAAGCCACCGTGAAAGCGCTCGCGGCGCTGCGCGCACTCGGTTGTGTCACAACCGGCCGACGCAGTCTGCACATCCGCGACGTGGAGGCGCTCCGCCGCCACGCCGACGGCCAGGCCTGACGGGCCCCACTTCTCGACTGCGTAAAAGGACCCAGAGCCACTGGGTCATGAGCCGTGGGCGGGGAACGCGCGCGGCGAGACAGTACCGGCATGAGCCCGCGAGACCGAACCGAAGGTCAGCCGGGGAACCCGCCGCCACAACGGCCCAGCCGAGGAGCATCGCTCATGTCACTGCACATCAACGCACAGGTCGTCCGCGCCCGCCAGACCGAGATCGCTGCCTCCACCGCCCACCCGCAGCACACGCACGACGTGCGCGTCGCGAACGGCCGGGCCGGCAGCAAGTCCACGTCTCGCATCCGCCGGGGCGCCGCCCTCGCTGCCGGACTGTGTCTCGCGGTGACCGGCACCGGGGTGGCCACGGCCTCGACCGGCTCGTCAAAGCATCTCTCCGCTCCGCAGCTTCAGTACCACCTCCGCCTGCTCGAGGCCCAGGGGTACAAGCCGGCGTCGTGCATGGTCGGCTCGACGCGGATGTACAGCGAGAAGACCCACCGGTTCGTGACGGTCAAGTGGTAGCGGACGTCACGGCTCACCAACCAACCAACCAACCAACCTGAAGGGACCACACCCATGTTCACATCGGAAGGCACCTACGGACTGAAAGACGCGCCGAGGCTCAAGCTCAGCGGTTGGGTCCTCGCGGTCACCGCCGCAGTCGCGATCGGGATCGTCGCGCTGATCATCGCGCTCAGCACCCAGACGAGCACGGCCACCCGGGGGACGAACTCGGTGAGCCCGGCGGCAAGCTTCGTGCCCGCGCAAGTCACCGTCCCGAGCGGCGTGCGTGACCCGCAGAACCACGCCCTCCTAAAGGTCCAGCGCCCGACTCAGACGTCTGCGAACAATTCAACCCCGCCTGTTCGCGACCCGATCACGCACGCGCTGTACCCGCGCTGACGCGACGCTGCCGACTTACCTGGTGGGGGCTGGCACGTGGGGGCCCGGATTCGGGCCCCCACGCATGCTTTCGCAAAATCGACACGTGGCGACGCGTTGCTTCAGTAACCACGGACGGTATGGATGGCGACCAATACGCAGTTCAACCGTGTCGGCTTCGACGCCGCCGACGCTGAGCCTTCGAGGCGCAGCCGCCTAATCACGCGCCGCCGGCGCGGCGCATACCCACGCGGCGTGCTCCGGTTTGCCACCGGCATCGTGCTCATCGTCGCGCTCGCCGCCGCCGGTTTTGGCGCGGCGTCGTACTCGCGCGCCGCGCGGTCCGAGACGCGCGTCGCGAGCTTGCAAGCCGAAGTGGTGGCACTGAGGCAGAGGGTTGCGAGCGACGAGCAAGCCGCTGCAGGGGAACGGCGGCACGCCGGCAGCGTCGTCGCGCGGGCGAACGCCGCTCAGCAGACGATCAAACGCTTCAGCTGGCAGCTCCAGAGCGTTCCGACCGAGGCGCAGCTAGCGGCGCTTCGAAACGAGGTCGCCGCGTACGCAGCATGCCTACCGCAGCTTCAGAGGGAGTTCAATGGTCTCCGCCTGAGCTGGAGAATCGACGCGACCAAGCCATCGTCGGACTCGTTCAAGCTGTTCACCTCCGCGCGGGCGTCGGCGTCGTGCTCGGCCGCGCTGAACGGGCGCTAACGGTTCGCGAGCGCCACGTACGGCCGGCACGGCTCGTTACGCAGGCTCGGGCACGCGGGCAAGCCGGTGGCAACGTTGACTCCCGGCACGACCGGGAGGATCAGGCTCGACGGCGTTTTCCTCGAGAACTCGATCGACACCTTCGCCGTGCCCGCGGGATCGGTCTGGCCGAACGACCACACCGGCTGGGTGCCGTTGGGCGCCGAAATTGTGACTCGGATCCGAGAGCCGGCGCGGTACACGTGGCCCTCGTAATAGAGCGGAATCACGACCTCGACGAACTTGCCCTTGGGCATCGGTCGGACGTCGGAGGTGAGCATGCTCGGGACCGGGTCGAGCAGGGTGCTCTTCTGATGCAGGATGTCGTCCGTGGTCGTCGAGAGCTTGCGCTCGTTGGCCCGCAGCCACCCGTTCTGCACGAACGTCTCGTTGCCGTCCGGCCGGACCTCGCTGACCGTCGCCTGGAGATCGACGTCAGGGGTCGAGGAACGCACCCAGAGATGGACCGCGCCGGCGCCAATCACGGTGGCGTTCGACTTCAGCGGCGCCGACACGTAGGAGACCGCGGTGCCCGAGGGATTCTGCTGCCAGTTCCACTGCCACTGCGAAGCGTTGCCCCACAGGCCCCCGGCCTCGGTGTTGGCGATCGGGAAGTCGTTCAGCGCCGTGGCCTTCGCGTTCGACGTATACCAGTTGACGCCCTTGCGTGCGGGTGGGCGGCCGTTCAACGACCCGCCACGACCTAGGTACCACCAGCGCGCCCTCGTGCCCGGAACCGGGAAACTCGAGAACGACTGCTCGAACCCCGGGTAAGGATCGCCGGCCGTGTTGCTGCCCGTCGGGGATGTCCCAGCGCCGTTGTCGAACAGAACTCGGACCTCGGGCAGGTTTTCAAACGCGCTCAGCGCCGTCTGGTAGGTGGGCTCGGTCTGGATCGAGTCGGCCGGGAGCGTGACAAGATCGCTTTGCGGCAGTCCCATCGCCTGTTGGTAGACAACCGGCGCCGCAGCGCGTATCAGCGCCTGATTGAGGATCGGCGCCTGGTGGGCGACGAACAGCTCTAAGAAGTCGTACCAGCGGTCGAATGTGTACGGGTCGAGCGAGTCCACGTGCGCGCCGTTGGTGAACGTGAACCACTTGTGCTGGGTTCCGGTGAAGTGCTGCACCAGGTCGGGACAGTGACCGCCGGTCTGCTCGTCCTCCCACTGACAGGCCATGAATACCGGCACCTTGATCTTGTGGACGAAGGTGATCGGGTCCAGCGGGTCGGCCACCGGGGCGTTGTAGTGCGCGTTGGCGTCGATCGTGTCCATCAGGCTTGCCGCCTCGCCGTGCATCACCTGATTGGACTTGCAAGTCTGATCGCCGTTCTGGATCTGCTGGTAGGCGTACGGCTGCCCGCTGTTCGGCCCGGCCGGCTCGGCTTCCTGCTGGCGCTGCTGGGCCCACGCCACCGCGAACCCCGTGTTCAGGACCCCGCCGGGGTACAGCGTGGTCGCGGTCGCGTCGATCGTCGACAGTGGCGAGATCGCCGCGAGGTCGGGCGGATCGAGTTGGGCGGCGAACAGCTGACTGATCGCGCCGTACGAGATGCCCATCATCCCCACCTTGTGACCGAGCACCCACGGCTGGTGGGCGATCGTCTCGATCACGTCATAGGCGTCGAGATTCTGGAGCGGCTCGAAGAAGTCGTATGCCCCGCCCGAGCATCCGGTACCACGCATGTTGACGTCGACCACGGTGAACCCCATCAGGTTGGCCAGGACCGCGATGCCGTTCACCGGTCCCGACGGGTCCGCGTACCCGTAGCCCGAGTATTCGATCAGCGTCGGGTAGGGCGGAACTCCGAAAACGGAGGTGTGCGCGTGCTTGGCGAGGGGACTCGGAAGGGTCGGGCTCGGCAATCCGCCGGGCAAACTGATGGGCAGGGACGGGCTGGGCAGCCCAGGCGGCACGGGCAGCCCGAGCGGTAGGCCGGGCTCCCCGGCCGGGCTGGTCGGTGGGTGCACATCGATGGCCAGCTGCGTGCCGTCACGGGTGGTCAAGTATGTGTATCCCTCGTCGGGGATCGACTGGTTGTAGATGCCCGGATCCCATGGCGCGGCCGCATCGGAGTGGACCGTGATCGCTCCGGACTCGGCGCCATCCGCGTTCGAGCGGACGCGGTAGCCGCCGCCCGGCGGGACGTTGCGAAACAGCAGACCGCCAAGCGAGTCGCCCTGCTGGGTGTAGAGCGTCGTCCCGTTCGCACGCAGAAGCGACATGCTGGCGTTCGGGGCAAGGCCGGTCACGTACACCTGCTCGGCGCTGCCATGGGCACTGAAGGACGCCGTCGCCGCGCTGGCACTCGCAGCCGCGATGCCGGCGACCGTGATCACGGCCACGAAGAGTGACGCGGCGGCCGTAATGGCACGCACTCGGGCACGACGCCGCAGGACGTTGCCTCTCCGCACGGCGGCCACTGTGACACATCCCCGAAACGCATGCGCCGGTTCCGCAGCCACACGAGTGAGGGTGACGCGCGGCGCCGTCAACGGCCCCGAGCGTCACCCCAAAACGTCAACTCAGCTTGAAGATGAAGTCGTACTCCTTGCCTCCGTCGCGGGAGAGCAGTGTCATCTCGCCGCGGCTGTTGCGGTAGGCGCCGGTCCCGCCGGTGATCGACAGCACGCTATTGCGCGTGTCGTAGTAGGGACCCTGCACCGTGATCTGTCCGGCCTTCAGGAACGTCGTCCACAGACACTCCCAGATGCCCTGCTTGGGCGCGACGCGGACGCAGAAGCCCTCGTCGTGACCGACCTGCTTGGTGTTGGCGACGTTGAACACCGGATTGTTGAACGTCAGCACGTTGCCCTTCACGTCCTTGCCGCCGCCCGTCGGGATCTCCGTGTCCGTGATCGCGTGCTCGATCACGTGCACCGTCGTGCCGCCCGCGTGCGCTCGGCTCGTTCTTGCCGAGCTTGGGGCAGCGGCAATCGCTCCCGCCGTCAGCGCCGCGGCCGCGGCCAGCGCGAACGTGCGCCGGCGTGGCTTGCCGTACTGCAAGGCTCTCCCTCCTCGTCGTTGACCTCAGAACCGCGGCGATCGTACGCCGACGGACGGGCGCCCGTCCAGGGCCCGCTTGGCCCGCGCTAGCCGCCCGACATGTCCACGGCGTAGACGTTCGTCGGCTCGATCGTCACGACGACGCGAGATTCGCCCGGCTGGTCGTGCACTCTGAGATCCGCCGAGTACTTCTTCCCAAACTTGTCCGCGAATGAGTAGTCGTTATCGGCTTCGATCGCGGCGTTCCCGCGGACGACGAGATACCGGTAAGGGTTCTTAACGTCGAGGATCATCAGGCTGCACTGCGGGCGCTTCACGAGATTTCGGGTCTTCAGCCTCGAGTCGTTGAGCGACAGCTTGAGCTCGCCGTCGTCGTATAGGAACCACAGCTCCGACAGCTGCGGATATCCGTCGCCACCAATCGTTGCCAGCGTCGCGACCTGCGCGTCCAGCAGGTCGCGGTGAGAGTCAGGGAAGGTCGTCATGGGCGACATTCTGACTCAGAGCTGGCCGCGACGATCCGGCGCGACCAGGGCCTACATCGCGGGGTCGTAGTAGTAGCCCCACATCTTGAGATCGGGACTTCTGGACACGACTTTCCCGACCAGCGCCTTCCACGACGGCCACGAGTCGGGCACCGCCCACTTCGGCATCGTCCGGCTGGGGAAGGCCGGACCCATCTCCGAGCACCACAGCGGCAAGCCCTTCGAAGCCGCCCAGGCGGCGTCCTGCGGAACCTGTACCAGCCCGTCGAACTTCGTGTGGTAGCAGTGGGCGGCGATCGCCTGCACGCCGGCCGGGCGGCCGTGCGCGAATCCGGCCTGGGTGGAGCCGAACCCCCAGGGGCTGAACTCGCCGTAGACGCGAATCGCGTGCGGGACGAGCCTCACGAGGACGGGCTCGACTGCGTTCCAGACCGCCCGATAGTTCTGTCCTGCGCTTCGGCCGTCGCGGGTGAGGGACACCGTGCCCTGCCCGTACGTGCCCGACATCGCGAGATCCTGCTCGTTCCCGACGCCGACGGCCCACACGTACGGCGCGTAGGTCGGGAGCACCCGTGCGAAATAGGCCGCGACCTGACCCGGCGTCCAGTGATTGTTGAACTGGAAGGAGACGTAGACCTTGAAGCCCGCCGCCTGCGCGGCCTCGACGCAGCCGATGCCGGCAGCGACGGGCGCGGCCTGCGGCGAGAGGATCAGCCGCATGACGCTGGCGTGGTTCGCGCGCAGGAACGGATTGACGTTCTGGTTCGCGAGGCATGCGGTCTCCTTGCTCACCGCATACAGCGATGGCCGCGCGGACGCGGCGGAAGCCGAGACCGTCAGTGCGATGAGCGCGAGCAATGCCGCGAGCGCACCTGTCCTGAGGAGCCGCATCCGGCGCCGTATCTGCTTCATGTCCACGCTTGTCCTACGTCGATGATCCGAACCGACCACTGCCGGCGGCCCCGGCGGCCTCAGCAATCCATCGGCACGCCGAATCGGTCACTTGAGCCCGCAACGGCACCCACGGTAGCGGGGATCGTAGTTCGAGAGGCCTTGTCGCACCCCTTCTTATCGCCCTATAGGGATTTTCTCGGAATGTTCTTCGTTGTGCCTCGCAGCCTGAGGCCAGATGCGTGGGCGCGGCGACAACGGAGAGGTCTCGATCGGCCGGCGGCTGGGCCGCGTCGCTCTGACCATGGGTGCCGTCGGGGCGGCCGTCGTCGCCGTGCTGAGCACCGGCGCGATCACGCCTCCGGGCTTCGGCAATACCTCGCAGGCAGCTCAGGCGAGCGACCAGGCCGCGCTCGCGGCCCAGCGTACGGCGGCCGACAAGCAGTGGGCCTCGACGACATGCACAAACATCCTCGCCTGGAAGAACGAGCTCAAGCACGACGGAACGAGCCTCGACTTCGGCTTCGGGCCGACGGCTCGGATCAAGGACGCGATCTCGGCGACGGATCGGTTGATGAACCAGCTCAACCGGCTCGGGCTGCCGCCGGGCGCGCAGTCCGCCCAAGCGCAGGCCGAGCTGAAGAAGCTTCGCGCCAACATCGAGTCGCGCCTGCGCAACCTCGAAGGCACCGCGAGCAGCGTCGCGGGCGGGAACCTCGGCGCGATCGGTGCCCTCCTGAGCGCCCTGGAGAACGACAAGGTCCTGGGTCCGCAGATCGCGAGCGAGCTCAGCCACGTCCCGTCGGTTGATCTCGGGCTGTCGCTCGCTGAGACCCGCGCGTGCCGGCAGCTCGTCGGGATGCCGATCTAGCGGGGCTCCGACTCCCGAGCGGGACGCTTCGCCGTGGCATTGGGGGCGGGCCCCGATTGGCGTCCTCGATCGCCACCCCTTACGGTTCGCACTGGTTCGTATGCGACGGCTCGACGTGCAGCTGCTTGGCCGATTCGAAGTGCGGGTCGATTCGCGACCGGTGCCGGCCGACGCCTGGCCGCAGAAGCGGGCGGCCGATCTCGTCAAGCTTTTGGCACTCGCGCGAGG
>Ga0335077_10010810_pt1 | contig 11402 bp, 7 predicted proteins | sample Lox_Sample_31_FD_207151 | JGI IMG/M metagenome (GOLD analysis project Ga0335077, IMG submission 207151) | Soil microbial communities from Loxahatchee National Wildlife Refuge, Florida, United States - Lox_Sample_3.1 | ecosystem: Environmental > Terrestrial > Soil > Wetlands | place: USA: Florida...
AGCCGGTACGCGCCGCCCAGTTAGGTCATACGCCCGGACACGGTGCCGCGCCTGGCCTGAGCTGCGAGAACCCCTCGTCAAGCACAAGATCACTGGAAACTCCGGCTAGCAGTCCCCCGGTGCGCCGCCGCCGTGCGGCCCTCGCCAACTGCCTCCGGGTGGTCCGCGCAGCCGCGCTACCGGGCCTGCTAGCCGCGCCCGGCCCTGCCGTCCAGCGTGACCGTGATCCCCAGGACATCACGCCAGTCGTGCCGCCGTGGGTCCCGGATCCTCCGGGCCCCCGAGACCCACTAGGAGGGTGCTTGAATAACCCCGTTTCCGATCAAGGCGCAAGCCTCTGACCAGCGGCTTCGATAAGTTGATCACGCAAGAATGGGTCTTATTCATCAGGCTCCTAGCGCGTGCTGCCAGGTCCGGAACACATCTCCCTGCTCCGAATCCCCGGTCATCCCGGTTGTACCGGGCCCCACCTTGCTGTCCGTCGCGTGCACGACCCACGAGATCGCAGGTAGCCCCCGGTGTCTGCCGCTACATCCAGCCAGAGCGCTAGCGCTCGCAGGGCCCGCTGTTGGATACCGAGCCTCGCCATGTCGTCGAAGCGCTTCCGCTGCAGCCCTGCCGTGCGGCGGGCTACCTCCTCTGCCGCCGCCTCCCTTGGACTGGTCATGGGGCGGTCACCACTTGCCGTTCCGGCTGCGCCTGTCGCAGCGCCTCTCACCGTGACCATACGTCCGCGCGGCGACAAATCCCGGCTGGTCTAGCAGCCTTCACCGGCGCCCACTGAGACGGCCTTGCCCGCAGCCGTCTTGCAGTTCTTTCTGCTTGCCGTCTTTCCGCTTTGCCGTCAAATCCTGGTGCCTTCGCCTAATGTCACGCAGTGCCTCAGTGCCTCTGTCACGCAGTGCCTCGGTCGCCGAGTCACCTGGTCCAGTGGTCCGTTTCTCTCTCGCTTTCCTACTGCCTTGCGATGGTGCTGTTTTCGCTTATCCTGACCCTGGGCTCTTCGAGCCCGTGGACCTAGGCATCCAGATGATCATGGAGGGCGCCAAGATCGCCGATCTTGGCCGGACGAGCGGGCGGAGGTGACCCGGTGGCGATCATCATCACCATGCGGCCGGGAGCCAACGCGTACTACTACTCGCGGCACATGGGCGCCGAGAGGGACCCGGTCAAGGCCGCCCGCGGCACCGGCTACTACGTGTCCGCGGTCAAGCAGGGCGCCGAGCCCGCCGGGTCCTGGCTCGGGAACGGGCTAGCCAGGTTCGGCATCCGCGATGGTCAGACGCTTGACACTAAGGCCTTCGAGGCGCTGTACGGCGAGTTCAAGGATCCGCTGACGGGTGAGTACCTGGGTCGCCCACCCCGGGACGAGGCCAGGCTCCACGCGCGGTTCGCGGAGCTGCTGGCGGCCGAGCCGCGACGTACCCGGGCGCGGGAGCACGAGCTGTTCGTGCAGGCACGCAGCGAAATGAAACGCGCCACTGACATGTACCACGACGGGACGCTCGACACCGACAAAAGCATTGGCCTGGCATTCGCGAACGCGATAGCCGAGGCTGACGCCGCTAAGCAGACAGGGGATTTAGAGGGTGCCGCGGCGGCTGAGGCGAAGGCCCACCGGATATGGGCGGGGATCGAGAAAGCGACCCGCGTGTACGTGGAATTCATGCAGAACGAGGCGCGTATCACTAGGACCGGGCATCACGGCAAGCGGATCGACGGCGTGGAACAGGGCAGGTTCGAGGACACACATGAGATCCCGGTCGCCATATTCCCGCAGCACACTAACCGGAACGGTGACGTCAGCCTCCACGTGCACGTGCTGTTCCTGAACAAAGTGGAGACCGTTTCCGACGGGCAGTGGCGGGCGCTGGATTCGAGGTCGCTGTACCGGAACCGCGGCGCCGCGGCGGCGATCGCGGCGTTCCAGTTGGAGACCGACCTGGCCGAGGCGGAGGAGCTCGGGTACAGCTGGCGGTACCGGGAGAAGTCTCACGGCCGGGTGATCGCCGGCGTGAGCGACAAGCAGATCACCGCGCACAGTTCCCGGCTCCGCCAGATCAACGACGAGGTCGCGGAGATGGCGGCGGCGTTCCGGGATGACACGGGGCAGGAGCCGACGCCGCGGCAGCTGCACAGCATGGGGTTGTACGCGTCACGCAAGACACGCGCGCGCAAGCCTGAGAAGCCGCTGGACCTGAAGGAAAAGCTGCGTGACTGGGAGCGGACGTCACGCGAGAACGACGCGGGCACGCTCGCGGATGTGGGCCGCGGGATCCGGGAGGCCGCGCAAGCGACGCCGCGCACGCGGATGACGCCGGAGATCGAGCGCCGCGTGATGGCGGCCGGGCTGGCGCTCGCGCAGCAAGACGAACCCGCGTGGTCACGCGCCACGCTGCTCCACTGCCTCGGCCGGTCCATCCCGGACGGCGTGATCGCCCCCGTCGGCCGTAGTGCACGCGAAACCCTCGAGGGGCTGGCGGACCGGGTCCTGGCAGGTGAGACAGGCGAGCCGGTGCATTGCCTGACCGCGGCTGAGTTCCCTCGCGTGCCGGAGCGGCTCCGGCGCCGTGACGGTGAGTCGGTGTACCGGGCGCCGGGCGGGATGATGTACGCGACCGCGTCGCAGCTGACAATGGAGGAGCGGCTGCTCACGCGCGCGCAGGAAGACGCGCCGCGGCTCGCGCCTGATGTCGCGGCGAAGCTGCTCGGTTCCACGCAGGACGCCCTCGACGCGCAGCTGCAGGACGCGGACGCAGCCCGGGTAGCTGGGGACGCGACAGGGTCCGGGTTGCGCCTCGATCAGGCTGCGTGCGCGTATCACGCGGTCACGTCAAGCAGGCGCGGTGAGGTGATCATCGCAGCGGCGGGCACGGGGAAGACGACGACGGCGGGGACGGTAGCCGACGTGTGGCGGCAGGCGGGGATGGGCCGCGTGTACGGCGTGGCCGCGTCCAGCGCTGCACGCAACCACCTGGGCACGGCGAGCCCGAACATCATCCCGATGAACCTGGCGCAGTTCCTCGGCCACCTGCCGGGTGAGCGGGAGGCCCGGCCCAAGCCTGACCTCGGCCCTAACGCGCTGATCCTGTTCGACGAGGCGTCCATGGGCGGAACGCCGGACGCGGCCGCGGTGTACGAATACGCGAGCCAGTGTGACGCGAAGGTGCTGCCGTTCGGTGATCACCGGCAGCTGACCGCGGTCGGGCAGGGCGGGTGGCTCGAAATGCAGGCGCGGAAACAGGGCTACGTGCAGGAAAACGAGCCGGTCCGGTTCCAGCCCGGATGGCAGCGTGACGCGAGCATCCAGCTGCGTGACGGTGATCCCCGCGCGCTGGCCGCCTATGACGCGCAGGGCCGACTGCACGGAGGCACGTATGAGGAGATGGCGGAGGGCGCGGTCCGTGGGTGGCTGCGTGACTTCCTGGACGGGAAAGACGCGCTGATGACGGCGCGGTCGAACGCGGAGACGCGGGACCTGTCACGCAGGGCGCAGGAATACCTGCAGCAATGGGGCCGGGTGGACCGGGGCCCGTCGGCGCGATTGCGTGAGGGGATCCGGGCTCACGCCGGTGACCTGATCATGGCGCGGCAGAACGCCGGGGCGCATCTGATCAACAGTGACCTGCTGCGGGTGGAACGGGTCACGGGCAAGAGCATCCTGGTCCGGCGCGCGGAGGGATGGGCGGACGGCCAGCGTGTGTGGTCCGCGCCGCGGACGCTCGCCCCGGACTACGTCCGCGACCACTGCGACCTCGCCTACGCGGCGACGTGGATGACGGCGCAAGGGTCGACGGTGCACGCCTGCCACTCACTGACGGGCGGCAACGCCACCCGCAACGGTTTCTACGAGTCGATGACCCGGGGCCGTGACACCAACCACGCGTGGGCGTACGAGACCACGGACGACTGTGACCCGCGGGAGGACCCGGTCCCGGAGCTCACCCGGGCGCGGCGCCGTTCCGCGGAGCGCCGCGGCGAGGCACCCGGGCGGGAGGGCCCGGCGGAGAGTGCCGACCCGGTCCGGATCCTCGGCCCGGTGCTGCAGCGGCCCGATGAGGTGCTGTCAGCGACGGAAACCCGGGAACGGTCCCTCGCCAACGCTGACCATTTGGGCGTGTTGTGGACAATCTGGCAGGATCAGGCACGCCAGATGTCCGCTGAGCGGTTCACCGGAGCGGTCCGCGAGGTGCTCCCCGAGCATCAGGCCGCGGAGGTCCTGGGCGACACGGACGACCTATTCCGGGCTCTCCGCGCCGCGGAACTGCGCGGGAAAGACGGCCCGCAGGTCCTGGCCGAGGTCATCGGTGACGGCAGCCTGGACAGCGCCCGGAGCATCGCCGCTGTCCTGGCCAGCCGGGTCCGGGCGCGTACCGAGCACTTGCCGGCCCCGCGCCAGGGCCCGTGGGCGCAGCGCGTCCCCGCGGAAGGCGACCCCGAGACCCGCGAGTTCCTGCAGCGTGTCGGCCAGGCAATGGACGGCCGGATCGCCAGAATCGGCCCCCACGCTGCCGAGCACCAGCCCGCATGGGCGACCGGTACCCTCGGCCCGGTCCCCGCAGACCCCGCCGGGCGCGAACGGTGGGAACGGGGAGCCAGCCAGATCGGCGCCTACCGCGAGATCAGCGGTCACGCAGATCGTAAGCAGGCACTGCCCGGCGAGCCGCGCACCACCAGCCCGGAGCTGAACGCGGACTGGAACGACGCGTTCGCCGAGGTGACCTTCGCCGGCGGTGCGGAACTGGACACGATGACCGACGGGCAGCTCCTCACATGGGTGACAGCCCGCGAACGGGCGCTGGCCGGGGAACCCGTCGGCGTGAGCGACGAGCTGCGGGCGGTGCGGAAGGGCCGCGACGACGCGCTCACCGAGGCCCTCGTCGCCGAGCAGGACGCTGTAGCCGCGTTCCGCGTCGGTGACGACCCGCTGGCGCGGGTGCTCACCGACGCCGCCCGGATCCACCGCGAGCAGGCCGCCCGGTGCGACACGGAGGCGGGTCGGCTGGAGCCGATGCAGGAAGCCAGCGACGCGTGGGGGCGCCTGAACAACCGCACCGTGGAACGCGGGCAGGCCGCTCAGCTGCAGCTGCAGCGCCGTGGCGTCGCCGGCGAGTACGGGCTGCCGGAACCACCGGCGCCGCTCACGGTCCGGCCGGCGGACGAGAAACCGGAGGAGGCGCAGGCCAGGATCCTCGCCGACCTGGGGTTGACCGGGCCGGGCACCCTGCCCGCCGGGCGCCTCGATGAAGCCGAGGCGGACAGCAAGGCCAAGCTCGCGAGAGCCGAGGAAGCCCTCGCCGCGTTCGACCCGGGCGAGGACGAGGACGCGGAACCGGGCGAGGCGTGGTGGTCGAGGGCGGCGGACCGCGAGCGTGGCGCGCTCCTCCAGCCGCCGGTCACGGGGATGCCGCCAGCACCGGAAGTCACGACCGAACCAGCGTACGAAGCCGAGCCCGAAGCCGGAGCGTGACCTTCCGGACCGGTCTTGTCAGCAGTGCCGTGCATCATCAAGGGGGAGGCGATCGGCATGACTGCGACACACAGTTCGGACATGGGGCGTATCTGGCTGGACGTGCCCTACCAGCGAAAAGACCACGCGAAAGCCCTGGGGGCCCGGTGGGATGCGGCCCAGAGATCCTGGTACGCCGCAAGGCCCGGGATCCGCGGCCTGGAGCATTGGGAGCGGCTGCCGGATTTACTGCCCGGCGAAGACCGAACCTTCGGCGGCGACACTCTCTTTGTTGATCTTATCCCTGAGACGTCCTGGTTTCGCAACGTCCGCGCCGTGGTGGACCCGCGCGACTGGGACCGGCTCCGGCAGATGGTCTACCGCCGCGCCGGCTACCGCTGCGAGACCTGCGGCGCCGAGGGTGACAAGGCGGCCGGGATCTACCTCGAGGCGCACGAGCGGTTCGACTACGACGGCATCAGGGGTATTCAGACGCTGCGGCGGCTGATCTGCCTCTGCACCGCCTGCCATACCACGACCCATATCGGGCTGGCGGGCCTCCGGGGCCTCGGCGCCGCCGCGGAGGCGCACCTGCGGCAGGTCACCGGGATGACCCAGGCCCAGGCCGACGACCACATCGAGACAGCGTTCGCGTTGTGGAACATGCGCAACCACGTCGAGTGGGTGCTCAACTTGTCGATCATCACCGCGGCGGGCATCCTTCTCAGCGGCCAGGAACCCGCCGAGGAGCCACCCGCGCACGCCGTGAAGCAGGGCCAGCAGGCCGAGGAGCGGCCATCTTGGGGGACGCGGCTCTTCGAGCGCCTGGTGTTCGGCAAGCAGCCCCGCTGACGCCGGGCCTGGCGTGCCGCCCGTTCAGGCGTTCAGGCTGCGCGGAGTCCTCTACCAGGGTGCCTTGACTGCAGTCACGAGCAGGAACAGCGGGCGCGGGAAGTTTTCACGCCACCATTCGCTACCAGCGAGCTGGTCGGCGGACGGGTGCGGCTCAGTCAGGCTCGTGAGGAAGAAACCGCTGCCGCTGAGCGCCTCGGTGTAGGCCTCGAGCGGGCGAACCCAAGTGATGGTCGGATCAGGAGAGACGATGCCGTCGACCTCGAAACGCTGCTCGATGACCCGCGGGGCGAAGTAGTCAGCGACGGGCAGGGACCGGCGGATGGCCTGCCGCTCGGCGCGGCGTCCGTAGAAACACGGGTGCAGCATCAGGATGACGAGACGCCCGCCGGGGCGGAGCACGCGGGCAAGCTCGCTGACCGGCCCTGTTATGTCCGGCAGGTCGTTGAGGACGTGGTTGACGACGGCCAGGTCGAAGGATGCGCCAGCGAAGGGGAGCGCTGCGAGGTCCGCCACATGGAACCGGGCTGCGGGCTGGCCGCCTGAGGCTGCCCGCGCGGCGGCGATCAGTGCGGGGGACTTGTCGGCGCCGGTGACCTGACGAGCGCCCCGCGCCACCATCTCCCGTGTCAGGTAGCCTTCGCCGCAGCCCGCGTCGAGCACGTCCCGTCCGCCGAACGGCCCAGCTGCCGCCAGGACGGCCTGATCGGTGAGCTCGGTCCGGTACCGGTCATGGCGTCCGCGGATGATGCGAACCCAGAACTCCGCATTGCCCTCCCAGTGCGCCATTTCTGGTGCGGGGATGGCCAGGGCGTCAGTCACTCGCTCCTCCCGAGGTTTCGCAGGGTCCGCTCGCATTCTGCGCGCAGCTCCGGGTGCTGGTCGCGGTCGAGGCGGTCGCGGACAGCCGCCTTGAGGGCGGCCAGTGTGAGGCCGAACGTCGGATCCCGGTCCAGTGCCCGGGGCAGGTAAACGGACAGCAGGTAGTGCACGTACGCGCTGCTGAAGCAGCCGATCTCGCGGACGACCTCGGCGGCAGTGTTCCGCAGCAGCAGCGACCGCGGCAGCGAGAATCCGGGCTCGGGGCGCACGTCACGGGTGAAGGTCGGGAAAGCCCATTCTTCGACGATGGCCAGCACCGGAGCCGCGCGCACCATGCAGCCGTAGCGGGCGGCCAGGTCGAAGTCATCGTGGCCGATGAGGATACCCATGACGTTGCTGCGCAGACTAAGCGCCTCGAGCCGGTCGGCGGCCAGGGCAGCGTCCGGCCTGCCCGGGTGGCCCGGCCCGGCGTGGTGCGCCAGGACGGCGGCCGCGAGGATCGCGTGGAACGAGTACGCGGGGCGTCGCAGGCGGGGTGCGAGCTCGGCCGCGGCGGTGAGCAGCGGGGCGGGACTGGCCAGCAGCCGGCCCTGGCCGGCCGAGAACAGCCGCTCAAGGGCACGGTCCTGGTCGAGGCCCCAGAACCTGGCCAGAGATGACGCGGCCTTCGTGTCCTCGCCGCGGACGGTGTGCAGCGCGGCCTGCAAGGCATTGGCTATGTACGGCGCTTGAACGCCGTCCGACTGGCAGGCCTGGACGGCGGTCCCGTCAACCTCGACGCCCTCGGCGCCGAGGTCGGCGGCGAGGCGGTCGAGCCTGGCAAACAACGAGTAGGACGTCACGTACGCCGCGACACCTGGCACAGCCGCGATGATGCGCTGTAGGGATGCGCCGGTGACCCGGTCGAGCCAGCGCGGGTCGGCCCACAGCCGCGAGACCGTGCTCTCGTCCAGCCCGGCCGTGAACGCCACGTCGGACAGGCCCAGGCCTGCCTCTGCGGCGATGCCGGCCAGCGCGGCCGGCTCGTGTGCACGTCTCATGGCTGCCCCACCGTGATGGTAGGCGTACCTGGCTGGCGCGCAGCGAGGTGCCTTGCGTCGGCGCAACACTCCCCCGCGCGCCGCACGCACCCTGTCCGGCCGGCGGGCGGCGAGCCTACCGTCCCTCCCATGAGCCCCGGCGAGCTTAAGCATCTGATGGCCCTGCTAGACGAGGCCGTCTGGCGGCTAGACGACGCCGAGCGTCGGCTGGACGCCGTGACAGCGGCGCGGATCATGGGCTGTGCTCCAGCCCCGTCAGCCGCTCCTCGACCTTGCTCAGGCGCCGCAGCACGTCCTGCAGCACTGACTCCAGCCTGGCGAACTCCGGGTCGGGTTCCGGCTGGCTTGGCTTCCTGAGCACGAACGTCCCGCGCGTCGAGTGCGTCGCGGCGATCCCTTCGTCGCGCAGGGCAGCGAGCGCGCGGCGGATCGTCTCGGGTGCGCTCTGGTAGGTCTCGGCCATTGCCTTGTTCGACGGGAGCCGGTCACCGGGGTCATACCAGCCCGCCTCGATTTGCCGCCGCAAGTCCTCTGCGATCTGCAGGTACGGGGGCCGCGGGTCCGCAAGGTCCGGTACTGGCACGGCACAAGCCTAGATCAGGTCACTGACCTAGCGCACGTCTCCGTTGACTGCCATGACTCTGTGCCTTAACTTAAGGTACTCAGTGAAACACGGCAATCACTGATAGGAGGCGAACCCGTGTCACAAGCCACATCGGCGGACGACGCGTACACGGTCCGCGTCGAGACGCGGACCACGCAGCCCGTTAACCGGCGGCTGCGCCTGTGGGCCGCGCTCGAGGGCCTGCGACTGCAGGTCGCGCTCACCGAAGCGCTGATCCGCGGCCTGCCCACGGACGACGAGATCCGCGCCCGCCTGGCCGGAGGGGGGACTGATGCGAACGCTTCCGTTTGAGCCCTTCGGCGATGATGACGTGCTCCGTGCCCGGTTCCGCGTGAACGGTGACGGGTCTGTCGACCACGCAGTCGAGACGCGGCCGCGGCGTGGCTGGACGTGGTACGGCCGCGACCAGCGACCACGGAGCCAGGGTGAGCCCGGGTTGCGGCTGATCGGGTGGGCTCTGGGCCTGCTGTTCGCCCTGGGCCTGGGCCTGCTCTCGGTGTCCGTGGCCGCGCAGTACCGCTACGTCCTGGCGCAGCGGCATCAGGTCACGGCATCGCTCGTCGAGGCCGCGTCGCTCGACGTCGGCCTGTGCATCATCTCGCTGCTAGCGCTCGGCTTGGCGCGCAAGGGCCTGTCGTCGAATGTCGAGCGGGCGCTGATCGTGACCGTCGCCCTGGCCTCAGCCGTCATGAACTACGCGGCCGCCAGCGGCGGCAACTGGCGCTCCGTGCTGGCCTTCACCATGCCTCCGGTTTTCCTGGCCGTGGTGGTGGATCGCACTGTCAGCGTGATCCGCCGTCATGTCCTCGGCATGCAGGAGGGCCGGTCGGCGTGGGCGGGCACCGGCCGGGTCGGCCTGTACGGGCTGCGGCTCCTTCTGGCACTCCCGAGCACCTGCGGCGGCCTCCGCCGGTGGGTACTCGAAGCGACACCGCTGCCTGCGGCCGAGGCAGCTACCCGCCCCGCGGTCATGCTCGCGTCAGCACCGCCGGCGATCGAGGCGCCCGGGCCGGCGGTCGCCCAGCGCAAGGCCCCGGCCCGGCGGGCCGGTCGCACCACGAAGACGGCACGGTTCCTCGACCTGGTCCGTGAACGGCACGGCGACTACGCCAGCATCCCCGAGGACCGGGTCAGCCCGATCAGCCGCGAGCTGGCGCCCGCGGTCGGCCTGGACACCGGCGCCGCCCGCACCGCGCTGCGAGCCCGGGTCCTCCAGGCGCTCGAGGGGGGCGAGCTGCGGTGACGGACTTCGCCCTGCTGGTCACGGCACTGTCCGGTGGCGCGTTCCTGCACTGGGCCGTCATGCCCCGCCGTCACGTTCCCATGTTCCGGGCGGCGATGATGCGGCTGCGGCTGCGCCTCAAGCTGCACCCCGGGCGCGGGTTCGCCTGCCTCCCGGAGCTCTGGTACGCGTGGGGCCGGTTCGCGTCGTTCCGCGAATCCGGCCGGTGCCGCCCGGGCCTGCCCCGGTGGCAGCTGATCATCAGCCCCGCGGCGCATTCGGTGTTCCTGGGCCGCGCCCAGTGGCGGCACGGGCTGCGCGCGCCGATTCAGGAGAACTGGACGGTCGTCGGCCGCAGCCGCAGCGGCAAGAGCGGGTGGCTGGCGAAAGTCATCCTGGGGTTCCGTGGCCCGTGCGTCTGCGCCACCACCAAGCCGGACCTGTTCACGCTGACCAGCGGCCTGCGGTCGCTGTGGTGGCGTCCCGGCCTGATCCTGTTCCTTCTCACCCGCGGCGTGCGGTCCCTGTCCGGACGGCCGGTGTTCACCTTCAACCCGCAGCGCCTCGGTGACGCCCGGGCCCGGTCGACGGTCCGGTTCGACCCGGTCCCCGGCTGCGACGACCCGACGGTCGCGATCCGCCGCGGCGCCGCCCTCACGGACGCCGTACGCGCCAAGGGCACTGAGGACGACTCGTTCTGGTCCGACCAGGCGGCGACGATGATGCCCGCACTGCTCTGCGCCGCGGCGCTCGCCGGATACGACCTGCGGGCCTGCAACCGGTGGGTCCGCGGTGACACCCGGCAGGCTGAGCGGATCCTCACCAGGCACGGTCACCAGGACTGGGCCGCCACCATCGCCCAGCTCCACGGCGAAGCCAGCAAAACTGCCGCGACGGTCCGCATGGTCCTCGTATCCGCGCTGAAATTCATGACCGACCCCGCGATCGCCGAATGCGCGTTGCCAGGCCCGGACGGCGCGTTCGACATCCCGCGGTTCCTGCACCAGCAGGGCACCCTGTACCTCATCGCGGACCAGCGGCAGGGCGTGTCCCCGGTCGCGCCGCTGTTCGCCTGCCTGGTGAACGAGATCCACTGGGTCGCGTGCCAGCTCGCGGGCGGGATGCGCGGTGAGCGGCTCGACCCGCCGCTGCTGGTCCTCCTCGACGAGGTCACCCGGATCTGCCCCATCCCCGCCCCCGCGCTCCTCGCTGACTCCGGCGGCCGCGGGATCACGATGATCACGGCCTGTCAGGGTCTCGCCCAGCTCGAGGAACGATGGGGCAAGGCCGCGGCCCGGTCGGTGCTCGACACGTCCAACCAGGCGTATCTCAGCGGCATCGCCGACATCGACACGCTGAAGATGGTCAGCGACCTGTGCTGCACCGCGACCT
>Ga0335077_10010811_pt1 | contig 11401 bp, 12 predicted proteins | sample Lox_Sample_31_FD_207151 | JGI IMG/M metagenome (GOLD analysis project Ga0335077, IMG submission 207151) | Soil microbial communities from Loxahatchee National Wildlife Refuge, Florida, United States - Lox_Sample_3.1 | ecosystem: Environmental > Terrestrial > Soil > Wetlands | place: USA...
CCCGTGTTCGGCGCGGTCATCATCATCGCGCTCACCTGGGTGCTGGTGAATCGAACGGCGCTGGGCCGCTATTTCTATGCAGTCGGCGGCAACATCAAGGCCGCCCATCTGTCGGGGATCAGCACCCGGCGTACGCTGTTTCTCACCTATACGCTGTGCGGGTTTCTGAGCTCTGTGTGCGGCATGCTGCTGACCGCACGGCTGGAGACGGGCGAAGCCAACATCGGCCATTCCTTGCCGCTCGAGTCCATCGCGGCCTGCGTGATCGGCGGCGTCAGTTTGCGCGGCGGCGTGGGGCGGGTGGGCAACGTCGTGCTCGGCGCGCTTTTCATCGGGCTGGTTCAGAATGGCATGAACCTGGCCCGCATCGAGTCGTATCTGCAGACCGTTGTGCTGGGGGTCCTGCTGATCTTGGCGGTGATCGCGGACCAGCTCCGCCTGCGGATGATGGCATCCATGCGCGACTAGCGGGGACAGTCAACAGGAGAGACGAACATGGCGATCGAAATCAACTGCGACATGGGAGAGGCGTTCGGCCTGTACAAGTGCGGCGACGACGAAGGGATCATGCCCTACATCACCATGGCCAACGTCGCCTGCGGATTTCACGCGTCGGATCCGGTGGTGATGCGCAAGACCGTGCGTCTCGCCAAGCGGCACGCAGTGCGGGTGGGCGCCCATCCCTCGTATCCGGACCTGCAGGGGTTCGGCCGGCGTGAGATCAAGATGAGCCGCGACGAGCTGTCCGCTTTCCTCATCTATCAGGTGGGGGCGCTCAAGGCCTTCCTCGATGTGGAAGGCATGAAGCTGAATCACATCAAGCCGCACGGCGCCCTGTACGGGGCTGCGGCGCGCGACGAACAGGTCGCCCACGCAGTGTGCGACGCGGCCGAGGTCTTCGGTGTGCCGCTGCTCGGCATGGCGGGCACCAAGCACGAAGAGGTCTACACCAAGCGCGGGCTGGCCTTCCAGCCCGAATACTATACCGACCTCGACTACGGCGACGACGGCTCGCTCATCATCACGCGCGAGCACGAGTCGAAGGACGCCAAAGACGCAGCCAGGCGCGCGGTGCGGGCTCTGCAGGAAGGCAAAGCGACCTCGATCACCGGTAAGGACATCCCGATGCGGGCAGAGTGCATCTGCGTGCACTCGGACACGCCGGGCGCCGTGGAGCTGGCAAAAGCGGTGCGCGAAGCTTTGGCCCCATTTCTGGGCAAGAGTGTCGCGCGTGCGGCCGCCGCTGCGCACTGACAGCGAGCGTCGAACGGGGAGCAGATGCGGTGCCAGCGATCCTCTACAGCGGACCGACCAGCCCGTTCGCGCGGCTGACGCGCGTGGTAGCCCTCGAGCTCGACATCCCGGTGGAGGAGCGCGTGATCGACGTCTACACCGCGGAGTTTCTCGACGCGCTCAACCCATTGCGGCAGATTCCGACGTTGGTCACCGAAGCGGGTGCACCGATCTACGACAGCCGCGTCATCTGCAAGTACTTCGACGCCGTCTCCGGGAGAGCAACCTTGATTCCGGACGAGCAGCGCTGGGAGGTGGAGACGCGCTGGGCGCTGGCCGTGGGCCTGATGGAAGCGGGGTTGCAGCGCCGGATGGAGATCGTGCGGCCCACGGCCGAACGCAGAGCAGCGACGCTCGCCAAGCTGGAGATCCGGATCGACCGCGCGCTGGCGCAGCTCGAGCGGGAAGCCGGCGCATTGCGCGCGGGCGGGACGCGCATGGACTGCATCGCGGCCGCAGTCGCGCTCGAATACACCGACTTTCGTTACACGACGCAATGGCGCCAGCGTTGTCCTGAGCTGAAGACCTGGCTCGAAGACTATGCCCGGCGCCCCAGCATGATTCAAACCCGTCCCCAAGATCCGAACTGATCCACGCAGTCCAACAGGAGCGGTCCATGGCCCGTCACGAAGTCCTCTGCCCCCTTCCCGGCACCTTCTACCGAAAGCCCGCTCCGGACGCCGAGCCCTACGTCAAGGAAGGCGACACGGTCAAGCCCGGTGATACGATCGGCCTGGTGGAAGTGATGAAGCAGTTCAGCGAGATCCAGGTCGACGCTGCCGGCAAGGTCGTTCGCTTTCTGGTAGACAACGAGGGCACGGTCGAGCCGGGCCAGCCGCTGGTGATGATCGAGACGGCTTGAGCTCGCGGCCGGTCGTAGTCCTTGCCGCTCCGACACCATGAAACGTCTGCTCGTGGCCAATCGCGGGGAAATCGCGGTGCGCATCATCCGGGGCGCACACGAGCTGGGGCTGGAAGCCGTCGCCGTGCACAGTGAAGCCGACCGCGAAAGTCTCGCAGTGCGGATGGCCGACGTCGTGGTACCCATCGGGCCGCCTCCGGCCGCGAAGAGCTACCTGAACATCGATGCGCTGATCAAAGCGGCGCTGGATTCCGGCGCGGAAGCGGTGCACCCAGGTTACGGGTTTCTGTCGGAGAGCGCGAGCTTCGCGCAAGCGGTGGAGCGGGCCGGCCTGACTTTTGTCGGCCCCACGCCAGAGATGATCCGCATCATGGGCAACAAGTCGCTCGCGCGCGAGACGGCCGCGAAGGCCGGTGTGCCGACGGTCCCGGGCAGCGAAGGCATCGTCGCGACGCTCGACGGCGCGCTGGACGCGGCCGCGGACATCGGCTACCCGGTGATGATCAAGGCTTCGGCCGGCGGAGGCGGGCGCGGCATACGCGTCGCCAACGATCCCCAGGACCTGCGCAAGCAGATCAGCGTGGCTCAGGCCGAAGCGCAAGCGGCGTTCGGCGACAAGAGCGTGTATCTCGAGCGCTTCATCCGCCGGGCGCGCCACGTGGAGGTCCAGATTCTGGGCGACGGCCGCGACGTGGTGCACTGCTACGAGCGGGAGTGCTCGCTGCAGCGCAGGCGGCAGAAGATCCTCGAGGAGGCGCCTTCTCCGGCGTTGTCACAGGCTACGCGCGAGCGCCTGTGCGAATCGGCCGTGCGGTTGGCCAAGTCCGTGGGTTACCGCGGCGCCGGCACGCTCGAGTACCTGCACGACGACGAGTCGGGCGAGTTCTTCTTCATCGAGATGAACACGCGAATCCAAGTGGAGCATCCCGTGACCGAGATGGTCACAGGCATTGACCTGGTGCGCGAGATGATCCGGGTGGCGCAGGGGTACCCGCTGCGTATCAAGCAGAGCGAGATCGAGATCCGCGGCGTCGCGATCGAGTGCCGCATCAACGCCGAGGATCCGGACAGGAACTTCATGCCCAGCCCCGGGCGCGTTTCGGAGGTGAGGCTGCCCGGCGGGCCCGGCGTGCGCATGGACACCATGCTCTACGCGGGGTACACGGTGCCGCCGTACTACGACTCGCTGCTCGGCAAGCTGATCGTGCACGCCGAGGACCGTCCGGCTGCGATCGCACGCATGCGCCGTGCTCTGAAAGAGCTGCATGTGGAAGGCATTCACACGACGCGCGCGCTGCATCGCAGGCTGATGGACGAGCCGCGCTTCGAGCTGGCCCAGTTCGACACCAATTTCCTGGAAGGCTGGCTCGCGAGGTCAGCCTGACTTTCAACGCGGACCCAGAGGAGCAAGCATGGCCATAGGAACCGCCCGCTACAGCCTAGGCGCCGACGAGCACATCTTCGTCGAGCTTTCGGAGGAGATGTCGCTCGAGGCCTTCTTCAAGGGGATGGCGATCACCACCGCGCTGGATAAGAAGAAGGTGCCGGGCGTGACCGAGATCTGCCCCGCCAACGCGTCCTACCAGGTGAAGTTCGACCCGGACGTGACGCACCCGAACGAGATGATGAAGCTGCTGCAGCAGCTCGAGCGCGACGTCGGCAGCGTCGAGCTGGAGCTGAACACGCGCATCATTGAGATCCCGGTGCTGTACAACGACCCGTGGACGCGCGAGACGCTGATGCGCTTCCGCGAGCGCCATCAGGAGCCCGGCTCCACCGACATCGAGTACGCGACGCGCATCAATCACTTCAAGTCGGTGGATGAGTTCATCGCGGCGCACAGCGGCTCGCCCTGGTTCGTTTCGATGGTGGGCTTCGTGGCCGGCTTGCCGTTCCTGTTCCAGCTGGTGGAGCGCGCCAAGCAGATCGAGGTGCCCAAGTACCTGCGCCCGCGCACCGATACGCCCAAGCTCACCATCGGCCACGGCGGCTGCTTCGGTTGCATCTACTCCGTGCGCGGCGCCGGCGGCTACCAGATGTTCGGCATCACGCCGGCGCCCATCTTCGACCCGGCGCAGGGCCTGCCCTACTTCAAGGAGTTCATGTGCCTGTTCCGCCCCGGCGATATCGTGAAGTTCAAGCCCATCGACCGCGCTGCGTACGACAGCGCCGTCAAGCAAGTGGAGACGGGGACCTTCGGACTTCGCATCCGCTCCGTGGGCTTCGCGATGAAGAAGTTTCTGGCCGACCCCGCCGGCTACAACCATAAGCTCGAGGAGGTCCTGTATGGCAATTAAGGTCCTGAAGCCGGGCCTGGCGACCACCGTGCAGGACGCCGGGCGGGAGGGCTACTACAACGTCGGCATTCCGCTGTCCGGAGCGCTCGACCAGTACTCGTTCCGCGCCGCCAACCTGCTGGTGGGCAACGATGAAAGCGCTGCCGTACTGGAATGCACGCTGATGGGCCCGGAGCTCGAGTTCCAGCGCGACGCGCTGATCGCCGTGACCGGGGCCGAGATGGCGCCCAAGCTCAACGGGACCGCTGCGTCTCGAAACCAGGCCATCGCGGTCAAAGCCGGGACGATCGTGTCGTTCGATTTCATGCGCGCAGGCGCGCGCGCCTATATCGCGGTGGCCGGCGGGATCGACGTGCCGGTGATTCTGGGAAGCCGCTCCACCTATGGGTTGGGCGCGTTCGGCGGATTCCAGGGCCGGAAGTTGCGGGCGGGCGACGTGGTGCCGGTGGGGGCGCCCAAGGGTACGCCGAAGATCGGGAGGCTCGTCCCGGACGCTCTCGCGATGCCCCTACCCAAGGCGCTCGAGCTGCGCGTGGTGCCCGGTCTGTACTTCCATCGCATCACCGAGGAGTCCGCGCAGAGCTTCTTCGAAGACACCTGGACCGTCGCGCTGGAAGCCGATCGCATCGGTTACCGCTACAAGCAAGGGCGGCCGCTCAAGTTCCGCGATCGCAAGCAACCGTTCGGTGCGGGCTCCGATCCCTCCAACATCGTGGACGCCGGTTACCCCTACGGCTCGATCCAGGTGCCCGGAGGGCTGGAGCCGATCATCCTGCATCGGGACGCGGTATCGGGCGGCGGCTACGCGATGATCGGCACGGTCATCAGCGCGGACATGGACCGCATCGCGCAGATGCAGCCGAACAACAAGGCGCGCTTCGTCAAGGTCGATCTCGACGCGGCCTTAGCCGCTCGAGCGGATCGCAATCAACGCCTGCGGCGTCTGCGTGCGGCGCTGGCTTGAGCTGCAACCTTACATGCGGCTTTCGCTACGAGGCAGGGACGGCGGCTCGCTGTGCCGCCGTCCCTGGAAATGCTTTGGATCAGACGTGGCGGATCAGCTCGGCGACTGATACACCGACTTCTCGAACGCGTAGAACAGCGGCAGCGCGGTCTTGTCGGCGAACGGCAGCACCTGCGTCAGGTAAACCCCACCCACGCCCCTGTGGGGGTCGATCCAGAAATAGGTGTTTGCCAATCCCGCCCAGGCCAGGCTGCCTGCCGACCGGCCAGTAGGCGCTCGCTCCTCATTGATCATGAAGCTCAGGCCCCAGTTCTTGGGCATGCCCGGGAAGAACTCCGCGTCGTTCGTCAGCGCCGGCGCTGCCGTCCGCAGCATCCTCACCTTGAGATCTCCCATGGCGTTGCGCGACATGAGGTCCACCGTCTCGGCCTTGAGCACGCGGTTGCCGTTGCCCGTGCCGCGATTGAGGATCATGCGAACGAACGTGAGGTAATCCCCGGCCGTCGAGTACAGGCCGCCGCCGCCCATCTCGAACTCCGGGTCCTGCGGAATCTCGATATCGGTAGGGGCGAACCGCCCGTCCTCGCCGCGCATGTGAATCTTGGACAGGCGCGAGCGCATGTCCGGCGTGATCTTGAACGCGGTGCTGTTCATGCCGAGCGGGTCGAACAGGTTCTGCTGCAGATAAGCGCCGAGGCGCTGACCGCTGACGGCCTCCACCATCTTGCCCGCCCAGTCGAGGTTGATGCCGTATTCCCAGCGCTCGCCCGGGTCGAACAGCAACGGCGTCTTCAAGGCGGCGTTCTTGCAGCTGATGATTCCCGGGATGCCCTTGACCTTTTCGTAACGCCCGAGGTCCACGCTCCACAGGTCGTACGCGAACCCGGCCGTGTGCGTGAGCAGATGCCGCAGCGTGATCGGGCGCTTGGGCGGGCGAGTGACCGGCTCGTCGTTTGCCCAGCCGATCAGCACTTGTGTATCGGACAGCTCGGGCACCCACCGGCTCGCGGGTGTGTTCAGTTCGAGCTTGCCCTGCTCCACCAGCTGCATCGCCGCGGTCCCGGTCAGCGCCTTCGTCATGGACGCGATCCAGACCACGGTATCGATCGTCATTGGGCCGTCTTGACCGAGCACGCGCTGGCCGAATGCCCCCTCGTAGATCGTCCCGTCCCGGTTGGTGGCCGTGGCGATCACGCCCGGTACATCGCCCACTTCGGCAGCGTTTCCCAGCAGCGCATCGGCGTTATCCTTCAGAGGCCCTTCGCCACGGCTTTCGCTATGGACTTCCTGGGCCGCCACGCTCGCGAGAAGCGCTGCCCCGGTCTTCAGAAAGGTTCGACGGTCGGTTTTCATTTGTTCCTCCCTCCTTTGCTTGGGCTCGTCGGCACGATCGCGCGACGCTCAAGATGATAGCGCTGTCGCGCAGCGACCGTATGCTTCTTGCGGGAGCATCGAGGACGACGATCTCGGTCTGATCGGTCGGGTCGAGTTCGTCGAAGACGGACGCGACTTGCGCGCACGCATCTCAAGTCACGCCATGGTGACGACGGTCAGGTCCAGTGCGCGCATGCGCGTGGCCGCATCCATTGCGGCCGGCAGCTCCGCCAGCGCAAAGCGCCGCACCGTTATCGCGTCCAAATTGAGAAGACCCGAAGAGATCATGCGGGCCAGCCGCGCCGGAGCATCCTTCGGATACATGAAGTTGCCGATCACCGTCCAGTCGTTCGCAAGCATCGCTCCCACGCTGATCGAAAGCGGCTGGCTGACGCTGCCCATCAACACCAGGCAGCCTCCGCGGCGCAGCGCTGCGAGCGTGGCCGTGGTCGATGCGGCGCTCTGCGCCCGGCCCACGATATCCAGCGCGAAGCCCGCCGCCCCGTCGCTTGCCTCACGCAGCGCTCGCGTATCGACAGCCGTGTCGCCGGACAGCGCGACGATCCGCACGCGTGGTCCTCCGGCCTTTGCTACACCGTCCAGCGCCGCTCGATCGCGTCCCGCAGCGACCACCAGCGCTGCTCCCATCGCAAGGGCGAGAAGCACGCCCGCGGAACCGAAGTAGCCGCTGGCACCATTAACGATCGCGACATCTCCGGGCCGGAACCCGCCGCGCAGAAACCCTCCGTACGGAACGACGAACTTCCCCATCGCCGCGAGGCGCTCGCCCGGCATGCCGTCTAGCCCAGCCAGAGGCGTGGCGCAGGCAGCGGGCACCGACGCGAAGCCGGCGAACACGCCGTCGGGCCAATCCCTTTGGAGGGCCAGCGGCTCGGGCGGCATATCGTCGAACCGCGACGCGCCCATGGCCGTGAGGCCGATCAGGACTTGAGCGGGACTGGCTACGCGCTCGTCGACAACGTAGTGCGGATTCAGCGAGACTCGATCGCCGGGTTCGAGGTGGTAAACCCCCACGCCGGCGGCCTCGACGATTCCCACCCCGTTGGTTCCAGGAACAAACGGGAAGGCCGGCAGCGCGTATCCCAGCGAGCCGTCGATGACTTGCTTCATGTAGCTGAGCACAGGCGCCGCTTCCATCCGCACCACGACGCCGCCAGGCTTCGGCTGCGGATGGTCGACTTCCTCGAACACGAGCCTGCCTGGCCCGTGGAGCCGCCAAGCTTTCATATCGGCCTCCCTTCGCGTCGCTGGACTCGCCTAACCGGACAGCGCACGAACAAAAGCTTCGGGGTGTTCCGGCGTGATCAACCACGGCCGCTGGTCGACCCGCTCGATCCAGACGAAGCCATCGGTGCGCGAGACGTACATCTGCACGATTCCCCGCCGCGCGGTCCACAACCAGCCGAACCCACCCCAGAGCCCACCGGCGCCGACGCGCATTCCCCAGCCAATCTCCCGCCGAAGGTCTCGTTTGTCGACGAGGCGCACACCGGAGATCTCCTCGCGCCGCATTCGCCGCCGTTTCAGCGGCCAGATCACCTCCAGGGCTTCCGGGTGGACGATGAAGAGCGTCGGCCGGAACCGAAGCCACACCCAGACGTAGAGGGCGACGAGCAGCACTCCGGGAAGCGAGAACCGGATGTCGCCGATGATGGCCCTGCCGAGAAATGCAACGGGCAGCGCCAACAGGACGAGGGTGAGGATCAGGATCCCCCAGGACATTGGCGCCAGTCGAAACGTGCGCACCGGGCGCCTCTACGTCGAGCGACGCACTCGTGTAGCAGACGCGGCGACGGCCGATTCAGCTATCGCCACCCTGTAACCTTCGGTCATAAGCCCAATGACCCGCTGCGGGTCCATTGTCTGCAACACACACCTCGCGCCGTGCTATTTGACGTGTTTCACCAATTGCCTCGGCCCCACCTCCGCACCGTACACATTGCCTTTCGCATCCACCGCTACGCCCTCCGCCGCGCTGGTCCCCTCCATTTCGCGCGGATCAGGAATGCGATACAGGACCTTGCCATCTTCGAGGCTTCCAATCCGGATTCCCCTCTTCCAGCCCGGGTGGGATGCGAATGGGGACCCGTTGGATTCGGAGTCGGCCACATAGATCATGTCGTCGCGTATATAGACGCCGCTGGGTCGGCTGAACTGTTTCCACTCCGCGATAAATCCGCCGTCCTGATCGAGGATCTGGATGCGCATGTTCCCCCGGTCAGCGACGAAGAGCCGGCCTTGCGAATCCATGGCGAGGTCGTGAGGCGTCCTGAATTCCACGGGCCCCGATCCCAGCTTCCCGAAGGACTTGACGAACTTGCCGTCCTTGGTGAACTTCGAGATGCGCGCGACGGTGTCCGGCCGCGCGCCATCATACTGTCCCGAATGGCCCTCTGCGATGAAGATGTCGCCATTGGGCGCCGTCACGATGCTGGTCGGTTCGGTCAAGGCCTCCGGCGGATGTCCGGCCACGCCCGCCTTGCCGAGCGTCAGCAGCACCTCGCCCTCTGGACTGAATTTGACGACGACGTGGCCCTTGGCTTTTTCTTCCGGGTTCTTCTTGCGTTCCCGCTCGTTCGCGCTTCTTAAATCGACCACCCAGACGTTGCCGTCTCGATCCACGTAGATCTTGTGGGGAAAAATGAACATGCCGGCGCCGAAGCTTTTCAGAAGGTTGCCGGATGAATCGAACTTGAGGACCGGCGGCACGGTTGAACCGGCGCAACTGTCGTACGCGAACGGAGACGCTCCGGGGGGGGCGTCCGGATTCGCGCCGCATCGGTTCGCCACCCAGACGGATTCGCCATCATTGTCGATCGCGACGGCGTTCAACGCCCCCCAGGTCCTTCCCTCCGGGAGATTTCCCCACGGTGCGAGTGTTCGGTACGGATTGGGCAGATCATTGGTCGGCTGAACGTCGCCCTCCGCATATGTGCCCGCGCCGCACAGCGTTATTGCGGCGAACGTCATGAACATCAGCAACCTCGATCGATGTGTGTGCGGCATTGGGGAACTCTCCTTGAAGAAAATCTTCTGGCGACACTTGCGCATGGACGGGAATCCGACTTCCTCGATCATTGCCCAGCCCCGGAGATCGTTGTTTGCAGTCGGCTGCCCCGACGAGATGCTATCTCACGTGCGCCCCAGAACCGGCGTGTCCGCCTGGCGACCGAGCTCGATCAATCGCAAGCTGCCGTTCCCCGCTTCCACGCAAGTGATCGACGCGTGATCGGGCCGAAAGCACACGACATCCTCCCGAGAGTGCGCCGCCGCCACGGCGGCGTTGATCGCAATGAAGTGGGAGAAGACGACGCTGTCCTGGGGGAGACGAGCGAGCGAATCCAGCAGGGTTTGCCGCCACCCGAGATAGTCGGGCGAGCCCGCCGGAGCGAGATCGTTCAACTCACGCCACGTTCCTCGCATGATCTGTTGCAACCATTGTTGCCGCGCGCGAAGGTCAAGGGGCGGCGAAGGAAGCTCGGCGACCGGCTGGAAGACTTCCGCCGGCCGCTGCCAGAGCCGCTCGAGCGGACGCGCCGTTTCGCGGCAGCGGCGCAAGGGGCTCGTATAGATCGGCATCCGATCCAGCGTCTGCGCGAGGGTCTGAGCCGCCGCTTCGGCTTGCTGTTGGCCGGTGGCATCGAGACCGGGATCCGCCTCTTCGCCCCAGCCGGCCGCGGGACGGGCGTGCCTGATCAGATAGATTTTCGGCATGCGCTGTTTAGAAGCGGGTTCGGTGGCTCGTGCGCATCGACTGAAGGGTCCGACAGTATGTCATGTGTAGCACGTCCAGCAGTGAACGAAGGGCGCAGCGCTCGAGTTGTGGGGGGGGTCGGTGTCATTCCTTCGAGATCACCGACACAATCAACTGCTCCGGCGGTTTCTCGAAGCTCTGGCGCACGATGGCACGCACTTTCGCCTCAAGCTCACCAACGGGAAGCTTCGACACCGCTTCCAGGGGAAATGTGACGTTGACGTGCGTGAGGGTGCCGTTGTGGATGTTCCAACCGACCGTTGGCTTGGCACCCAGCTCCTTCTCAAGCGACACCGCTATGGCGTCGGACTTCTTTTGAACCTCCGCCATATCTTGAACCATTCCGCATGCGAAGAGCAGCGTGCTGAGAAGGACAAGCCCGAGCCCACTTGTGACGCGCATCGTACACCTCCTCTCTGACGCCTCGTTATCCTCGGAAGGCTCGGTCCGATACAGGATCAGACCACAAAGGACGGGCACGCTCACTGGGTCGGCTGATCTCGTTCGCTCCGTGGTCCGCTCACCCGAGCGCCCGCAGCACCGTCACCGGATCACTTCGTCGGCTCTGACGAGGACCGATTGCGGGATGGCAAGACCGAGCGCCTTGGCGGTCTTGAGATTGATCACGAACTCGTACTCCGTGGGTTGCTCGACGGGGAGATCAGCGGGACTGGTGCCCTTGAGTATCTTGTCGACGTGGCGCGCAGCGCTCCGGACCACAGCGGCGTAGTTTGGTCCGTAAGACATCAGGCCGCCGGCGTCGGGAAACGCCCTGCGCTCATAGATGGCCGGCAGTCTCGCCAACGATGCCAGTTCGATGAGTCTTCGCCGATGCA
>Ga0335077_10010812_pt1 | contig 11400 bp, 10 predicted proteins | sample Lox_Sample_31_FD_207151 | JGI IMG/M metagenome (GOLD analysis project Ga0335077, IMG submission 207151) | Soil microbial communities from Loxahatchee National Wildlife Refuge, Florida, United States - Lox_Sample_3.1 | ecosystem: Environmental > Terrestrial > Soil > Wetlands | place: USA...
GCCTGGCCGCCGAGGCCAACGGCTGGATCGCGGCCGGCACCTGGATCACGGTCGCCATGGGCATCCTGGGCGGCCTGGCGGCTAAGTTCTTCATCAAGCGGGTCGCCGATGACGTCCAGTGGTTCTTCGCCGAGCGCTCGGCGGCCCGGGTCCGCAGCAACCAGGGCCTGAACGCCTGGCGCGGCACCCGGGTGATCGGTACCCCGGCGCACCGGCTGCGGGTGCACTGGCTGGTGGACCACACGCCCACCCTGCCCGCCCGCAGCCCGTGGCTGGTCCGCATCCTGCTCGGGGCGGGATTCCTGAGCATGGCCGCCGCCGGAGCCGGGGCCTGGCTCAACCTGGCCGGCCCGGCCGCGCACTGACAAGCCGGCCATGCGCGAGCACACCATTTCAGCCGACCGGCGCATCCGCAGTCAACGGTGCGCTGCAGGGCGCGGTAGATGGTGGGCCGGGAGACTTTGAAGATCGCGGCGATTTCGGCGATGGGGTACGTCCCGGCATGTTCCGGGCGCCCTACGGGGGCCCCCGGCAGCGCCAACCTGCCCGCCCGCCATCCCGTGCCCGTGGGCCCGGGTCCGCACCCGGAATTCAACGCCGCGCTGTACACCCTCGATTGGACCGGGCCGTGGCAGGGGAGCCGGGCGTTGACCGGAAGTTCAGTGAGGCTTACCTCGCATTCGCTGACGAGGTAGCTGCCCGGGTCGCTGCCACAGTGAAGCGGGGGACCCATCGTGCCTAGGTCATCGCGCGGGTTCCAGGGCCCGCTCACGGCCGCTCCGGCGCCGCTGCCTGATGACGACGAGCCTCAGGCGCCAGCAGAACCGTCCGGTACCGGCGGACGCCTGGGCCCGCAGCGGCCGCTCCGGAGCCGACATCAGCGTCTGAGACGGCCGCACCTGTGGGCGTCGCGGCAGGTGCGCCTGGAGACCAGGCAGCGAGCCGGGCAGAACCAGCTCGCCTGGTAACGGCATCTGGGACTCCGGTGCCTTCGCCGGGCGAGTCGGTAGGGGAGGGGCGTGTCGCAACGACGATCCGCCTGCGCCTGCCAGCCGCTGCCGCTCTCAATAGCGCCTGGCTCCACCAGCGCATGCACGTAAATCCCAAACTTTCGTATCCCGAGTTCGCGAGCGAGATCGTCCGGCTGGGTCTTGCCGCCTTCGAGCGCCAGACAAAGCGGACTTGACCTGCTGTGGCACTGTGGCGTCGCCACAGTGCCACAGCCCACGCCCTCCTGACCTAACGATCCGGCTTGACCGGGCCCGGAGGGAACCCGAAGCCCAGCCGCACGGCTGGCCCCGGCCAAGATAGCGCCGAAGATTCCGCGCCATCTAACGATAAAGATCACATGTTTCCCGCAGGACGGCAGGCCGCGTTATCGCAGAAAACAGCCCGCTTGCGGCGGTACACGAACGGGCGCCGTGGCCTTGGCGCGGCGCGCGCGGGCCGCGGCGGCCGCGCCGACGGCGGTCAGCCCGGGGATGTGGCCCCCTGTCCGTGGAAGTTTCGTCGGCGCCGTAACCTCATGTTGTCATTCAGGAGTCCAGGATCACGTTGATGATCGCTCGAGCCAGGTCGTGCAGCTGCTTGGCCCGGCCGGCACTGTCGGCATTCCAGCCCGGCGGGATCGGGTACACCCGGCCTCGTAGGTCGCGCAGCGGTTGGCCGTGCTCGTCCATCCGCTGCTCGCCGCTCTTGCCGTCGAACGCCCAGCTCTCGTGATTCTGGTAGGTCTCGATGGTGAAGACCGGCGCGCCTTGCCGGCCGTCCACCACATCCACTGGCAATCGCCCAGCGAGTACCCCAGCTCGTCTGGGGGCTTGCCCTTGTCGGTCTGCCTCTCGTGGTAATGGACGCGGGGTGCCGGGTCGCCGAGGTGGTTGCCGGCGACCAGGGTCTTGTCGTCCCCCTCCACGACGTCCGCGAGCCGCTTGGCCAGCGCGTCGTCGTCGCGGGGTTCGCGAGCGCCGGCCACTGGTGGAGCTTGAGGGTGAAGAACTCACGGGTGGTCAGGAACGGCCGGTTCAGGGCGGGGCTGGCCATCCCGGTCGTGGTGAGCGCCGCCTCGACCGCGGGCCGGCCCAGGAGGTTGATCAGCATGTCGTTGGCCGTGTTGTCGCTGATGGCGATCATGTAGGCGGCCGTGTCCTGCACGGAGATGCGGGTGCCGTCCGGCTCATTCTGCAGCTGGCCGCCGGGCATGCTTTTGAGCTGCGCGGTGACGGTCAGCGGCTGGTTCCAGCGGACCTTGCCCGAGGCCACGGCATTGCCCAGCGCGTCGAGCACGTAGAGCTTGGAGGTCGAGCCGAGCGGCGCCGGGGTCGCGGGGTCCATGCTGTGGACCGGCTGGCACGAGCCGCTGCTGACGTTGGCGACCAGCAGGCGGACCTGGGGGGCGACCGAGCGGAGGGCAGCATCGACGCCGGCCCAGGTGCCAGGCACCGGCCCGAAGGCGGCCGGGCTGGGTACCAGCTCGCTGATCATGCCCGCGCTGTCGACCTTAAGGTCGACCTGAGCCCGCGGGAGCGCGGGCCCGGGACGCTATCCCCGCCTCACGGCGGGGGACATCCGGGCGGCCGCACCCGACGTGGTGCTGCTGCCCGATGAGCTCTACCCGTTCAGCGACGGGGACGGGCCGCAGGAATTCCCCGGCCAGCGCGTCCTGCTCGTCCCGGGCCGGCTGCTGACCTGGTACGGGCCCTCGCTCGCCACCGCCCGCGCCGAACTGCCCGGCGTCATTGGCGGGCCGTGAGCACGGAGTCGCCGCAGGTTCCGGCGCCCGGCACCCGGTACAGCAGGCAGCAGCTGTGCCGTACGAACTGCAGCCGCGGTTCGACGAACTCATCGTCCTGCGGCCGCGCGGGCTGGACTACCATTTGCAGTTCCCCGGCCCGGGCGGGGCCCCGGCTATTGCTTACTTCCTGCCCGCGATGGCGTGGTCCACTGCACGCTCAGTCCGCTTCCCGGTTATTGGGCAACCAGGAGCATTATTCAAGATTGAGAAGAAGAGCCCTCGGGCGACCCGACTCAGGATCAGCTAAAGGACCACACCGGGCGGCACACGCCCCGTAGCCTTCGCCTATGCCGGAGCGCAAGCACAACCTGCACAGCCACTACGACCGCCTGACCGGCCAGATCAGCGGCCCCGTCCTTGACAGCATCGTCATCCACCCGCGCAGCCATGGCAGGGCTCCGGACTGCGGGATGTTCCCGCCAGGGCCGCCCGGATACCCTGCAGTGGCGCATGGCCAGGACCCACCGCTGCCGCGCCGCATGGCGGGCAACGCGCCGGGCGGCGCCCGGATCGCGCAGAACCCGCAAAGCGCGGACCTGTGGTGGAGGCCGCCGGATCCGGACCTGCTCCGGCGGCTCCTGGCAGGGCTCAAGCGGCTGGGCTGATGCTCGATCCGCTCCGCGCGGCACTTTCCCAGCAGCTCTCCCGGCCCAGTCGGCCCGGGCTCCGCGGCAGGACCCTTGGTGTGCGCCACTCGGCGTCGCCGGGCAGCTGCGGGGTCGGCCAGCGGCCCGGCCGAGGCGCCGCAGCAGGGTCCGGGCCTCGGCCCGGTACATCCGCGCCCCGGTGCCGGTGGCGAACAGCACCCGGCGCCGCGCCGCGGCCGCCGTGCCGCCCAGGATGGGCAGCGCGATTCTCGCATGGTTGTTCTGCGCGGCCATGGTGAGGTTCGCGGCGGTGACGAGCCCGCACTCGTCCGGCCGGCAGTGGTGGACGAGGGTTCCCCTGCGGCGATCCTGGCCGATACTCAGAGGGTTACAGCAAGTTCGGGCTAGACACGCGCTAGACAGCTTGGATGCAGGCCCCAGGCTAGGGGCTCTGGCCTCTGGTGCAAGGTGACCAAGGCCCCTAATCTCAGCGGCGCCGCTCGGATGGCGTTACAGGTGACAGACCGCGGGCCGGGGCAGGGGCGGCAGTCCTCCGGGGCGGTGCATCGGGTCGCATTGCCTAGGGGATGATGGCCATGGATGAAACCGCCAAGGCCAAGGACCTGGAAGAGCAGGTCGCCAGGGCCAGGCAGCTGGGGGAGCTGAGCCACGGGCCGGCCGGGGGCTGGGGCTCGCTCGGAGCGTCGTCGGGACTGACGCCGTACGAGCTCGGCTTGCTGCACAGCCAGATGACGGGGCACCGCTGGCATGCCTGGCGCCGCCTGGACGGCGGCGAGGATTACTTTGTCGCTTGCTCCTGCGGGTGGCGCAGCCTTCAGGCGAACTCCCTGGCCCCGGTGCTGGGCCAGGTAAAAGATCACCTTGAGGGTGTCCGGGTGTCCCGGGGCGATCGCCCGTCACCCCGGGCAGCGCAGGCACCAGCCCCGGATCAGCGCGAACCCGACCCGGGTCAGCGCGACATGCCGCCGGCCCAGCGCGCACGAGAACTGCACGCCTCCGTCCGGGGCCAGCAAGAACGCCTGTCCCAGGCCCTGGAGCGTTCCACTGATCTGCTGTCGGCCAGTGAGGATCAGGCCGATCGCCGGGTGGCCGAGTTCGGGCACGCGGCGGCGTATATTTCCCCGGAGCGGGCAACGACCGGGGCATCTGCGCAACGGGCAGAGGCCCTGCAACGCCAGATTGACCGTGCGAAGGAGCTGCGCAGGGGAGTTGTCGCCGCTGCCGCGGCCCTGGCCGCGATAGCAGAGGAAGTCGCCTGGATTAATCAGGACCTGCAAGGCCGTCATCCCAGCGGCGCCGCTGAACATCAGCGCCGGGCCGACGCGGCCCGCAAGTCGGCGGCCCAGGCCCGCGAAGTTGAGCGCGCGTTCAGCGACTGAGCCTGGCGTGCTCAGGAGACCACTTGCTGAATCTGAGGCACATGCGGGCTTCGAACCCGCGAGCAACGCACGGGAACACCCTCGTAATGCTTGGGTCGCTGGCTGGTGGTGAGGATCAGGGGGCCGGGGTGCCAGCCGCGGACAGGTCGTATGCTCAGCTCCTGCGGCGGGACGTCCTCTTGTCCGAGGTTTGGATCAGGTTCATCGCCAGTGAGATCACAGCTCTCGGGTTGGTGACCGCTTCCCGCGGCACCCTAGCCTAGCCGGGTCATCACGTGCCCGATTGGGCGGCCAGGAGCAGGACCAGGGAGCGCGGCCTGACGGTCAGGTGATCGCCTGCGCCGATTGATGCCGGATCAGCCGGGCCGGCCGGCGTGCCCGTGCGGACCGTGCCGCCGGTCGTGTCGGTGCCGCCGGCCGTATCGGGCGTTGTGGTGCCGGTGCCGAGGTCGAAGCTGTCCACCTCGGTGCGCCAGGAGCATCGCTTGCCGACCTCGGGGATGGTGAAGGTGACCGGCCGCGGCGATCCGTTGACCAAGATGAGCACATCGTCATCGAGCATGGGCTGACCGTGTGCGTCCAGGTCTGGCACGACGGTGCCGTCGATGTAAATGGCGACGGATTCCCGGCCCGGGGATTGCCAGTGGGAGACCGTCATCGGGCGGCCCGCCGGGGTGTGCCAGACGACGTAGCCGGGGTCGGCCAGGTAGCGGTTGCGGCGCAGCACCGGGTGCGCGCGGCGCACGGCGATGACCCGGCGGGTGTAGGCGGCCAGGCCGGCGTCGGCGGCGTCCCAGTCGAACCAGGACACCGGGTTGTCCTGGCAGTAGGGGTTGTTGTTGCCGCCCTGGGTGCGGCCGAGCTCGTCGCCGCCCAGGATCATCGGCACCCCGCGGGACAGCAGCAGCGTGCCCAGCAATGCGCGGGACTGGCGGGCGCGCAGCGCGAGGATCTCAGGGTCCCCGGCCGGGCCCTCCGCGCCGCAGTTCCACGACCTGTTGTCGCTGGTTCCGTCCCGGTTGCCCTCGCCGTTGGCCTGGTTGTGCTTGCGGTCGTAGGAGACCAGGTCGCGCAGGGTGAACCCATCGTGCGCGGTGATGAAGTTGACCGACGCGTCTGGCCGGCGGCGAGCCGGACCGTACAGGTCCGACGACCCGGCAAACCGGGTGGCGAAGTCGGCCAGCACCCCGTCGCGGCCGCGCCAGAAATCACGGACGGTGTCGCGGTAGCGGCCGTTCCACTCGCTCCAGCCGGCCGGGAACCGGCCCGCGGCGTAGCTGTCGGGCTGGCCGAGGTCCCACGGCTCGGCGATCAGCTTGACCCGGCACAGGACCGGGTCCTGGGCGAGGATGGCGAAGAACGCGGCCTGCGGGTCGAAATCGCCCCGCTGGCGGGCCAGCGTGGTGGCCAGATCGAAGCGGAAGCCGTCCACGTGCATCACGCTGACCCAGTAGCGCAGCGAGTCGGTGATCAGGCGCAGGCACGCCGGGTGGCCGGCGTTGACCGAGTTGCCGGTGCCCGTGGTGTCCACGTAGCGGCGCAGGTCACCGGGCACCAGCCGGTAGTAGGCGGGGTTGTCCAGCCCGCGGAAACACAGCATCGGGCCCAGATGGTCGCTCTCGGCCGTATGGTTGTACACCACATCAAGCAGCACCTCCAGGCCGGCCGCATGCAGCGCCTGGACCATCGCCTGGAACTCCGCGACCTGCCCGCCCGCACGCCCGGCCCGCACCGCCGCGGAGTAGCCGTCATGCGGGGCGAAAAACCCGATGGTGTTATAGCCCCAGTAGGGGGCCAGGCCGCGCCCGGCCAGATCCCCGGTGGTGACGAACTGGTGGACGGGCAGCAGTTCGACCGCGGTCACCCCGAGCCCGGCCAGGTATTCCACCACCGGCGGGCACGCCAGCCCCGCGTACGTACCCCGCAGCTGCGCAGGCACGTCACCGCGGGTCGCGGTGAACCCCTTGACGTGCAGCTCGTAGATGATCGTGTCCCGCCAGGGCGTGCCCGGCGGCCGGTCGCCACCCCAATCGAACGACGGGTCGGCCACCAGCGACCGCGGCACCGACGCCGCCGAATCCAGGTCGCTGCGCCCATCGGGGTCACCGGGCGGATAGCCCAGCACGCTGTCCCCCCAGACCAGCCGGCCCGCTGTCGCCCTGGCATACGGATCCAGCAGCAGCTTGGCCGGATTGCACCGCAGCCCCCGCGCCGGGTCATACGGCCCGGTCACCCGGTAGCCATACCGCTGGCCGCTGCCGACCCCGGGCACGAACCCGTGCCAGACACCGCCATCGAATCCCGGCAGCGGCAGCCGGATCTCCGCGCCACCCGCATCGAACAGGCACAGCACCACCTGCTCGGCGATCTCCGAGACCACCGCGAAATTCGTCCCGCCCTCACCGGGCGTAGCACCCAGCGGCCACGGCCGCCCCGGCCAGACCTCCATCAGCGCCTGGCCGCCTCCCCAGGTCTCCGCGGCCATCAGATCCGCTACCTCGTGTGCCCATGCCTAACTGAACGTCAACCGCCCGCGATCGCTGCTACTGTGCCCAGCGCTGTGAAAAGAATCCGCTTCTTCATGAGGCACGTTCCTGATCCCTGATTACCGGCATGCGGGTATTCACTCAACCGGAGCAGCGCAGGTCAGCGGCGCATTAGGAACAGCCGCGAAGACTGTCCCTTCGGCCTGCGACCAGCACGAACGCCGTTTGCCGCATTACTTCGCTCCGATTAGCTGACGACCCTTGATCGACAGTATGAAGGTCACGCCGATAACAGCAGAGGCCAAGGTCCCGATCCCGTGCCGGCTGGCTGCTAGCCGAAGGCCCCTGACAGACGGCGTCAGGCGCGTGCGAGGTGTGACCGATGGAATCATCACCACCGCTTGGCCGATGAGGCGCCGGACTCCCGTGTCGTGGGCGGCGTCTGGCCACACCGCGGGCGGCACCGCGGCCGGCCAGCGTGAGCCGGCGATGGGGGAGTTAGCGGTGACGGCCACGAGCGGCGCCAGCACCTGGACGCTCAGGTCCCGGGAAGGGAACCCCGACGTGCACGTGGCGAGCGCAGGCGCCTGAATCGGCCACCACCGGACCAATACCGGGCTCGGGTACCGTGCAACCGTTGGCGCTAGCGATGATCTTGGCCAGGCCGCGGTCGTCCCGGTGTCGGGAAATCGATCGATTTCCAGACAGTTACGGTGGGTGAAGAGGGCAGCTCTTGCAGTGGCCGGGTGGGAGACTCGGTAGTCATAGCGGGAGCTGACGGCGGCGCGGGACCGGGCGCCGGGCCGGAGTGGCGGTGAGATGTGGCGCTGTCGTTCGCCGGCGCCCAGCGGGACTATCAGTAGTGTGAAGCAGGTCGCCGAGGTGCTGAAGGCGCGGGGGGTGCGCTGCTTCTACGACGCCGACGAGCAGACCGGGCTGTGGGCAAAACGGTTAAGTTCGCAGGTAGCCAGGTGAATACTCTGGAAAGCCGGGGGAAGCAGTCGGCTGCACATCCGCCCGTGGCGCTGGCTGGCCCGGTTCCTGGCGCCACGGACAGCAGCCAAGATGGAGGTGGGCCATGTGCACCCATGAACCGCCGTGCCCGTCCGCGGGCGATATCGCGCGCGCAGCGGCCCACGCCATTGCCAGCCACCCCGAACAGGGCTGGAGCCTGCTGTGCAACGGTGTCGTGGCCTTCGATGACGGCGGGCTGCTCCTGCCCGGCGGCCGCGCCGAAGCACCGCACACGCGGCCCTTCGACGCGATCGCCGCATGACTGCTGCCGAGCACGCAAGGTTCAGTCGCTGAACGCGCGCTCAACTTCGCGGGCCCGATTTGCGGGCCTGGCTTGTCCGCACTCCAGGTCCGCAGCGAGTTCGAGCACGCTGCCGATCGGCCGGAAGGGAGTCGTCACGACGTGATGCCCGGCGACGGCATCTCGCCGTCGGCAGTGAGCCGGACGCGGGTGAGGTGCGCGTCGCCGCTGTCGCCCCACCGTTCCACGAGCCCGCCCGCTTCGGCCCGGGCGACCAGCTCGACCGTGCCGTGCGGCCGCAGCAGCAGGTAGCCGACCAGGTCACCGAGGGCCGGCCGGTCTGCCCGCAGTGGCCCTTGATGGCCAGCAGCAGCTGATGCTGGGCCGGGGTCAAGCCGGCCGCCTGGGCCTGGGCCTGGGACCAGTGCTGGAAGCGGCCCAGGCCGGTCCGGAAGGCCAGCAGGTTCTGGTAGTCCTCGCTGGTTAGCTGATGCATCCGCTCATCTTCCGGCGTGACCGCCGGGGCGCGGCACGGCCAGTTTGACCCGCCGCGACCGTCTGGCCGGCGAGGCGGGCGGGAACAGCCGGCCGCACGGGACAATGTCCTTGCTTTTGCGACATCAGCAACGTTCGATGAAGCTGTGACCAGGCACAATGCTGTGTTCGCTGTGACTTACATCACATAATCGTGCGTCTGTAGTGCTTAAGGCAACGCCATTGGCCGCACGGGACCTGCCGATGAGCGCGAGGGCGGCCACGGCCGCCCGGGCCGGTGATCATGCCAGGCAGACGGGGTTCTGGTCCCACGGCGCACGCGCCCGTCCCCGGCACGTCCCAGACCTGCATCGCGCGGGCATCCAGGCGTCGCGCCGGGGCCGCGCGCTGGTACCACGTCCCGGCTCAGCTGGACTCGACCGCCCGCTTGAGCTCGCCTGCCCGGGCGCTGACGAGCATGGCCCGCAGCAGGTCCACCAGCGGGGCCGCGGATCACCAGGCTGAGCACGCGGCCCAGGTCGACGTCGAAAAGGACCTCGACCGCGGCGGCCAGCCGCGCGGAGTGCCGCACCAGCGACTGGTGCCGGCGCTTCTGCTCGTCCCCGGCGGCCTTCTCGGCCCTGGAGAGCAGGTCCGTCGTCATCAGCAGGTCCAGGCAGTCGTCGACCGCCCGACCCTCCAGGTAGGCCACCGTCGCGACCAGCGTGGCCAGCCGCCGCTCGTCCCCGAGCCGGCGCGGCGCCTGCGCGCGGACGAACGCCAGGCACGCACGGCCGCCAGATGCTCCACGGCCGCCACGCACCGTCGGCCTCCGACGCTAGCTTGCCGCTCACCGCTTCAGTGTCCGGCCCGGGGCGGCAGCGCAGGCAAGAACGGGCACAGCGCAGGCAAGAACGGTCAACCCACGGGTTGACATCGGGATCAACCCGCGAGCCCACCCGCGGGCCGACGCCCGGACCGGGTGCGAAGGCGCACGGTATCGGCATGAGCAACATCAACGTATATGTGATCAACGCTCTCCTCGTCCTCCTGGTCATCCGCCAGATCCGCGAGCACCCGCTCGACCTGCGCTCCCTGGCCATCCCGGTGCCCGCGGTCGGCGTCGCCGCCTTCTTCTTCCTGCACTCCGTGCCCCTCGGCGGGAACGACATCGCGCTGGAACTGGCCTGTGTGCTGATCGGCGCCCTCATGGGCGCCATCGGCGGCTTCGCCACCTGCCTGCGTCGCGGCGCCGACGGCCGGCCGCTGGGCCGCGCGGGCTGGCTGGCCGCCGGCATGTGGGTCGGCGGCGTGGGCGCGCGGCTGGCATTCGCGGTCGCCGCGACCAACGGCGCGGGCCCGCCCATCGCCCGGTTCAGCGTCGCCAGCCACATCACCGGCGAGGCCGCCTGGATCGCGGCCCTGATCATGATGGCGCTAGCTGACGTGCTGACCCGGCTGGTGATCATCTACCTGCGCGGCCGCCGGCTGACGGCGGCCGCTCCGGCTCCCATGGCCCCGATCGCGGGTGGCGTCGGTGCCTGACCTGGTAACCCGGCCCGCTACGGTCCACACTGTGTCCATGAGGGCACGGCTGGCCGCGGCGGGCCTTTCTCATTGTGCCAGATCACCTGGCCCGGACGCCGGCCGGGAACCCGGATCCGCCTCGGCCCGGGTGGCAGCAGCGCGATCGCGCGCCCGCGAGCGCCGCGACGCGCAGCTGCAGGCGCTGCGGCCGCTGGGCCTGGTCTTCATCGCGGTCGTGGTGATCTTCACCTTCCTGGCTCATCCGGCACCGGGCCTGCACGGCGCTGGCCTGGGTGTGACCCTCGTGCTCGCCGTGTATGCGGCAGCGGTCGTGACCGCGATCAGCGTCCGGTGGGCTCGCCGCAGCCCGGCCGCGCAGGCCGCCGCAAGCATCTTGATCGGCGGTTCCGGGGTGGCGCTGGCCGTCCTGCAGCCGACGGGTTTTGTCCTGCTGGCGCCGAGCCTGGGCGTGTTGTTCGCCGCGGTCAGGCTGCCGCCCGTCCCGGCGGCCGTCACGTCCGCAGCGATCACGGCCGCGCTGGCCCTGGCCATCATGATCAGCGCCGCGCCCCACGCGGCCCAGAACGCCCTCGGCGCGGTGCTGTTGTACGTGCTGCTGACGGTGATCGGCCAGTTCCTCCGGCGCGGCCGGGAGAGCCAGGACCGCACCGAACTGCTCATGGCCCAGCTGCAGGACGCGCGCGAGGCGGAGGCCGCCGCGGCCGCGCTCGCCGAACGGACCCGCATTGCCGGCGAGCTGCACGACGTGCTCGCCCACTCCTTGTCCGCCCTGGCCATCCAGCTTCAGGGCGCGCGCAAGCTGGCCGGCCGCGAACAGGTCAGCGACGGACTGCGCGCCACCATCGAACGGTCGGCC
>Ga0335077_10010813_pt1 | contig 11399 bp, 11 predicted proteins | sample Lox_Sample_31_FD_207151 | JGI IMG/M metagenome (GOLD analysis project Ga0335077, IMG submission 207151) | Soil microbial communities from Loxahatchee National Wildlife Refuge, Florida, United States - Lox_Sample_3.1 | ecosystem: Environmental > Terrestrial > Soil > Wetlands | place: USA...
GCTTGGTCGCGTTAGCCGACGGCCAAGTCACCTTCCGCTGGCGTGACTCTGCCGACCACAATCGGCAGAAACTGATGACCCTCTCACGCGATGAGTTTCTGCGTCGCTTCCTACTTCACTTGCTCCCCAGGGGCTTCGTCCGCATCCGCCACTTCGGCTTCCTCGCCAATCGAAAGCGCCGCTCGTACCTACCGCTGTGCTTCGCTGCTCTCGATGCGGTTCCCCCGCAAGCCGAATCGGAAACATCGACCGATCCTACAGCGCACCTGCTGTGGCGCTGTCCGAACTGCGGCGGACCGATGGCCATCGTCGAACGGTTCACAGCGGCACAACTCCAACTCCGTTCTCCGCCGCTACAGGCCACGGCTGCATGAACTCACCCGTCCACACACCCCACCGTTGGCGCGCTTCAGCGCGTCTCGCCGAAGTGTGTCCCCATCGCATCCAGACCTCCTCTTCCAGTCCCCGCCCAGGTTCACTTCGGCCATCGACTCCCCTTTGCACGACTGCCGCCGCTGTTACTCCAGCGCTCTTCACGACTCCCGCGAACTTCTACACCCCTCGCTCGCTCCATTCAATTTGCATAAGTCCCGCGTCCGCCGCGCCAGCGGCTTCCTTCTGACGGCTTTTTCGGACGCGACGCCCCACGCCTTCTCTTACCCTTAAGCACTCATCCCGGCGTCGTGTCCGAAAAAGCACTAGCGTTTGTGGAGCGCAAGACGAGGGGCAAGCCTGAGTCGCTCGGTCATAAACATGTGTGTTGGTTCGCAAGGTTGTCAAATATATGCGGCGGACTTACTTCTCACAGATTCGGCGGAACGGCTCGTCGGGGAAGTATCGTGGCCATTCCGACTGGCTGAAGTTCCTTCCAACGACAGAGCAGGCCTGAGCGATCACATCCTGCGGCTGCCATACACCTTCCCGTACGGAACCGTCGTATAACCCCACACGCACACGCTTATTGTCGGCCGTCAACGCCACGGTGGCCACGTTCAGTTGATACGGGATCCGGGCGCGCTCTTCGAGCAATGTCGCGTCTAACACTCGAATGGTTGAATCGAGTCCGGCAAGCACTAAGTATTCTCTGTCGCGGCTGAATGCCAGTCGGCCGACCGGTGATGCGAGATCGCGCGTTGTCAGGGGGCGCGTACCGTCGATGGGGAAGATTGTCAACGTGCCTTCCGGCGAGACTACGGCAAGATGCTGTCCTGCATCGTCGAGAGCAAACACCGCCTTTCGCTCCGCTGGACCGCGCTTACCGCTGAGTTTCAACAACAGCTTTCCCGTGGACACGTCGAACACCCGCACGATCTCGAAGTCACCGCCCACAGCCAGCCGTGCCCCGTCGCCACTGAGCGCAAGTGAATCGACGATACCGCCGAAATCCTCCGCTGGCGTGGCGACGCGTGCAATTTCCTCACCACTACGAGTGTCGTAGATACGTGCGAAGTCATACGCATCGGATACCGCGATGCGTGAGCCATCTCGGTTCGCAGCGACCGCACTGCTGCTACCGGGAATGGGTATACGCAAAGTAGTGCCGCCGGCCCCGACACTATCGATGCTGCCCCATCCCTGCGAGAGGGCTACGCGAGCATCTCCGTCCTCCGTAAGCGTAATGTGGGGGTCGATGTCGCTTCTCCATTGTGGTGGCCCAGCCATCACCGTCGGCATTATGCCGTCCGGCAGCGACCAAACGGTGAGCGTTCCCCGTCGACTCACACCTGCAAGCCAGCCGCCACTCGTTGAGAGTGCTATTTCCTGGATGTACGAGTCTCCGTGCTCCACTCGAGCGACTTCGGTCAGCGCTTCGGTGTCCCACACTTGAATAGTCCCTGTGGCATCGCCGGCCGCCACGCGCCGTCCGTCCCCGCTCACGGCGCTCAAGATCCGCGAGTCATCATCCTCGAGTTTCGCGAGGGCATGCGTTGTTTTTGCGCCGTCACCAGCCTTGGTTGCCAACATTTCGACCACGCCGCCTCCCAACACGGCGACATGTTGCCCGGTGCTGTCGAACTTCAGACTCTGACTTAAACCTCCGGTCCGGGCGTTTCCGCGTTGAGGTGCGAGCGTGGCGATAAGAGTTGCCCGGCGTGCGTCGAACAACTGGATTCGCTTTCGATCGGCCATGACGAGTTGAGCGCCGTCCGAGCTGAGGGCGATGTGCAGCGGTGGTAGTGGCAGGTCGATGTTGGCCAACTCGCGTCCAGTTGTCACTTCCGTCACGATGACTCTTGGACGCTCATTCGCTTTCGCAGGGTACCTCCATCGAGACCGGGCCAGGATCCTGCCATCCCCGCTGATCGCAATCTCCGGTTGAGAGTCAAGGGGCTCGCTAACGCTCAGCAGCGCTCTGCCGGTCGCCACGTCCCACACTTTGATGTCGCCTGATGGCAATGTCGCCGCCAACACACGTCCACCCTCACTGACGTCGATGCTGGATCCCTCGTAGGCATCGAATGTTCGCAGTGGCGTTGGCATGATGCTGAGAGCGCGGTGGACGACCTCGGTTCCCTGGGGTGTTGGTTCTTCTTTCAGCGATTCCACCCCGAGGAGAACAGCGTGGAGCTGACGCGTCCCAAGATCCATCCGCGCATTCGCGTTGTCGAGAACGGAAGCTGCTTCTGTGGCTAGCATACGTGCCACAGCCCGATGCCGCTGTTGATCCGCAATGGTTGCCTGCGTTCTCGCGTCCCTCGCGCTGCGGACGGCAAGAACGGCAGCGACCATCGCTGCCACGGCAAGACATGCGAGTGCGGTGATGGCGGACCACTTGAGACGCCGAACCGTACCCTCCTGCCTGACTTCTTCGGACTCGAGATCGGACTTCGACTTTCCGTGCAGAGGCGCGGCGATCTCAGCGATCGCATCTCGAAACCGCATATTTCTGAGCGACCATTGTTCTTCGGTCTTGACCCAGCGAAGGTCGATGTGACGCGGCTGCTCCTGAAAGAATCCCGTCAGGTTCCCCGGCAATGCGTTCGTCTTCTCCCAATCAAAGTCTGATGCCGCATCTTGCCAAGCAATCTCGCCAGCAGTGAGGACCAGGAGCAGCCGGTCAGCGCTGCGGTGTTTCCGCCAGTACTCCACTTCGCGATGAACCCATTTCGAGGTGCCAGCGTCGGGCGATGCGAGCAGCAGAAAGTACTCTGACGCTTTGAGTGCCTGCTCAACCGAGAGCCAGAGGGCCGGATTGACGCTGAGGTCAGTCTCGTCGCGGAAGATCCGTAATGCCGTTCCTTTGTTCCACGGTCTCGCGAAACGCTGCAGCGCGCGTTGGAGCTCGGGCGCTAGGCGGCCATCCGCGGCGTGGCTATAGGAAATAAACGCGTTGAAGCGGATCGCCTTCTGACTCGGTGCAAAAGTCGGTGAATCATCAATGCCGTAGGCCATAAAGCGACGATCCCGGAGAGGTAGTTCATAGCAAGCGTGTCAGGCCCCCCGGATACTCGTCATCTTTCTTGATAGGTAGCGTAGTACCTTACGTCGCGTCAAGGCAATGGCTGCTCCAGACATTGGAATCAGTCTGGTCGATGGCCGAAAGTGTCCGCTCAATGAAATCGATGGAGGATCTCTTCGCCCCATCGACAACCTCAGAAATCGGCGCCAGAGCCAGATGTCGGCTTCGGGGGTTCGAAGCTCCTTTACGTCCGGACCAAAGAGAACCTTGTTTGCGAAACCGAAAAGAAGGAGTCGCTACCCATATGCCCCATCGGCGACTTCGGCCTTGGGGCGGACAGTTCCCGCTCATTGGTTTAGACGATTGTGAAACCGTCAGATTGAGTCCTTGAATACGCCATCGATCATCCCGCAACTTGCAGTGCGGGAATTCGGAACGCTTGCGCGTGACCTTCCTACTGCATTCTGCCTCGAAACTCGAATCATAATGAATCAGCGGATTGGTTGTTTTCTCTAGTGAGACCACTGAGGACACGAAGAAATGAGGACAGCCGTGTGCTTTCTTGTTCCTTGCAACAGGTATCGGACTCGACCGTACTCAGCCGTTCCTTTGTTACTATTCAGACGACCTGTATAGCGAATTACGACGGTTGCGTGCTTTAGGGTTCGTCCAGAACAACGAAGGAGTAGGTCTTCGCAACATTCGTGACGGTTACAAAGACACGCCCTCTCAATTTGATCTCAAACATTACTTTTCCATAACTCCAGAAGGCCACGAGTATTTGAAGCTGCGTGAGGCTATGTTGAAAGAAGCCGATCTGGAGTCTTGATCGCCGAAACGTGACTGTGTGAAACCGCTTCTGCATAGGCGCAAGTTTAAGATACAGAGAGCCATGACGAGCCCAAAGTCGGCTTGGACGACTGGCAGCGCGTTTCTTGGAAGCCCGTTCCTGAACAGCGAGACAAGACCGTAAGTTACATCCGGCCAAAAGATCAGTTCGAGCCGATGAAGACTCTCTTCTTGGGGATGGCAGATGGGGTGCCGGGTAAACCGGTGCAGGCCTGAAACCACGTTGCTCGCAAGCACAAATGCAGCGTCACTCGGAGATCCGTCTCACGCCGTGGGTGCGTGCTCGCTTCTCTGCGATCTTCCCCTCCATTGCAAGAACCGGAGCGATGATCTCCGTATCCAGCGCTCGCAACAGAGCCTTCGCGGAAGGATATTCAATGATGTCGCAAACCCAGTCGTACTTCTGCTGAAGTCCTTCGAACATGGGGAACGGTTTCTCCCCAGACGCAATGATGGGTACAAACGGAATCATGTAATCGGGTACGGTTGCGTGAATCTCGAGTGGACTGGAGTTCGGATTTGTGATGTCGACGATGACAAAGCGGCTCAGCCCCGCGAGGATTTTCACCGTCTCCTCCAGATCCCTCTGCGTCGGTTTCTCAAAATCGAAGATCATAGGAACGTAGCCTAGCTCGCGCAACCGCGCTCGGAGTGTGTCGAGCACGGATTTGCGTTCCGGGGTGAAGCGACCCAGGATGAGGACACCTTTCCTGCCGATGGTATCGAGCACATCGCGGATTCTTGAACTTTTGACCATCAGGTAGATAAACTGCGCAACCTCAATGTCGTCCACGTAGAGGGGCGCCTCATCCTCTTTTGAGACTCGCAAGTTACTCTGACTCGTCTTCTCGTCGCGCTCCAAACCCCAAGCTGAGACGCCGTAAATGTCGCAGTCGCGAATCGTGGTTCCCCGAAGATCGGAGTCCACAAGCACCGCGCGCCGCAAATCGCACCTGGACATTGTTGCTCCCGCCAGTTTGGCGCCGTGCAGGTTCGCACCTCGAAAATTGACGTGATCGAGTGTCGCATCTCTGAGAAATGCCATCCATAGGTCGGCTTGATAAAAAGTCGCGCCGGTGAGATCAGCCCCGTCGAAAAACGTATCCTCCAGGTAACATCTCTCGAAGTCTGCCTTCTTCAAGTCGGCGTCTTTGAAGTTCGAGGCAACTATGCGGGAGCCGCGAAATTCCGTTCCCTGGCACGTAGCACTAGCAAGCTGGGTCTCTTCGAAACGACACGACCACAGCCTCGCGTCCGTTAGGTTCACTCTATTCAGCACAGCGTAGTCGAAAGAGGCTGTGATTATCGCCCCCTTCAGACATGCTTCCGTGAGGTCGGCAAACTGCAGATTGACTTCGTGAAGAACAAGCCCAGACAGGTCAGCCCCTCTGAGATCGGGGCGCTCCACGTCGCGCTCGCTGCGCCAGCGGTTCCATACCGCTGGGTCATTTTTCTCTGCAGCTTTACAAAAGACGTCGAGATGTGCCTTATCCCCGTTGAACCGACGTTCTTCATCTTTCATGCGCAGCCTCACACAAGATCAGCCAATTGCTATTTTACGGCCCTCAGTCGCGGCGAGCACAGTAGGGCAACAGCTTGGCCCGAACGCGAAAGCGTGGGCATACAACGCGAAGGGTTTCGGTCAGTTCGGCCCTTTGTGGCACTGTTTAGAAGTCGGCTTCGGGGCCTCGCAGCCCGGTTGGGTACAACTTCGACAAGCCAGACCGTTCGATCAAAGCAAACTCTGAGGTCGTAGAGAACGGCACGTTGTAGACAACCCAAGTCCGCCGGTGCCGGCTTCGTCCCTCCGAAAACAACTGCGAGTGACGAGAGCGCTCCATCATCTCGCTAGAAGTTGGAGCTGCGAAATAATCGCTCAGGAGTGTTCAAGTCGATTGTTTGCCTTCAATCTTCTGCTGAGCGCCGAAGTGGGAGTGCAGCCCTCTCCCGTCGGACTTCGGCGACTTTCTCGAGAGCGGGCGTAACGATCTTCCTCTCGAACGAAGACAGTAGCGTTTCGGTATTGTTGTATTCCAGCAATGGCAGCGCCCAATGATACTTGCGAGGTAGATCGTCAAACATACCGAAGGCAGGTTGTCCTCGCTGTAGAATCGTCACGAAGGGAACCATGTAGTCAGGCACGGTTGACTGAAGCTCCAGCGGCACCGAGCGGGGATTTGTAATGTCAGCGATCACGAACCGTGACAAACCCGTCAAGATCTTGACCGTCTCCGTCAGGTCCCGATCAGTCGGACGCTCGAAATCCAAAATTATCGGAATATAGTTGAGCAAGCGCAGCTTGTCAGAAATTTGCTCAAGCAGTTCCTTACGCTCTGTGAATCGGCCGAGGATCAGTACAGCCTTTTCCCCCACCGTTGTGATGACGTTGCGCAATTTTTGCCGGCTCAGCAACAGACAAATAAATTGGCCGACTTCGAGATCGTCTACATGAACGGTCGATTGATCATCAGGGGTGATAACAAGACTTGATTGCACGGCGCCTTCCAGCTTAACGTCCCAAGCAGAGATTCCATAAATGCGACATCCAGTAAGAGTTGCAGATTCCATGATTGTCTTGAGCAGGAGAGCCCCTCTCAGATCGGCAGACGTCAGATTTGCGCCACTAAGGTTTGCATCGCAGAGTACAGCGTCATAGAGCCTCGCACTGACCAAACACGCATTGCGTAGGTTCGCAAATCGAAGATTAGCAGCCGTGAAATCTCCTTTGGAGCAGTTGACATCACTGAGATCCGCCTTATATAGGCTTGCGTTCGTAAGGTGCGTCCCCCGAAGATTGGCACCGCTAAGATTCACCCCGTCGAGGTTCACACCCGAGAGTTCTGCCGATTCTAGATCGGCCCCGCTGCACTTGGCGTTACTGAAATTTGCGCGGGTCGCGTCCGCGTTGCCGAGATTCACTGCGTTTAGTTCCGCCTTGGGCAGGTTCGCGCGACGCAGCTTCGCTCTCTGTAGGTCAGCTCCGTTCAGGTTCGCGAAGTATAAGTTTGCTCTATCGAGTTTTGCCTCGCGGAGGTTGGCTGCGCTCAGGTTTGCCGAGACTAAGTCTGCTTCGGTGAGGTCGGCTCGGCGTAGGTCCCCCTTGCTCAGGTCTGCCGAGGATAAGTACGCCTGAGTCAGATTCGCTTCACTGAGGTTTATCCCCATCAGCCTCGCGTCTGACAGATTGGCTTTGCTGAGATCTGGCTTTTCGAGATTCGCTCGTCTCCAATCGTTCCACGCTGCAACGCCTTCCTCTAACTTGCGAAGATGTGTTGTATTCGCCATTGACCGTTGTCGTGCTCCAATTCTGGGCAACATGACCTGCGTTCGCCTTGAATCATCGGTAGAACTTGAGCAAAAGAAGAAACAAGTCTTAGCGGGCCGAAGGTAGGCTCAGATGGTACTATGCGCTTCGGGAAACAAGAAGGCTTTGGTCGGATCGTCGTTTCACCGTTTGAAGCCGATAGAGGGCTGTTTCAGAGTAGAACCGGACACGCTACTCCTTTCACAACTTAGCATTTTGATTCAGCCCCCGGGTGAGAGACCGCACAAGACCAATAACGGTCCCGGGGCCCGGGTCATTGTCCAGAAGTCTTAGTGCTGTATCTGAAGCGCCCCCGAGCGAAGAGGTGGGAGTTGAGACGCTGTGTAGGGGCGCTTCAGATACAGCGACTTGAAGGAAGCCGCCCCCGGGGACTATGGGATTTGTTGCTCGATGAGGCGGTCGTTGTCGTTTGCGAGGTGGCTCTTGCTGTCGGTGCGCTTCGGTTTCAGTTGCTGGTGGCAGAGAGAATGGTCATGGCGCCACACAGGGGAGAGTTTAGAGCGCACAACGGTATTGCATTCTGAGGAAGGCGAGACATAGAACCAGTGTGCGCGCCGAAGCAGGAGCGAGATTCGAGGCTGGAGATGTGGATTCAAGCGGCGCACCGGATGAGATGAGGCGGAGATCGGAGGAGGAGTTGGGGGGCGGAGAGGCGCTCGACAACCTGCATGGTTCCGCCGCAAAGCGGACATTGCCACAGCGAGTGAATGGGCAGCGCGGGCGAGGTGGCTTCTGCTGTTGGCTGATCGGATGGCTGGAGCAACCGGAAACAGAGTGGAAGAGACTCCGCTCGGCATCGGTTAGCGAGAAATCCGAAGTTGCGGATGCGCATAAAGCCGCGCGGCAGCAGGTGCAGGAGGAAGCGTCGCAAGAACTCATCGACGGGTAGAGTCATCAGCCGCTTCTTGTTGCCGTGAGCGGAGTCGCGCCAGCGAAAGGTTACGTTGCCCTCGGAGAGAGCAACCAACCTGCTGTTGGAGATAGCGACGCGATGCGTGTAAGCACCGAGATAGCGCAGCACATGTTCTGGGCCGCCGAAAGGCCGTTTGGCGTAAACAACCCAGTCGTGACGGAACAGTACCCGCAGCCACGAGGCGAAGGCGCGCGGTTCCGCAAGCGGTAAGAGATGTCCGTGGAATTGGAGTACGCCGGCATGAAAGGCGGTCTTGAGTCCGGCGATAAACTTGCCGCGGAAGACACGGCTGAGCACCTTGAGGGGAAGGAAGAAGGAGCAGCGTGAGGAGATCCAGCGGGAATGATCCGGAGCAAGACCGCCGGCGGCAACCACGCAGTGGACATGGGGATGATGTTGTAGTCGCTGGTCCCAGGTATGGAGCACGCTGAAGAAACCGATCTCGGCTCCCAGGTGGCGTGGATCGCGGGCGATCTCCCGCAGAGTTGCAGCACTGGCGTGAAACAGCAGGTTGTAGATCAGCCGTTTATTCTGCAATGCCAACGGAGCGAGATCCCGCGGCAGGGTGAAGACGACGTGCACGTAGCTGGCAGGCAGCAACTCGCGTTTCCGCGCCTGAAGCCAGCGCAGGCGGGCGTTGCCCTGACACTTTGGGCAGTGCCGGTTTCCGCACGTAATGGTGAGCTCACCATTAGTTGCCTTATGGGGAGTTTTTTCTAATGGGGAGTAGTGCGCTGGAATCTGGGCAGAGAGGGTCTTCCAGACAGAGTTGGGCGGTTCGCAACTCACCATAAGCACAGGGGCTTTGCTACGTTGATGCGGCCATCAATGGCCAATACTCAACAAGGAGAGCCCATGCTAGAGACGTACTTCTCCGCACCCAAGACGTTACGACGCTTGCGGAGTGGAATCAGTGGACCACACATCGACGCCTTCGCGGATGACCTCGAACGCGACGGATACGCCCCGAGCAGCGCTGTTCGATATATTCGGGCCGCCGCCCATCTCGGCTGCTTCGTGCAGCGGAGAGGCCGTGTTCTGGCGGACATCGATTTCAACACGCTTCATGCCTTTGATTGTCACCTTCGCCGCTGCCGATGCCCTCATTACAAGCGAGGAAAGATCAGCTATCACGCGCGTTTCGGAGTGAAGCTTTTTCATCAACTCCTAGTGGAGCGCGGGATCTGCTCGAGTGAACCAGTTCGGGAAGCCCAAACCGAGCCAGCTCTTGTGTCCGCGTTCCGCGACTGGTTTCAAACACATCGCGGGGTGAAACAGCCGACGCTTCGGCAGTACACTCGCGGTGCCGCGGAGTTGCTCCAGGCGCTCGGCGAGGACGTCGGTCGATGGACTTCGCATGCCGTACGCAACTTCTTTCTAGAACGTGCCCGCCAATGTGGAGCTCCAACCACGCAGAAACTGATTACCTCTCTCCGGGCGTTTCTGCGGTATCTCAACTTCCATGGCGAATCCCGCGACGATCTCGCGCTCGCCATCCCCGCGTTTGCTCACTGGCGGCTGGCCAAACTTCCACGCTGTCTGGCCGCAGAAGAAGTGAACCGCTTGATTGCCGCATGTGATGGTACAGATCCCAGACGTCTTCGTGACCGAGCGATTGTACTCATGTTGGTGCGATTAGGATTGCGCTCCGGAGATGTAGCGCAACTCCGCCTCACCGACATTGACTGGAATAGTGGCACGCTGCAGGTGACTGGGAAAGGGCGCTACCAGGTACGTCTGCCCCTTCCACAGGATGTGGGCGACGCGGTGGTGCGCTATCTGGAACGGCGACCCACCTATATCGATACCGATCACGTGTTTATTCGAAGCAACGCCCCTCACAGGCCCTTTGCTTCCGGGGATGGTGTTTCGTCCGTCGTCAAACACGCTCTCCAACGTGCTCGCATCGAAACTCCTGCCAAGGGAGCACACTTGCTGCGTCACACCGCGGCCACCGAGATGTTGCGCAATGGCGTGCCCTTAGAGCAGGCCGGCCTCGTCCTTCGTCACCGCAGCATCGACATGACCGCTTACTACGCCAAGGTAGACGTTGCGCTTCTCAAACAGATCGCCCAGCAGTGGCCGGAGGTCCATGCATGATCGCAGCCATCGAGACCTACCTTGCCGTGCGACATGCCACCGGCTTTGCTCTGAGCAACACGGAATATCTCCTGCGCAGCTTTGCCGCTTTCGCGACCGATCAAAAGCAAACGCATCTGCGCACAGCAACCGTCATCCGCTGGGCCAGTCAAGCGAGGTCGGTCGCTCAACGGCACGCCCGCTACCAAGCCGTATGCCTCCTTGCCAAGTACCTTCGTGCCGAAGACCCACGGCATGAATCACCACCGCCGAACTACTTCGGCTATCGGAAGGTCCGTCGTGTCCCGCACATTTATTCGCACGACGAGATCGCTAGTCTGGTCCGTGCCGCCGCAAAGCTCCCATCGTCTGACTCGCTGCGGCCAAAGACATACGCGACGCTGATTAGTCTGTTGGCAGCAACTGGACTGAGGGTATCGGAGGCATTGCATCTGCGAATCTCCGACATCGCAGCGGATGGTTTGCTGATTCGCAAAACCAAGTTTCAGAAAACCCGATTGGTGCCCTTGCACGACACCGCAGTCAAGGGACTGGCTCGCTACTTGGTGCACCGTCAAGAGACGCGAAGGGGTGGCGAGCACGTCTTCGTTTCCGACGACGGGCAACCGCTTGTGTACTGGAAAGTTTACAGCGTGTTCCGGGGACTGCTGAAATCGGCGGGGATCAAGCCCTCCTGCGGTCGATGGCCGCGGATTCATGAGCTTCGACAGCGTGCCGATTCCCGGATTATGCCGAATCTAATATCAAATCACAGCTCTGGAGGGGCTCGGGCTGTGTTCTGACTCGGCATAATCAGAGGCTTTCCAGAAAGG
>Ga0335077_10010816_pt1 | contig 11398 bp, 6 predicted proteins | sample Lox_Sample_31_FD_207151 | JGI IMG/M metagenome (GOLD analysis project Ga0335077, IMG submission 207151) | Soil microbial communities from Loxahatchee National Wildlife Refuge, Florida, United States - Lox_Sample_3.1 | ecosystem: Environmental > Terrestrial > Soil > Wetlands | place: USA: Florida...
GCACCTCGGCGCGCTCGACCTGCTCGCCCGGGATGAACTTGCTGTCGCCGGCGTCAGCGATCTGCACCCGGCGCAGCATCTGGCGCACGATCACCTCGATGTGCTTGTCGTTGATCTTGACGCCTTGTAGGCGATACACGTCCTGCACCTCGTCGGTGATGTAGCGCGCCAGTGCCTCGACGCCCAGCAGGCGGAGGATATCGTGCGGGTCGGCCGGTCCGTCGACGATCATCTCGCCCTTATTCACCACCTGACCGTCGTGCGCCATCACGTGCTTGTCCTTCGGAATCAGATACTCGTGGGCCACGCTGTCCAGGTCCGTGATGACCAGGCGCTGCTTGCCCTTGGTATCCTTACCGAACGACACCGTCCCGGTGATCTCGGCCAGCATGCCGGCGTCCTTGGGCGAGCGCGCCTCGAACAGCTCGGCCACGCGCGGCAAGCCGCCGGTGATGTCGCGCGTCTTCGACGTCTCCTGGGGAATGCGCGCCAGCACCTCGCCCACTTGCACCTGCTGCCCGTCCTTCACCGTGATGATCGAGTGAATCTGGAACGTGATGTTCACCGGGAGATCCGTGCCCGGGATCTTGACCTCCTTGCCCTTGTCGTCGACCAGCTTGACGCTGGGACGGAGCCCCTTGACCTGGGCCACGCCACGGCGCTTCGGATCGATCACGACCAGCGTCGACAACCCGGTCACCTCGTCGATCTGCTTGGCGACCGTGACGCCCTCCTCCACATTCTCGAACTTGATGCGACCCGCATACTCGGTGATGATCGGCCGCGTGTGCGGGTCCCACGAGGCGAGCGCTTTGCCGGCTTTGACAGGCGTTCCATCGGTCACCGTCAAAGTGGCGCCGTAGGGGACTTTGTGGCGCTCGCGCTCGCGCCCGTTGTCGTCCACGATGGTCAACTCGCCGCTGCGCGAAATCACCACGGGTTCCGCGCGCGGGTTGGTCACGTACCGCATTTGAGGCGAGAAGCGCACGGTGCCGTTGGATTTCGCCTCGAGCTGGCTCACCACCGCAGTCCTCGAAGCCGCACCGCCGATGTGGAAGGTGCGCATGGTGAGCTGCGTGCCGGGTTCGCCGATCGACTGCGCCGCGATGACGCCGACCGCCTCACCGACATTCACCAGCTGCCCGCGCCCCAGATCGCGCCCGTAGCATTTTGCGCACAGGCCGTAGCGCGTTTCACAGGACAGCGGCGTACGCACTCGCACTTCGTCGATACCGAGCGCCTCGATGCGTTCTACCTCGTCTTCGTTGAGCAGCGTGCCGGCGGCATACACCGTCTGACCCGACTCCGGATGGTTGATGTCGGTCGCGCATACGCGGCCGAGAATGCGCTCGCGCAGGGCCTCCACCACCTCGCCGCCCTCGATCAGGGCCTTCATCGGCACGCCATTGCCTGTGCCGCAATCTTCTTCGATGACCACGAGATCCTGCGTCACATCCACCAGACGGCGCGTCAGGTAGCCCGAGTTCGCCGTCTTCAAGGCGGTGTCCGCCAGACCCTTGCGCGCGCCGTGAGTGGAGATGAAGTACTGCAGGACGTTGAGTCCTTCGCGGAAGTTGGCGGTGATCGGAGTCTCGATGATCGAGCCATCGGGCTTCGCCATCAGGCCGCGCATCCCGGCGAGCTGGCGAATCTGCGCCGCCGAGCCGCGCGCCCCGGAATCGGCCATCATGAAGATGGCGTTGAACGAGTCGCGCATCTCCGGGACGCCCTTCTTCTCCTTCACGGGCATCCACTGCGCGGTCTTCGGATCCCACTTCACCAGCGGCTCTTTCTCCAGGCGATCCATCATCGCCTTCGCCACCATGTCGCCGGCGCGGCCCCAGATGTCGACCACCTTGTTGTAGCGCTCGCCCTGCGTCACCAGGCCCGAGGTGTACTGGGACTCGATCTCCTGCACCTCCTTCTCGGCATTGGCGATGATCTCGCCCTTCTCCGGCGGCACCTGCATGTCGTCTACGGCGATCGAGATCCCGGCGCGGGTCGCGTAGCTGAACCCGGTGTACATCAGTTTGTCGGCGAAGATCACAGTCTCTCGCAGCCCGCAGCGGCGGAAGCTGGCGTTGATCAGCCTCGAGATTTCCTTCTTCTTGAGCGGCTTGTTGATGAGCGAGAAGGGCAGGCCCACCGGCAGGATCTCGGACAGCAGCGCCCGGCCCACGGTGGTGTCGTAGCGCGTCCACTTCTCCTTGAGGGAGCCATCGACGCCCTTTTCGAGCTCCTTGATGCGTACCAGCACTCGCGCCTGGATCTCGACCTGGCGGCTGTCGTAGGCGCGCAGCACTTCGGACACGCCGGTAAAGGCCATGCCTTCGCCGATCGCACCGACCTTCTCGCGCGTGACGTAGTACAGGCCCAGCACGATGTCCTGCGACGGCACGATGATGGGATCGCCGTTGGCCGGCGACAGCACGTTGTTCGACGACAGCATCAAGGTGCGCGCCTCCATCTGCGCCTCGAGCGACAGCGGCACGTGCACCGCCATCTGGTCGCCGTCGAAGTCGGCGTTGAAGGCCGCGCACACCAGCGGGTGAAGCTGGATCGCCTTGCCTTCGATCAACACCGGCTCGAACGCCTGGATACCCAGCCGATGCAGCGTGGGCGCGCGGTTGAGCATCACCGGATGCTCGCGGATCACCTCTTCTAGAATGTCCCACACCTCCGGGACCTCCTGCTCGACCAGACGCTTGGCCGCTTTGATGGTGGTAGCGAGACCCATGACCTCCAGCTTGTGGAAGATGAACGGCTTGAACAGCTCGAGCGCCATCTTCTTCGGCAAGCCGCACTGGTGCAGCTTGAGCTGCGGACCAACCACGATCACGCTGCGCCCGGAGTAGTCGACGCGCTTGCCGAGCAGGTTCTGCCGGAAGCGCCCACCCTTGCCTTTGATCATGTCGGCAAGCGACTTGAGCGGGCGCTTGTTCGCTCCGGTCATGGCCTTGCCGCGCCGGCCGTTGTCCAGCAACGAGTCCACCGCCTCCTGCAGCATGCGCTTCTCGTTGCGCACGATGATTTCGGGCGCCTTCAGCTCGAGCAGCCGCTTCAGTCGATTGTTCCGGTTGATGACCCGCCGGTACAAGTCGTTCAGATCCGAAGTGGCGAAGCGCCCGCCATCCAGCGGTACCAGCGGGCGCAGCTCGGGTGGCAGCACCGGCAGCACTTCCATCACCATCCAGTCCGGCTTGATCCCGGACTTCTGAAAGCCCTCGAGCACCTTCAGGCGCTTGGCGATCTTCTTGATCTTGGTCTCGGAATCGGTGCCGTCCAAGTCGCGCCGCAGAGTGTCGATGTCGCGGTTCAGATCGAGCTGGCGCAGCAGCTCGCGGATCCCCTCCGCTCCCATCATGGCGACGAAGTCGTCGCCGAATTCCTCCACCTTGGAGAGGTAGTCATCCTCGGACAACAGCTGACCGCGATGCAACGGCGTGAGGCCGGGGTTGACCACTACGTACGCCTCGAAGTAGAGCACGCGCTCGATATCGCGCAGGGTCATGTCCAGCACCAGGCCCAGACGCGAAGGCAAGCTCTTCAGGAACCAGATGTGCGCCACCGGGCTGGCGAGCTCGATGTGGCCCATGCGCTCGCGGCGCACCTTGGACAAGGTCACCTCGACACCACACTTCTCGCAGATCACGCCGCGATGCTTGAGACGTTTGTACTTGCCGCACAGGCACTCGTAGTCCTTGACCGGTCCAAAGATCTTGGCGCAGAACAGGCCGTCGCGCTCTGGCTTGAAGGTGCGATAGTTGATGGTTTCCGGCTTCTTCACCTCGCCATACGACCAGGAGCGGATCTTCTCCGGGGAGGCGAGGCCGATACGGATCGCATCGAACTCTTCTTCCTGAGTGACTTGTTTGAACAGGTCCAGCAGTGCTTTCATGGCTTGTCTCCGCTTGAGGCTAAGACTGAAAGATCGAGATCGTCCCGACCCTCACCCTTCACTCATTCACCTTCACCAGAACTTTAGTAACGCTCCAGATCGATATCGATCGCCAGCGAGCGGATCTCCTTCACCAGGACGTTGAAGGACTCCGGCATTCCCGCGTCGATCTTGTGCTCGCCCTTGACGATGTTCTCGTACACCTTGGTGCGCCCGCTCACATCATCGGACTTGACGGTCAGCATCTCCTGCAGCGTGTAGGCAGCGCCATAGGCCTCCAGCGCCCATACCTCCATCTCGCCAAAACGCTGGCCGCCGAACTGCGCCTTGCCGCCGAGCGGCTGCTGCGTGACCAGGCTGTACGGGCCGGTCGAGCGGGCGTGCATCTTGTCGTCGACCAGGTGGTGCAGCTTGAGCATGTGCATGTATCCCACCGTCACCGGCCGGTCGAACGGCTCTCCGATGCGGCCGTCATACAGGGTGACCTGCCCGGTGCGAGGCAACCCGGCCAGTTCCAGCATGCCTTTGATCTCGTCTTCCGTGGCCCCGTCGAACACCGGGGTAGCGAACGGGACGCCGCTGCGCAGGTTGCGCGCGAGCTGCACGGTCTCCTCGTCGGACAGCGAGTCGAGCTCCTCCGGCGTCCCGCTCGAGTTGTAGACCAGCGTCAACGCCTTGCGCAGATCCGACGCGCTCGCACCCGAGCCCACGGCCTGCACCAGATCGCCGATGCGCTTGCCCAGCCCCTTCGCGGCCCAGCCGAGGTGGGTCTCGAGGATCTGCCCGACGTTCATGCGAGATGGCACGCCGAGCGGGTTGAGCACGATGTCCATCGGCGTCCCGTCTGCCATGTGCGGCATGTCCTCGACCGGAACGATCTTGGAGATAACACCCTTGTTCCCATGGCGGCCGGCCATCTTGTCGCCGGGCTGCAGCCGCCGCTTCACCGCCAGGTAGACCTTCACCATTTTCTGCACGCCCGGCGGCAGCTCGTCGCCGCTGGTGAGCTTTTTCTTCTTGGCTTCGAACGCCTGATCGAACTGGACGCGCGTTTGATCGAGGCTGGCCTTGAGCTGCTCCAGCTGGCTCGCCGCTTCCTCGCTCGCGAGGCGCACGTCGAACCAGTGGAAACGCTCGAGATCCTGCAGATATAGCTTGGTGATCTTCGTGCCCTTGACCAGTTTCTTGGGGCCGCCGTTGGCCGCCTTGCCGATCAGCAGGCGCTCGATGCGCCCGAAGGTATCGTCCTCGACGATGCGCAGCTGATCGTTGAGGTCCTTGCGATAGCGGGCCAGCTCGTCGTCGATGATCTGCTGAGCGCGCTTGTCGCGCTCGATACCCTCGCGGGTGAAGACCTGGACGTCGATCACCGTTCCGGACATGCCGGACGGCACGCGCAACGAGGTATCTTTCACGTCGGAGGCTTTCTCGCCGAAGATGGCGCGCAGCAGCTTTTCTTCTGGCGTGAGCTGAGTCTCGCCCTTCGGGGTGACCTTCCCGACCAGGACGTCGCCCGCCTCGACTTCGGCACCGATGTACACGATGCCCGACTCGTCCAAACGCGCGAGCTGACCTTCGGACAGATTCGAAATGTCGCGCGTGATCTCCTCGGGTCCAAGCTTGGTATCGCGCGCCACCACCGACAACTCCTCGATGTGGATCGAGGTGAAGCGGTCGTCCGCCACCACGCGCTCAGAGATCAGGATGGAATCCTCGAAGTTGAATCCGTTCCATGGCATGAAGGCCACCAGCAGGTTCTGGCCGAGCGCCAGCTCGCCGGTATCGGTGGAAGCGCCGTCCGCGACCACATCTCCGCGCGCGATGCGATCACCGACCTTCAAGATCGGCCGCTGGTTGATGTTGGTATTCTGATTGGAGCGCGTGTACTTCACGAGGTTGTAGATGTCCACCCCGACCTCGCCGGGGACGGTTTCCTCGTCGTTCACCCGCACCACGATGCGGCTCGCGTCCACGTAGTCCACCACGCCCCCGCGCAGCGCCTGCACTGCGGTGCCTGAGTCGACTGCCACGGTGCGCTCGATCCCGGTTCCGACCAGCGGCTTCTCGGGGCGCAGACAAGGCACCGCCTGGCGCTGCATGTTGGAGCCCATCAGCGCGCGGTTGGCGTCGTCGTGCTCCAGGAACGGGATCAGCGACGCCGCCACCGACACGATCTGAGACGGCGCCACATCCATGTACTCGATGCGATCGGGCGTGGCCATGGTGAACTCGTTGTGGTGGCGGCACGACACCATCTCGTCCACGAACTTGCCCTTCTTGTCCAGCGCCGCGTTTGCCTGCGCGATCACGTACTGGCCTTCGTCGATGGCCGACAAGAACACGATCTCGTCGGTGACGCGCCCGCCAAGGACGCGGCGATACGGAGTCTCGAGGAAGCCGTACTCGTTGGTCCGGGCATACAGTGCCAGGGAGTTGATCAGGCCGATGTTCGGGCCTTCAGGCGTCTCGATCGGGCACACTCTGCCGTAGTGCGTGGGGTGCACGTCGCGCACCTCGAAGCCGGCGCGCTCGCGGGTGAGCCCGCCCGGCCCCAGCGCCGACACACGCCGCTTATGGGTGATTTCGGACAGCGGGTTGGTCTGGTCCATGAACTGCGACAGCTGAGACGAGCCGAAGAACTCGCGCACGGCCGCGGATACCGGCTTGGCGTTGATCAGGTCGTGCGGCATGAGATTCTCGGACTCAGCCTGCGACAGGCGCTCCTTGACCGCCCGCTCGACCCTCACCAGGCCGGCGCGGAACTGGTTCTCGGCGAGTTCCCCGACCGAACGCACGCGGCGATTGCCCAGATGGTCGATGTCGTCGATCTCGCCGCGCCCGTTGCGCAGATCCACCAGAATCCGGATGACTGCCGCGATATCGTCGTTCGACAAGGTGGCAGGGCCGGTCAGCTCCTCACGGCCCACGCGGCGGTTGAACTTCATCCGGCCCACCGCCGACAAGTCGTAGCGCTCCTCGGAGAAGAACAGGCCGTTGAACAGCGTGCGAACGGCGTCCTCGGTGGGCGGCTCTCCCGGGCGCATCATGCGGTAGATCGCCACCTGCGCAGCGATCTGGTCCTGGGTCTCGTCGATGCGCAGCGTCTGAGAGATGTAGGGGCCCTGGTCCAGATCGTTGGTGTAAATGGTCTGAATCTTCTCGACGCCGGCTTCGGTCAGCTTCTTGATCAGCTCGTCCGTGATCTCATCGTTGGGAGCAGCCAATACCTCGCCCGTCTCCTTGTCGACGATACCGTGTGCCAGCACCTTGCCGACAAGGAAATCCTCCGTCACCGGGTGCTTGTGCAGGCCGGCGGCCTCCATCTCGCGCACGTGCTTGACCGTGATGCGCTTGTCCTTCGGCACGATGAGCTTGCCGGGCTTGGTCACGATGTCGAAGCGGGCGATCTCACCGCGCAGCCGCTCGGGCACCAGATCGAATTGAATGCCGCTCTTCTTGCTGAGATGAAACGTGTCGAATTCGTAGAAGCTGCGCAGAATCTGCTCCGGCATCATGCCGATCGCCTTGAGCAGAATCGTGACCGGCATCTTGCGGCGGCGGTCGACGCGGAAATACACGTAGTCCTTGGGGTCGAACTCGAAGTCGAGCCAGGAACCGCGATACGGGATGATGCGGGCCGAGAACAAAAGCTTGCCCGAGCTGTGCGTCTTGCCGCGGTCGTGCTCGAAGAACACGCCGGGCGAGCGATGCAGCTGGGACACGATGACCCGCTCCGTCCCGTTGATGATGAACGAGCCGGTGGTCGTCATGAGCGGGATCTCGCCCATGTACACCTCTTGCTCCTTGACCTCTTTCACCGTCGGCTTGGAGGCCTCCCGGTCCATGATCGTCAGGCGCACCTTGGCGCGCAGCGGCGACGCGTAAGTCAGGCCGCGCTGCTGGCATTCCTTCACGTCGAACGGCGGCACGCCGAGCTGATAGCTCACGAACTCCAGCCGCGCGTTACCCGAGTGACTGACGATCGGGAAGATGGACGTGAAAGCAGCCTGCAGCCCCTGGTTCTTGCGCTGCTCCGCCAGCACGGCCGACTGGAGAAAAGAGGCGTAGGAGTCGATCTGCGTCGCCAGCAGAAACGGCACCTGCAGCACGCTCGCCCGCTTCGCAAAGCTTTTCCGGATCCGCTTCTTTTCCGTGAAGGAATAGGGCATAGTCACCTCGACAGTGAGCGGCGGCCCAGACGACCGCCAAAAGAAAAGGGATCAGGCGGAGCGCTGCGCGTCCACCCAGCCCGATGCGGGGCCGGCGGCGGCGCGTTCGCGCACCTCCTGATCGCTGCTCTCTTAACTTGTTGGGGCCGGCGGTTTCCCGCCGGCCCGGTCCGCATGTTCAAGCGGGTCTTACTTGAGCTCGGCTTTCGCACCGGCCTCGGTAAGCTGCTTGACCAAGTCCTCGGCATCCTTTTTGGAAATGCCTTCTTTGACGGGTTTCGGTGCACCGTCCACCAGGTCCTTGGCTTCCTTCAGCCCAAGACCCGTGACCGCACGCACCACCTTGATGACGTTCACCTTGTTGTCCCCTACCGCGGTGAGTGTGACCGTGAACTCGGTCTGCTCTTCCGCAGCGGGGGCAGCGGCCCCACCACCTGCCGGCGCCGCCACCGCCACTGCAGCTGCCGCGGCGGATACGCCGAACTTCTCTTCTATATCCTTGATGAGCTGCGACAGCTCCAGCACGCTCATGCTCGAGATCGCATCCAGGACTTCCGCTTTTGCCAATGCCATTTCTAAGCCTCTCCTGATCGAAAAAAGTTGCGCGTGGCGCGCCGCGTTGCGGCTACGCTGCCTGTTTCTCTTTTTGCTCCTTGACGGCGGCCAAGGTGCGGACAAACCTGCCCGGCACTTCGTTGAGTGTCCGCGCCAGCTTCGCGATTGGAGCCTGCATCGTCCCCAACAGCTTGGCGATCAGCTCCGAGCGGCTCGGCAGGCCAGCTAAGGTCACGAGCTCTTTCGCGCTCATCACCTGCTCGGGCATTGCACCGGCCCTGATCACCAGCTTGTCATTGCCCTTGGCGAAGTCGTTGAGCAGCTTGGCGACGGCCACCGGATCGGGCGAGATGCCGTAGGCCAACGGGCCCGTCATGTGCTGAGCGAGGCCCGCGAACGGCGTGTCGGTCACGGCGCGGCGCGCAAGCGTGTTCTTCAGCACGCGGAAGTACACACCTGCTCCGCGCGCCTTCGCTCTGAGCTGCGTCATCGCCCCAACATCCAAGCTGCGGTACTCGGCCAGTACGATCGCCTGCGCCTGCGCCACCTGCGCGCCGATCTCGGCCACCAGCGCCTTCTTCTGTTCCACGTTCAGACCCAAGGTTCACCTCCTCCACTCTGGCGCGCCGTGCGGGCGGTTGCCCGCCCGATCCGTGCGCCGGTTCGACTGCAGCGACCTTCGATCAGGATCACAGCCTTCGCGCCGCCGTGAAGCCTGGCCAGCAGCACGATGTCCATTCCCGTCTTCGGGTGCGCCATCTGCGTAGGACTCGAAAGAGCGAGTGCCCATCGACGTCAAGAACAATGCGGGAGTTCCCGCCTTGCGCTAGCGCCGCGTGCCCATTCGCTCGTCGATGATTAAGCCGTTACCGACTCCTACGGTCTTTGATAACCCGCAGCCCGCGTGCAGCAGCTGCGGCCCAAAGATCTCTACAAAACTCAAGCGTGCTGGGCCGACAGGCTCGCCTGGTCGACCCGCACTCCAACGCCCATGGTGCTGGACAGGGAAATCTTCTTCAGGTAGATGCCCTTCTGCCCCGCCGGCTTGGCCTTGTTCAGCGCATCGACCAGCGCCAGCAGGTTCTCCGTCAGCGCCGATTCGCTGAACGCGGCTCGACCTATCGTGCACTGGACGATGCCGCCTTTGTCTGCGCGAAATTGAACCTGGCCGGCTTTGGCGTTTTTGACTGCGCCCGCCACGTCCTGTGTGACCGTGCCGACCTTGGGGTTCGGCATCAGGCCGCGCGGCCCGAGTATCTGGCCCAGCTGGCCGACCACGCGCATGGCGTCGGGCGTGGCAATGGCAACCTCGAATTCGATCTTGCCCTCCTTCACCTGCGCGGCGAGATCCTCGAGACCGACGATGTCTGCGCCGGCAGCCTTGGCAGCCTTGGCCGGCTCGCCCTGAGTGAACACGGCCACCCGCACCGTCTTGCCTGTTCCCTGCGGCAGGACCAGCGAGCCGCGCACCGACTGGTCAGACTTCTTGGCGTCCACACCGAGATTGACCGCTACGTCGATGGCCTCGTTGAACTTGGCGGTGGCATTCTCCTTGACCAGCTTAATCGCATCGGCCACCGGGTACGCCTTGTTCCTGTCCACCTTCGCCCGCAGCGCCTGAACCCGCTTGGAAATCTTACTCATGTGGGACTCCCTCCACCTCAACACCCATGCTGCGAGCGCTGCCGGCGACGGTCCGGACAGCGGCCTCCAGATCCGCGGCGGTCAGGTCGGGCATCTTGGCCTTCGCGATCTGCTCGGCTTGCGCGCGAGTCAGCTTGCCCACCTTGTCCGCCTGGGGCTTGGCGCTGCCTTTGGGAATTCCGAGCGCCTTCATGATCAGCACCGAGGTCGGCGGCGTCTTGATGATGAAGGTAAAGCTCTTGTCTTGAAATGCCGTGATCACCACGGGCAGCGGCAGACCCGGCTCGTAGCTCTGGGTCTGGGCGTTGAATGCCTTGCAGAACTCCATGATGTTCAGTCCGCGCTGCCCCAGCGCCGGCCCGATCGGCGGGCTCGGATTCGCCTTGCCCGCGGGCACCTGCAACTTGATGAAACCAACGATTTTCTTCGCCAATTCGTCCTCCTGCCGGGTGCAAGTGGGTGCTACCGCACCCTCCCCGTGTTTGCCTACAAAAGGTCTGCCACCACCGCGCCTCCGCTCGCTTTGTGCGGGGCGTCTCGCGCAACTCGCCTAGTTGGGGGCGCGCCTAAGCTTTCTCAACCTGGCTGAAATCGAGCTCCACCGGTGTCGCCCGGCCGAAGATCGACACCGACACGCGTATCTTGTTCTTGTCGTAGTTGACCTCTTCCACGGAACCGTGGAAGTCGGTGAACGGGCCCTCCTTCACGCGCACCGCCTCCCCGACCTCGAACAAGACCTTCGGCTTGGGCTTCTCCACCCCCTCCTGGATCTGGTGAAGGATGCCCTGCACCTCCTTTTCGCTGATCGGGGTCGGCTTCATGGCTGAGCCGCCGACGAACCCCGTGACCTTGGCCGTGTTCTTGACGAGGTGCCACGTGTCGTCGGTCATTTCCATCTCGACCAGGACATATCCTGGGAAGAACTTGCGCTCGCTGATGCTCTTCTGACCGCTCTTCATCTCGACCACTTCTTCGACCGGAACCAGGATCTGGCCGAACTGATCCTGCATGCTGGCGCGCTCGATGCGCTCTTTGAGCGCTCGCGCGACGCTCTTTTCGAAGCCCGAGTAGGCATGCACGACGTACCATCTCTTGGACATCAGCCTTCCCGTCCCACGAGCACTTTCACCAG
>Ga0335077_10010818_pt1 | contig 11398 bp, 6 predicted proteins | sample Lox_Sample_31_FD_207151 | JGI IMG/M metagenome (GOLD analysis project Ga0335077, IMG submission 207151) | Soil microbial communities from Loxahatchee National Wildlife Refuge, Florida, United States - Lox_Sample_3.1 | ecosystem: Environmental > Terrestrial > Soil > Wetlands | place: USA: Florida...
GAAGGGATCAGTGCTCCGGGCAAACACACCCATGTCGGTGCCGGCGTAGAGGGTGCCGGGCAGTCCTGGCGCCCCCGGATCCACAACCAGCGCGTTGACAGGTCCCTCCGGCAGGTCTTTAGTCAAATCCAGCCATGTGCCTCCGCCATCGAGCGTCTTCCAGACACGGCTGGACGCAAATCCCTGAATGCCGGCGTAGGCCACCTGCCCGGGTGCTCCGCTGGTATCGGTGCTGTCCACCGCGAGGCTGGAGATGGGAAACTGCTGCGGGTTGATGTTCTTCGTAGCAACGCCCGTGCGGTCGATCCACACGCCCGCGCCGTTGCGGGGATCGGTGACCCACACGTGGCCACCGGGGGGATAGGTCGTAACGAGCGGGCCCCAGCCTTCAGTGCCCGCGTATACCATACTCGACCCGCCGGTCGAATCGAGGGGCCCGCCGGCGGCCAACGCGCTCACCAGGTTGATTTCTCCGCCACTACAGATGGCGGCGCTGGCAGTATCAAAATTCGGGCTCAATGGGATGAAGCCGGTGCCGTCCGCACTACCGCGCCAGACGCGGCAGGTACCCACGATCAGGTCATCGGCGCCATGAGGCGCCAGGACGGCAGGATCGATGATGAATGGCGTGTCGAGCGGGCCGGCGTCTCCCCCCACAGTGGCCCCTGAGGCCACCAGGCCGCTGGCGAAATCCTCGAGGTGGCATTGAGCGCCATTTGTACAGCGCCGGATGTTAACGCCGTTCGTCGCAGTAAACCACTCATCGGTGTGGCCAGGCCGCGGATCCATTTGGGCCGTACCGCCGTCTCCTGCATTCACGTTTCCAGTCCACCCGCCGCCGCTAAGGGCCTCATTCGTGGCAGGAAATCCGTTGCCCTGCACGCCTCCGAACACGGTGTTGGGATCGCTGGGGCTTTGTGCGAGGGAGACAAATTGAGTCATCGAGCCCAGTGTCTGATTCAGGTTGTCGAATCCGTTTGTGGTACCGCAGTCGCCGCTGAGCAGCCTGGTGTAGCCATCCAGCGTGCGGTAAATACCGCCATCGTTGGCGAAGTACATCGCCACTGGCGCGCTTCCATTGACAAGAAGGAAATCGATGGCGTGCTGGCTGGGATGAACATGCGCGGGCGCGCCGAGGTCCGGGCCACACCCAAAGGCATGGGTAAGGTTGAGGAAGCCCGGGCCTTGTGTGCCATTGCATGCGGCAGGTAACGGAGCCGGTAGTCCAGTAATCTCGCACTTGTAGAGATTTACCGCGCCGGCGTAGAGATCAGTGAGTTGCACGCCCGTGCCGGCCACCGGCACCGCCGCCAGCACGAGGTTGTAGGAGCCATCCTGGGTACCGCAGCCAGCGAGATCTCCGCATGACGCGAGGTTTGTGTTGATTTGCTGCCACGAGTTTCCTGCGTCCGCAGTAAGCCAGATTCCCTTGTCGCTGTCGCTCGCGTTCACGTACCAGGCGTACATTTCGTTGCGCCCGGGCACCACCGCAAGTTGGCCGCGATAAAGCGGGCAAGCATTTGAGGCCGGGTTGGGGGGACAGGTGGTTGCGCTCAGCATCTCGCCGCCGGGCTGGCTCAGCAGGCGCGCCCAGGAGATGCCGTCGGTTGAGGAATAGACGCCGTGGAAGCGGAGAACGGCGAAGAACTGGTGCGCCGACTGGCTATAAACCACGGCAGTCGCGGATCCCGGAGCGACCGCCACTCCCGCGTCGACTACCGTGGCATACGTCCATGAAGCGCCTGCGTCGGTGGAGTAGTACAGACCGAGATCGGCGGTGGCCGATTGCGCCGCGCCTTCGATTTCGCCGACCGACGCGCCCGCAGTTGCGGCAACCGCCACGTTTGGGTTGTCTGTGCTGAAGGCGATCTGGCTGAAGCCCAGGCCGAGAAAGGAGTGTTTGGTGCTCGTATCTTGTTTGATCTGGCTCCACGTCCACGTCTTGCTTGCAGGATTTGGGACGCCGCGCAGGATGCCCTGGCCGTAGTAGGAGTCGAGAGAGCTGGCCGTTTCCCCCGTCCCTATCAGGACCAGGCTGTTGGCCGCATTCCCGGATGCTTGCGGCTGGATGGCGATCGCACCCACGGAGAGGCTGGGCTGGTCGTCAATAAGCGGCGTCCACTGAACGGTGCTGGGATCCGGACTGAGCGATCCGGCGTTGGTGGAGCGCCACACGCCCCCATTGGCTCCGCCGACATACACGGTATTGCCGGTTGCGTCGGCATGATCGATTGCGACGGCGGTTGCGCGTCCGGACACCGGACCGTAAAGTTCGAATTCCTGGTTGCTGGCGTTTGAGGGAAAAGGAGCCGGGCCGAGCGGGGACCATCCACTGCCGGCGGAGAGCGGCACGCTTGCGGGCCGCGGGCTTGCGGCCTGAGCAGTCATGCGGGACGCTAGCGCCTGGCTCGCGGCGCGCGCACGCATCTTCTGGCTGTAGCCGCGACTGAGAAGTTCAGCGGGACGCCTGCGTGGAAGGCCGCGCCCGCGAAGGAAGCGCTGCTCGCGCTTCTCCCGCACTGCGCGTTTTTCGGCGGGATTGGCGATCTGCGCATCGGCGGAGAGCAGGAAGAAGAACCCCAGCCCACAAGCGGCGAAGATGAAACGCGTGTGGAACGGTCGCTGCATAGATTTTGTTCGGTGGCTCTCGGCTGGGTTTATGCGGTTTCTATGAAGGCAGAACTTCGCTGACGAGAGTGCCCGAGAGACCACGTCCCGACAGCTTTACCATGAGTCTCCCGAGTCCGGAACCGATGGTGTGCAATTCGTTGCGTTTTCGGTTCCGATTTGGGAATTTGAGTTTATGGTGCGGATACCACCGTGCGCTCTACGAAAGTAGGCAACCGCAAAATAGCAGGCAAAGCAAAATCCGAAGTCGCAGAGCGCGCTGAGAACTTCCGCCGAGGGCGCCGAGGTTCAGGCTTAGGTCATTGCTGACCGCCCATGAGTCGGAGTACTAGAATCAATCGGAGTCTGACGAGGGGAAGGTCAGTCATGCGCTTGTTCTCTGCCGCCGCGGTTCTTGTTTGCTTGTGGTCTGCCACGGGTGCCGTCGCCAGTCCCAAGCCGTTGCAGATCTACTTCGTGGACGTGGAAGGCGGGCAGGCAACGCTCTTTGTCAGCCCGGCCCAGCAGTCGCTGCTGATTGATACGGGCTGGCCGGATTTTGATGGGCGCGACGCCGGGCGTATTGTCTCGGCTGCGCATCAGGCAAGACTGAAACAGATTAACTACGTCCTCATTACTCACTTTCACCGCGATCACGTTGGTGGCGTTCCACAGCTGGCGGAGCGCATCAAGATCGGCGCGTTTGTGGATCACGGACCCAACCTGGAGGACTCGGAAGTCACACAGGAGGATTTCGCGGCCTATGAGAAAGTCTTCTCCAAAGCGAAGCGCCTGGTGGTCAAGCCGGGCAATGGGCTCCCGCTTAAGGGACTCAGCGTGCAGGTGCTCACCGCCGCCGGCGAGCACATCTCGGGCCCGCTTCCGGCCGCAGGAACGGCAAATCAGTTCTGCGCCGCCGAACCGGAGCCGCCTGTGGACGAAACCGAGAATGCCCGCTCTTTGGGCGTGCTGATCACGTTTGGCAGGCTGCGGATTCTCGATCTGGGTGATCTGACCAAAAAGAAAGAGCTTGAGCTGATGTGCCCCAACAACATGATTGGCGCCGCTGACCTTCTGGTGGTATCGCATCATGGGTCGGACCAGTCCAGCACGAAGGCCCTGGTTTGGGGGGTGCATCCGCGGGTGGCTGTTATGGACAACGGGGCCCACAAAGGAGGCAGCCCGGAAGCCTGGCAGACGGTGCACGACTCTCCAGGCCTGGAAGCCTTGTGGCAATTGCACTATGCGGTGGACGGCGGCAAGGAGCACAACGTTGGCGCCGACCTGATCGCCAATGTGGACGGCTCGTCTGACGGGAACTACATCAAAGTGTTGGCCCAGGCTGATGGAACGCTTACCGTTGTGAATTCAAGAAATGGCTACAAAAAGACGTATGAGCAACCAGTCGGGGCACTCCCATTCCAGGACAGGCCAAGCCGAGCGGGGTTGGTTCCGGAGTGACCCCCGGCTTCGCCCTTTTGGTGCATTTAGATACAATAGGTTACTTTGCCGGGCCAGGGCGCTCTCCCGGTGAGCTCGGCGTTGAGACAGCACAATTTGCAGCCCTCTACCCAAAATCCAGGCACGGGCTCGTACGTGTACTGGCGCGCCGAAGGCAGTCTGCTGGAACTGACTACCGTCCGGCCTATCGCCTTCTTCACCTGGAACGCCCAAACCTTTCTTGAACGCTGGCTGCGACGCGGGCTGGCGCTGCTGATGGCGGTTCTGCGGCCGTTTCTCTACGCCCTGCATCGCACTTTTGCTACAAGAGTGGTGCACACGGTGCTGCGTGGCGTCAGCCGCGACCGCCTCGAACTTCTGGGAGAAGAATACTTCAAGTACAAGCTGCAGCCATATCTACGACCCGAAGGAGTGCAGCGGGTGAAGGCCCTGGTGGGAGCCGGCGCGAACGTGGTGCTGGTGAGCCAGGGGCTTGACCACGTGATGCGTCCGCTGGCCCAGCATCTTGGGGTCCAGTGGGTGATCGCCAATCGCCTGGAGTTCCGCGATGGCATCGCCACCGGCCGGCTGCTTGATCCTGTGGTGCGCCCGCGCGGATTATTTGCCTGGATCATCGGCGCCAGCCCAGACGGCAGGCGTGAAGCCAGCCGCCTGGTGCGAGACTTGGGCTTGCCGCGCAAGGATGTGCTGGAGGCGGCCATCACTCCAGCGGTGCGAGAGAAGCACTTCCCGGAGCGGCCGATTGTTCACTTTGCACCCGCGCGGGCCACGAGCCTGTTGTCGGTGCGCAAAGCGCTGGCCGGCAAACATGTGATGCTGGTGGGCGTAACCGGCTTCATCGGCAAAGTCTGGCTGGTCAATACGCTCATGGATTTGCCGGAGATTGGGCGAATTTATCTTCTGATCCGCCGGCAGAAGTCTAATCCGGCGCGCCGACGTTTTGAAAAGCTGGTGGAGGAGTCACCGGTATTCGATCCGCTCTGTGAACGCTACGGGACGAAGCTGGCGCGGTTTCTCAGCGAGCGAGTAGAAGTCGTTGAGGGCGACGTGGCTCAGCCCGGCCTGGGATTGGCTCCTGAAGCCTTTGAGGCCCTTCGGCGAAAGCTCGATCTGGTCATCAACAGCTCCGGCCTTACCGACTTCAATCCCGACTTGCGGGACGCACTGGCGACCAATGTAGATGCGGCCATCCAGGTGGTGGAATTCATCCGGCAATGCGATCACGCCGGCCTGCTGCACCTTTCCACCTGTTACGTGGCGGGAGCGCGCGATGGCCGGGTGGATGAAAAGCTGCGCCCCAACTACACGCCCAAGGGGATTGCAGATTTTGACGCCGAGCAGGAGTGGCGGTCCCTCCGGCAGTCAATCAAGGACGCAGAGCAAAAAGCGGAAAGTCCAGAGATGACCGCCGAACTCACCCGGCAGGCTTTGGCAAAAGAACACGCCGCCAGAGACCTGCACGGGGCCGCCCTGGAGAACCAGGTGCGGAAGAACCGCATCCGCTGGCTGAAGAATTTTCTGACCGAGGCGGGCACCAGACGCGCCAAGGAACTGGGCTGGCCGAACACTTACACCTTGAGCAAGAGCCTGGCGGAATCGCTGCTCTACAAGTATGGGGCAGGCCTGCCCATTGCGGTTGTGCGCCCGGCGATCGTCGAGACTTCCATCGAAAAGCCGTTTCGTGGCTGGAATGAGGGCATCAACACTTCGGCGTCGCTGTCCTATCTGCTGGGGACGTATTTCCGCCAGCTTCCTACCAACGAGCGCAAGCGGCTGGACATTATTCCCGTGGATTCAGTTTGCCGGGGCATGACGCTGACCGCGGCGGCCATCATCGAACGCCGCAACGAGCCGCTTTACCAATTGGCGACCTCGGTGACCAATCCCTGCGATATGGGACGGTGCATCGAACTGACCTCTCTGGCGCATCGCAAACACTACCGTGCGCAGGAAGGCCTGGAGTACTGGTTGCGTCTGCGGTTTGACGCGATCCCTGTTTCCAAGGGGCGTTACCAGCGCATGTCGGCGCCGGCGCAGAAGGCAATCGTGAAATCGATCCAGCGGATCATGGCTCCTCTTCCGCTGAAGAAGCCGCCGCTGGCCCGCACCCAGCGCAGCCTGGAGAAAGTGGAGACGCTGATTGCCCTGTTCGAGCCGTTCATTCTGCACAATGAACAGGATTTCGTCGCCGATAACGTTGAGAAACTGGCGCATGCGCTGCATCCGGCCGAACGAAATGACTTTGCTTTCCAGACGCGTTCGATTGACTGGTGGGAGTACTGGATCAACATCCACATTCCCGCGCTGCGCAAGTGGACCTATCCACTGATCGAGGGAAGGCCGCTGGAAGCGCGGCCGGCACGGGAATTCCAGATGGCGCCAGCCACCAGCGAGACCATCTCCACGGGCACAGACGGGGCAAACTGGCGATATTCCTGAGCGGCTAAACGATCAGCCTAGCCAGGGTTACTCGGCAAGGCTGCGAACCTCCGACTCAGCCACGAACTTATAGCCCACGCCCCGCACCGTAATCAGATACCTGGGTTCGGCGGGATCATCCTCGATATAACGCCGCAGGCGGACAATGAAGTTGTCGATGGCGCGGGTGTCGGTATCTTCGTGCAGTCCCCAAACCTGCTCGAGAATGGCCTTGCGGGAGACGGCCCGGCCCTGATTGCGGATCAGGTGGCGGAGCAACTGACCTTCCATCAGCGTGAGCCGGATCGTGCTGCCTTTCACCCGCAGCTCGAGATTACCGAAGTCAATCGTGCGCCCGGCGAAGGAGCAGGTGTCATATTCTTCCGTGCCGCCGGCGGCCGTAGCCTGGGTTTGCCGTGCCCATTCCCGGCGCCGCAGCAGGCCCTGCAGCCGGGCCAGCAGAATGGGCAACTCGAACGGCTTGGCGAGATAGTCATCCGCACCCGAGGCGAAACCTTTTAGCACATCTTCCGGACGCCCGCGGGCGGTGAGCATGAGTACAGGGACGAAATTCTTCGCGGTGCGCAGCTCTGACGCCACGGTAAACCCATCCTTACCCGGAAGCATGACGTCCAGAACCACGGCATCGAAACCTCGCCGCCTCTCGATGAGCAACTCCAGAGCGCCTTCGCCGTCGCCGACTACCTCCACCACGTGGCCTTCGGCTTCGAGATTGAAGCGCAGGCCGTTCGCCAGGTGAGCTTCGTCTTCCACCACCAGCACGCGGCTCATGCCACGCTCCGGGGCAGTTCCAGAAGGACCGTGGTGCCACGGCCCTCGCCTTCGCTGCGGGCAAACACGTGGCCGCCGTGTTTGCGCACGATGGTGCGCACGATGAAGAGCCCCAGGCCGGTGCCCTTGATTTTGCTCAGCGCCCGGTTCTGCACACGATAAAAACGCCGGAAAATCCGCTTGAGCTCGGAGGTGGGAATGCCGATGCCATGGTCCCGCACACTGAGGGTCACATGCTTCTCGTCGGGAATTTCCAGGCGCACGTTAATGTCAATTCCAGACGTGGAGTACTTCACGGCATTGTCGAGGAGGTTGGAGACGGCAGTGCGTAACTCCTCCGCGTCGCCGGTTACTACGGGCCGGAAGCCGTTGCCCGCCGACAGCTCAAAGCGCAACGATTCCGCCTCCAGGTGGTAGCGGGCGCGGGTGGTATCCACGCACTCCCGCACCAGCTTGCCGAAGTCCAGCGGAGATTTCTGCCGAGCGCGCTTGTGTCCAGCTTCCCCTGCTTTGAGCACCTGCTCCACGGTGCCGAGCAGGCGATCGGTATCATCGAGCATGAAGCGGTAGAACTCCATGCGCTGGGAGTCGTCCACTTCGCGGTGCTGCAGGGTTTGCAGATAGAGCCTAATAGAGGCGATGGGCGTTTTCAGTTCGTGGGTGACGGCATTGATGAAACTGTCATGCTGCTCGTTGCGCCGGATTTCGCGCACCAGGAAGATGGTGTTGAGAATGATCCCGGCGGCGATGGCGCCGAAGAAGATGACGCCCAGGACAACCTTCAGATCCTGCCGCCAGTTGAGGATGATCCAGCCGAAGCCGACGGCTACCGCGACGCCTGCCAGGCAGACCCCGAGCGTAAGGAAGAAATAGGTCGCTTTGCGGCGGCTGGCGATGCGCACGAAGCGATTCTAGCGCGAGTAGAACGCTGGCGCGCAAGGGGCTGGGGATGTTCCTTGCCCAGCGTTATCCATCAAGTCATCGTCTTCGTGATCTCGCCGCGCGTCTTCGGACGTGCCTCGCTGCGCTGACCAGAGGTGCTCCCCGCACGCGCGCAGACACGCGCGCCTACATTTCCAAAGCGTAGATGGTTAAACCGCTTAGCAGCTTGGGGTAGAAGTCGGTGGATTTCTGTGGCAGGACCTCGCCGGCAAAGGCGATATCGCGCACCTGCTCCATGCGCACCGGATTCATGAGGAAGGCTACGTTGGCGGCGCCCCGCCGCACCCGGCTCAGAGCTTCGTCCGCGTCGCGAATGTAGCTGATGTTCTGCTGATTGCGGATGGATTCCTCGGAGAGTCCGAGCACACCTTCGAGCAGGCACTTGTGGAGTTGCACCACGTCGAGTTCCCGCTGGCGACCGGAAAGACCAGCGAAGAGCGCGGAATCGTTGGGCTTGGGGTGGTCGAGAAGAAACGCGCGGTTTGCGGCCACGGCCAGCAGCGCCGTACCGCTCTCGCCGGCCTTGCACAAAAGGGAGGCTGCGCCAGCGGCATCGAAAGCCGGATCAATTTCTTCCACCCGAAAGAAGTCGCGGGCGTGGTCACGCAGGGTGCTCGACGAAAAATCAGGCAGTCCATGAAGCACGCGATGGGTTGGAAGAATCACCAGCCCAGGACTGTCCATGTTGACGAAGGTCATCATGACCCGCTCGTAGGGAGCTTCCTCGACACATGCGGAGGCCGACGATCCTGCGGCCGCCGCCTGAGCTCGACGTTCGTTGCGATAGTTGAGGGCGGTCTCGTAGCGGTGGTGGCCATCGGCGATGATGAGCTTCTTGTCCTGCATTGCGGTGCAAACGGCTTCGATGGTGCTGCGGTCGGAAATCTCCCATAGCTGGTGGGAAACTCCATATTCGTCCGCAGTTTCCAGGTCGGGCGCTGAAGCCGGGCTCAGCAGCCGGTCAATGCTGCCGGCAGGATCGCTGTACAGCATGAAGATTTGCCCGAAATGGGCACGGGTGGCGCGCAACAGATTCAGGCGATCGGCTTTGGGCTTGGCCAGAGTTTGTTCGTGGCGGAAGACCACGCGGGCGGAGTAGTCCTCGATCCGGCCCAGGGCGATGAAGCCGCGCCGCTCCAGGTCGAGCTTGCCGCCGGGGGCGGCAAACCGTTGCACATACAGATAAATTGAGGGCTCGGAGTCTGGCAGAAGGACGCCCTGTTGCCGCCAATCGTTGAAGAAGGCAGCAGCGCGAGTGTAAACGTCGGCGCCCGGCCGGTCGGCAGGCGTGGGCTTCCCAAGAATAATGCGAACCAGATTGTAAGGGCTGGCCGCGTGATAGGTTTCCCCCATCTCAGGAGTGATCTTGTCGTAGGGCTGGGTCACTGCTTTAGAGAGGGTGACCTTCGCCGGGTCGTATCGGAGGGCACGAAAAGGGCTGATCGATGCCATAGTGAGATAAAAAGTGCGAGAATAGGAATTGTAGCAAGGGCTTCCAGATCCGCGGAGGGAGGCGCGGAGCCAGGAGTGCGGGGCGCAACGTTTTGCACGGCTGGGATCTGCCCTTAAGTGCAAAAAACCATCGTTCCCGCCCGCCAGAGCTGTGGTACTATCGGCCTCAATGGGGTAGTTTCACCGGTCCCTTCAGTGATTGGTGAGGCTGAAAAGGCTCGGACGCTACCCGCGCACGTCCTCCCGCAAGATGGCTAAGGGGGTCTATGCCTGCTAACGTTCGCGCCAGCGCTGCTTTTCTCGTCCGAGTCCTGCTGTTGGTAAGCTGCGCGGGCCTGGCAGGAGTTGCGGGCGCACAATCTCTCCCCGACGACGTACACATCAAGCCTGAAGTTCAGCCTGTGCTTCCGCCGGTTAATGGCATCATTGACGCCTCCCTCAAAACCCACACCAAGCCGTACAAAGTGGATGTGAACCTGGTGCTGGTGCCGGTGACAATCACCGACCCGATGAACCGGCTGGTGACGGGACTGGATCAGGGGAATTTCCAGGTTTATGAGGACAAGCAGCCGCAGGAAATCCGGCATTTCTCCAGCGAAGATGCTCCAGTTTCCCTGGGTGTAATTTTCGACATGAGCGGCAGCATGGGCAGCAAGATAGACCGCGCCCGCGAAGCAGTGAGCGAGTTCTTCAAGACCGCCAATCCTCAGGACGAGTTTTTCGTCATTACTTTCAATGACAAGCCGGAACAGCTTTCGGATTTCACCCAGTCGGTGGAAGACATAGAGGGCAAGCTGGTGTTTGCCGTGCCCAAGGGCCGCACCGCGCTGCTCGACGCCATCTACCTGGGCGTGAACAAGATGCGGCAGGCCAAATATCCCAAGCGGGCGCTGCTGATCGTTTCAGACGGCGGCGACAACCACAGCCGTTACACGGAAAACGAAATCAAATCGACGGTGCGGGAAGCCGATACGCTGATTTACGCCATCGGAATTTACGATCATTACTTCCCCACTCCCGAGGAGCGGCTGGGGCCATCGCTGTTGAATGAGGTTACGGAAGTAACCGGCGGGCGTTCTTTTACCATCGATAACCCCAACGACCTGGCCGACGTGGCCACCAAGATCGGAATTGAGTTGCGCAATCAGTATGTCATCGGTTACCGTCCGAAGAACCCTACGCATGATGGCAAATGGCGTAAAATAAAGGTGAAATTACTTCCACCAAAAGGACTGCCGCCACTGCGTGTGTTCGCTAAGACGGGTTACTATGCGCCGACGCAATAGCCGCACTTTACTTTTCCTTATCTGCATTCTTCTGCTGAGCTGGGCCTGGGGGGAAAAACCTGCCTACCGGCACTACTTCGCGTTCGCCCCACAGAGCAGTTCGACCGCTGCCAGCACGGGACAAGCCACCTCGACCGACAATCCGCCCCAGGAACCCCCTTCGGTGAACCGGGAGGGCGGCTCGTTCGTCATCAAGAAGGAAGTGGATGAGGTTGTCGTCCACGCCACGGTAGTGGACAAAGATCAGCGCATGGTCACTGACCTGGACCGGGCCGCCTTCAAGATCTTTGAGGACGGCAAGGAGCAGCGCCTGACCTCGTTTCGGCATGAAGATATTCCCGTGGCCATGGGCATCGTGATCGACAACTCCGGCTCCATGCGGGAGAAACGCGACAAGGTGAACAAGGCGGCGCTGAATCTGGTGCGGTCGAGCAACCCGC
>Ga0335077_10010819_pt1 | contig 11398 bp, 7 predicted proteins | sample Lox_Sample_31_FD_207151 | JGI IMG/M metagenome (GOLD analysis project Ga0335077, IMG submission 207151) | Soil microbial communities from Loxahatchee National Wildlife Refuge, Florida, United States - Lox_Sample_3.1 | ecosystem: Environmental > Terrestrial > Soil > Wetlands | place: USA: Florida...
CGGTCCGGGGGCGGTCGCCACGGTGAAGGAGATCGTCCGGGCCACCGATCTGGCCGCCGCGGCCACGCTGGCCGCACACGCCCTTGACCTGGCGTCCGCCGACGCCGTTCGCGATCTCGTGCGGAGTTCAGGAGCGTTATGCAAAACCGACTCGCGAGTGCAGGCCTTTGGGGCCTGCGCGAGCGATCGGTGCAGGTGAGCGGCGAGCAACCACGGCGGGTCCTTTGCATACCGCGAACTTACGCACAAAACACAGCGGTCGCCGATGTGACATGCTGAAGCCTGTGACACCCGGGGCCGTGCCAGGCGAGACAGTACGGAAGCCGACGGGCCGACGGCACGCGGTTCAGTTCCTGAACGGCCTCAGCCTGGCCCGCATGGTTCTCGGCGTGCCGGTCATCGCGCTGATCCTGCTCGGCCCGAGCGCCGGGTACTGCTTCGTGATCGCGGCGGTGGTGTTCACGCTGGCCGCGGCCACGGATTTCCTGGACGGCTACCTGGCACGGCGATGGCACAGCACCAGCGACCTCGGCGTCTTCCTGGACACCACCGCGGACAAGATGCTGGTTTCCGCCGCGCTCATCGCGCTGGTGGCGATCGGGCGCACCTCGGCGTGGGCGGCGGCCGTGATCGTCTGGCGGGAACTGGCCATCCTGGGCCTGCGGGCCGCGGCCGCCGCCAACGGCACGGTCGTCTACCCCTCGATCTGGGGCAAGCTGAAGTTCAACGTGCAGTTCGTCGCGATCCTCCTCGCCATCCTCAGATACCAACACAGGATCGGACCCATGTACCTGGATGAATGGGCGATGACAGTGGCCGCGGTGGTCACCGTCCTGTCGGCCTGGAGCTACCTCTCGCGTCTTCCGGAGCTGCTCAAGGGGACCCGGCAGTGACCGCCCCGGGCCCCGTGGGCCCCGTGGGCCCCGTCCTGGTCACCGGCGGGAGCGGATTCATCGGCGGTGCGCTGGTCGACGCGCTGGTGGCGGCCGGCCGGCCGGTGCGCGCGCTGGCCAGGTCCGCGGACGCGGCCCGGGCGCTGCGCGACCGGGGCGCGGAGCCGGTGACCGGGGACGTGCTCGATCCGGCCGTCCTGGCCCCCGCCGCCCAGGGCTGCTCGGTCGTATACCACGCCGCGGGCGTGAATGCCTTCTGCCTGGCCGATCCCACCCCGATGAAACGGGTCAACGTGGACGGATCGGCCAACGTGGTCGCCGCGGCGGCGGCCGGCGGCGTCAGCAGGGTCGTCTACACCTCGTCGGCCGCGGCGATCGGCGAGGTGCCCGGCACCGTCGGCAACGAGAAGTCCCCGCATCGCGGCTGGTTCCTGTCCGAATACGAGCGGACGAAGTACCTGGCCGAGAAGCGGGTGCTCCACGACGCCGCCGAGCGCGGCGTGGAGGTGGTGTGCGTCAGCCCTTCGTCGGTCCAGGGCCCCGGCCGGGTGCACGGCACCGCCCGGCTGCTGCTCGCCTACCTCAACGGCACCATGAAGTTCCTGGTGGACACCCGGACGAGCTTCCTGGACATCGCCGACTGCATCGCCGGTCACCTGCTCGCCGAGCAGCACGGCCAGCCCGGTGAGCGGTACGTCCTGAACGGGGCCACGTTCACCACCCGCGAGCTCATCGGCATCGTGGCCGGCGCGACCGGGATCGAGCGGCGGGTCAGGTGGCTGCCCGGCCGGGTGGCGATGGCGGCCGCGGTCGTGGTCGAGGCGGGCGCCCGGGCCGCGCGGCGCAAGCCGCCGATATGCCGGGAAATGATGAGAACGCTGCTGAACGGGCACATTTACGATGGGTCTCGCGCCGAGCGGGAACTCGGGCTGCGGTACACCCCGGTCGAGGAGACGATTACCAGGACCCTGCGCTGGTACTCGGAGAACGGCTATCTCGCCGCCGGCCGGCGATAGGCCGGGGACCGTTCTCATGCGAAAGTTCGTGTTATGCAAAGGACCCGCTGTGGTTGCTGGCAGCTCACCCGCACCAGACGCTCGCGCAGGCCCCAAAGGCCTGCGCTCGTGAGCCGGTTTTGCATAACGCCCACTGACGTGGAAGCCGTAGGCGCCGGGAGGGGTTATGGCGCGTAAGGGCGATCGGCTGCTGCCGCAGAAATTCGGCGCCGGAGTCGCGCGAGGCTTCTTCCTGCACGGCGCGCTCCGCCCGGTCATCAAGCACTATGTGCATCCCGAGGTCACCGGCCTGGAGAACCTGGCGGACCTGAACCCGCCGCTGATCCTGGCGGCGAACCACTCCAGCCACATGGACACCCCGCTGATCCTGAACAGCCTGCCCAAGGAACTGGGCCACCGGACCCTGGTCGCGGCGGCGTCGGACTATTTCTTCTCCAGCCGCATGCTCGGGTTGTTCGTCTCGCTGGCGATAGGCGCGATCCCGATGGACCGGCGCGCCGCCTCCCGGCAGACCATGGACAAGGTGGATCAGCTGCTGGAGCAGAACTGGTGCCTGGTCATCTACCCGGAGGGCAGCCGGACGGTGGACGGGCAGCTGTACCGGGGCAAGACCGGGATCGCGCGGCTGGCGCTGTCCGCCCGAGCCCCCATCGTGCCGGTGGGGATCGTCGGCACCTACAACGCCATGCCGGCCGGCCGGTCCTGGCCCAAGACCGGTCATGTCCAGGTGCGCTTCGGCAAGCCGCTCACGTTCGACCGCTACCGGCTCGGGGTGGCCGACCAGCTGGTGCTGCGGGCGATCACCGACCAGGTCATGTACGAGATCATGATGCTCACCGGCCAGACCTACGTGGATGAGTACGTGAGCAGGGCGAAGGCCAGGCAGTCGCGGGCCGACTCGGAGTCCGGCGCGCAGCGCGAGCCGGAGTCCGGCTCGGAGCCCGGCTTTGAGCCCGGCTCGGAGCCCGGCGAGAAGAAGACCCGTGAGAAGAAGACCCGCGAGAAGAAGACCCGCGCGAAGAAGACCGACGGGGAAGCCGGCCTGGATCCCGAGGACGAGTTCGACGGCGAGTCCGGCGAGGAGCCCCCGGACTGACCGGCCGGCTTTCGCCGGATCGAATACGAGTGCAATCTGTGCCGTCATAGCAACATGAACTGAACTCATATCCGGCTGGAAGCCGTCAGGTGTCACCGCGGCGCGTTCTGGCAGCGAGCGCTGCCTGTCCAAGGCCGGGACGTTACCTTCACGTTTATTCGGGCCAGATCCGCCGCACTGACCGGCCGGACTGGCCGCATCGCCCGGCCCTGGCCCCAGCCCCCGATGGCGGCATTACCCCGCGGGGTCTGCGAGACTGTGAACCTGATGGAATACGTGATCCTGATCATCGTCCTCGCGGTCCTGGCCGTCGCGACCGGCAGCTGGCTGCTGTTCGTGCGGCCCCGCCGGGGCCGCATCTCCGCGCCGTCCGCGCCTCCGCCGCCGCTCGAGGCCGAGCCGCCGGCAGGCACCGAGGTGACCGAGGCCGGGGAGCCTCAGGCCACGGCCGCCGTGATCGAGGTCGAGCGGCCGCCGCCTTCGGCGGGACGGATGGTGCGGCTGCGGGCCCGGCTGGCCCGCTCGCAGACCTCGGTGGGATCGGCGCTGCTGAACCTGCTGTCCCGGGACCGGCTCGACGACGAGACCTGGGACGAGATGGAAGAGGTGCTCATCACCGCCGACGTGGGTGTGGCGCCCGCCCACCTCATGGTGGACGACCTGCGCACCAAGGTGAAGGTGCTCGGCGTGCGCGGGCCGGCCGAGGTGCGCGAGCTGCTCCGGGCCGAACTGCTCGGCCAGCTCGGCGACGAGGACCGGTCGCTGCGCGCCGCGCCGCGGGGCGGCACGCCCGCCGTGATCCTCATGGTCGGCGTGAACGGCACCGGTAAGACCACGACCTGCGGCAAGCTCGCCCGGGCCCTGATCGGGGACGGGGAGACCGTGCTGCTGGGCGCGGCCGACACGTTCCGCGCGGCAGCGGCCGACCAGCTGCAGACGTGGGGCGAGCGGGTCGGGGCCAAGACGGTGCGGGCCGACCGGGAAGGCGCCGACCCGGCCAGCGTGGCGTTCGAGGCGGTCAGCGAGGGCATCGAGACCGGGGTCGACGCGGTCATCATCGACACCGCCGGGCGGCTGCACACCAAGGTCGGGCTGATGGATGAGCTCGGCAAGGTCAAGCGCGTGGTGGAGAAGAAGGCGCCGGTCGACGAGGTGCTGCTGGTGCTCGACGCCACCACCGGGCAGAACGGGCTGCGGCAGGCGCGGGTGTTCGCCGAGGTCGTCGCCGTCACCGGCATCGTGCTGACCAAGCTCGACGGCACGGCCAAGGGCGGGATCGTCATCGCCGTCCAGCGTGAGCTGGGTGTCCCGGTCAAGCTCGTCGGCCTGGGCGAAGGGCCCGATGACCTGGCCCCGTTCGACCCGGCCGCGTTCGTCGACGCCATCCTCGGCTAGGGCCGGGCCGTGTGATTTCCCCGGGCGAAACATGGCTGTAACACGCGGCCGGGGTCTTTCACCTCGCCGACACACGCCGAGGTCTCCGGCGAAACGTCCGCAGCGGATGGTCGGGTACAGGATTTGGCGAAGGGAAACCTGACGATGAAGCTCATCACCGCTGTCATCAAGCCGTTCAAGCTGGACGACGTCAAGGCCGCGCTGCAGGCGTTCGGCGTCCACGGCCTCACCATCACCGAAGCGAGCGGATACGGCAGGCAGCGGGGCCACACCGAGGTGTACCGCGGCGCCGAGTACCAGGTCGACCTGGTCCCGAAGGTCCGCGTCGAGGTCCTCTGCGAGGACCAGGACGCCGACGACCTGATCGGGGTGGTGGTCAAGGCGGCGCAGACCGGCCGGATCGGCGACGGGAAGGTGTGGTCGGTGCCGGTGGAGACCGTGGTACGGGTCCGTACCGGGGAGCGCGGCCCAGACGCCATCTGAGCCGGAATCCGTCCAGGGGACGCATGGTGTCTTATGCGAAAGTTCGTGTTATGCAAAGAACCCGCTGTGGTTGCTGGCCGCTCACCTGCACCGATCGTTCGCGCAGGCCCAAAGGGCCCGCACTCGCGACCGGTTTTGCATGACACTCATGGAGACCATGACTTCGTTCGCCGCGGACCGCGCCCGCCGGACGGCTCAGGTCGACCGGTGGCTGGCCGAACTCCTGGGCGCCGAGCCCGGCGTGGCCCTGGTGGCCGTCGGCGGGTACGGGCGGAAGGAATTGCTCCCTCGCAGCGACCTGGACGTGCTGCTGCTGCACGACGGCCGTGACGGCATCGCCGGCATCGCGGACCGGATCTGGTATCCGGTGTGGGACTCCGGCGCCGAGCTCGACCACGCGGTCCGCACCGTGCCGCAGGCCCGGCGGGTGGCTCGCGGCGACCTCAAGGTGGCGCTCGGGCTGCTGTCCGCCCGGCACGTGGCCGGTGACCCCGATCTCACCGAGCGGCTGCGCGCTGGCGCTCTGGAGGACTGGCGCGCGGCCGCCCCGGCCCGGATGGCCGAGCTGCGCGCCGCCCACGAAGAACGCACGAGGATCAGCGGCGAGCTCGCCTTCCTGCTCGAGCCGGACCTGAAGGAGGCCCGGGGCGGGCTGCGGGACGTGCACGCGATCCAGGCGGTGGCGGCCGCCTGGGTGGCTCCGGCGCCCGGGCCCCGGGTGCGTACGGCCTACGAGCAGATCCTCGACGCCCGGCACGCGCTGCACGACGCCACCGGGCGCCGCCTGGACCGGCTCGTGCTCGAGGAGCAGGACGAGGTGGCCCGGACCCTCGGCCTGCTCGACGGGGACGTGCTGCTGCGGATGCTGGCCGGAGCCGGGCGGATCGTCGCCTACGCCGTCGACCACACCTTCCGCCAGACCGACCGGCTGCGCGGGCGCCGGCTCCGCCGCCGCCCCGCCGAGCGGCGTCCGCTCGCCGACGGCGTGGTCGAGCAGGACGGCGAGGTCGTCCTGGCCCGCGCGGCCGACCCGGCCGGCGACCCGGTCCTGGTACTGCGGGCCGCGGCGGCCGCGGCGCAGGCCGGGCTGCCGCTGGCCCCGCGCACGCTCGACCGGCTGACCGAATGCCCGCCGCTGCCCGTCCCGTGGCCCGCCCCGGCCCGCGACGCCCTGCTGGCCCTGCTCGGCGCCGGCCCGTCCGCGGTCGGTGTGTGGGAGGCGCTGGACACCGAGGGCCTGATCACCTCGCTGATCCCGGATTGGGAACGGGTGCGGAACCGGCCGCAGCGCAATCCGCTGCACAAGTTCACCGTGGACCGTCACCTGGTCGAGGCGGCCGCGCACGCGGCCGCGCTGACCCGCGAGGTTGCCCGGCCCGACCTGCTGCTGCTCGCCGCCCTGCTGCACGACATCGGCAAGGGCTGGCCAGGTGACCACAGCGTGACCGGGGAGGTGGTCGCCCGGGACGCCGGACGCCGGATGGGCCTGGCCGACCCGGATGTGGAGCTCGTCGCCTCGGCCGTTCGGCACCACCTGCTGCTGCCCATGGTCGCGACCAGGCGGGACCTGGACGATCCGGTGACCGTCAAGCAGGTGGCGGCCCTGGTGCCCAGCCGGGTGCTGCTCGAGCTGCTGCACGCGCTGGCCATCGCGGACGGACTGGCCACCGGGCCCGCCGCGTGGAACGAGTGGAAGGCCACGCTGGTCGCCGACCTGGTCCGGCGGGTGACGGCCGCGCTGGCCGGCGAGCCGATGCCCGGCCCGGCTCCGCTCCGCGAGGATCAGCTGGCGCTGGCCGCCGAGGGCGGCCCGGCGGCGACGGTGCGCGGCTCCGAGGTGACCGTGGTCGCGCCCGACCGCCCGGGCCTGCTGTGGCGCGCGGCCGGGGTGCTGGCCTCGCACCGGCTGGCGGTCCGCAGCGCGAACGCGACCTCGGTCGGGGACACCGCGGTCACCGTGTTCGACGTGGAGCCCGAGTTCGGGGACCCTCCCGACCCGACGCTGGTGGCAGGTGACCTGCGCCGGATGCTGCTGGGGCGGCTGGACGTGGAGGACCGCCTGGAGCGCCGGGCACGGGCCGTCCCGCCCCGCGGCGCGGTGATTCCCGCGCCCAGGGTCACCCTGCTCGACGAGGCCTCGGACACCGCGACCGTGGTGGAGGTACGCGCGCACGACGCGCCCGGGCTGCTGTGGCGGGTGGGCCGGGCCCTGGGCGAATGCGGCCTCAACGTGCGGGCCGCCCGGGTGGAGACGCTGGGCGCCGAGGTCGTCGACGTCTTCTACGTGACCGAGGAGGACGGCGCGCCGCTGACCGACCGCGACCGGCGCCGGGCCACGGTCGGATCCGTCCTGGCCGCCCTGGCCGGCTGAGGGTTCACCCTGCTCCCGGGATGCTCGCGTTATTCAGATCCCGTCGTGGTTCTCTCCGTAGCCCCGCACCGGCCGCTCGTACGGGCCGAAACGGCCCGTACTCGCCAGCCGGTTCTGAACAACGCTCCCGGGTCGGTAGCCTGGTTTCCGTGTTTGAGACGCTATCTGACCGGCTGACGCAGGTATTCTCGGCGCTGCGCGGCCGGGGACGGCTGTCCGCTGCCGACATCGACGCGACCGCGCGGGAGATCCGCATCGCCCTGCTCGAGGCGGACGTCGCGCTCCCGGTCGTCAGGCAGTTCATCGCCCGGGTCAAGGAGCGGGCCGGCGGCGAGGAGGTCTCCGCCGCGCTGAACCCCGCGCAGCAGGTCATCAAGATCGTGAACGAGGAGCTGATCGGCATCCTCGGCGGTGAGGCCCGGCGGCTGCGGTTCGCGAAGGTGCCGCCGACCGTCATCATGCTGGCCGGCCTGCAGGGATCCGGTAAGACCACGCTGGCGGCCAAGCTCGCGCTGTGGCTCAAGGGGCAGGGCAACACCCCGATGATGGTCGCCGCCGACCTGCAGCGGCCCAACGCCGTGCAGCAGCTCCAGGTGCTCGGCGAGCGCGCCGGGATACCGGTGTACGCCCCGGAGCCCGGCAACGGCGTGGGCGACCCGGTGGCCGTCGCGGGCCAGTCTCTGGAGGAGGCCAGGCGCCGCCAGCAGAACATGGTCATCATCGACACCGCCGGCCGGCTGGGCGTCGACGAGGAGATGATGGCGCAGGCCCGCGCGATCAGGGACGCCACGGAGCCGGACGAGATCTTGTTCGTGGTCGACGCGATGATCGGCCAGGACGCGGTGGCCACCGCACAGGCCTTCCTGGACGGCGTCGGTTACGACGGCGTCGCGCTGACCAAGCTCGACGGCGACGCCCGCGGCGGCGCCGCGCTGTCCATCGTGCAGCTGACCGGCCGGCCGATCATGTTCGCGTCGGCGGGGGAGAAGCTCGCGGACTTCGACCTGTTCCACCCGGACCGGATGGCCTCGCGCATCCTCGACCTCGGGGACATCCTCACCCTGATCGAGCAGGCCGAGAAGGCCTTCGACGCCGAGCAGACGGCCGACCTGGCCGGGCGGATCGCCTCCGGCGAGGGCTTCACCCTCGAGGACTTCGTCGAGCAGCTGTCCATGGTCCGCAAGCTCGGGCCGATCGGCAACCTGCTCGGCATGCTGCCCGGCGCGGCCAAGAACCGGGAACTGCTGGCCCAGGTCAGCGACAAGGACCTGGACCGCGCGGAGGCCATCGTCCGGTCCATGACCCCGGAGGAGCGGCGCAACCCGAAGATCATCAACGGCTCGCGGCGCGCCCGCATCGCCAGGGGCTCCGGTGTCGCCGTCGGCGAGGTCTCCCAGCTGGTCACGAACTTCTTCGAGGGCCAGAAGCAGATGAAGGCCATGTTCAGCGGCGGCATCCCGGGCATGCCGCCCGGCATGGGCGCGGTGGCCCGCCGGGCCGCGGCTAAGGGGTCTGCCCGCGGCAAGAAGGGCAAGAAGAAGCCGGCCCGCAGCGGCGACCCGCGGCGCGCCGCCGAGTTCGCGCGCGGCGGCGGCGCCCAGGGCCCGGCCGGCCAGGGCGGTCCCCAGACCACCCCGCCCGGCCTCGGCGGCCTCGGCGCGCTGCCCGAAGGCTTCCCCGACAGCCTCGCCGAGGGCCTGGCCAACCTGCCGTCCGGCCTGAACTTCCCGCCCCCGCAGCAGCAGAACAACATCCCCGCCGCCTTCCGCAGCGGCAACAACAAGCGCCGCGACAAGAAAAAGTAGGACCTTCCCGGCCAGAGCACCCCTGGATCCTTCCCGAGACCGGCTCGCGACCGCGGGAGGAGCAGAATGCTGACATGAGGCAGCGGAACTCACACCACCATGAGCAGCGGAACTCACGCCACGCCACGGGAGACGCGGCCAGCGGCCAGGTCCGGAAAGATACCCCGCAACTGGCGGCCCTGCTGCCAGCGGGCGAGCCGGTGGAGTCGCTGCTGCGCAAGGCGCAGTTCTTCACGCCGGGCACTCCGTCGCGGGATTACCGCGAGCTGCACCGGCGGGGCGGGCGGGGCGCCGAGGAGTTCTACCGGGAGCGGTGGCGGCATGACCGGGAGGTCCGTTCCACCCATGGGGTGAACTGCACCGGGTCGTGCTCGTGGAAGGTGTACGTCAAGGACGGAATCATCACCTGGGAGACCCAGCAGACCGACTATCCGTCAGTGGGCCCGGACTCACCGGAGTACGAGCCCCGCGGCTGCCCGCGCGGGGCGTCGTTCTCCTGGTACACCTACTCCCCGGCGCGGGTGCGCTATCCCTACGTGCGCGGGCCGCTGCTCGAGATCTGGCGCGAGGCGCGCGCGCGGCTCGGTGATCCGGTTCTGGCCTGGGCGGAGATCACCGGCGACCCGGAGCGTACCGCGCGTTACAAGGGGGCGCGCGGCCAGGGCGGTTTCGTCCGGTCGGACTGGGGCGAGGTAACCGAGCTGATCGCGGCCGCGCACGTGCATACGGTCAAGGCCTACGGGCCGGACCGGGTGGTGGGCTTCTCGCCGATCCCGGCGATGTCCATGGTGTCCTACTCGGCGGGGACACGGTTCCTGTCGATGATCGGCGGGACGATCTTGTCCTTCTACGACTGGTACGCGGACATGCCCATCGCCTCCCCGCAGGTCTTCGGCGACCAGACTGACGTGCCGGAGTCCGGTGACTGGTGGAATTCGTCGTACCTGATCATCTGGGGAACGAACCTGCCGATCACGCGCACGCCGGACGCGCATTTCATGACCGAGGCCCGGTACCGGGGCCAGAAGGTGGTAGTGGTCAGTCCGGACTTCTCCGATCACACCAAGTTCGCCGACGACTGGCTGCCCTGCGCGCCCGGCACCGACGCCGCGCTGGCGATGGCGATGGGGCACGTGATCCTGACCGAGTTCTTCCGTGACCGCCAGGTGCCGTACTTCACCGGCTACGTGAAGACCTACACCGACCTTCCCTTCCTGGTCACGTTGCGTCCTCACGAGGACGGCTACGTGCCGGACCGGTTCCTGGTCGCCGCCGACCTCGAGGACGGCGGCTCGGCGCACCAGACCGTGCTGCTCGATGCGGCGAGCGGTGAGCCTGTGCTGCCGAACGGCACGCTGGCCTCACGCTACTCCGAGGCGGGCCGGGGCCGGTGGAACCTGGACCTCGGCGGGGTCGACCCCGTGCTGACGCTGCACGGTCGGCACCAGGACGCGGTCGTGGTCAGCCTGCCTCGTTTCGACGCGGGCGAGACCGAAGGCGGTGCCGTGATCCGCCGCGGGGTGCCGGTGATCCGGCTCGGAGGCCGGCTGGTGACGACCGTGTTCGACCTGCTGATGGCGCAGTATGCGGTGGGCCGCCCTGGGCTGCCGGGGGAGTGGCCGTCCGGCTACGACGACGCGACCTCGCCCGCCACGCCGGCCTGGCAGGAGGCCATCACCTCGGTACCGGCCGCGGCCGCGGCGCGGGTGGCGCGGGAGTTCGCGCGCAACGCCGAACTGTCCCGTGGCCGGTCCATGATCGCGATGGGGGCCGGGACCAACCACTGGTTCCACTCCGACCAGATCTACCGCACGTTCTTCACGCTCACCATGCTGTGCGGGTGCCAGGGCGTGAACGGCGGCGGCTGGGCGCACTACGTAGGCCAGGAGAAGGTGCGGCCGTTGACAGGGTTCCAGCAGGTCGCGTTTGCGCTGGACTGGCAGCGCCCGACCCGGCACATGACCGGCACGTCGTTCTTCTACCTGCACACCGACCAGTGGCGGTACGAGAGTTTCGGCGCCGCCGAACTGGCCAGCCCGCTCGGCCGGGGCCTGTTCCGGGGCCGCACGTTCGCCGACACGCTCGCCCAGGCCTCGCGGATGGGCTGGACGCCCTCGCACCCCGGCTTCGACCGTAACCCCCTGGACCTGGCCGACGAGGCGGCCCGGGCCGGCCAGGGCGTCGGCGACTACGTCGTCGGGGAGCTGAAGGCCGGCCGGCTGGGCTTCGCCGGCGAGGACCCGGACGACCCAGCTAACTTCCCCCGGGTGATGACCGTCTGGCGGGCCAACCTGCTGGGATCATCCGGCAAGGGCATGGAGTACTTCATGCGGCACCTG
>Ga0335077_10010821_pt1 | contig 11397 bp, 10 predicted proteins | sample Lox_Sample_31_FD_207151 | JGI IMG/M metagenome (GOLD analysis project Ga0335077, IMG submission 207151) | Soil microbial communities from Loxahatchee National Wildlife Refuge, Florida, United States - Lox_Sample_3.1 | ecosystem: Environmental > Terrestrial > Soil > Wetlands | place: USA...
GGATCAAGCGGAGGCGCCGCCGTATTTGCGTCGCTTGCTGTGGCGAAACGGCTGGGGAGCGGGAAACGTATAGCCACCATCATTCCGGATTCGGCCGAGCGCTATCTTTCTAAGAAAATTTTTGAGGGCGGCACTTAGCCCAGCGTACTCGCACACTCATCTCATGAAAGCCAACAAGAAATTAGGCTTTGCCACCCGTGCCATTCATCTCGGCCAGGAACCCGACCCGCTGACCGGCGCCGTAACCGTGCCGATTTATCCGACATCGACCTATATCCAGCAGGCAATCGGAAAGAACAAGGGATACGAATATTCGCGCGTGACGAATCCCACGCGGGACCGGCTGGAAAAGAATCTTGCGGCTTTGGAAGGAGGCATCGGCGCGCGCGTCTTTGCCAGCGGCATGGCCGCCATCCACGCCGTTGTGACTCTGCTGAAAGCCGGTGATCACGTCGTGTGCGGCAACGATTTATACGGCGGAACTCCGCGGCTCTTCAACCAGGTGATGAGCGGTTTCGGGCTGGAGTTTTCGTATGTCGACACGTCCGAACCGAGCAACGTAGAACGCGCCATCCGCAAGAATACGCGGATGCTCTACGTGGAAACGCCAACCAATCCGCTGATGCACTTGAGCGATCTCGCCGCCTTGGGTGCAATCTGCCGCCGCCACAGGATCTCTCTCGTCGTCGATAACACTTTCATGTCGCCCTACTTCCAGCAGCCACTTGCACTCGGTGCGGATCTGGTTGTGCACTCCACCACGAAATTTCTCAATGGCCACAGCGACGGCTTGGGCGGAGTTGTGGTCTGCTCCCACCAAGAGCATGCCGACAAGCTCGCGTTTCTGCAGAAGGCGGCCGGGGCGATCCTTTCGCCGTTTGAATGCTGGCTCGTGCTGCGCGGCGTTAAGACGTTAGCCGCTCGCATGGAAATTCATGATCGCAGCGGCAGAATTGTCGCGGATTATCTTTCGAAGCACAACAAAGTAAAGGCTGTGTTCTATCCCGGCCTGGCGAGTCATTCGCAGCATGCTCTTGCCAAACGCCAGATGAGCGGCTTCGGTGCCATGATCACGTTCGAGACCGGCTCGCTGAAAAATGCCAACAGCTTCCTAAAAAAGCTGCGCGTCTGCTCGCTCGGAGAGTCGCTCGGCGGCGTCGAGACTTTGATCTCGCATCCCGCGACCATGACTCACGCCGGCTTGGGCGCCAAAGGACGCAAAGCGATCGGCATCACCGATGGCATGGTGCGCATTTCGGTCGGCATCGAAGACGTGAACGACATCCTCGATGATCTCGAGCAGGCCCTGAAGGTGATTTGATTCGTTACTCGTTGCGCAACGAATCCGCCAGCCACTCCATGTACTCGGCGCTGCCGTCTTCAACGGCAAGAACCAAGCACTCCGGCAGATCATACGAGTGCAATTCCAGGATGGCGTCGCGGACCTCTGCGAATTTCTCGGTGCTGGTCTTGATCACCATCAGGAACTCGCGGTTGGCCTCGACCTTTCCTTCCCAGCGGTAGACCGATTGGACATGCGGCACGAGATTGACGCATGCAGCCAGCCGGTTTTCGACGAGATAATGGGCAATCTTGCGGGCTTCCTCTTCCGATCCCGCGGTGGACAGGACGATTCGCTTATCAGTCATAGTAAATGCCGTTACTCGGCTCCTTTCTCAAATGAGCCTGGAGTTCACGCGGCGTTTGCCTATGCCGTCGTTTACAACAAGGCGGATGGCATGGATCAGTAACAAAGTTGGTTCCTTCTTTCCGCAACCGGAAAACTTCCGATTGACGCCGCAACTCATGGCGACGTTCACTGGGAAGTAGTGACGAAAAAGCAACTCAGCGCGGCCACCATAGCATTGGATTTCTTGAATCGGGGAATTTTGTGCAGCGTTTCTCTCGAATGACGAAGCTTCCACGCCCAGAGGACGGCCTGCGCGCGCTTGCCGAGGGCGCCCCTCGGGCAGAAGCTCTCGCCGCATCCTGGATCGAAGTGGTTCGTCCGTTCGCGTCGCGGGTCTATGCCTCACGTCGCCGGATCGCGACCATTGCCGTCGCCGTGCTGGCCGGATGTTTGTTTGTGCACGTTGTCTTCGGCGCCAATGGAATGATCATTTACAAGCGGAAGCACGCCGAATACGAGTCGTTGCGCAAGCAGATCGTCCAGGTCCAACAGGAAAATGACCGCTACACGCAACAGATTCAGGGATTGAAAAGCGATCAGACGGCCATCGAGAAAGAGGCGCGCGAACAGCTCGGTTACGCTAGGCCCGGGGAATATGTTTACGTTCCGCCCGTCCCGGCCAAGCCCGCCGAAACTGTGAATCACTCCGCCCGGAAGTAGAGCGCGAGAAGAAACGCGAAACTCCCGATTCTCGCCCTTCTCCAGACAAGTGGATTCCACAGGGATGGTAGTGGCTTAATTTTCAGCCACTACCCACAGGGATCGCACTGACAACTCCATCGTTTCCGTGTGGTATAGTGCCCCTGCTCATTTCCCAAACAGCCTGAACTCGTCGCTCAGTGCGGCTTCGGTGCTGAAACCTTGCGGTGTGGGGCCGCAATCTGAATTCGAAAAGGAGAACAATCGGCCATGAGAAAGATTCTGCTGATCTGTCTTGCCGTATGTTTCGGGCTCACCCTGTCTGTGCTCGCATTTGACGACATGGGAAAGAGTGCAACCGTCAACGGATGGATCGTGGACGCGAAATGCGGAGCCAAGGGCGCCAATGCCGGCGCCGAAGCTTGCACAAAAAAGTGCGTCGCTGCCGGAGAGAAAATGGTCATCGTGACGGACGGTGATCAGAAGGTCATTGCCGTGGAGAACCAGGATGCTCTCAAAGGTCATGAGGGTCATCACGTGGCCGTCACCGGAACCATGGGCAAAGACTCAATGAAGGTGGCAAGCGTAAAGATGCTGTGAGCACGTCAAGGTTGGAACTTCGAGGGCGGCCTATGGTCGCCCTTTCATTTTTCGTAGAATGCTCCTCACATGCGATCGTCTCCGCAGCCCGCGCTGGTGTTTGCGGCTATTCTTGTCGCGATCTTCCTGCTGCATGCTCCACTTCTGCGGTTGCCCTATTTTTGGGATGAAGCCGGCTACTACGTTCCGGCCGCTCGCGACCTCCTGCTGACCGGGAGCCTGATTCCACACACCACGGTTTCCAACGCCCATCCCCCACTCGTGATGGCCTGGATTGCTCTGTGGTGGAAGTGTTTTGGTTTCGCGCCGTTAGTCGCTCGCGCGTCGATGCTGGTAATTGCAGCATTTTCTTTGCTTGGAATCTTCCGTTTGGCCGAGCGCGTGGCGAATGTGGAAGTGGCAGTTGCCTCCACCGTGTGTACAGCTGTGTATCCGGTATTTTTCGCGCAGAGTTCCATGGCGCACGTGGATTTGGCAGCTGCAGGTCTCACATTTTGGGGACTGTTCGCCTATACCGAGAAACGTCGGGTTGCGATGGCGGTCTGGTTCTCGCTCGCAGTGCTCGCCAAAGAGACTGCGATTCTGGCTCCTCTGGCTTTGGGGGCATGGGAGCTCTTCCGGCTGGTTGCACCCCGGGATTGGCGGCAATTGTTGTGGGAACCCGGCAATGAACGAGCCGGGAGCCGCATTCTGTGGCTGCTGATTCCAGTTCTTCTGCTGGGAGGCTGGTACTGCTTTCATTTTGTGCGCACCGGGTACGTCTTCGGCAATCCGGAATTCTTTCGTTACAACGTGGCTTCGACGCTGAATCCACTGCGCTTCGGGTTGGCGCTGGCGTTGCGCCTCTGGCAAACCTTCGGATATCTGCATCTATGGCTGCTGACATCGGTCATGCTACTCACGATGTTGCTTCTGCCGCCGCTCAGAGAAGGTGATGTCGAGCGCTCGCGGATTTCCATCCCCGTGCAGATGATGTTTCTGGTCGTCGTCGCTGCGTATGTGGTAGCGATGGCGCTGATCGGAGGCGCGGTTCTGGCGCGCTACATGCTTCCAGCGGTGCCGCTGGTGATCATTGTTGCCGTTTCCACCCTGCGCAGGCGAGTTCGATATTGGTTGGCCATCGTGGGCGTCATTGCGGTCGCGTTTGTCATGGCGTGGTTTCACAATCCGCCCTACGGATTTTCCCCTGAAGATAATCTCGCCTATCGCGACTACGTCATTCTTCACGAGAATGCCGAGCGCTTCCTCGAAGCGCGATATCCCATGGCCCACGTCCTCACCGCGTGGCCGGCGTCGGATGAATTGACGCGTCCGTGGCTCGGCTATACGACGCGTCCTGTGCAAGTCGTGCGCATCGAAGATTTTTCTCTCGAACAGATTCTCTCCGCCGCGGACTTCCGCTCGCATTATGACGTCGCGCTGGTGTTTTCCACGAAGTATGAACCCAGACGCTCGCTCGGCGATCGTTGGCACCGGTGGACAGAATGGAAACGCCGCTTCTTCGGATTTCATCGCGATCTGCCGCCCGCCGCCGCGGCACAGATTCTCGGCGGGCGCATCGTCTACTCGCAAGAGCGAAAAGGGCAGTGGATCGCCGTCATTGAGATCGAGCGCGAGGAAATCCTGGATGCTCAACTTGAGTAGCACGCTGGAAACGGATCTTCGACCCCTCCAATCGAGCGAAACTCGGGTGGCGGATTCCCACCCTACGAAAAACCGCGTAGGGTGGGGCACCCTCTATCTCTGCATCAGATGGCACGAGTGGGTCTTGATCACCAGCCAAACTTCCTTGCCCGGCTCCAGTTGCAGCGAATCGCGCGCGGCCAGGGTAAGATGAACTTCCATCCCCACCCGACATTTCACGCGTGCCACGATGATCACGTCCCGCCGCTCCAACGCCTGAATGCGTCCGGGAATGATGTTGCGTGCGCTCAATCCCACGGGCGCTGCCGTGGCCAGCAAAATGTCGCCCGCGCGAATTCCCACGCGCAAAGCTGATCCAACGCCGCCGCGCACCAGCGGGGTTTCCAAGACCAGCGGCCCGCCTTCACCCTCTACGCGACACGTCATTGTCCCGCGTTCCGGATGAACTGCCTCAATGATGGCGTCCCATACATTCTCGAACCCTGCTAGCTGCGCGACGGTCTCCTGCATTGGAGCCGTCATGACTTCGTGCGGAGTGCCTGTCGCGACGATGTGTCCGGCCTCCAGCACGATCACGCGTTCGCCCAGCGCAAACACTTCCTCTCGACTGTGGGTTACGTAAAGAATCGGAATCCCGTGGGCACGGTTCCACTCGCGCAGATCGTCGATGATTTGTGCTTTGGTGGGGGCGTCCAGCGCAGCCAGCGGTTCGTCGAGAAGCAGTACCTCGGGATCGGTCACCAGAGTTCGGGCCAGCGCCGCCCGCTGACTCTCCCCACCCGAGATTTCGCGGGCACTGCGGCTCGCCAGCCGTTCGATACGAAAACTCTGAAGAATTGCCCGAGCCCGCTCACCCCGTTCGGCGCGGGGGATGTGCGCCAGCCCATACGACACGTTCTGCTCGACCGTCATGTGCGGAAAGAGGGCAAGATTCTGAAACACGTAACCGACTCGCCGCTTGGCGACTGAAATGTCGATCTGCGCGGCGGAATCGAAAAGAACTCGATTGCCGATCGCGATGCGTCCAGAATCCGGCGCCGTCAAGCCGGCGATGCAGTCGAGCAGCGTGGTCTTGCCCGCGCCGGACGCTCCAAACAGAATCGTGAATCCGGGTGCGGCTTCGAACCCCACTCCCAGGACGAATCCGCGTGCTCCCGGTTCGTGGGATTTGCGAAATTCAACGTGCAGACGCGCTTCTGTCGTCGAGGTGGGTGCGGACGACCTGACAGAATCGTCCACCGGCGTGCCCGCGTCTTTCATCGCGTCCTATTTTATGGGATTGGGCAACAGCAGCCTGCGATTCAGCCCATAGACCAGGGTCAGAATCGCAAAGCAGAGCACCAACAGAACCAGCGAGGTCTGGTTTGCGCCGGCGTAATCCGAAGCCTGAACCCGGTCGAAAATGTCGATCGAGACGGTGCGCGTCACGCCGGGAATATTGCCTCCGACCATGAGCACTACGCCGAATTCTCCCATGGTGTGCGCGAAGCTCAGGGCTACCCCGGTCACGAGCCCAGGCACGGAAAGCGGAGCAATCACTTGAATGAACGTACGAAGCGGGGTTGCCCCCAGCGTGGCTGATGCGGCCAGCAGTTTGCGATCCACCGCCGCAAACGATGCCGCAAACGGCTGTACCGCAAACGGCAGGCTGTACACGATCGATCCGATTACCAGTCCCGTGAAAGTGAACGCCAGCGTGTGTCCGGTGAGCGAAATCCACCAGCGGCCAAGGGGGCTGTGCGGTCCTAACGCAACCAAAACATAAAACCCGAGGACCGTGGGCGGTAAGACGATTGGCAGGGCGACAAAGGCCTCAATCAGAAACTTCCAGCGCCAGTGAGAAAATGCGATCCAGTAAGCGATGGGCAATCCGACAATGAACAGAATGACCGAAACGCTGACCGCAAGTTCAAGAGTCAGCCAGATTGTTTGCCAGTCAATCGCCATTGAGTGCCGCTGAAGAAGCGGCGGTCACCTACATTTTGCTGGCCGGCGGCACAATGCCGTTCATGCGCAGATAAACCACCATCTGCCCGTAATGGTCGAAGCCATGCGATGAAACCGCAGATGCCAGGCCCAGGCGCGAAACGTATCCTTCGCCGAAAGGACTTCTCACCGTCCCGGTCAGATTGCCTTCGTTGATGGTCGCAATCGCTTTGTGGACGTACTCGAAAGATTCCTTCGCGTATTTGATGACGTCCGCTTTGCTCGTGACCGAAGCCGGGCCCGCCTCATCATTGATCTCGGCCGGAGGCTTTTGCTCGAGCAGCGCAGCTCCAAGTTCGTAATTGACGGCGGCGACGTGCTTGATCTGTTGGGCGAACGTCCGGACGCCTTTAAATTCACCGTTGGTTGGGGCGAAATTGAATTTGTCTTCCGGCATGGCTTCCGCGGCCGGCATGAACTCATGCTCAAAATTGCTGACAGAGTGATCCAGAAGTTCGGTGACGGTATGGCGCTCCTGCTTCGGCTTATTGCCTTGCGCGAACGCGCTTGCTGCCAGCAGCAACAGTCCGCACAGCATCACTCCTGCTCTGGTCTTCATGGGTCCCCCTTTTGTATCTAATCACGAACGACCGACGGCGCCATCTGCAACGCGGCTCCGCTCAGACGATGCCGTCCAATCGTCGACAAACCAGCCACCATCGCCAGCGACGACCATGCCAGAGCCGCAGGCACTCCCTGACGCGCGGCCACCTCGCCCCAGATGGCGCTGCCCACGGCCATGCCGCCTTGCAACACCAAAAGGTACATCGAAAGCGCCCGGGCGCGCATCCACGACGGACACATCGTCTGTGCGACTATGTTGAAGCAGGCCAGAATGCCGATCCAGGCCGCTCCCGCCGTAAACAATACTACACAGAGCCATTCAAAGATATGGACTTGTCCGGCGGCGAAGGTCATGGCAGCGAAAACGACTATGGCACCGGCCACCACCGCATCGAGAGAAAATCGCAGGCGGATCTGCGGCAGCACGGCCGCTCCCGCTAACGCACCCACGCCAAAGCAGGTCAGCAGGAAGCCGTATCCCTGGGCGCCATGCGGCTGGCAAACCACCGGCAATAGCGCGAGCAGGGACGTCGCACCCAGGCTGAATGCGCCCGTTCGGATCAGCACCGACCGGACCGCTGGCGCGCCTCGAATGTAGCGCATGCCTTCCATTACAGCCGGCACGATTCCGCTCGTGGCCAACGGTTCGTGCGGCGCACGCTTCCACCTGTACAAAAAGAAAATCACTCCCAGGAATGAAGCGGCATTCAGCAGGAACGACCACCCCGATCCCGCGGCAGCGATGACAATTCCTCCGAGAGCCGGACCGACCGCGCGCGCCACATTGAATCCTGCCGAGTTCAGCGCGACGGCAGAGGCATGCCTGGCAGGCGAGACCACTTCCGGCGTGATCGCCTGCCATGCCGGATCGTTCATCACAGCTCCCAATCCCATCAGGAACGTGAACGCCAGCAGCATAAACGGAGTCACGGCATGAGCGAGCGTCAGAACGCCCAGGATGGCGGCCGCGGCGATCATCCAGGTTTGCGTGAACAGCAGAAGCCGCCGTCGGTCCATCATGTCTGCCAATGCGCCGGCAGGCAATACGACCAAAAATACTGGAATGGCCGCCGCGCCCTGCACCAGGCTGACCATGAGCGGAGAAGTCGAAAGCTGTGTCATCAGCCAGCCCGCGCCCACATTCTGCATCCAGGTGCCCGTATAGGAAATTACGGCTGCGATCCACAGCGAGCGAAACAGCGGCTCCCGCAGCGGTTCCCACGCAGCGCTCGCGTGAGGCGTAGTTGGCACCGAGGGAACTGTGATGTGATCTGCCATACGTCGTGAGATCGTTCCCTCAAGATTCCTTGAGTGCGGCCGGTTGCGCCGTCGCGAACGGCCATTCCGAGTGCTTCCACGCACGAATCATGTAAATGATTACGCCGGTCAGGAGGATCAACACGGCGTAGCGCATTTCTTTCTGCCAGTTGTCGCGCTTGAAAAGGATAAAAAGAAATCCGGCACACGCAAGAATTGCCGGCAAAGGATAAAACCACATGCGGAACGGACGAGGCAGGTCAGGCCGGCGAATCCGAAGCACAATCGCTCCTACGTTCTGCACCAGGAATTGCAGAATGAGCCGAATCACGACGAGCGCTGCAATGGCGTCTTTCAGGCGTAGAAAGCAACAAGCTGCAGCTACGACTCCGAGCGCGAGCAATGAAATGTACGGAAATCGGTAGACCGGATGCACCTTGGCAAATGCGCTGAAATAATTACCGTCTTTCGCCGCCGCGTAGGGCACGCGGGAGTAACCGAGCATCAGCGAAAATACCGACGCAAACGCTGTGACGATGACCAGCGCCGTCACCAGGCGGCCGGCCCACGGGCCATACGCTCTCTGCATAAACAAAGACACCACATACAATCCACTGTTATTCCGGCCGGCCTGTACCATTTCCCGCCACGGAACCACGGCCAGAATGCAGACGTTCATCATGAGATATAGACAGGCCACGAGCAGAATGGAAAGCAGGAGGGCGCGGGGAATATTCTTTTCCGGCTCTTTGATCTCATCGCCCAGAAAAGCGACGTTATAGTAGCCCCAGTAATCGTAGGTCGCGATCAGCATCGCCCCGCCAAGGCCGGTCCAGAAGCCGTGCGACAGCGTGAAGGCGCCAGGCGGAAAATCAAACACACGCGCGATGTTGAAGTGAGCGAGGCCGGTCACGATGATCCAGGCCATCGTCCCCATGACGCCGAACCACAGAATCTTCGAGAGCCGCCCGATGACCGTGATTCGCCGATAAAGGAGCAGCACGGTGAAAAAACAAATCACAATGGCGAGCGCGGTTCCCGGTGTCACAATCCAACCTGCCTGCAACGTTCCGGCCCATGGAATGTGCACCACCGCGTCGTAGTGGGCGTAGACGGTTTCCAGGTCGGGCCAGTAGTAAGCGGCATATCCTGCGAGCCCAATGCAGCCGGTTGCAATGGAAAGCGGAGCGCTGAACGATACCTGCCAGATGAAAAGAAAAGAAATCAGACGTCCCCATTTTTGTGGGCCGTAGATTTCGCGCAGATAGCGATACGATCCGCCCGAGTGGGGCAAGGCTGCGCCCAACTCCGCCGTGACCAACCCGTCGCAGACTGCGAGCAGGGCGCCCGCGATCCATCCCAGCAAAGCCTGCGGCCCTCCCATCGCGCTGAGCACGAGCGGCATGGTGATGAACGGTCCCACGCCGATCATGTCGATCATGTTGAGCGCGGTGGCGCTGCCCAGACCCATGCCGCGGATCAGGGAGTGGGATTCAGTTGGCGATTTGGTTTCCGTGGGGTTGGGAGAGTCGGACATGGAGGGTTGGTGGCTAGAGGCTAGTGCTTAGCAAGTGCTGTTCTCGAGATTTGCACCATTTCATTGTGGGACTCGGCTGCGAAAATCGGGTCAACGATTGCTAGCCTCTAACCCCTAGCCCCTAGTCCTTTTTTTCATGTCCTGCGGCCAGCAGATTCACATACAGTCGCACCGCGCCGGGAACTCCAGCAGGCAATTGACGGAAGAATGCGTAGCCGGTGTAAATGTACATCCCCTTGCCGTATTGCGCGCGCAACAGGCCGCCCTTTTGCGGATCTTCGCCGGGATCGTTACATGCCAGCAACGGCTTGAAATGGTCGTCCCACTTGTCCATGAAATAAAGGCCGCGCTCCTGAATCCAGCCGTCGAAGTCTTTTTCGGTGATCGTGTTCGGATAATGAAACACCGAATCCTCCGGGGCGAGGATCGTGACCGGCGCTTCCTCAACCGACACCCGATTGCGGCTGAGTTCAGCGGGATAAGGCGTAAACTTGCCGCTGTTGAAGTCTCCAGTGCTCGCGTTGTACTGCACGACAAGAGTCCCACCAGCGGCCACGAAGTCAAGCAGTTTCTTGTTATTTGCGACGACATCTTTCTGCGTGTCATAGGCACGAATGCCGAGCACGATCGTGCCGAACTGACTGAGATCTTCGGTCGCGAGCTTGTCCGCGGGAATGTTGGAGACGTTCATTCCGATTTGCTTCAGCACCGTCGGAATGTCATCGCCCGCGCCCATGATGTAGCCGACTTTCAAATCATGCGGAGCCTGCACGTCCACTATGCTGACTCGCTGCCGCGCCGGCTGATAGTAATAAAAACTGCCGAGGTCCTCGCGCGTGACCAGCGTGTAGCCCTCGCTGTATTTTTCGCCAGCCGATTCGAAGACTGCGTTCAGCATCGCCCGTTCCGGCCTCAACTCGGCCGGAGAGACTTTGAACTGCACTTCCTTCTTTTCTCCGCGATGCTGAAATTCCACTGCAGCCTGCGCCGGCTCCGAATGCCAGCCGAGCGGCAACTCAAGTCGCAAATCGCCTTTGACCGCAGGGTCCAAGTTGCTTGTGACTCCCACAGTCACGGTGGTTGTCGATCCGTTATGCATTGAGATGACCTGCGTTCCCGGCTCGAGCATCACGGAAAACGCGGGCACGATGGCAAGAGTCCAGGCGCGTTCCTTTCCGATGTCATCAATGAATGGCGTCACCACCGGCGCGCTGATCTCGTTTCGTGCACGCGAGTTATCCATTGTGGCAACCGTATATTCGACACTCGCTTTCAGCGCTGGGGGCGGGAAGGGAAGCGTTGCGTATTTTTCGTCGTCGATGTGATTGATGCTGTCGGTGTTCGGATCATCGCGATGCCAATACGGCCGCGTATAGGGCGTATCTTTCGGTACGCGCAGCCGGAAGTCGGCGTGGAGATCCTCGCCGGGCTTCACTCGCTCCGGTCGCGATCTCCCGCTGATCGTGTTCCATCCCGAAGG
>Ga0335077_10010824_pt1 | contig 11395 bp, 12 predicted proteins | sample Lox_Sample_31_FD_207151 | JGI IMG/M metagenome (GOLD analysis project Ga0335077, IMG submission 207151) | Soil microbial communities from Loxahatchee National Wildlife Refuge, Florida, United States - Lox_Sample_3.1 | ecosystem: Environmental > Terrestrial > Soil > Wetlands | place: USA...
TTCCTCGGGCCAGGTCAGCAAGGCAGGGGGCGGATCAGGACGCGGCCGTCACGCCCGACCGGCAAGATCCTCAAGCGGGAAATCGTGATCCCGGTCGACCTGGTCGTGCGGTGAGGCTGCCGCTGGCCCCCGGCGGCGGGAAGGGCACGCGGCTAAGGCCCTGATGACATCCCTCGGAGCAGGCCAAGGCCTGCATCTCTACACCCGTAATTAACGAACTACTGCTAGACGTATTGCCAGGTACAGCCCTCGCTATGCTCATGGTGATGAGAGCACGGTGCGAATCGGGTACCGGCTTTCACGTGGTCTTGGACATCGTGGTGCCGCGCGCATTCGACGGTCCCGTCACGGGGAACGACCTGGCCTGGGGTGTAGGTTTCGGCCGCCGGCGCGCTCTCGGCGTGGCCAGGCATCAGCGCCGCCGCCTTCAGCAGCTCCTCGGCGAAATTCCGCTGGCTGGCAAGCAGCTGCTCGGCGAATTCGTAGGTCCTGGCCACGGCGCCCTCTGGCTTCGCTTTCAGCAGGTCCTGGGTGAACTTCCGCTGGCTGGCCAGCAGGTGCTCGGCGAATTCGTAGGTCCTGGCCACGGCGTCCTCTGGCTCGGGCAGCTTGTCCGCGAAGGGCACGCTGACGGATGGCAGCTTCGGACTGGCTGTCCTGACGGTTTCGGCCAGGTTCCTGACCGCGGCGATCACGGCCTCCTGGCTTTTACGGATGACGGCCAGGAACTCTTCCTGGCCGGAGGTGCTAGCCATTGTCTTTGGCCTCCTTGTCAGCTTCTATCGACGATCTCTATGGCGGCTCATGTCCTTGCCGCAGACATACCCGACTCCACCTACCTGCTAATTAGCCGGAATATCCGGAAAGATCTCAACCGCAGCCAGTCGCGTCAGCGGACAACAGGTACGTCACTGCGGCCCGCGGCTCCGGCCCAGCCGGTGGCGACCGTGCCCGCTGGAGGTCACAGAGGCACGGTCGCTCGGCGCGGTGCCGCGAGCGCGGCCCGCCCTGCCTCGCCACCGCCGCGCCGTAACGGCAGACCGTGGCTGCGTGTTCGTCTGCGGTGCGGGACGGCGGTTACAGTCCAGCGCCTACTTGCAACAGCTTGAGGAGCCTGCCGGGTGCGTAGACAATTGTCTGATGGGGAACCAGAATCACCCGGCGGGTGACGGTGCTCACTGGATGGCGTTGGCGGGAGGCATCGACGGCTCGCCGCCAGGCGCGGCGTACACGAGCAGATTCGCCGGCATCGGCGCGTGTATCCCGGCCGGGCGGCTGACCACCGAGGAGCTGATGGCGAGCACGAAGTACAAGACCGGCATCGAGCTCGAGCGGCTGACGGGTGTCCGGGAGCGTCCCGTTGCCGGCGCCGGCGAAGACTCGTACACCCTGGCGCTCGGTGCGGCGCGCGACGCGCTCGCGCACGCGGGCATCGGCGCAGATGACCTGGACATGCTACTGGTGTCGAGCATCAGCCGCCACGTGGGTGGCCTGCGAATACAGATCGAGCCGCCGGTGAGCGCGTCGTTGAAGGAAGCACTCGGGGCCCGGCGCGCCATCAGCACCGACATCTCCAACGCGTGCGCAGGGATGCTGACCGGCGTGTTCATCCTCAACGACCTGGTGCGGCAGGGCCGGATCCGGCGCGGGATGGTGGTCAGCGGCGAGTACATCTCCGAGCTAGGCCGCAACGCGGCCCAGGAGGTCCGTGACGTGCTGAGCGACCAGTTGCCTTCGCTGACGCTCGGCGACGCCGGCGCCGCGGCGATCCTCGAGCGGGCGCCGGAGGGTGCTGCGGGGATCGAGGTTGCGGGCTTCACCACGTTGGCCCTGCACAGCCGCCTGTGCGTCGCGTTCCCAGCGACGATCGGCCCGGGCGTGACGATGCACACCAAGGCCCGCGAGATCCATCAGGCCGGGACCGACGAGGCCGTCCCGCTGCTCCGGGAGATGCTCGATCAGGCCGGGCTCCGGTTCGGCGAGATCGACTACGTGGTGCCGCACCAGACGTCGGTCCGGGCGATCAGGAAAGGGATGGAGCAGTGGTCGCAGGATCTCGGCGCGGCGCCGAAGCACGTGGTCGTGACTGTGGACGAGCTGGGAAACACGTCGTCCACGACGCTGTTTGTCGCGTTGTGGAAGTACCTGAACGAAGGCCGTCTTGCGCCCGGTGACCGGGTGATGCTGGTGGCGCTGGCATCCGGCCTCGAGGTCGGCATGGTGATCTTCAGACCCGGTGAGGAGCTGGTGGAGCGCTATGGGCACGATCATTGAGGCAGCCGCGACGGCAACCGAATCCTCGCTCGGGGCGGTGCAGCTGGCCGGCGCTGCCGCCCGCTTCTGCCTGAAGCGGGCGGGCCGGGCCCCTGACGAGCTGGACCTGCTGATCAACGCCGGCGTCTACCTCGATAGCAACATCAGCGAGCCCGCGATCGCCGCCTTGATCCAGGACGACATCGGTGCGAACCTATGGCAGCTTCCCGGCAGGGGTCAGGGGACGTTCTCGTTCGATGTGCGCGACGGGGCCTGCGGCCTGTTGACCGGGATCTACCTGGCCGATGGCATGCTGGCGTCGGAAACGATCAAGCTGGCGATGGTGGTCGCTGCCGACGCCGATCCCGATCCGGGCATCTCGGAAGGATACGGCTTTCCCGCGGTCGGCGGCGCGGTCTTGCTTAGCGCGGGCAACGAGCGTGCGGGCTTCACCGCGTTCCGGTTCGCGACGTTCCCCGAGTTCGCCGACCTGTTCCAGAGCGAGGTGAGCTGGCACCAGGGCGCCACGAACGAGGCCGAACGTCCCGGGCGCAACATCCTCACCGTCAAGGTCGCCGACTCATACGCCACCCGGGCGGTAGAGTGCGCCGAATCGGCCACCCGTGAGCTGGCGGCGGCCAACGCGCTCGACCTCGGTAAAGTCGAGCTGCTCGTCGCCACCGCGTCGGTCCCCGGCTTCGCCGACGAGCTGGCGAAGCGACTGGGCATCTCCGCCGGGCGAGTCGCTTCGCTGCCCGGCAGCCTGGTCGGCGCGCACACGGCCGCCCCGGCTGTGGCACTGGAAGCTGCCGAGCTGGCAGCCGCGCGCACGACCGTGTTCGTCTCAGCAGGCGCGGGGATCACGGTGGTCGCCGCGCTGTACCGCACGTGAGCCAATGGTGAGCAGGCCACGCGCGCCAAACGCCGACGCTTCCCGGCTGCAATCTCTGCTTCCCCAAGCCGGAACGGTGGAGCCCCGCATCCCGCCTGCCCGCCCCGGTGACCTGCGGCCGCTGGCCCGGGTGCTGGCCGCGATCACGGGCCGCATCACCGGGACTGGGCCGCCCAACATCTTCGCGACGCTCGGGCGGCACCCGCGCCTGTTCCGCGCCTGGTTGCGCTACTCGGCGCACCTGATGCCGTTTGGGTCGCTCCCGCGGCGCGACACCGAGCTGGTGATCCTGCGCGTGGCCTGGCAGTGCCGCTCAGCCTACGAGTGGAACCAGCACGTGACGCTCGCGCTGCGCGTAGGGCTGACGCAGGCCGAGGTGGCGGGCGCTGCCGAAGGTCCTTCGGCGAGCGTGTTCACGGCGCGGCAGCGGTCGCTGCTCGCCGTCAGCGACGAGTTGCTCGCCGGGCGCGCGCTGTCGGACGCCATTTGGAACGCCGTCCAGGCGGCTCTCAACGACCGCCAGGTCATCGAGCTGTGTTTGCTGGTCGGTCACTACCAGGGTCTCGCGTCCGCGATCGGCGGCCTCGGGATCCAGGTCGAGGAGCGTTCTAAGCCAGCGCCAGCAGCCCGGCCAGAGATATCCCGGCCGGGTCCCTGACCAGACCGTGACCAGCCCGGCCGCCACGAGCCCGGTCATCGGCCCCGGTCGAACACGTACAGGCAACGCTGCGGCTCCGGGACCCATGACGGACCGGCCGCTTCGCGTACAACGTCCGGTCGGTGGCCTGCCTGCTGCTGGAGTGGGGCGGGACGAAGGGCGGCATCGACGGCAGGCGCGTCCTGGACACGGTCACGGACATCGGCCTCGAGATCCCGGTGTTCCTGGTGGCGCCGGCCGAGAATCTGGCCTGCGAGCAGGACGGGCTGCTGGCGGACGCGGTACGCGGCCTGATCTATCCGGAGGAGGACGCGCCGGACTTCGTGGCCCGGTACGTCAACCGGCACTTCGAGGCGTACATCGAGCAGCTCAAGACGCCGTTCTTCGGGCGCGTCATCGAATTCAACGAGTCCAGCAGTGAGATGTGGACCTGCCCCGGCCACAACGGCGGCATGTTCTACCGCCGCAGCCCGGTCGGCCGCGTTTTCTACGAGTACCTGGGCGAGACGGTGTTCCGCACCGACCTGGACAACTCCGTCATCGAGCTCGGCGACCTGCTGGTGCACGAGGGGCCCGCCCGGGCGGCCGGGGCCGCCGCCGCGGAGATCTTCGGCGCCGACCGGACCTGGTTCGTGCTCAACGGCACCTCCACCTCCAACAAGGTGACCGCCGGGGCGCTGGTGGCCCGCGGCGACCTGGTGCTGTTCGACCGCCTTCACCGCGTTGCAGGCCACCTGGCAGCCGCCGCCGCTGCCAGAACTTGACCAGATTCTCGCCCGCGTGCTGTCAGACCGGTTCCACCTGCCCGCGTCGGCAGCCGCAGCCTAGGACACATGCTACGGCGGCCACCTCTAGGCTCAGGGCCACGCCTTCACCGGAGCGGAAGCCAACAACCGGCTCGTGGCCTGGAAAATGGCGGCTACCTTAGGGTGCACCCGCGAATCCCTGGCGTGCATGAGACCCTCGTCCGAACTTCGGATCTCTGCAGAGCGCCTGCGATTGCCGGGAGTTTTGCCGTCTGTGGCCGTTTAGCCGCGCGTGGTCCCGGCGGTGCCGATCCAGGTTGGCTCTTCAGAGTCGATGCCCTTTAGGGACCAGGCCGCCTCCCAGGCGGCCAGGCGGCGCCGGTTCAGGAACCGCCCCGGTAAGCTCCAGTGCGGCCCGCAGCACTAGCGCCACAGCGAGCAGCGTTATCACCGCGGCCAGCGCAGCGTCGTTGGCGAACCTGTCCGGTTCGGGCGGGCTGGCGACCCGGCCGGAGGCATCCAGCCACACGGTCACGACGCTCCCGGCTGGTGAGCCCGCCGGAGCCGGCACCTCACCACCCGCGGAGTCATCTGTGGTGTGCCACCGTGCTCTGACCCATACCTGGCTGCCTCGGCCGGCCGCGGCCAACGGGCCAATGGAGGCCGGGGCCGGCTGCAGCAAGACCGCCTTGACGGCGTGCACGTGCTCGGCTTTGGCGCTGATCTCGGCGCACGTGTGAGAGACCCATCCTCCCGCGGCCAGTGCCGCTGCCGGCCCAGCGGCCAGGAACACCGCTAGCAGGCCTGGACCTGGTGTCGACACCGCCCGGCCCGGGTGCACGGCATGTGCGGCGCCCACGCCGCCACGAAGCGCTCCGCTACCTCCGCGGCCAGCTCCGCGCCAGAGGCGAGGAGGTCATCGAGCCGACTAGAGCGCTCATAGCCGCTTGTCACCGAACGGACCGGATGCGTGCGGCTGGTCAGGTGCCAGGTAGGGCCTTAGGGCCCTAGCGTCAGAGGCAGCCGGGGTGCTGATCCTGGGGCAGGGAGCGGGTGAACCCGGGATGAGTTCGCGATGTTGCTGGAAAAAGAGCGGGAGTGCCGGGCGCTCGATATTGGCGGGGCGCGATGGGCCAGGAGGATGTCGCCGCGCACGCGGCATGGCGGTATAGGGCGGTTCAATCCGCTCGTCCCGACGTCGTCTTCGCCCACGCCACCGCGGGCGGTGGACTGGTCCGGGCGCGCTCATCCGCCGTCCCGGCCACCCCGGGCCGGCTGGCCACCGGGAACCGGCAACCATCACCACAGCCAGCCGGTAGCCCAGAGGAGCCAGACCCATGACCACCGGACCCGTTGAATACCTTATCCTTGCGTTCCCGGACGACACCGTCAGCGCCGACATCGTCCCCGAGCTAGCCGAGCTCGTCGACAAGAAGATCATCCGCATCCTCGATGCGGTCATCGTCACCAAGCGCGGCCCCGGCGAGGTCTTCTCCACCGAGCTCGACGAGATCGACGGCCTGGCGGCCTTCCTCGACCTCGACGGCGAGATCGGCGGCCTGATCGGGCCTGAGGACGTCAGCTTCGTCGGCGAAGACCTCGACCCGGGCTCCGCGGCGGTCGTGCTGCTCATCGAGGACCTGTGGGCCGCTCCGCTGGCCAGAGCGCTGGACCGCTCCCGCGCCGTGCTTCTCGAGGGAACCCGCATCCCCCAGGACCTGATCGACGCCGCGATCGCCGCGCTGCCGGCCTCCTGACCGGGCATCGCCCGCCCGACCGGAAACCGAGACCGCTTCTGACCAGAAAGGAACCGTCATGCGCCGACGCGCCGTCCCCCCGCAAGGCCGTGAACACCGCCCTCATCGTCAAGGCCGCCCAGCGACTGGGCCGCCGCGCGGAAAAGCACCTGAGGAAGCACTCACCACACCATGCGCGCTGATGACCGCCCACTGCCGCGCCGCCGACCTGGCCGGAAGATACGACGGGCCGGTCAGCGGCGCGGTGGGCCGACCCGGATGAGCGGGGCCGCGGACTCCGCCGCGGCCAGCCGCGTTCCTTCCGGCGGCCCGGCCGCCGACTCGGGGGGCCCAGCGCCGCCCGGCGTCGGGAAGAGGTCGCGGGCATACCGGGCCGGCACGGTGCTGCTGGGCGTGGTAGTCATCGTGGCCATCTTCGTTGGTGTCATCCCGCAGTTCGCGAACTACCACGACGCCTGGGCCGCCCTGGTGACGATGAGCCCGGCCTGGGCGGTGGCCGTCACCGCCGCCGCGGTCATCAACCTGGCCGCCGGTGTCTGGGGATTCCAGGCGGCCCTGCCGCCGCTGAGGTTCCGGCACGGGTTCATGGAGATCCAGACCTCGACGGCAGTGGCCACTACGGTGCCGGCGGGCGGGGCGCTGGCCCTCGGGCTCACCTACCGGATGTTCGGCAGCTTCGGGTTCTCCAACGTGGCGATCAGCACCGCGGTGATGACCACCGGCGTCTGGAACCTGGGGGCCAAGTTCGGGCTGCCGATCGTGGCCGTGGTCCTGATGGCGGCCACCGGGCACAGCGCCGGCCGCGCGGTGGGCGCCGCCTTGATCGGGGTGGCGCTCATCGCGGTGTCCGGGACCGTGCTGTGGCTAATCTTCCGCGATGAGGCCAGCGCCTGCCGGGTCGGCCGCCTCGGCGACCGGATCCTGAACTGGGTGCTGCACTTCGCCCGCAAGTCCGAGTCGCACCGAGTGGAGCACGCCGCGCTGCATTTCCGGGAACAGACCGCCGAGATCGTGCACGAGCGAGGCTGGCTGCTGACCGCGGCGGTGCTGGCCAGCCAGTTCGCGCTATTCGTCCTCGTCGTGTTCTGCGTCCGGGCGGTCGGCATCCCGGCCGGCACGGTCAGCTTCCTGGCGGTCCTGCTGTCCTTCGCCATCGCCCGGCTGGCCGGGGCCCTGCCCATCACCCCGGGGGGCCTGGGCAGCGTGGATGCCGCCTTCACCGGCATGCTGATCGCATTCGGGGCGACGTCCAGCCACGCCCTGGCCGCCGACCTAGTGTGGCGGGCCACCACCTACTTCCCACCCATCCTCATCGGCATCGTGACCTACCTGCTCTGGAAACGCGGCCTGGCCAAGGGCACCTACAAGGATCCCGGCGCCAGGCCGTCCCCTATCTCCGCTGACGGATAATCCGGCTACCGATCCAGGCCAGCTTCGCCGTAGCGGCCAGGACGTTAGGCCGGGATGCATGAGCCGGAGGGCCCTAGCCTCGGGCACCACCAGGCGGCGGGATAAACAGCAGGAGCCGCCGTCGGCACGCGCACACGAGGAGGCAAACGATGGTCAGCCTGGGCATCCATATCGACGACGTCACCAAGGTGCTGCTGCCCGACGGGTGGCACGACGTCCGGGAACACAGCTTCGACGTCGCCGCCTACGACTACATGCTGTTGCCCCCGGACACGCGGGTGAGCTTCGACAAGGAGAACCTCATCACCGAGTACGGATTCACCTTCACCGACTCCGAGGACGGGGCGAAGGTGGCCGGACCAGTGACGTCCATCATGGCCGTCAAGATGATCCACCGCCACCACGAGGCGAGCCAGTGAAGGGCCGGATCCGGCGCATAATGGCCTCCCCAGCGACCCGGCCTTCACAACCAGCCGACGACGGTCTGGACCAGCACCACGGCTGAGAGCAGTCCCACGACGGTCACGCAGAGCGTGGCGACGGCGCGGAAGATCGGGCCATTCGCGGCGTCTCCGAGGACCGACCGGCGGTTCGCGAGGATCAAGATGTAGGTCAAGAGAACCGGGGTGATGAATCCGTTCAGCACCTGAGCGTTGATCACCAGGCTGACCGCGTTCCCCGGCAGAAGCGCGACCGCGGCGCCGACAACCAGCTGGACGGTGTAGATCCCGTAGAAGAACGGCGCCTCGCGCAGCTTGCGGGACAGCGAGCGCTCGACGCCGGCCGTCTCGGCGATCGCGTACGCGGTCGACAGCGGAACCACCGTAGCCGCCAGCAGCGCGGCGCCGAGCAGCCCGACGGCGAACAGCTGCGACGCCGCCTCGCCAGCGACCGGGCGCAGCGCAGCCGCGGCCTGCCCGACGTCGCTGAGTGGTCCGGTGCCGCCGATCGCAGCCGCCGTGGCGATGATGATGAAGATCGACACCACGTCGGACAGGATGGCCCCGTTGATCGTGTCGATTCGCTCACCTTTGTAGGACTCCGGGGTGACACCCTTATCGACCACGGCCGAGGTCAGGTAGAACTGCATGTAGGGGGTGATGGTCGTGCCGATCAGCGCGACCGCCAGCAGCAGGAACGCCTTCGAGTGCAGAAAGTGCGGCCACAGGAGGTTGCTGACCACCGCGCCGGCGCCGGGATGGCCCAGGAACGCCGCGATCGGATAGGCCAGGAACACCAGGCCCATCACCACGAACACACGCTCGGCCTGCGAGTAGTTACCGAAAACGGTGACGGCCCAGATCCCCGCCAGTGCGAGGGGCACCGCGATGTAGCGCGATACCCCGAAGATCTCCATCGAGGCACCGACGCCCGCGAACTCGCTCACCGTCAGGCCCGCGTTGGCGATGAACAGGAGTGCCATCGCGGCAGCACCGCTGCGCAGCGGGAACTGCTCGCGGATCAACGCTGCCAGCCCCTCGCCGGTATATGCCCCAAGCCGGGAGCACATCTCCTGCACGACCACCAGCGCCACCGTGATCAGAACCATGAGGAAGAGCATCCGGTAGCCGAACTGTGACCCCGCGCTGGCGTAGGTGATGATCCCGCCAGCATCGTTGCCGGCGTTCGCCGAGATCAGGCCCGGGCCCAGGATGGCGAGGAAGCCGAGGATCGCCGCCAGCCAGCGCGGCGGCTTGGCCCGGCGACGGCGGACGCGCCCGTCGTCGCCGTCGACGGCGTTCATGACTACTCTCCGGTATACGTGGCCAGCGCTTCTTCAAGTGCGGCCCGGACTTCGCTGGGCCTCAAACGCCTGACTTCGGCGGCGCCGCGGTCGAGCTCCAGGCCGACGCCGGCTTCACCCGCGATCTCGGAGCGCCGGCCGCGATGTGCGCCTCCCTCGGCTCTTGGCGGGGCGAAGGCGCTGACAGATCCCCAGTCGATGACTCGTGCCGGGCGGATGCGGCGGCGTAGGCGCCCGGGCCCGAGGCGCCGGGCCAGCGCCCCGATGCCGACTTCGATCCCCACCAACTCGATCCGGTCCCCCACCGCAGCCAGATAGAGGTCGGCCGGGCGCACGATCTGAACTCCGACCGCGTCCACCACCTGACGGTCGAGAACGTCGTGGGCGAGCGCGACGTCGTCGCGGTGGCGCGCGACCGAGCCGGCGTACGCCCGAGGAGACCGCAGCCGGACCGCCGACGGCGAGGCGACCTCAAGCCAGCGCGCGCCGATCGCCACCTCGACTTCACCTGTCTTGACGACGATCGCCTTTACGGGTGGATAGGCACCCCGCGTGGTCCAGTGGACAACGACATCGCTCAGGCGGCCGATACTACGGCCATCCGGATCCCTTACCTCGCTGCCAAGGAGAGCGGCGAGAGACACCAGCGACCCCTGGAGCGCCCGGACCGCCGTGGTCTCCCGCGCGCTGGCCTCGCGTTGCCGGCGCAGCCTTGCCAGCCCGCCGAAGCGAGATGTTCCGACGGGCTTGCGGTCATGTCCCGGCGTCCACGTGACGCGGTTGAAGCCCATAGACCGAGAGTTACCTTGGCCGGCGCCCGACGTCGGCGGTACGGTCAGCTCTTGAGCGCTTCCTGGAGTTCGCTGGTGATTTCGTCAGTCGTGGCTTCCACCGTGCGCTTGACGACTTTGCTGGCCTGGGTAAGCGCCTTGTCGAGTGCTTGTTCGATGGTCGGCTCGCCGACCGCGATGAGCCCGGCCTGACTGGCGGTGAGCTGCTGAGCCGCCTCATGCAGCTCCTTGCGCGGCAGCGTCCCGCCGCCGAACCACTCCGGGATGACACGAATGTGCGGCCGGTCCATCCGCTTGACCACGTGAGGCTTGCCGTCCTCCTGATCGATCACGGCCGCGTCGTACTGGCCGATCATCTCGTCTTTGTGCAGCTGCTCGACGGCGTCCAGGTCCGCCAGAGCAGCATCGACGGTCTGGTACGCCGCGGCATAGACGACCAGTTGTTTCTTCTCAGCCATGGCATCTCCCAAGTCGGGATATCGACGGATAAATCCCACGCTAGCCTTCGCCCAGTTCCTGAGTAGGGACTAAGGTCCCGTCCGGCCGGGGCGGGGTGGCCGGCAAGCCGGTCTACAGCAGGGTCCGCAGCAGCGCGGCCGCGCCCTCGGGTGCCTCGACGGTCACATCCGCAGAACGCAGAAGCTCCACTGGCGCCTCATCGCTGCGCACAGCGATCCGGGCCGTGCCGATCCCCCGGGCGGCCAATTGGTCAAGGGCACGAAACGCCGCCACGTCGCCGAGATAGCAGGCAGCACCAAGAGACGAGGCCCAATTCGCTATAATCGTGCCTTGTCCGCGTGGACCGGCGGGAGAAGCTCCACCGACTTGCGTCCGGCCCGTGCTATCAGCCCGGTCGCTGCGGCCACCTCCCGGACCAAGGCCGCCCGGGCCGCCCTCGGCTACTTCCAGGTGCCCGGCGGCGACAACCGCGTCGCCGAGTACGCCCAGCACAAGCAGGAGATGGTCGTCCGCCTTATCCAGGCCGGTGACTACCGCCTATCCCGACGCCCTGCGTTTTGTCATCGCCACCAAGGACGCCGGGATGCTCATCGCGGACGCATCCTCGTCGAAGAACGCGGCATTGTTCCTGCGCCAGATCCGGCTTGACACCTTCGCGCAGGAGCACGAGATCTCCTCGCCGACG
>Ga0335077_10010825_pt1 | contig 11394 bp, 11 predicted proteins | sample Lox_Sample_31_FD_207151 | JGI IMG/M metagenome (GOLD analysis project Ga0335077, IMG submission 207151) | Soil microbial communities from Loxahatchee National Wildlife Refuge, Florida, United States - Lox_Sample_3.1 | ecosystem: Environmental > Terrestrial > Soil > Wetlands | place: USA...
CCGGTAGGGTCCGTTAACCGGCTGGAATTACTGGAAAGCCGAGTGATCCCGCGCCCCCCTTTTTAGCCTCATAATCCCTAGGTCGGCGGTTCGATTCCGCCCCTCACCACTCCAGCGAAATTACAGAGGAAATCGGCTGATCCCGCATCGCGCGTTTTCATCCTAGATCGCCGGAGCGCCGGCGGTGGCGCAGGTAGGGGCCGGCCAACACCCTCGACGTGGCGAGAGCCCGCGTCTCGATCTTCGGGCTCTCGTCCCTGGCGAACCTGATCGAGTCGAGCGACCTGGAGAAGCGGATCGAAGCGCTGGAGCGGGCCGCCGCAGGGGGCCGTGTGAATCCCTGGATCGCCGGCTGCGCCGGATCGAGGCCGCCGGTTTGCCCGGGAAGGCTCCGGCGCCGGACGGGTGGCGCGCCTTGGTCGCCGAGATGGCGACCGACAAGCTGCGCCGGCTGCGCGCCCGCCGTCCTCGACGCCCAGGACGGTGGGCTCCCCGGGCCCGAGGTCGCCCGCCTCTTCTGGCCGATCGTCGCCCAGGGCGAGTTCGACGAAAGCTGGTGCGTTGGTGGTCGGCACTCGGCGGCGAGCGCGACTTGACCGGCGCCGCGGTCTGAGCGGCTACGCCACCGATGAACAGGAAGCCCACTCAGTGGGCCGCAAATCGGTACGTTCAAAACTGCGGCGGTCACGGCGAGGTGGGCGATGCAGGCCTCGCAGGCGACGTGCGCGGCCCGGCCCAGGTGTGCCCCCGCCTCTGGGGGCCGTCGCCGTCAGACCCGGGGCTTAACGTGCCGGGAAAATGGAGGGGCGCCGCTGCGGGAATGGCCCGCCGCGGGGTCCGCGACGCCACTGAAGGGTCCCGCCCATCAGCGAGAGCCGGCGCCGGTGCAGGATGCCTCGGGAGGATCGCTCGGAGGGAGGTTGCGATGAGAAAGGTGCTCAAACTCGCGGCGGAGCGACGGCGCAGAGCTGCGCTGGAGTTCCAGCGCTACGTGGAGACCCTTGCACTTCGCGATGCCAGCTTCGGGGACATCGAGAAGGATTCGCACGAGGCGAATGAGCGAATCCCCGCATCGCGGCAAGACGCCAGGCCCGCCATCTCCGAGGACTTGTCCTGAGCGAGGCAGCCCACTGACGACTCGAGGCCAACGAAGGCCAAAGGAAAGACTCGATGCCTCACTGGGTGGATATTGCTTGGCATCCAGCCCTCTTCGTCGCCAAGCGGGCATGGGTTACGTCCGTCAAGAGTGGTGTACGACGCGTCATCCGGTTTGACTGACTACGCGGCGTTCTTCTTGGGGGCGAGCGCCTTCGGCTCGGCCTGCTCCTCCTCTCGATTCTCGATGCTCATGTAAACGGCGGACCACTGCCCAGTCGTCGTTGATCTCGCAGAGCACGGCCCCCACGAGCCGGACGATGGCTGCCCGGTGGGGAAAGATGCCGACCACGTCCGTGCGCCTGCGGATCTCGCGATTGAGCCGTTCCTGAGGATTGTTCGACCAGATCTGCCTCCAGTGTTCCTTGGGGTAGGTGGTGAAAGCCAGGATCTCTTCGGCGTCGGCCAGCATTCGGGCGGCATCCCGGAAGCGCGGCTGCAGCTGCTCGAACCGTACGGGCCTGCTGGGCCCGGACCGACTCGGCATCAGGCTGGGCGAAGATGTCCTCACGAAGGTGTCCACGAGCCCCTGGGCCGACTTGGGCACCTTGGTCAACAGGTTCCGCATGAAGTGGGTCCGGCACCGTTGCCAGGTCGCCCCGCGGAGCACCGAGGCGATGGCGTCCTTGAGCCAGAGTGGGCGTCCGAGATCATCAGCTCGACGCCCTTCAACCCGCGGGCACGGAGGCCCCGAAGGAAGGCGAGCCAGCCCGCGCCGTCCTCGGCCGTCACCACGTCGAAGCCCAGAATCTCGCGCCGCCCCTCCTTGTTCACGCCCACCCCGATGAGGCAGGCCACGTTGACGATCCGCCCCTCCTCCCGGCACTTCATCTCCAGCGCGTCGAGCCAGAGGTACTTGTAGGGCCCGGCCAGCGGCCGCTCCCGGAAGCTCTTCACCACGCCGTCGAGCTCCTTCGAGAGCTGGGACACCTGGCTCTTGGAGAGCTTCTCGATCCCCAAGGACTGCACCAGGTCCTCGACCTTCCGCGTCGACACGCCCAAGAGGTACGCCTCCGCCACCACTGCGGTGAGGGCCTTCTCCGCCCGCCGCCGGGGCTCGAGCAGCCACCCCGGGAAGTACGTTCCGTGCCGGAGCTTGAGGATCTGGAGGTCGATGGTACCGACCCGGGTGTCCCGCAGCCTCGACCGGTAGCCGTTGCGGGAGTTGATTCGGTCCTCGCTGCGCTCGCCGTAGCCGGCGCCTCAACACCTGGTGGCGTGCAGCCCCGTCCCCTCGAACTGGTGTTGCTGCGGGGGCCGGCATCGCTCGAACCTCCTCTGAGGCTGGCAGGATCACCCGGAAGGTCGAACCGTGGTTCGGCGTGCTCTCGAACTCAACCCGTCCGCCGGCCGCATTCACGATGCTCCGAACGATACTGAGGCCCAGTCCCGTTCCCACCCCTGGCGGCTTGGTCGTGAAGAACGGGTCGAAGATCCGGTCCCGGATGCTCGGATCGATTCCTGCGCCCGAATCCGAGACCTCTACCGCGACCTCCGACCCGTCCTTTCGGGCCCGAGCCGCGACCTGGTTGTGCGCTTCGTCACCCTCAGGGATCGCCTGAGCGGCGTTGAGAAGCAGGTTCAAGAACACGCGGCCGAGCTCACTACTCCTGGCGGACACCGTGGGAAGATTCGAGGGGACCTCAACGTGCAGTTGGCACCAACTCGCCCAAGAGGGCGACGGCGAGTTGCTCGACCTTCCCGACGTGGAGCAGCTAAGAGCCGGGCTCGCCCGGGCGTGTGTTGGACTTCGCGGTACAGGTAGTCGCTGCCCTGGCGAAGAGCCTTGAGGGTGTGTCCGCGTTCACCAGCAGGCGATGCCCGGCCAGAGAATGGTGCGACCCCGGGGCGTCCTGGGCCACTCCGGTGAGGGAGCAGGCGGCCGGTACGTTGCGCAACTGAGCGCGATCAAGGACATCCGCCCACCGAACGACCACGCTCCCGCGATGCTTCCGGTCTCCGCCGTCCGCGACGGCGCCCGCGGCGCGCGGTTCTCGGCCGCGCCCGCACCACGGAAGGTCGAGCTGGATTGGCTCCGGCTCGGCACGATCCTGACAGTGTTTCTCTTCCACACCGGCCGGTTCTTCGACCCGATGGACTGGCACGTGAAGAATCCGGTGGCCCATTCCTGGCTGGACGCGCCCGAGCTCTTCTTCATCGTCTGGGGGATGCCGCTCCTCTTCGTCATCTCCGGCGGGGCCGTCGGCTTTTCTCTGCGAAGCCGCTCGGTCGGGCAGTACCTGCGCGAGCGCGTGTTCCGCGTCCTGGTGCCGCTCGCGGTCGGGATCTTCACACACGTGATGTGGCAAGTGTACCTGGAGCGCCTCTCGCACGGGCAGTTCACCGGCTCGTTCCTAGAGTTCGTCCCCCGGTACTTCGACGGGCTCTACGGCCTGGGCGGGAACTTCGCCTGGATGGGCCTGCACCTCTGGTACCTTGAACTCCTCTTCGTGTTCAGCCTGCTGCTGCTCCCGGCCTTTCTGTGGCTGCGCGCGGGGGGACAACCCCTCCTGCGGCATGCGGGCGCCTTTCTGGCACGCCCGGGGGTTGTCTTCCTGCTCGCCGTCCCCATCGCCCTCGCGCTGATCCTGCCCGACCCGAAAACGGTTTGGGGCGGGCTCTTCTTCGGGGGCTGGAACGTCTGTGCGCACGCCTGCTTCTTCGCTCTGGGATTCGTGCTTCTCTCCAGCGAGGAGACGTACGAGGCGATCCGCCGGCAGCGGCGCGCGGCGGCGCTGGTCGCGGTGGGGGTGGGGCTGCCCCTGGGCATCTGGTGCGGCGGCGCGCCGTCACCGGCGCACCTCAGCGCTCGCGCGATCGTGGCCCTTGGGGGCATGGGGATCGTCGGTTGGGCGGCCGTGCTCGCCATCCTGGGCGCCGGAATCGACGGGCTGCGAGGGGTACACCGGACGTTCCTGGCCCGCGCTTCCGAGCTCGTGCTGCCGTTCTACATCCTGCACCAGACGGTGATCCTGACCATAGGATACCCGGTGGTCCGTTGGCCGCTGCCCGACATGGGGAAGTGGGCACTCATCGCCGTCTCGTCCTTTACCGTGACGGTCGCGCTCTGCGACATTGTCCGGCGCGAGGGTGCGTTACGGGTCCTCTTCGGGATGCCGTTCCGCGCAGGGAAGCTCACCGCGACCCAGAGCAGAGGTCCGTCTTCCGTCAATCGCTGAGCCGCGCTCCCCGCATCAGGTGGACAGGAAAAACGCCACCCCGCAGATGAGCAGGGCGTGAAGCTATTCACCCAACGTGCAACGAGGCGAAGAGGCAGATGGCCCGTGACGTGCACAGCGGTTCGTCCTCGTGAGGAGCATGCTCTCCTTTCCCCCTTGGAGCTGTCGATGGGCCCGGGATCCGTAGATGCCTTCTTGGCCCAACGAGCACCATGGCCATTGCGCGCCAAGGTCGCCAACGCCCTTCGACGGTGGGCTCCGCCCAGGGGGGTCGGGCCATTTACCACTCGCTGCTCCTCGACTTTTCCCGCCGAGCTAACGAGAGTGACTCTTCGCAGGTTTGCCCCTTCCCGGTAATTGACGTTACCTGTTCTGGGTGCGCCGAAGAGCCAGGTCACTCGCAACTCGGCCTGAGGCGGCGCTCTTTATGGAAGGCTTTCCGAAACCTGAACTCTGTTTGTCATTGCCGGCTGCGACCTGCTGCGGACCGCGGTGGACGGCATGCTCGGCGCTCCGCCGGACCGGCTAAGCGGGCGGGAAACTGCCGGCGCACCTTGGCACCTGTCCGGTCCTTCGTTCGCCAGCATCGCCCTCATCCCCAAGGGCCCGCGGCACCGATTGGTGCCGAACACGTCTGTGGCTCGGGCCTTCTCGGGCAGTCGTCCTTCCTGCAACTTGGACATACTTACGTCGAACGGCCGCGCAGATTCGCGGCGGTTGGAACGCCTGCGTCAACGGAAGGAGGAAGCATGTTCCGTCACAGACTCCCGCTTCTCGTGGCTGTGCTGCTCGCTCCCCACATCGCGAGATCGGCCGGTGCCCTCGAGGGCTTCTACGGCGTCGAACGCCCACCCTCGGCCGACTTCTCGTCTGCCGTGAGCGGCCTGAGCGCGCCGGACCTCTTCAAGACGTCGCTCCAGATGTACGGCGGCGACGTCCTCTTCAACCTGGGGGGGCTCGAACTCGGCGCCATCATCGACACCACGTTCGGCGACCACACGGCGTCCCAGACGGCGATCGGGGCGCTCGGAGGGCTGTCGTTCGGCACGGGTCTCACGCTCGACCTGCTGGCCGAGGCCGGCGGGCACCGCTATGGCGACTTCGTGAGCAACCCGCAGATCATCACTGCGAGTTCGACGGAGGAGTGGCTTTTCTACGTGGGGTTGCGGCCCGGCATCCGGTTCAAGGTTGTGGGACCCATGTTCGCCGGGCTGTGGGGGTTCGCCCGCTGGGACGTTAACTCGCAGAAGGTCCCGGTGACGGTCGGGAGCGCCGCGAGCGCCGGGTCCTACAAACTCGGCGGCACGACCATCGGGGCGACGCTGCGGCTCGGGTTCGAGCTGTAGACCGCCCTCTCAGCAGGAGCCGGAGCTTCCCCCATCCGGCCTCGTTCGGGGAGGGCCGCCTGGGTCGCGCGACGTGCGATCGATGGCTGACTACTTCCTCTCCAATCACCCGGAGCCCGGATACAAGCTTTGGCGGGAACAGCCCGCCCCCGCCCCGGTCGCCACACCATGGATGAGCGCGCCGCGGGCGCGGGCCGGGGGTAAGCCGGAGGGGGTCCTACGTAGCCGACCGGAGGTCGCGTTGGCCCTTGACCTGAACGCGTGAGCAGGCGTACACAGCTCGAATGCCTCGCCCGAGCCGTCCACCGCCCACCCGGTTGGATTCCGAGACCTTGAAGTACGCTCGCGATGTCTTGACGGATCGCCTTCGAGCGGTCGAGACGTACGGAGCGGGCGGCTGCCCTAGCTGCCACGACGCGGAACTGCGAGGCGCCATCGCTAAGCTGCGGGAGCTCGCTGAAGCGACCAAGTCCTGAATAGTCGGCCCGCCCATGCAGCCGTGGGCCGGCCCACCATTCAGTCCCTTGGTACGCATGCTCGTCGCGTCACCCCTTCGTCCCCGCCGCCGGAGGCTCCTGCTGTCGGTGGGCCAGCCGATGCCATTCCTCGAACGCGGGCGGAACGCCGCCGCGGCCATCGTCTCATGCGGGCCCGTCCCGCCGCCGCCAGTACCGCGGCCCCCGCCAGAAGAACGCGCGCATCACGAGCCAGAGCAGGATGAGGAACGGGAAGAGCGGGAAGAACCCGAACCCCCACGGCCTCCACCAACCGAAAACGGGTCCATCTCCCGCGCCTAAACCGCCGACCTTCGCGCTCTCCGCGAGGCCGTGCGCCACGCCGAGGTCGTAGGTGTAGACGCCTACCAGGGCGAGGAGCGCGATGGCGGATAGCACGCCCAGCCACCTGAGCCACCCAGATCGATTCATATCCCATCTCCTAGCCTCAAGTATGGAAGGGGGTTGTTAAGCGATCGTGAAGGAGCCGCGAACGCTTCCGTTCGTCGCCGACCAGCGATGATCGAGCGGGCTGGCGCCCAGCGGCAGGATCGGGATCCGTCGCCGACGCGCTCATCTCAAAGGTGGCTTCGTCGGTGCTACCGAGCGTTCCCGAGTACCGCCCCGCGACTCCGACCGATACCTTCCCCTTCTTCTCGGCCCTTCGCGGTCGAAGGACGGCTGCTGACCTCGGCGCTCGTTGCCGAGCGCGGGTGAAGAGGTTATTCCCTCCGGTGCGAATGAGCGCAAATCTGGCCGCTTACGTGAAGGGCATCCCCGTCGTCGACGTGCACGAGCACCACATGCCCGGGACTCTTCTGAACAAGGACGTCGGGCTCCTCCAGCTGCTACAGGAAAGCTACGCCGGGTGGACCCAGGTCCGCCCCTACCCCCTTCCCAGCGACCCTCCTCTGACCCTGACCACCTCGAAGGGGCGCGGGGAATGGCGCGAGATCGCGGCCTACGTGGAAGGGAGCGGAACGAATGCCTTCGTCCGTAACCTGGTGGGTGCCATCTCCGAGCTCTACGGCCGGGGCGGCGACGGCATCACAAAGGAGAACTGGACGGACCTTGACACGCGCATACGAAACAAGCATGCCGACCCCAAGTGGCCCGGAGCCGTGCTGGACCTCGCGGGCATCGCTACCGCGATCTCGGATCCGTACACCGAACCTCTCCTCGATGTCCGGCAGGCCCTTGGGGAACGGTACGTTTCGGTATTCCGCATCAACTGCCTTGCAGTGGGATGGAGCGCCGAGGCCAGGGACCACAATGGCAACAGCGCCTGGGAGATGCTCGCCCGGCTGGGGATGCAGCCGAGGACCTTCGACGACTACCTCGAGACTTTCCCAGGGGTTCTCGACAGGCTGGCCGGCCTCCACAAGGTGGGGCTCAAGAACGCGCTCGCCTACGATAGGTCCGTGAACTTCGATACCCTGGACATCGAGCTCGCCCGAAGCGCGTGGGGGAAGCCGTCCCCCTCGCCAGCGGAAAAGAAGGCCTTCGGGGACGTCGTGGTGGACAGGCTCTGCCGGCTGGCGGGGGAAAGGGACATCCCGTTCCAGATGCATCTGGGGACCGGCTTGATCCGCGGGTCGCGGCCTCTCGAGGCAGCCGGACTCATCGAGCGTAACCCGCGCACCCGGTTTCTCCTCATGCACCTGGCCTATCCCTGGAGCACCGAGCTCCTCGGTATGGCCTTCGTCTACCGCAACATCTGGATCGACCTGACCTGGTCGTGGCTCCTGAGCCCGGGCACGTTCCCGGGACGTCTCCGGGAGGCGATCGACATTCTCCCAGACGAGTCGAGGATGATGCTGGGGGGCGATACGTGGCATGCGGAGGAGGCCTACGGTGCCATCGGGCAGGTGCGCCGCCTTATCGTGGAGACCCTGGAATCCTGCGTGCGGCAGGGGCAGTTCCGCTACCAGGACGCGGAGAGGCTGTCGCGGAAGATCCTCCGCGACAACGCTCGCGCTTTCTTCCGGCTGCCGTGACGGTCGGGGCCGACCGGCCCAGCCACGGTTCGGGCGGCGGCCAAGAAGGCGGCGGCCACCCCGCAAGGCTACTCCCCGGGCCGTCACCCGAGGGCACGCTCAAGCACCGCTTGGCAGGTGCACCCTCCCCGCGATGGTGCGCGGCGGGGGCGCGGTAACGGGCGAGGCGAGAGCTCGAAACACCCGCTCGGGCGAGGCGCCGTCAGGCGCGTGCATCGCAAGAAGGAGGCGGAGCTGCTTTGAGCTACCGAGAGCGTTCTTTTGGCCGCTCTTCAGGCAATCAGTCCTTGCGAGTGCGCCCGCATTTGACCGCGCACGGAAGGGAAGACACGGATGGCCGAGGTTGAAAAGGCTGGCACCGCGGAAGTGTACAAGGCCTTCATCGACGCGGTGAACCACCAAGACCTTGAAAAGGCCGCAGAATGCGTTGACGTCGTTCGCTACCGCGAGAATTGCGTGGGGTTCACGCACGGCTTCGTCGAATGGGAGCAGGCAAAGAACTCCATCCGAAAGGTGTGGAAGGGCATTCCTGATCTGCACGTTGACTTGGCCAAGGTGGTGGCCGACGACGAAGTTGCCGTTGCATACGGCACCGTGAAGGGAAGAGCAACAGGTCGGCTCTACGGCGCGCCGGCCACCGGCCGCGCGTTCGAGGTCAGTTTCTTCGACTACGTTCGCGTCGCAAACGGTCGGATCGTCGAGCGGGTTCAGCAAGCCGACGTGCTCGGCCAGATGAGGCAACTCTACGGCAAGGCCGTGGGACTGGTAGGGCTGGGCGCCATGTTCTTGAGGCATTGAGCGCCGGCCGCAAGACTCGCCTTGCAAGAGAACGCCGTCCCCCAGACCACTCCCTCACGCTCAACCACTGGCAGGCGAGCGATCGTGATTGCCGGGTGTTCACGGATCTACAGGCGACCCAGCAAGGGAGAGGCGTGGGGGGCCCTTAGGCCGCTCCTCACCGAGTCGGCATTTCTCGCTAGAACGGGGTCGAGTCCCGCTGCGGGAAGCGTGGAGTCTCCGGACGGGCGTCGGACGGCAAGTTCTGAATGTCTCCTACGGCCGTACAGACGCACACGTCGCAGCCGCGCGCCTCGTCGTAAGAGCAGTTCCGCACCGTTTGGCAGTACTCGGCCGACCCCGGACAGATGGGGCCTGTGGGAGAAGCCCACTTACTCGTGGCACAGGCGGAGGCGGCCATAAGCCCTATCGCGAGAATGCAACGCATGTCCAATGAGAGCACAGCGCTGGCCAAGAGGGCTAGGAGCGTGGGGTCATCGCGGCCCGTTCGGCCCGGGGGCGGCGGCGAGGAGGCGGCCGTTCTCTCTCGGGTTGGGTTCGGTGTCCTCAATCGGTGCTGCAGTCCGCCCCGTTCTGCTCGCAATCGCCAATCCGACACTTGCAGGTCACGATCTTCCAGCCGACGTTGGAGGTCCAGCCCTCCCGAACGCAGTTCCCGAAGGTATAGGCGCGCCACGGGCTCCCGGGAGACTCGTCACCGAGGTTCATCACCTCCACGCCCGGGTTCTTTGCGGGCGGAGTGGCCGTGCGGGCATGACAGCCGGCGAGGAGAGTGGCGGAGGCGAGGGTGAGGGCGAGCGCGCCTCGCATGTCACCATTGTACCCGCGACGTGGATGAAACCTCTAGCGGCCTAGGGTACGATCCTCTCCCTGGCGAAGCCTAAGGCCTGCCCGTGAGGTCGGCGAGAGCGCCAAGTAGAGGTTCACTCAGGCCGCGGCCTGCTTCACGCCCCGCCCAGAACCCGCTCCAGTGGCCCAAGCGGACCCGCCTGCGCCTCTTCCCGCTTCCAGATCGCCACCCTCGAGGACGTGGTTCGCAACCATGAAAGGGACCTCGACCTCGTGCAGCGCGAGTTCGACGCGGGAAAGGTCGCGAAGACCGACGTTCTCACTGCCAGGGCGCAGCTCGCGAGCGACCGCACTTAGCTGCCAGGTTTGCAGCAGCAGCTCAGCGCAGCGCGCCACGCCCTGGCGGTCCTGGTGGGGCGGGCGTCGGGTGAATACTTACCCCCGGACTTCGACATCGACGAGTTCGAACTCCCCGAGGACGTGCCGGTGAGCCTTCCCGCAGACCTCGTGGGCCGCCGGACCGACATCCTCTCCGCCCAGGCCTTGCTCCACGCGGACAGCGCAGGCATCGGAGTGGCCACGGCGCAGATGCTTCCCTCCTTCACCATCTCGGCGTCGCTCGCCGAAGACGCCGTCTCGCTCGCTCGGCTCGTCACCTCGGCGATGACCACCTGGGGAGCCGGGGTGAACCTCGATGCCCCCCTCTTCCACGGCGGTGCGCTGAGCTCGCAGCGGCGGGGGGCGATCGACGCCTACCGGGCGCAGCTCGCCACCTACACCCAGACGATCCTCGCCGCCTTCGGCCAGGTGGCCGATTCCCTGAGCGCGCTCCGACACGACGAGGAAATGGTGGCCCTCTTCGCTCAAGCCGTCGACGTGGCCAGCGCGTCGCTCGCCTTGCAGCGATCGAGCTATGCGGCGGGGAAGAGGAACGCCCTGCAGCTCATCGTCGCCGAGAACACCTATTCGAACGCGCGAATCGGAGCGGCGCGCGAAGGGCCAGCGCCTCGCCGATACGGCCCAGCTCTTCGTAGCGCTCGGGGGCGGATGGTGGAACGGGACCAACTCGACCCGAAGGGAGCGGTCGAGGATGCGCGATGATGCCGGCGCGCGCGGACGAAGGCGGCGGAAGTGAGAGACTCCCTTGGGCCTTTGCCCCAGGCGACTCATTCAAGGAGGCCCTACGCAGCGCCGCACGGTCCTCGGAGGTGGGCCCGCGGATCTCGCCCTTGGTCGCCGGGGCATACCCGCGAGCGGGGAGGCGCGGGGAAGTCTTCAGGGCGCCAGGGGGGGCAGAGTCGCGGGAAAGGCGAAGGGAGCGGGCGCTGGCAGGATCAATGGAGCAGCCGGGGGGCCCGAATCCTCTGGACGGCCTGCTTCTTCGGCAGCGAGGGCGAGCATCGCACCGCCCGCCACCGCGGCGGCCCCCGATTGGGAGCCGGCGGCCACTCCCGGTCGGCAGACGCAACCGGCGGAGTTCTGGATGAGGACAACGGCATCGAGCCCCATGCCCAGCTCCCCGCACCGCTTCTTGCATTCGAGTCCCGTTTCAGGGGTGAGCTTCACGCCCGGAGTTACGGCGGGGGTCACGTTCGCGCAGCCAAGCAATGCGGCGATCGAGGTGAGAAGGACGCGT
>Ga0335077_10010826_pt1 | contig 11393 bp, 9 predicted proteins | sample Lox_Sample_31_FD_207151 | JGI IMG/M metagenome (GOLD analysis project Ga0335077, IMG submission 207151) | Soil microbial communities from Loxahatchee National Wildlife Refuge, Florida, United States - Lox_Sample_3.1 | ecosystem: Environmental > Terrestrial > Soil > Wetlands | place: USA: Florida...
GTCTTCTGGAACGAGCAGGGTCGCCAGCGCGGCCTCACCTACGCGGAACTGCGCGCCTTGGTGGGCCGCTATGCCGCCGGCCTCGCGGCCTCGGGTGTGGGGCCCGGCGACCGGGTCGCCGGCTGGCTGCCGAACCTGCCGGAGACAGTCATCGCGGCGCTGGCCACGGCGGCGATCGGCGCGGTCTGGTCGAGCTGCTCGCCGGACTTCGGGGACCGGGCGGTGCTCGACCGATTTGGCCAGATCCGCCCCAAGGTGCTGTTCGCCGCGGATGGATACCGGTACGCCGGCAAGGTCATCCCGCTCGACGAGCGGTTGGAGAAGATCGTGGCCGGTCTTCCCGAGGTCGGACGAGTCGTCGTCGTGCCATACCTCAGGCAGGGCACGGCGCCGAGCGCCGGGAAGGCCACGCCTCTGGAGGCCTGGCTGCCGGGCAGCGCCCCGCTCAGCTGCACCCCGCTTCCATTCGATCACCCCCTCTACATCGTCTACTCGAGCGGGACGACGGGGCTTCCCAAGTGCATCGTGCACGGGGCGGGTGGAACCCTGTTGCAGCACCTGAAGGAGCTGGTGCTCCACACCGATCTCGGCCGGGACGATCGCATCTTCTACTTCACCACCTGCGGCTGGATGATGTGGAACTGGCTCATCTCGAGCCTCGCCGTCGGCGCGACTGTGGTGCTGTACGACGGCTCGCCGATGGCTCCGGAGAAGGACATTCTGTGGCGCCTTGCCGAGCGGGAAGGGGTGACGGTCTTCGGGACGAGCGCCCGGTACCTGGCGCTGTCGGAGAAGGAAGGTCTGGCGCCGGGTCGAAGCCGTGATCTCGCCGCGCTCCGGACCATCCTGAGCACCGGGAGCCCGCTCGCGGCCCACAGCTATGACTACGTCTACGAGCAGGTCAAGCCTGATGTCCATCTGGCGAGCATCAGCGGGGGCACGGACATCGTATCCTGCTTTGCCCTGGGCAACCCCATCGCGCCAGTGTGGCGGGGCGAGCTCCAGTGCCGCGGCCTCGGCATGGCGGTTGACGTCCTCGATGCCGCGGGAGAGAGCGTGGTCGGGACGCCCGGCGAGCTGGTCTGTACCCGGCCCTTCCCGAGCATGCCGGTGTCTTTCTGGGATGACCCGGACGGTCGCAAGTACCGCGCGGCCTACTTCGAGCAGATTCCCGGCGTCTGGCGGCATGGGGACTGGGCGGAGCGGACCGCGCACGACGGCCTCATCATCTACGGTCGGAGCGATGCGACCCTGAACCCCGGTGGCGTCCGGATCGGGACCGCGGAGATCTACCGCCAGGTGGAACGCCTGCCCGAAGTGCTCGAGTGCCTGGTCGTGGCCCAGGAGTGGGATGGGGACGTCCGCATCGTTCTGTTCGTTCGGCTGCGCGACGATCGGGTGCTGGACGACGCGCTGCGAGAGAGGATCCGCGGCGAGATCCGGGCCCACGCGAGCCCGCATCATGTCCCCAAGAAGATCCTCCAGGTGGCCGATCTTCCCCGGACGATCAACGGCAAGCTGTCCGAACTCGCGGTGCGTGCCGCGATCCATAATCGCCCCGTCGGCAACTCGGAGGCGCTCGCCAACCCGCAGTCGCTGGATCTCTTTCGTGACCTGGCCGAGGAGCTTGCCCGGTGAGGGGCGCGGCGCGGGCGGTCCTGAGCGGCTTCATCGACTACGCCGGACTCTTTCCGCCCGCCTCACAATCGATGCGCGACGCGGTCCGAAGCTATGCCGCGTATCGCTGCCGGCCCGATGGATGGGCGCTGGGAAGGTTCGTGGTTCCGGCAGCCCGGCTCAGGGAGTGGGAGGAAGCTGTTGCGGACCTTCCGGCCGATCCGGAGGGTAAGGCCTGGCCGCTTTCCTGCCTGTTGGGCCCCGACAGGGCCGAGGACCTTGCGACCATCACGGGCTTTCGCGATCGCAGTGCTGGTGGCACCGCGAGCATCGCGGCGGTGGAAGCGAGGGTCGAAACCGCCGGAGATGTGGAGTGGCTCCGGTCCCGGGTAGGCTCGGCCACGGAGCTTTACCTGGAGGTCCCGCGTGATGGAACGGCACCGGTGGTCTCGATCCTCGAACCGATCCAGCGGGCTGGTGCATACGCGAAGGTACGCGCCGGCGGGATCCGCGCCGAGGAGATCCCTCCGCCGGGGTTGATACTGCGGTTTCTCGAGGAGGCCGCGCGCTGGAAGGTGCCGTTCAAAGCCACGGCCGGGTTGCACCATCCCGTTCGGCGGATGGCTCCCCTCACCTATGCTCCAGGCTCCGCCTCCGCGCTCATGTTCGGTTACCTCAACGTGGTCCTCGCCGCGACGGTGCTGTGGGCCAGGCGTCCGGCCGACGAGGCGGAGCGCTTTCTCCTGGCCCAGAACCCCGCGACCCTCGCAATCGGAGATGCCTCCCTGTGCTGGGAGGGCCTCGAGGTGAGCGTGGAGGAAATCGCCCGTGCCCGGCGCGAGTTCATGCGTTCAATGGGCTCCTGCTCATTTACCGAGCCGGTTGAGGAGATTCCCGCGACATGAACGGAGCCTTCCTCGACATCACTCACGACCCCGCACGACGGAGCTGGGTGGCTAGCGCCAACCTCCCAGAGACGGAGTTCCCGCTTCAGAACCTGCCGCTCGGGCTGTTCCGCTCATCCCCTGCCGAGCGACCCCGGATCGGCGTGGCGATCGGGGACCGGGTGCTGGATCTCGTGGGCACCCTTGAGCGGGGCCACCTCGACCTGCCCGAGCGTTTGGCGGCGCTCTGCCACCTGCCCCGGCTCAACGAGCTGATGGGGTGCGCTCTTGAGTGGCGGCTGGCGCTCCGCCGGGCGCTTTCGGACGCGCTGGGAGAGGGAAGCCCCCTGGCCGCCGACCGGGCGGCGCATGAGCGCCTGCTCCGGCCGCTTCACGAGATACAGCTCCTGCTCCCGGCCGAGGTGGGGGACTACTCGGATTTCTACGCCTCGGTAGATCACGCGACGAACGTCGGTTCGATGTTCCGTCCCGACAATCCGCTGCTTCCCAACTACAAGTGGGTGCCGATCGGCTACCACGGTCGCGCCTCGTCGGTGGTGGTGAGCGGCACCCCGGTGCGCCGCCCGCTTGGGCAGGCGAAGCCGGCCGACGCGGCCGAGCCCCGGTTCGGCCCTTCGCGCCAGCTGGACTACGAGCTGGAGGTCGGAGTCTGGGTAGGAGAGGGGACGGCTCTCGGCTCGCGGATCCCGATCGAGGACGCCGAACGTCATCTGTTCGGCATCTGCCTCCTCAACGACTGGTCGGCCCGCGACATCCAGGCCTGGGAGTACCAGCCGCTCGGTCCTTTCCTGGCCAAGAGCTTCGCGACCACGGTCTCGCCCTGGGTGATCACCATGGAGGCGCTGGCTCCGTTCAGGGTTCCGGCCCCTCCCAGGCCCGCGACCGATCCGGCTCCGCTCCCGTATCTGACCGGGGACGCGGACCGCGCCCGGGGCGGGGTGTCGATCACGCTCGAGGTCCGGATCCAGAGCGCGCGAATGCGGGAGCGGGCGCTGCCGGCGATGCGCGTGTCGCGGACGGATTTTCGGCGCATGTACTGGACGCTCGCGCAGCTCGTCACGCACCACGCGAGTGGCGGCTGCAACCTGCGCCCGGGCGACATCCTGGGCAGCGGAACTGTGTCCGGGCCGGACCCGGACGAGCGCGGTTGCCTGTTGGAGCGAACCTGGCGCGGACGGGAGCCGCTGACGCTGCCCACGGGTGAAACCCGCAGCTTTCTCGAGGACGGGGATGAGGTGATTCTGAACGGGTACTGCGAGCGCCCGGGCGCCAGGCGGATCGGCCTCGGGGAATGTCGCGGCACGATCATCGCAGCATCGGGGACTGAGCCGGTGGGCGCCGGCCGGGATGTTGCGGGTGTGAAGGCACCGAGGGGGGCATCATGACGGGGACATCGACCAGGGGCGTCGCGCCGGGGCTCACTACTACGCGGGCGCCATTCATCGAACAGGCCCAGGCCGATGGGCAGCTGTACATCGAGCAGCCCTACGAACTGTACAGCGAGGAGAACCATCACACCTGGAGCCGGCTGCTCGCCCGGATGCAGGAACGCTGGGAGCGCTACGCCAATCCCCGCTTTCTGGAAGGGATCGCCACGCTGCACCTCGATCCGGACCGGGTCCCGCGCTGCGCGGACATCAATCGGTTCCTCGAGCCGCGGACCGGGTTCAAGGCACGGCCCGTGAGCGGGTACGTGCCCGCCTATCTGTTCTTCGATTCGCTGAAGCGGCGCGAGTTTCCGACCACCATCACCGTCCGGGACGGCGCCTCGCTCGACTACCTCCCTGAGCCCGACATCTTCCACGATGTCGCGGGCCACGTCCCGATGCACACCGACCGGGCCTTCGCGGACGCCCTGGTCCGGTTCGGGCAGTTCGCCGAGCGGGCCGCTCGACGCGCCGCGGAGATCAGGGACGAGCAGGAGCGGATCGCCGTCGTGACGAGCAACATGAAGGGGCTCGCCCGGTTCTTCTGGTTCACCGTCGAGTTCGGGCTGATGCGGGAACGGCCCGACGCTCCCATCGCGCCCGGCCGGGTCCGCGCCTATGGCAGCGGGCTGCTGTCGAGCTTCGGCGAGCTGGGCCATTGCGTGGAGTCGCCCGAGGTGCAGCGCTTCCCGGCCCAGACCGAATGGATCATCAATCAGTACTTCGAAATCCACCACTACCAACCGCTGCTGTTCGTGATCGAGGACTTCGAACACCTGTTCTACCTGGTGCACGACCTGGAGCGCCGCCTCGACGCCGGCCTGCTGGACCACCTGCAGCCCGGCGAGCCGGAGGTGAACGAAGTGGATCTCAAGAGCTTCCTCGAGGCCGCACAGCAGGCCTAGCCCCCGGGCGCGTTTCCGCGTTCGTGGCTGCGTCGCCCGGGCCACGCGCCTTCCCCCCTTCCAGTGCATCGTGCGTCCATGGGACGCACCGCCCGCACCCCGCCACGCGACTGGACCGACCCCCGCCATCGACTGGGCCACACCGGTGAGCTCGAGGCCATCGAGTTCCTTCACTCGCAAGGCTGGATCGTGCTGGCCCATCGCTTCCGCGTCGGCCACAACGATCTCGATCTGGTCATCCGCCGCGGGGCGATGGTGGCGTTCGTGGAGGTGAAGACCCGGGTCGGGGGCGGCTTCGGACCGGGCCGACAGGCGATCGGCTGGCGGAAGCGGCGTACCCTGACGCGCCTGGCCGAAGCGTGGCGGGCCCGCCATGGGGCGCCGGGGGATACCTACCGGTTCGACGTGGTCGAGGTGGTGCGTGGGGGGAGCGAGGCCGGCCGGGTGGAGCACTTGGAGGATGCTTGGCGGCCTCTAGTGTTGAAGTGAATCAAAATGATCCACTAGTAGACTATTGCTTCGGATCATTTTCGGTTTTACATTGGGCATACGATTACTTATGGATCAAAACACTCCACTCTGAGACCCATGGAGATTCCAATGGCTACCGAGGAACAGAAGCTCGATCCTGAACGCCGCAAGGCCCTGAGTCTTGCCATCTCCCAGATCGAGAAGCAGTTGGGGAAGGGCTCGATCATGCGGATGGGGACGGAGAGCCCGCGGGTGCGGATCGCCGCGATCTCCACCGGGGCCATCAATCTGGATGCGGCCATTGGTGTCGGTGGAGTGCCGCGGGGCAGGATCACCGAGATCTACGGTCCCGAGTCGTCCGGCAAGACAACTCTCTGCCTGCACCTGGTCGCCAACGTCCAGAGGGCGGGTGGGGTGGCCGCGTATGTCGACGCCGAGCACGCGCTGGACGTGGAGTACGCCCGGAAACTGGGCGTGGACATCGAGAACCTGCTCGTGTCCCAGCCCGATACCGGCGAGCAGGCGCTCGAGATCGTCGAGATCCTGGTGCGCTCCGGGGCCGTGGATCTGGTGGTGGTGGACTCGGTCGCGGCGCTGGTGCCCAAGGCGGAAATCGAAGGCGAGATGGGGGACAGCCATATGGGCCTTCAGGCCCGGCTCATGAGTCAGGCGCTGCGGAAGCTGGCTGGCGGGATCAACCGGTCCAACTGCGCCGTGGTGTTCATCAACCAGCTGCGCGAGAAGATCGGCGTCATGTTCGGCAATCCGGAGACGACCACCGGCGGCAAGGCCCTGAAATTCTACGCCTCGCTCCGGCTCGACATCCGGCGCATCGGGCCCGTCAAGGAGCGCGAGGTGGTCATCGGCAATCACGTCCGCGTGAAGGTGGTCAAGAACAAGGTGGCACCGCCGTTCAAGCAGGCGGAGTTCGACATCATGTTCGACGAGGGCATCAGTCATGTGTCCCTGGTGGTGGATATCGCCGCGGAGGCGAACATCATTCAGAAGTCGGGCGCCTGGTATTCCTATGGCGATCAGCGGATCGGCCAGGGTCGCGAGAACGCGAAGCTCTTCCTCAAGGACAATCCCGCGCTCTGCACCGAGGTCGAGGCCAAGGTGAAAGAGTTCCTCGGCATGAAGAACGCGGCCGTGACGGTCGGGGCGGAGGAGGAGTAGGGACCGCCCCATGGCCAGACTCACCGGCTTGGAGCGGGATGCCCGGCATCCCGACGGCGTGCGGGTTCTGGTGGATGGGCGGCTGTTCTGCACCCTCAACGAGGCGGCCCTGGGAGAGCTGGGTCTCAGGGTCGGCGTGGAGTGGACGGCGGATCTCGCCGCCCGCGCCAGCCGTGCCGCGGACGAGGAGGCGGCGTGGCGCGCCGCGGTGGCGGCGCTGGCGCGGCGCGGGCACGCGGTGGAGGAGCTGCGACGGCGCCTGGTCCGGAACGGTCACCGCCCCGAGGCGGCGGAGCATGCAATCCAGCGGGCGCTCCAGCGGCGGCTTCTCGATGACGCGGCATTCGCGCTGGCCTACGTGGGCTCCCGTGCTCCGCGAGGGCGGGGCCCCGATCGTCTGCGCCGGGACTTGGCCTGCCTGGGGGTCGCCCGCAACCACATCGAGCGCGCCCTGCAGAGTCAGTGGCCGGAGCCCGAGGACGCGCTGTCGCTCGCCAGAGAGCTCGTGCTCAAGCGCGCCCGCCAGCTTCGGGATCTTCCCCGGGAGGTCCGGCGTCGCCGCCTGGTGGCCTATCTCGGTCGCCGCGGTTTCAGCGGCCGCCCGGTCCGCGAGCTGATAAGCCGGGCCCTTCGCGAGCCATAACTCGCGGCCTGCCTTGGCCCTAGGCCCCGCCGGCCGGTATATTCCGGCCCTATGCAGTCAGCGCAAATTCGCCGGCTTTTCCTCGACTATTTCGTGGGACAGGGGCACCGAGAGGTGCCTTCTTCGTCGCTGCTGCCCGCGGACGACCCGACGCTCCTGTTCACCAACGCGGGGATGAACCAGTTCAAGCGGGTCTTCCTCGGTGTCGAGCAGCGCGACTATCGACGGGCCACGACCTGCCAGAAGTGCGTCCGCGCCGGCGGGAAGCACAACGATCTCGAACAGGTGGGCCATACCACCCGGCATCACACCTTCTTCGAGATGCTGGGGAACTTCTCGTTCGGCGATTACTTCAAGCGCGACGCGATCCGCTTCGCGTGGGAGTTCGTGACGGGGGCGAAGTACCTGGGGCTGGACCCGGAACGACTGCGGGTCACGGTCCATCACAGCGACGACGAGGCACGCGGGCTGTGGCGCGAGATCGCGGGGCTCCCCGACGATCGCATCTACGGCCTGGGTGACAAGGACAACTTCTGGCAGATGGGGGACACGGGGCCATGCGGTCCGTGCACCGAGATCTACGTCGACCTCGAATGGAGACCGGGGGATAAGGCGGCTCGGGTCGACCAGGCCCGTTTCGAGCGCCTGGCGGAGGAAGGGCGCTTCCTCGAGATCTGGAATCTCGTCTTCATGCAGTTCGATCGCTCCGCGGACGGGACCCTCGTGCCGCTGCCCAAGCCCTCGGTGGACACCGGTGCGGGCCTGGAGCGGATCACCGCGGTCCTGCAGGGCGAGGACTCGAACTTCCACACCGACCTCTTCATGCCGCTCATCACGAGAGTGGCTGAGCTGGTGGGCCGGCCCTATGACCGCGGCGCCGGTGGGGCGTCGTTCCGGGTTCTCGCCGATCATGCGCGGGCCGTCTCGTTCCTGCTCGCGGACGGAGTCTATCCTGCCAACGACGGCCGGGGATACGTCCTGCGCCGCATCCTGCGCCGGGCGGTGCGGCACGCCTGGCTCCTCGGACGAAAGGAGCCGACGCTCGCCCCTCTCACGGAGGTGGTGGTCCGGCAGATGGGGGAGGTATACCCGGAGCTCCGCGCCAAGGCGGCCTACATCGCGGATGTGACCCGGCAGGAGGAAGAGCGGTTCCTGGCCACCATCGAGGGAGGCCTGGGGCGTCTCGAGGAGTTGATTGCTACGGGGGCCAGGACGATCTCCGGGCCGGAGGCGTTCAAGCTGTACGACACCTTTGGGTTCCCCATTGATCTGACGGAGATCATCGCGGAGGAACGGGGCCTCAAGGTGGATCTGCCGGGCTTCGAGCGCGCGCTCGAGGAACAACGGCAGCGCTCCCGCGAGGCCCGCAAGGGCGCCGGGGGAGCGGTGCTGGCCGGCAAGGACGAGGGCGAGGGATGGCGGAGCCTCTCCAGTGCCGCTTCACACTTTGCCGGGTACGAGGCGCTCGATACCGAGACGGAGATCCTGGCCTATCGTCTCGGGGAGGGGGTGGGGACGGCGGAACTCCGCCTGCGCGAGAATCCGTTCTACGCCGAGGCCGGCGGGCAGGTGAGTGACACCGGCACGGTGCTTGGCGATGGGTGGGCGCTTCAGGTCGAGGCCGTCCGGAAATCGCCCGCGGGCAACGTGGTTTCCGGAACACTGTCCGGCGAGTTCGCGCCCGGCCGCGTCAAGGCCCACGTCGACCGCGACCGGCGCCGGGACATCGAACGGAATCACAGCGCGACCCATCTGGTGCACTGGGCTCTCCGGAGTCGCCTCGGCCCCCACGTGCGGCAACAGGGCTCGCTGGTCGAGGCGGGCCGGCTCCGTTTCGACTTCTCGCATCACGGACCGATTGACGAAGCGACTATGTCGAGCATCGAGCGGGACGTGTACGACCAGGTCCTCGAGAACTGGCCGGTAGAAGTCGAGGAAATGGCGTATCCCGATGCCCTCAAGCTCGGGGCGATGGCCTTCTTCTCCGAGAAGTACGGCGACCGGGTGCGCGTGGTACGGATGGGGCCGTCACTAGAGCTGTGCGGCGGCACCCATGTGCGGAGCACGGGGCAGCTCGGTCTCTTTCGAGTGTCGGGGCAGGGCGGGGTGGCTGCCGGCGTTCGACGGGTCGAGGCGATCACGGGCCCGGAGGCGTATCGGAGCGTCGAGCGCGAGGAGCGACTCCTAGAACAGGTCGCGGACACCCTCAAGGCTCACCCGGACCAGGTGCTCCGGAGGCTTGACCAGGTGCGGCAGGAAAAGGAGAAGCTCGAGACCCGCCTCGCTCAGTTGCTCAAGTCGGGTGGCGGAATAAGGGAATCGGTCGGCGAGACGGTTCAGGTCGGACCGGTGTCCCTGACGCTCGCCGAGACCACGAGCGAGGATCGGGAGGAAGTGGCCGGCCTCGCCGACCGATTCCGGGAGGGAAAGCGCCAGGCGGTGCTGGTCCTGTTCTCCCAGGCGGGGCGCGGCGCCGTCCATGTGGCTCTCACGGACGATCTGGTCCGGGCCGGAAAGAAGGCGGGCGACCTGGTCAACCGGATTGCGCAGGTGAGCGGGGGGAAGGGAGGCGGGCGCCCGGGATTTGCCTCCGCGGGCGCCGGCGACCCCGGCAAGCTGGGCGCCGCGCGCGCCGCCGCTCCCGGGATCGTCGAGGCCTGGCTCGCCGCGTGATGAACGAGCGACCGCTCTCCGCTACCCGGCGCTGGGTACTGGCGCACACCGCGCAGGGCCCGCAGGGCCTGCGCGAGCGGGTGCTGGAGCATGCCGGCGCGGTCAGCGAGGACGGCACCCTCGCGGAGTATCTCGCGCTCGCGGCCGAACGGGTCCTCGCCATCGTCGAGGAGCACCCCGGCGACCGATCCATCGCGTTGGACCTGCTGGCGGCGGATGCGCTGATTACCCTGGCGCTGCTCGCGCAGTCCGAGCGCGCGCCCGAGGCACTGGGAACCTTTGCCGAAGGACTACTCGCGGCCGAGCGCGTCGTCTGAGTGATCGATCTTCACAGCCATCTCCTCCCCGGCGTTGACGACGGCTCGAAGAGCGTCGAGCAATCGCTGCAGGTGCTGTCGCGATTCAAGGACCAGGGAATCGCGGGCGTCTGCCTCACGCCCCATCTCCTCGCGAGCCTGGCGCCCTACCCCCTGCCCGAATCCCACGACCGGGCCTTTTCCGCCTTGCAGGCGGTCGCCCCGCCAGAGGTGCGCCTGTACCGCGGGGCGGAGATCATGCTGGACCGTCCGCTGGGCGCCGCCGTGGCGGAGGAACGGCGCATCACGCTGAACGCCAGCCGGTACGCGCTGGTGGAGTTTCCGCGGGTGGTGGTCGCCCAGACCGTGGAGCACGCCGTCGCCAATGTCGTGGCGATCGGGCTGGTACCGGTGGTGGCGCATCCGGAACGCTACCGGTGCTGCACTCCCGACGCGGTGCGGCGCTGGAAGGCGCTCGGCGCACTGATGCAGGTGGATGGTCCCACTCTGCTCTCCTCCCGCTCCCGGGGGCTGCGCGCGCGCCAGCTGGTGGAATTCGGCCTCGCCGACATTGCGGCCGCGGACAATCATGGCGATGAGCGCAGCCTGCGCCTGGTCCGGGATGCCTTCGTGGAGCAGGGAGGAGAGCCTCAGGCGGAGCTGCTCATCAGCGCGAACCCGCTCGCCATCGTGGAGGACCGGACGCTGGAGCCGGTCCCGCCATTTATCTGGCGCGTGTCCCTGAGTGACCGGGTCAAGGCCCTCTTCGGCCGCCACACCGACCTGGACCGCCCGTGATCTCGCTGTCGGGGAAGCGGGTCATCGTCACCGGCGGCTCCCGCGGAATCGGCCGGGCGACGGCACTGCTGTTCGCCCGCGCGGGCGCGGACGTCGCCCTGACCTGCCGCTCGCGCCGCGCGGAGGCGGACCAGGTGGCCGAACAGATCCGGGCCCTCGGGCGGAAGGCGTGGGTCGGTGAGGGCGACCTCGGTGACCCGGCGCTGGTGGACTCGGTGTTTGCCGGGGCGGTGGCTGCCCTCGGTGGGCTCGACTGCTTCATCGGGAACGCGGGAGTCTGGCCGCCGGAGGAGACCGCGGTGCGAGACATGGCCGTGGACCGCTGGCAGGCCACGATGCGCGCGAATCTCGACTCGGTCTTCCTGACCACGCGGGCGGCCCTGCGCCACCTCGGGCGCCCCGGCCGCATCGTCCTGGTGGGGAGCACGGCGGGCCAACGGGGCGAGAGCTTCCACGCCGACTATGCCGCCACCAAGGGCGCC